>ERZ1026856.236-NODE-236-length-38826-cov-7.597947_pt1 | contig 38826 bp, 33 predicted proteins | sample MGYA00380158_ERZ1026856 | MGnify/ENA primary metagenome ERZ1026856 (study PRJEB33269, sample SAMEA4719794) | human gut metagenome | biome: human-associated habitat; feature: organic feature; material: feces | place: Cameroon | collected 2013-10 ... | reverse complement strand
TTTCATACTCTTGTTTCATTATTAAGAAAATAATGATGTATATATTCTTGTTTTGTCAATTCGACAATAGCCATTATCGTACTTTCCGACCTCTTTTGAAGAACTCTATTTTTTCTTATAGAGAATATTCTCTAAAACATATCGACACCCACATAGCTGCAATGAAACAACGAGTAATCAATTTCTTTCTCAACGATAAAATCATATTGACTTTCATCATCATCAATTTTATCACCATCTTTGTGCAAGAGAACGGGTATCGTTCTCCCGTGCTAACATACATAGATTGCGGAATATCCTTGATATTTTTGATTGAAATGATTGTCAAGCATTATGTTTATGGAATAAAGGAATATTGGAAAGATGCTTGGAACAGATTTGATGGTATTCTTGTTTTGGTAACAACACCTTCATTGTTGAACATGTTCATTTCCATGAATATGAATCTATCATTTTTAATGGTCTTAAGAGTGCTTCGTGCATTCAAGATGTTCAGAATGATAAAGTTTTTTCCCAATATAGGAGCTATTACCGTGGGATTGAAGCGAGCAATCAAAGATTCTTACAGTGTGTTCTTCGGTTTGTTTATCATCATAATTGTATTTTCGCTCTTTAATTGCATCTTGTTCGGCGAGACTGCTCCGGAATATTTCGGCAATCCGATGGACAGCATTTATTCAGTCTTCCGACTGTTCACTGTGGAGGGATGGTATGAAATTCCCGATGCCATCTCTACCTATTACGATAGTTCGGAGTCAATAATTGTTTTGGTGAAAGCCTACTTTTCCATTCTGTTGATAATCGGCGGTATTTTGGGAATGTCGCTTGTCAATTCCATATTTGTGGATGCAATGGTAAGCGACAACAACGACAACTTGGAAGCCGAAGTCAAACGATTGGAAGAAAAGATAGACAAACTAACCGAAAAGATAACCGATTTGCAGAAAAACGATAGCTTACACAAGTAATACTGATGCAAAATTGCACTTCTTTCTTGAACTTACATACTTAAATCACCAAACCACATATCCTTTACGAGTTAACGTATCACCTGTTTCTATATATTGCATACGTGGTCCTTGTCGTTCTTTTTCATAGTAGCCATATTTGTATTTACACCTATCTCCATATACCGGTATTCCCCACTGATTCATTTGCTTTATTATTGCGGTTATCTTGGAAGTTTTATAATGCAATACTTTGCCTGCTTTCGCATCTTCGTTACGATAGATGACTTCCGTAGGAAATCTATATATACTATCATCGTTGAAATAGTACTTTATAAACTCTTCTTTGTTGTCCTTTAATGCATGAAACAAACTGTCGCCTTCCCATATATCAACAAATTCCGGCAATTCAAAAGCCTTGTATTTCATTTTGGAGATATACAAAGTATCATAGGATAAAAGCAATCTCCTTACCTTCTGTTGTATTTTCGGATAGTTCTCTTCTGTAAAAGCAAAACATTTTCTGCACTTATCGCGTAGTAAGTAATATTTAAAACAGTTGTCTTGTACGACAACATCTTTTTTGAGTTCGCCGTATCTTATATTTATCACATAGAAGTAGTCGTTATCTGCATTGTATAGGAATTCTTCAGTCACTCTGTGAACAAATATAGAATCATAATCTATTTGAGCAAAGCAACAAACAAATAACATCTGCAAGAGTAAACCGATTAACAAAGACTTCATTTCGTAATACTATTCGACACAACTTCAACTTTGCAAATCTACGATTTTTATCTCATTCGGCGGGCTTTCCATACCGATACTTCGTATTCATCGGTTATCACAATGAGATTTCAAAAGAACAAATAGCATATTATTATTCGTAATACTTGCCACGAAGTATTTATCTTTGCAGCTGAAAAATCAAGATGCAATCATAATGAATATAACCGTTATCGGAGCAGGTAACATGGGTGGTGCTTTAATCAAAGGTTGGGCTAAGACCGGTAAACATTCGCTCACAATCACTGCTCGCACAGAACAAACTTTGAGTCGTTTCAGAAACGATTTTCCAAATATCAAAACATCTCTCGATAATGTGAAAGCGGTAAAGGGAGCCGACGTTATTGTGCTTGCGGTCAAGCCTTGGCTCATAGAAGAAGTGATAATGCAGATACGAGATTCCATTAACTTCGATGAACAAATGATATTGTCCGTTGCGGCAAATGTCTTCACCGATACTCTTCGCTCATACTTTGGGAATGAGACAGCAGAGGTATTCTATGTCATGCCTAACATTGCTGCGGAGTTCAACGAGAGTATGACCTTTCTTGCTCCTGCCGAAGGAGTGAGGGCTGATACCATAAATATGATAGAAGAGTTATTGCTTCTTTTGGGTAAAGTGAAAGTGTGCAAAGAACAAGAGGTTGCAGCAGGCAACATGCTATCGGGCTGCGGTATCGCATATATCATGCGGTTCATTCATGCCATGACCGAAGGCGGTGTCGAGATGGGGCTCTACCCGGAAGAGGCTCGACTGATTACCATGCAAGCCATGAAAGGAGCTGTGTCCTTCCTTGAAGGAACGGGCATACACCCTGCCGTTGCAATAGACAAAGTAACGACACCGGGAGGTTTGACCATCAGAGGATTGAACGAACTCGACCATGCGGGTTTCAACTCTGCCATTATCAGATGTCTCAAAGCCGGTCTTGGAAAATAACTGAACAAAACAATTCGAAATGAGAAAGAAACAAGAACACTGTGCCGACTGTGCAATGAGAAAAAAGTATGACCGCTCACCGAAGTCTCTCCTCGGACGCTTTTGGCGTTGGCATATCGACTTCTGTCCGGGTTGGAAAGCGTATTTCACAAACCTTGACGAAGATGAAAAAGCCGAATTGAGGAACAAATACCGCTTCACAAAATATTAAAATGAATCCTATCGCCATACGTCTCCTTTCGCAACAACTTGCCTGTCCGCAGTTCTCGACACCCTCCGAAGTGGTATCTCATCTTTGTGCAATGCAGGCTCAGGACTACCGCATGGTAAGATGGGCTGTGCTTTCGAGAGCCAAGAATGCTTCGGCGAAAGCATTCCGAAAGGCATACGACAGCGGTGAAATCATACGTCTGCATTTGCTCAGGGGGACTTGGCAACTCGTTTCGGGTAAAGATTATTGGTGGTTACTCACACTCTGTGCATCAAGGGCGGAAGCCGTAATCAAAGGGTGGATGAAGTCGAACAAGATAACAATAGAAGACAAGGAGTTGTACTCAATCCGTGAAATATTTGTTCGGACTGCCGAAGCGAAAGGCAACGTAACCAAAAACGACTTGGTCGAAGCCTTGGCTGAAAAAGACATCACGATGGACAACCACAGGCTTTCATACCACATACGCATGTCAGAACTTAGCGGAACGCTGTGCAGCGGAAACCTTTCTCCCATGCAGGCAACTTATACCTTGGCTGAAAACAAGATAAAACATACACCGGCTTTGGAAAGAGACGAAATGCTTCAACTCCTTGCCGACAAATATTTCCGCAGCCACTCGCCTGCCACGTTTGAAGATTTTGTCTGGTGGTCGGGAATGAGCGTTTCGGACTGTCAAAAAGCCGTATCGTTGCTCGGAAACGAACCCTGTCTCAAAGAGCAATATAACACATTCGACACCTTGAAAGCAGAAATCAAAAAGCCAAGATAGTAACAAAAGGCTTTATTCGAATATTCCGGTAAACCTTTTAGGAGAAAGAAAGGGCTATCGGACAGCGATAATACCGAAACCGGTTTCGGAAAATCATTAAGCTCTTTGCCGGCAGCTTTTGAATAGTGCGTTCACGAAGTCAAGAAAAACGGGAGAAAAGCATCTCGCCTTTCTCCCGTCTCATTAAAAAAATTACAATCTGAAAAGAATAATGATTATTTCTTGTCGTGATTGTGTCCGCAGCCTTCTCCATGTTCATGGGAATGACCATGCGAACATCCGCTTTCGATTCCCTTGGCTGTATTCTTGCAACACGTAGGCAATTTCTCGATTGCTCTTTTGTTTGCTTTGAAATTAGGGGTTTCAAAGCCTGCCTTTGCCAAGGCTTTCTCGATTTTTTCCTGACTTGTTTTGTTTTCCTTGTACGTTACCAAGACAGACTTGGTGACACTGTTGATTTGGAAACTCTCCACTCCCTTTTCGTATGCAAGAGTCTTCTCTATAATCGGGTCGGACTCCTCGCAACAATACTTCGGCAAGGATATTTGCACTGTTCTTTCCTGTGCCATTACGCCTATTGCTCCAATGAGGGCAAAGAGGCAAAACATCAAAACTTTCTTCATTGCTTCTTATTTTTCTCGTTAATTATTTCGTTTCTCCCAAACGACGTTTCAGTAGTAACGAAACGACGTTTAAAAAATTTCTTTCGCTTTCGGCGTTTCATCAGACCGCTTACTTGATATTAAGCCTGAAACCAAGGTAGAACAACCTTCCCATTACAGGTGCATAAACCACGGAGGCATCAAAATGTTGGCTGAACGGTTGGTCTGCTCCGAATACAGGGGTGTCTTGTTTGTAATCCGTAAGGTTCTCCACGCCGACATAAACATCGAAATTTTTGAATTTGCGAGTTATCTGTGCCAACATATATATGTATGCGTCCGCATAGTCTTTCTTGTAACCCACATTCAAAGGTATTCTCTGCTTACCGTTGAACTGTGTCGTCAAATCGAACATCCATTTATCGTACTTGGTCTTGTAGGACAAGACAACCAAGCCTTTCCATTTTGCGACGTAAGGTTTCTCCATCAACTCGCCGTGATAAGTCGTCTTCACATCATTGTATCTTCCTGCCAAGGTGATATTGAACCTGTCAAAGGGTTCTATGTTGATATCCAACTGTGCTGCATTCGAATAACTCTTGCCGTCAAGATTATAGAACCAAACCTCATTGGCACTCTTGTCCAAATCCATTACGACCTGATTGACAAAACGGGTATGATAATAGTCCAAAGCTATGGTCATTTCCCTATCGCCTCCGAGTTTGATGGTTTGGGAAATATTCAATCCGCCGTTCCAAGCGTCTTCCATGTCGAGTTTTCCATCTACCTTGATGTTTCTGGACGATGCAAGTATTCCGAAATTGTCCGCAATGATGTTTGCACTTCTGTAACCCTTTCCACCGGCTCCGCGGAATATCAAATCATCGGTTATCTTCCAACGGAAGTGCAAACGAGGTGTGATGATATGTTTCTCATAGAAAGAGTTGTAATCGTATCTTACCCCTGCGGTTGCAACGAACTTCTTATCGTATTTGAAACTGAACTGTCCGAAAATGCCGGGTACTATTTCCTGTTTGAAGAAATTGTCTTTCATTCCCTCTATATCGGATTGGAAAGCAGTCGCATTGAGGTAGGGCATGCTGAAAAGATCTTCCTTCGTATCGGAATAACGGAAACTTGCTCCGAAATCGACGCTGTGTCCGCCCCAAATCTCGCTGTTCACAAGCACATTGGCATAAACATCGCTCTCTGTGCCTTTATAGTTTGTCAATCCGTAGTATGCGTCTTGTTTGAAATAAGTTGCCGAAAGCTGTGTGCCGAAAGAAGAAGCGTTATTTATGGGAGCTCCGTTCTTTGTGAAGAAGTGAATACGGTCTGTCGTACCTCCGAGACCGTAAATGCTGTCGCTGCCTCTCATACTCTTTTCAAAATTCATATCACCGCCCACTCTCTCTTCGTGAGTGTAGTTAATCATGGTCTGAGAGCAAATTCCGTCCGGAACTTCGTACGTCCAACGGTTGGCAACATTGATTTGAGTTTGCTTCGGATAGTCCATGAATCCGTCTCCGTGGTGGTATCCTTCCCTGTTTCCCAAATGGTCGTAAGCCTTGAATTGGTTTGTCGTTCCGTAAACATAGAATCCGGTCGATAACTTGTCGTTGAACATTATGTTTGTTTTGGCACTCAACTCGCTTTTCAACTCGTTGTTCACGTAAGCGTTCAAAGAAAACAAGTCTCCTTTGTTAGGCTTCTCGTATTCCAAATCTATTATTCCGGTAATGGTTTCATAGCCGTGCTTTACGGTCGCAACGCCCTTGCTGACGGAAATACTTTCCATCCAATTACCCGGAACGTATCCCAATCCGAAAGGAGCGGACAAACCTCTCAAAAACGGCATGTTCTCGAGCAACAACTGAGAATACACTCCCGTCAATCCCAACAACTGGATTTGCTTACTGCCGCTCACGGCATCCGAATAACCGACATCTACCGAAGCAGAATTTTCAAAACTCTCCCCGAGATTGCAGCAAGCCAAGTGTTTCAAACCCTCGGAGGAAATTATCTCTTTTTGTTCGAGGCTCATTTTGGAAAGATAATTGCTTTTCATTCTTTCCTTTATTTCAACGACGTTCAACATCTCGCCAACCGCTCTCATGGCAACCTCTATGTTCGTTTTTTCTTCCACATCCACCGTATCGGAAGCATAACCCGTATAACTGAATATCAATTTGCGTTGCTCCGGTTTCTTGCGGACTATCGTAAACACTCCATCTACATCCGTTATGGTTCCACCGCCGCCGTTCAACCAATAAACATTACAACTCGGAAGAGTTTCCTTTGTCTTTTCATCAAAAACCTTTCCGCTTATCTTTTGAGCCGCAGCATCGAAGAACAAGCAACTCAACAGCATAACAAAAATAAATCTGTACTTCATGTCTCTCACTTTTTGGACTTCGTATGCTTAGACGACTTGCAAAGGGATTTATTACAGAGATTGCGAAAAAAATATATCGAAAAACGATATTTCGATTGTTTTCGGACTTCGAGAAAATCCGAAGAGTATGTTTATTTGTATCTTTGCAAAGCGGTTGGAAGAACTGCATAAAAGTAAAGTTTATGGATATAAGTGCAATAAGAGAAGATTTCCCGCTCTTGAAAGAAAAGGTGAACGGCAAGCCCTTGATTTATCTCGATAATGCTGCCACCACTCAAAAACCCGATAAGGTAATCGCTGCCATCGATTATTACTATCGTCATCAAAATGCCAATGTACACAGAGGTGTTCACACTTTGAGCCAAACGGCAACGGATTTGTTTGAAACCGTAAGGGGAAAAGTGTGCAAATTCATGAATGCACGAGAAAGCTGCGAAATCGTTTTCACAAGAGGTGCAACCGAAGGGCTTAATCTTTTGGCAGAGACACTTACACAATCCATTAAAACGGGCGATGAAATACTGATTTCCGAAAGCGAACACCACTCGAATATCGTACCATGGCAGTTGGCTGCTCAAAAACGCGGTTTGGTCATCAAAGTACTACCTATCGACGATGAGGGTATGTTGCGATACGATATGTTGGACGAATTGCTCGGTGAGAAAACAAAAATAGTTTCCGTTGCACATGTTTCCAATTCCCTCGGAGTGGTCAATGATGTGAAAGCGGTTTTCTCGAAAGTTCGCAACAAATGCGGCAAAGAAGTGCGAACCATTGTCGATGGAGCTCAGGGAATAGTGCATAGAAAGGTCGATGTGCAGGATATGGATTGCGATTTTTATTGTTTTTCCGCCCACAAGTTGTATGCACCGATGGGAATAGGCGTTGTCTGTGGCAAACAAGAACTTTGGGAGAATATGCCGCCATATCAGGGAGGGGGAGAAATGATAAAGGATGTAGATTTTTCGGGAACGACATTCAACGTTCCTCCTTACAGATTCGAAGCCGGAACTCCTGCCGTGGCAGATGTCGCAGGCTTAGGTGCCGCCTTGGATTATTTGGAAACAATCGGGCTTGATGATATTTTCGCTCATGAAAACGTCATAATGGAATATGCACAAGAACGTTTGAGCAATACAAAAGGCGTAAAGGTTTATGCAGCAAAAGCACCAAAGGCAGGCAGTCTTTCTTTCAACGTGGAGGGTTTGCACCCTTTCGATGTAGGTACGCTTTTGGATCAAATGGGTGTGGCAATACGAACAGGGCACCACTGTGCCCAGCCGGTAATGAAACACTTCGATATACCCGGTACGGCAAGAGCCTCTTTTGCCCTTTACACAACAAAAGAAGAAATAGACATTTTCGTCAACGCCTTGGAAAGAGTAATAAAAATGTTGGCATAAAAGTTCTGCAAGAATGACAGACAGCTATCTGACCGTTGAAAATAGAGCCGAGACATTATATAAGGAAAAAGGCAGCAAATTCTTTTCTTTCGTCTTTCCGGTGAAAGACCTCACCGAAGTGAAAAGCATTTTGGACGAACTTAAAAAGAAATACTACGATGCCACACACCATTGTTACGCATATATATTGGGCTTCGAGAAAGAGACTTTCCGAATGAATGATGACGGAGAACCTTCTTCTACGGCAGGCAAACCGATATACGGGCAGTTGCAATCGAAAAATCTTACCAATGTATTACTTGTAGTGGTTCGCTATTTCGGGGGAACAAAGCTTGGTGTAAGCGGATTGATTAAGGCATATAAAACGGCTGCTGCGGAATGCTTGTCGGCAGCAATGATTGTTGAAAAAAAAGTACGGCTGTCATATAAAGTGATGTTTCCTTACGAAAAAATGAATGCCGTGATGAGCCTGTTGAAAGAAATAAAAGCAGAGCAAACAAAGCATATATTTGAAACGGAATGCAGTATGGAAGTTTTGGTTGAAAGCAGTCAACAAAATAAATTCGAGGACGCAATTTCAAAGATTGAAAAAACAAATTTTTCTCTTTTGGCAAGGTTGTGATTGTTCATCTTGCTGTCTTTTGAAATCAAAAGCCTGATTGCCATAACTTTGTTCTTGTTGAAAAGATATGCTTTTCCTGTGAAGAAAAATCGCTTGAAAATTGTTTGAATGGTATTTTTTTTGTAATGGAGTTGTAAAGCGTGCGTAAACATGGCTCATGAGCTGTCTAAACTCAAACATTACTGCCTTTTAATCGCCTTTCCCTCTCTTCGGCTGCAAAAACGGACAACTTTGCTCGGCTTTTCTATAAGAATATTTTTCGACATTTCCAAAATGAAATCGGAAAATATTTTCCACAATAAAGAGTTAACTTTGCCAAGCAAAAAGGAGGAAGATATGTTCACTTCTCAAAAATCAAGAAAAGCATCATTTCTCCTATTAGAGAAGACTATTGGTATAATTAGACAAAGTAACTGAGGTATTAAATGCAAAAAGATTGTAACCAAGTTTGGCAGAACTGTTTGGACTTCATCAAGGACATATTGCCCGATAAGCATATATTTGAAACATGGTTTGTTCCCCTCAAACCTCTCGCCATTCAAGACGGTGCTTTGACGCTTAAAGTTCCAAGCATGTTCTTTTGCGAGTGGTTGGAAGCAAATTATATCGGAGAATTGCGTGCAGCCATAAAAAAGGAACTGGGAGAGGGGGGAAAACTCATTTATTCCATTGCCATAGACGGCTCGGCTGTCGGACAAGATGTGCAACTGCCTTCAAGCGACAGAACAGCCACACAAAACAGTCCGACGACAATACCTGTAAATATAGATACAAACGTGAAAGATTTTCCAAATCCTTTTGTGATACCGGGACTTAAAAAGGTAAAAGTCAACTCACAATTAGACGAAAACTATTCTTTCGAGAACTTTGTGGAAGGAGCCTGCAATCGATTGGCACGTTCCGCAGGTTATGCAGTTGCACAAAATCCCGGAAAGACATCATTCAACCCGCTTTTCATTTACGGCTCCGTTGGCTTGGGTAAAACGCATCTTGTTCATGCAATAGGCTTGGAAACCAAGCAACGTTATCCCGACAAAACGGTGCTTTACATCAGTGCCGAGCAATTCTTTCAGCAGTATATTGATAGTGTAAAGAACAAAACAACCAGCGACTTCCTGCAATTCTATCAAATGATGATAGATGTTCTCATCATAGACGACATACAATTCTTTGCAAACAAGCAAGCCACCCAAGACATCTTTTTCCAAATCTTCAACGGATTGCATTCCGCAGGCAAACAGCTGATAATTACTTCCGATAAATCACCTGCAGAGCTCTCCGGCTTGGAACAAAGAGTCATTTCCCGTTTGAAATGGGGGCTGAGTGCCGACCTTCAAATGCCGGACGCACCCACAAGAGTGGAAATAATCAAGAGAAAACTACGGAAAAACGGCATAAGCATGCCGGAAGATGTCATAGAGTATCTTGCTTACAATGTCAGCACCAGTGTAAGAGAATTGGAAGGCGTCCTTATCTCCCTGCTCTTCCAAAGCTCCATCGACAAGAAAGAGATAACCATCGATTTGGCAAAAGAGCTTATAGACAAATTCGTCAAGAACTCCGCAAGAGAGATGTCAATAGAATACATACAAAAAGTAGTCTGCGATTACTTCTCGGTACCTGTCAGTGTCATGCTGTCAAAAACCCGTAAAGGCAACGTTGTTGCAGCACGCCACATCTCCATGTTCCTATCTCGTAAACACACTCACGAATCCCTTGCCGTCATTGGTTCAAAGTGTGGCAACAAAGACCACGCAACCGTTCTCCACGCTTGTAAGTCTGTCAAGAACAGTTACGAAACCGACCGTCGTTTCCGAATAGATTTGGACGAAATCGAAAAACGCATAACAGAATAACACAGCATAAACATAACAATTCTTCATAACCGAAACACCCCTGCCATCAACGACAGGGGTGTTTTTCTTTCCACGCCTATACTCCTATTCAAAAGCATCGTTATCCGTCAACCTTTTTGCTGTGCAGTAAAATCCGCTCGGAAGAAAAAGAAAAGAGGATACAAACCGCCAAGAAAGCGGATGCGACAGAATTAGCAAACAGATAAATCCGCACATCCGTTTTTTCTAATGTCATGCAGACAAGAAAAAAATCGGTAAGTCGGCAAGCTATCACCACGTTTAGAGATTGCTTTTGAGCAAAGCACCGATTTCCGAAAAGCAAAAACAAACTCCGTGGAATAAAATGCCGTTTTATTCAGACATTCCGCTTATCGTATTTTGCAGGACTTGCTCCTATATATACTTCCGTCGCACCGGTGCCGTATTTTGCCATCGAGGCGGCGAAATAGTGTATTCCCTTGTACTTGTCGAACTCTTTGCATAACTCCTTCTTCAAAACCCCTTGACCGACTCCGTGAATGAAGATAATTCTATCGAGGTTTTCCGTTATTGCTTCGTTGAGGCATTTCACGGCATAGTCGAGTTGCAATTTCAACATTTGCTCAGGCTTCATGTTCCCTTCGTTTTCCGTCAGCTCTTCTATGTGCAAATCAACCTCGGCAGTCTTTGCGTCCAACTTATGCCTGCTTAACAAAGTGTCTTCAATGTTGCGACTTACCTTATTGATGATTTGTTGTTCCGTTTTTTCGTTTGCCTCATCTTTCTTGACATTTGCATTCTGCAAGAAAGTGCCTACGGCGAGCATGGAGCAGACAGGATACATTATTGCTTTCTCTTCAAAAAATGCGGTATGGATAAAACTGCCTTCGGTGAAGAACTTGTTCGTTCTTATCTTCAATTCGCAATTTACGGGCATGAATACTTGTTCCGCTTCATCGTCATGGAACATCAACTGCACACAAGCCTTTTTCCATGCTTCAAGTCTCTCTCTCGAAATGGTTTCCACAAGTATTTTCTCTGCCTTTTCCAAAGTTCCGAAATCTTCCGAAACAAATCCTTTCTCCTCATCAGCCAAAAGAATCGAATAAATAATTCTGTGTTTTGTGTGATTGATGAGATAAACATCTATGTCTCCATACACAAGCCACCTTTGCTCATGGGGAACGAAACAAAGATAAATCCCTTCGCTCGTTTGGTCTCTCATTTTATTGAGATACAACGGACTTATCCTTTGTTCCGCATCATCGTCTTCCTCTTCCGACGGATAATAATCTTTTTCCGAAAAACTTTGCTTAGGTTCCGATTTTTCTTCCTGCCTGTTCTCTTGCGGAGAGCAAAAGAATGCTCCTGCCGAATCTTCGCATGCATCGAGTATAAGGTCGCTTACTAATGTCGGTATCTCGAATCCGCTCTCGTCTTCCACGTTTGCGACATTCGTTGCCGCAAAAGAACGTATTATTCCGCCGCCTTGACTGCTTAGGAACTTGACTTTGTCTCCTATTTTGAACTTTCCCATTTTTTATTTGCTTTATTGTTTTTCTTCGATAAGCTCTTCAGCGAGTGCTTTCAGGTTCATGCCTCCGAAATTGCCCGAACTCATCATAAGAACGTTGGTATTATCTTTTGTGTTTGCCTTTATAAATTCTTCAAGTGCCGTTTTATCGGTGAAAACTCTCAATCCGCTTTTACCGAATGCCTTTGCAACCTCATCGCAATCCAAGTCTGCAAGACGCTTCAACTCTATCGCATGCTTGTCGAAGTAAACCGCTGCGACATCCGCCTCGTCCATGCAACCCTCATACTGTTGCAGAAAACCACGTGAAAGAGAAGAAAAGGTGTGAAGTTCCATGCAGGCAAGCAACCGCCTGTTCGGAAACTGCTCTTTCACTGCGGCTATCGTGGCTTTGAGTTTAGACGGAGAATGAGCGAAGTCCGTAAAGACCGCTCGGAGAGATGATTTTTTCAAAAGCTCCAATCGCTTTGCCGCTCCTTTGAATGAGGTCATCGCATGCAGAAAATCCTCGTTTTTAACGCCTATACACCCGCATGCAAGCATGGCTGCGTGCATGTTTATCATGTTATGATGTCCGAAAACCTGCATCTTATATTTCTTTCCTGCGTAAGAAACCACCGTATCGCCGTTCTCGACCTCGTAATCCAAAGCCTTGTATGGCAAAAGGCGTATATCCTTTCTCGCATTCATCGCTATGTTTCTCACATTCTCGTCCTCATCGCAGTAAATCAATGTTCCGTTCGGCTCTATTTTATCGGCAAATATCTTAAACTGCCCGACATAATTCTCAAAAGTCGGAAAAACATTCACATGATCCCAAGCTATTCCGTTTATGATGGCTATGTTCGGTTTGTAAAGGTGAAACTTGGGACGTCTGTCCAAGGTCGAAGCAAGGTACTCGTCTCCTTCCAAAACCATATACTTGGCACGCTCGTCCGTCTTGACCATTACATCGAAGCCTTCCAACTTCGCTCCGACCATATAGTCGGTTTCTATGTGCATGTTCTGCAAAGCATGCAGTATCATGGCGGTTATTGTCGTCTTTCCATGGCTTCCGCCCACCACTATCCTGATTTTGTCCTTGCTTAACTCGTACAGGTACTCCGGATAGGAATAAATCTTCAACCCCAGAGCTTTTGCTTTCTGCAACTCGGGATTATCCTCCTTTGCGTGCATGCCGAGAATTACGGCATCGATGTTTTCGTTTATCCTGTCTGCGTCCCAACCCTCTTTTTCGGGCAGAAGACCGTATGCCTTCAAGCGTGATTTCGCAGGCTCGAAGATTTCGTCGTCGCTTCCGCTTACCGTGTAACCTTTCTTACTCAATGCGATTGCCAGATTGTGCATCGCACTTCCGCCTATGGCTATAAAATGTACTCTCATCTCGATTAAATAATTTTCTCTCTGCCTTACAAACCGGTTCGAATCAAGGCTCTGCTTTCGTTCTTTGCATTTCTTCTTGTTCGATTACCGCCCTGACATGCTGATATACCGCCGTCTTGTTCAGTATTCTCTTGTCATTGTCCAATATGTAGATTTCGGGCGTGTGATCTATATCCAAACCATACAGTTTGTTTATTTGCGTAGGATTGGACTGCACGACAATCCAATCGAACGGTTCTTGCTGCAACTGTTTCTTCGTCTCTTCGATATTGCCACCCATTTCTATGGAAAATATCTCGAAGTCGTATTTGTCCTTATTGTCTTTGTAGAAATTTTTCAACTCTTCGATATTCTTCTTGCAGCTTTCGCAACCGGCACTCCAAAAGAATACCACGGTGTAACGGTGCTTCAAATCATACAATCGCAAAGATTTGTTTTCGAGAGTTTGTGCCGATATGTTTGGAAAAGGGTTCGCAGGCAGGAACGGGCGTATTTGTTCGGCTTTCGCAAGATGGAAATCCTTTTCGCTTTGAGAAAGCCATGGCGTGTATTCGTCGTTGAGCAGCGAATCGACCATTTTGACATATATTGCCTCGTTGAACGAGAACGGAAGCCTCGAATACCTTCCGAGATACAGGTCTATTATGTAATCGGAATAAAGTTCCCCGCCCCGTGAGTTGGCGTAATCGATGAAGTATTTGAGCGAAGAGAATACGGAATCCGCCGTTTGCATTGTCATTTTATCGAGATAGGTTTGGAACTTCTTGTAAAAATACGGCGTTCCCATTATCCGCTCGTCCCGAAAGTCGAAACTATCCCAGAACTTGCTGCGATAAACATAAGCATACTCCGCTTCCATGCCCTTTTTGACGTTTCCGTTTTCATCGATGTACTTTTCATCGACCTGCGGAGCCGTAACGGCTCTGACCAATACGCTCATCAGGTTCTCGGGATACAACTTGTAGAACGATTGTTGGTAATCCGAAAAGGTTTTACGGGCTTTCAGCAAAACGGCTTGCAAGCTGTCCTTCTTCGCAGGCTGCTCCTTTGCAACGGCATTGCATTCGTACATGACCGTCCTGTATTCCTTGTTCATCTTCTGGTATTCCAAATAACGGTCGTTCTCAACCGAGCCTTTGACTTCGTAAAAGCCGTCGGGAAAGATGTCTATCGTGAATTTCTTTTCCTTATCCAAGAGAAAACTGAACAAGTCCTCTTGCAAGGAAGAGGCTATGACTATGCCCGAATGATAATTCCCTTTCATCACGAAACTGCCGTCCTTCTGCATCTTCAAGGTATCCAAAAGCATGGCGGCATTCTGCCCGTATGCCCCCTTGATGAAGACTATACTGTCCTCGAAATCATGTATCCACAACTTCACCTCATAACCGACGAATTGGGCAGATGATTTTCCGAAACAAAGGACGACGAAAACAAAGCAAAAAAACGTTTCGACAAAACGGCGATTTGTTCCGCCTGAATAAAAATTCGCTTCCATCGCATTAAAGTTTCAACTTTCCACTATCCAACAACTCCATAACCTTTTCGATATTGTCTCCCTGTATGTTTTTTGCTATTATGACGTTTCGTCTGTCCAAAATATAGACAACGGGAGTTTTCACGATGTCGAAGTATTCCCTCCAATCGAAATTGGCAACCAATCCGTTCAGATTTATCCAATCCAAATCCTTTTCGGCAATGAACTTTTGCCAATGAGCCGTATCGCTCTCGGTATTCACCGCCATGACTTCCAAATCGTACATATCCTTGAACTTTTTGTAGAATTCATGGAACTTGGGTACCTCTTTGACACAATGCCCGCAGTCTGCAGACCAAAAAACAAGTATCTTGTATTTCTTATCCAAGCCGTAGAGGTCGTGCCAGTCGCCCTTTTGGTCGGGGCAGGCAAGGTTCGGAACCGTCTTTCCTATCAAAAGGTTCTCCCATTTCTCGGCACGCAAAACTTCCGTCTCTATCGAAGAGGGTGAAAGCCAATCCGCTTTGCCGCTTTTGAAGTAACGTTTCACCATTTCGACGTAAATCCTGTCCTGACCCATTATTCCGCTTTGCAGATAGCGTTCCGTGATGTTGTGTATCAGGAAACGGTTCATCGCCTTCGAGCCGTTCGCTCTTTCAATCACCCTGTCCGCATACACGAGAATGCTATCGACAGGCTCGTATTTCATGACTTCGTTCCAAAAATACTCGTAAGTGCGATTGAAAACGGCGGAAGGCGTTCTCAAAAGGCCGCTGCAAGAGAGGTCGATGTTGTCGAAATAATGTTGTTTGTAGTAATACCAGCGTTCGTTCTGCCATTCGGTGCTGTCGGGAGAGCCATCGGCTTTTGTCGGAACGGGCATATCGGGAATTGCAACGGGCTTCGTGGCAGTCAGAACCTTGGTCAACAGGTGGTCGGGGTGCTTTTCGATGAATACGTTCTTCAAGCTGTCGCCGTATTGCTGTAATTGCTTCATTCTTTCCGCATACTCCTCTTCCGAAAGCGAAGCCTTATCATGCGAAAGCTGCGTAACCTTTTCGGTGAGGAGCTTGTTGGACTTCATGTAATCGAAATAAATTGCGGCGGTTTGCGAACCCTTTACCTTCATATCGTAGGTCCAGTCCTTGTCATCGGTCTTCAAAGTGAAGTTTTGTTCCTTATCGACCATGAACTCGCAGAACTTACCCTTCAAAGTGCTGAAAAAGTATATTCCGCTCTCCAATTTCTTATCCTTTTTCTTGAATACAAAGCGACCTTTCTTGTTCCAAGCGGTATCGATTGCGTAGGTCTTGTCCAAATAATAGTGTCCCAAGATAAGGCAACTGTCCTTGCAACCGCTTATTTCGAGTTTTATCTCATACTGAGCCTTTACGGTTCGAATGAAACCGAGCAAGGCGACAATCAAAAGCAGACTTGTTTTTCTCTTCATACGTTCGGTATTTTTCTTTCAAAACTTTGCAAAGTTAGTACTTCGACACAATAAGGGACAACAAAAGGACGAAAAAGTAAACCGCAAAGCCGAATAAATTTTACCTTTGCAGACAAAATCATATTGAAGAATGAAAACATCGGTAAAGGATTTCAGACAGATCGTTGCCCAAGTGGGAGAAATAGACGAGATAATGATAGACGTCGAAAAGGCGGAAGGAATTTACGTTTGGGACACTTCGGGAAAGCAATACATGGATATGTTGAGCGGGATTTGCGTAGGCAATGTGGGACACCGCAATCCCAAAGTTGTTTCCGCCGTGAAGGAACAGTTGGATAAGTACATGCATGTGATGGTTTACGGAGAATTTGTACAGAGTCCGCAATACAGATATATCAAACGCTTGAAAGAATTTCTTCCGGCGAGCCTTTCTCAGATTTTTTACGTCAATTCGGGTTCGGAAGCGATAGAAGGTGCATTGAAAACCGCCAAGTTGTTCACGGGAAGAAGCGAAGTGATTTCGTGTAACAACTCTTACCACGGCTCGACCCTCGGTGCGGTATCGATGCTTTCGCAAGAAATTTTCACAAGAGGCTTCCGCCCTTTGATACCGGACTGCAACAAAATACGATATAACGATTTCGATGACTTGGAAAAGATAAGCAAAAGAACCGCATGCCTTGTCATCGAACCCATATCGGTCGGAGCGGGAGTGGAATTGCCGAAAGAGGGATATATGGAAGCGGTAAGGAAGCGTTGCAACGAAACAGGAACGGTTTTAATCTTCGATGAAATCCAGACAGGCTTCGGAAGAACCGGTAAATTGTTTGCTTTCGAACATTTCAAAAGGGTGGTTCCCGATATACTTTGCATAGCGAAGGGAATGGGTGGCGGAATGCCTATCGGTGCTTTCATAGGTCGTGAAGATATAATGCAGAGATTGAACAACCATCACCCGCTTATAGGACACGCCTCGACTTTCGGAGGCCACCCTGTCTCATGTGCGGCTGCTCTTGCCACGCTCGATTGCATTGTGGAAGGCAATCTGATGGATAAAGTGGAGGAAAAGGGTAACAGATACCGCAAAGAGTTGGCTCACCCTTTGATTAAGGAGGTGCGAGGCAAGGGTTTGTTCAACTGCATAGAACTTTCGGAAAAGGTGAATTGGCAAACGGCTCTGAAATCATGCTTCAAGGAGGGAATAATCACAGGAACGCATTTGTTCAATACCCAATGCCTCAGCCTGAAACCTGCATTGATTATCTCAGATGAGCAGATTACGGAAAGCATTGCAAGAATAAAGCGAGCCTTGAACCGGTTGTAACGGTTGTAATGCCGTTACGGCGTACGGATTAAAAGAGACAGAGTTGCCCCAAGAGGTTATAACTTCGGCGATGCAAGGGTGTAAGTCCGAATTGCCTGATTGCCTCCCTGTGTTGCTTGGTCGGATAACCCATATTCTTGTTCCAATGGTATCGAGGGTGCTTTTCGTGTGCTTCAAGCATGAAATCGTCCCGATATGTCTTTGCGAGTATCGACGCTGCGGCAATGCTCATGAATTTTGCGTCCCCTTTGACGATACATTCAAAGGGAATATCCGTCTCGTTCTTGAATCTGTTGCCGTCTATCAGCAAAAGTTCCGGTTTTATCTTCAATTCCTTGACTGCATTGTTCATTGCGAGGAACGAAGCGTTCAATATGTTTATACGGTCTATCGTTTCATTATTGACAAAAGCCACGGCGTATGCCGCGGCTTCCTTTTCTATAATCGGACGCAGTAATCTGCGTTGTTTATCGCTCAATTTCTTGGAGTCGTTCAGTTCTTCGCATCTGAAATCCTGCGGAAGAATAACCGCAGCCGCCACGACAGGACCTGCCAAACAGCCTCTGCCGGCTTCATCGCAGCCGCATTCCACAATCTTTTCTTCGGAAAAGAACGCTCTTAACAAAGTCGCTTATCTTTATATGTTCTCCAATAAACTTTCAAACAAGATACGTCCGTCCGTATTGCCCAATTCTTCGTCCGAACACCTTTCGGGGTGAGGCATCATGCCGAATACGTTCTTTGTTTTGTTGGTTATGCCGGCTATGTTCTCGATGCTTCCGTTCGGATTGAACTCCGGAGCGATTTTTCCTTCCGCATTGCAATAACGGAACAGGATTTGCTCATTGTCGTTAAGGCGTTTTATGGTGTCGGCATCGGCAAAAAACCTGCCCTCTCCGTGAGCTATCGGAACGTTCAAGGCTTTGCCCTTTACGGCTTTTCGTGTGAATACGGTGGAATTGGTTTGCGTTGCTATGTATTGGTTCTTGCATACGAACTTACGGTTATCGTTTGCGAGCAACGCTCCGTCCAACAGACCGGATTCGCACAATATCTGAAAGCCATTGCAAACGCCTAACACGTAACCGCCCTTATCGGCAAATTTCTTTACGCTTTCCATAACCGGAGAAAGGCTTGCTATCGCTCCGGAACGAAGATAGTCCCCGTAAGAGAAACCTCCGGGAAGTATAATCATATCGCAATTCTTCAAATCGGTTTCTTTGTGCCACAACTCCACAACTTCCTGATTTAATTTGTTCCTTAGCAAATATACCATGTCGTGATCGCAATTGGAACCGGGAAATACAACAACTCCGAACTTCATTTCTTTATCATTTTGATTGTTTCAAGATTGCAAAGTTACGAATTTCCATCGATGTGATTGCAAATGCAAGTCTGTTTTGCCTGCATGAACGCAACATAATCCCGAACCACGTTCTTGTTCCGTACGAATGCTTCCATGTTTACAAAGGCAGATAAACCTTGACAATGCAACAAAGTATCAATATGATGAAAAACGTATCCGCATGCTTCTCTTTCGGCTGGTTCATGAAGAGATTGCAGAGGAAAAAGGTGAATGGGACGGCAAATACGAAGGACATGTTCTCTTGCGTTTTGCTTAACACGAACGGTATGAGCGAAACGACGAACATGGTAACCAAAACGCCGCTTTTCTTTCTGTATTCTATTATTCTGTTCGACCGTGAACTTAAAGTGTAAAACAAAGACGGGATAAGATATATGGCCAACAGGGACATGTAAACCACTTGTATGGGTACGTTCAGAAAATCGAAATTTATATTCAACCATTCGCCTGCATCGGAAAGCAATCTTTCCTCCACCGATATATCTTTCAAATAATAATAGACCGTCAACAAAAGAAACGGAGTGAGCAATCCGAGAATACTCATGCTCCAACTTCTCCACTTGTAGAGCTTATAAACAATCAACCCGCCCCAAATCCAGAGTATGAAGAAGATGGACGGAGCGTAGAACAAACTTGCCAAAGAGAGAAAGCAACTTGCTTGGAAAATCTCGTCTATTCCCTCGCTCTTATCATGGCATTTGAAAAAGAAATGCAAGGCTATGATAAGGCAGATATTGGAAAACAAAATCGAACTGAACGTCATGGTCTGCACGTTGCAACTCATGAGCAATATATATATGAAAGCAGGAATGAAAGTGGTCTTTTGGCACAAGTGATTTCTCGTAAAGAGGTAGTTGACCGCCAAAGCCTGCAACACGACCAAAACAAAGGCACACACAACCGCCACGCTCTGCATATCCTTCACGGCATCGAAAATCACCTTATACAAAGGCATATCGAACTTGGAGGCAAAGACCTCCGGCGGATTGACAAAAGCAGGAATCCAAAGTATCAACGGCAATATTACAAGCAAAAGCAGTTGCAACGGATAATTCTTCTTGAAAACGTTTATCAGCATGATTTGTCCTTATTTCTTTATCTGTTTACCTCCTACTTTACGGAACAAAGAGAAAAAGGATACATTTTTGCCACGCAAACACCATTTCAAAATCGCAAAACCCCGCAAAACCTCATCACTTCTGCAATTCCGTTTTACCCGAACGGCGTTCCGGAAAATTGAAACGCCGAAAGAAAAATTTATTACGCCGATTCGATAAATTCTTTCGGCGTTTCATTTCGGCGGAACGGCGTTCGGGTTTCGTTTGTGATTGAATGGTGAATGCAGGGTTTCGTTTTATTGGTTTGTAAGGAGTGAAAAATCGGAGAAGAGACTATAAATTTTCTTTTGTTCGCTATAGACCAAACAGCTTGGCAGCGGTTTCAAAAAAAGCACTACCTTTGCAAACGTTACCAAATAAGATTTTGACATGATGAATGCACTGAAAAGATTTGCAGACTACTTTTTCAAAGAACCGTTCTCCGCTTTGAAAAACAAAAACGGCTCGACCGACAAGGGGGAATGGCTTGCATGGCGTCCCATTTTCATATTTGCGATTATTTTTTCGCTTTTCGGTTTGATTTTTCTTGCTAGGGACGCAGGTATTTCCGGCGATGAATTTTTTCATGTCTTTCATTCTCAAGATGTAATCAACTACTATAAGACCGGAGGGGCGGACAAAGCCGCCGCAACGCCCACCGCTTCGAACAATCTCCCCTATTACAGTCAGTCTCCCGATACTTTCATTCATCTGATAATAAATGCGTTCAACATAGACGATTATATGCCTTACAGGCATTTGCTTTGCAACATTCTCGGCTGGTTGGGCATCTTGTATGCCAGCCTCTTGGCACGCAGGATTGGCGGTTGGCGAGCCGCAGTCTTCACATGCGTGCTGCTCTTCCTGTCTCCGAGGTTCTTGGGACATTCTTTCAATAATCTGAAAGACATACCCTTCGCCTCTGCATGTATAATGTCGATTTATTATATAGTCAAATTCTTGGACAATCTGCCGAAAATCAAAATATCGACAGCTGTAATGCTGTGTCTTTCCATAGCCTTTGCGACTTCCATTCGTGTGGGAGGATTGCTGATGGTCGCTTACTTCGGCTTGTTCGCCATCATATACTATATATACAAGCGTAAGACATTGAAGCCTGTGTTCTTCAAAACCCTCTTATGGTCGTTGGGTATATGCGTTGCGGCATATATTCTCTGCATCCTTACTTGGCCTTACGCCTTGGAGGGACCTGTGTCAAACGTTTACGATGCGTTCACCAATATGAGCAAGTTCCAAATTGCCATAAAGCAGGTGTTTGAGGGCAGAATGCAATGGTCGGATAATCTTCCGCTTTATTACTCTCCTAAGTTCATACTGATGACAACCCCTATTATCGTTCTATTGGGATTTTTGTTGAGTCTGATATTCCTGCATTACAACAGAAAGCAGTGGTTCTATTATATAGTGGTGCTTTTCACGGCTTTGTTTCCTATATGCTGGATAGTGTTCGACCGTTCCAATGTCTATGGAGGTTGGAGACACCTTTTGTTCACCTATCCTTCTATAGTGGTGCTTGCGGCTTTGGGATTGAACAGTCTTTTGAACCTTATAAGAAATCGTTACGCTCGATATGCGGTAGGACTTGCCTATTTGTTGCTCTGCATCAATCCTATATCGCATTATATTCGCAATCACCCGTACGAATACGTTTATTTCAATCAATTCGTAGGCTCGACCAAAGATGCATACGGCAAATATGAAATGGATTATTACTATCATTCCTTACGTGAAGCAGCCGATTGGGTAAAGCAGAATGCAAAGAAAGACAGCTTGACGACAGGGGATAAAATCATAGTGGCTTGTTGGCATATCCACCCTGCGAATTATTACTTCAAAGATGACACCGCAAAGTTTCAAACAGCCTTTGTTCGTTGGTCGGAACGTGGAAATTCGGATTGGGATTACGCAATAGTTTGCACAACTGGCATTGAACCCGGCACCATTCAGAACGGGACATATCCGCCAAAGAACACTGTACATGAAATCAAGGTTGACGGCGTACCTGTTGCCATCGTATTGAAACGGGAACAAAAATATGATTGGCAGGGATTTGAAGCCATGAAAGCGAAAGATGTGAACAAGGCAAAGGAATTGTATGCAAAGGCATTGGCTGTCGAGCCGACCAATGAGACTGCGGCTTTGGGGCTTGCGGAAATATATCTGACGGAAGCGAGGACGGATAGTTTGAGGGCTGACAGGCTCCCGAAAGCGGCAAAATTGTTGGACACATTCATAGCTGCCAATCCAAATCATGAGACTGCCAATTATATGAAAGCACATTACTATCTCATGAACAATGAAACGGACAAAGCACTCGCCCTTTGCGAGAAAGTGATTTTCGATAACTATAAATACGAAGGTGCTTATATGCTTGCAGCACAGGCAAAGTTGCAAACAGGAGATTTGAACGGAGCGGAGGATTATCTGACAAGACTTTTGAATACGGGACGATTGAGCGATAATCTTGTTAAGACCTTGTTGCAGATTTTCAAATTCCAAGGCTTGGACGATGCAAACGCATACGTGAAGTTGTATTCGCTGCTTGAACAATATTATTTGAAGATTGGCGAGAAGAAAGCGGCAGCGGAATACACTCAGGCGATAGAAAACGTAATGAGACAGCAATACGGAAGACAGTAATCAAAAAAATAAATAATATGAAACCATTGGAAATAGCAAAGGACATTTACTCCGTGGGAGTAAAAGATTGGAACGTGAGAAACTTTCACGGTTATCTTACTCAGAGAGGTTCGACTTATAATGCCTATCTGATAATTGATGAAAAGGTAACGCTTATCGATACAGTCAAAGCACCTTTTTGTGAAGAATTTTTGGAGAGAATATCCCGGGTAATCGACTTATCGAAAATAGATTATGTGATTTCAAACCACGTAGAGCAAGACCATGCCGGTTGCATGCCGCAGATAATGGCACATTTGCCTAATGCAACAGTTCTAACAACCGCAGCAGCCGAGAAAGAGCATAAGATGCACTACGATACAAGCAAATGGAAAGTGCAAACCGTCAAAACAGGCGACACCGTTTCCATAGGCAAACGTTCGTTGACCTTCTTGACAACTCCTATGGTGCATTGGCCGGACAATATGCTTACATACTGTCCTGAGGATAAGATTTTATTTTCCAATGACGCCTTCGGACAACATTTGGCTGTGTCGGAGAATTTTGACGATGAGTTGAGCCTCGACCTGATACTTGCAGAGGCAAAGAAGTATTACGCAAATATTGTAATGCCTTACTCTTCCCAAGTGGCAACGGCTTTGAACGCCGCAGCAGGTTTGGATATAAAGATGATAGCACCAGGGCACGGAATGATTTGGAGGAAAAATATTCCTGCAATATTGGAGAACTATACGAAATGGAGCCGTGGCGACATGGAGAAAAAAGCAGTGATTGTATTCGACAGCATGTGGCACAGTACGGAAAGCATAGCATACGCCGTCAGAAACGCTTTTGAGCAGAAAGATTACTCTTTCCGTTTCTTCGATTTGAAGGCAAACCATATCTCCGATGTGATTACGGATTGTTTGGACGCAGAGTACATCTGCGTAGGCAGCCCTACGCTTAACAAAAACATCATGCCGAGTGTTGCAGCCATGCTTACATATATACAAGGGCTTATATGCAAGGGAAAGAAAGGCGTTTTATTCGGTTCCTACGGCTGGGCTCCGCTCAATATGAAGTTTATGCAGAGATATTTTGATGAAAGCTATATTGAAACCATAGCAAAATACAATATCAACTTCGTTCCGACGAAAGAAGACCTCGCAAAAATAACGGCTGACTTGGCTTCAAAGATTTAATTCCGGAATAAGTCATACCAATATAAAAATGCAGACGGCAGAACAACGTAAAAAGTTCTGCCGTCTGCATTTTTGTTTGAAAGCAACTAACTTTCAAATTCGGTAAACGCCGAAGCAAGATTTATCAAAGTGCTTTTCTGATTGCCTTTTCCACTTCCAACGGGAACAAAGCATTGTATCCTTGATGCGAAAAACGAATCTTTCCTTTTTTATCGACCAAAAAGATGGTTGGATAAGAGTAAACCAAGTATATTTCCTCTATGGTATTCCTTTGAACGCTGCATACATGGTAGTTCAAGCGGTTTCGTTTTACGAATTTGTTGAATTGCTCGTTGTCAGAGCCGTTATCTATCGGGTTTAACGCCACTACCTCCACGCCTTTTTCCTTATAGGCTTGATAAATCTTCTCCAAGTCGGCAAGCATTTGGATACATGGCGAACAGCTGTTATAATAAAAAGCAAGTATTACCACTTTCCCTTTCATTTCTTCAAGGCTGACCACTTCGTTATTGCAGTCCTTCAAGCGGAACGACACAGCCCGATTGCCGTAAGCAAAGGTGCTTTGGTCTTTCTCCTGCATTTTCCATTGCTCTTTCAAGGCCGAATAAGACATGTACTGCAATGTGTAAGGCGATTTATCGGAACGGAAATCGAAATGATTGTCCGAGAATGCGGCATTGATGTCCAAACGCAGAAAATGCACGTCATAACTCTTTTGAACGGTATCATGCGTCCCCTGTTTGCAGGTTTTGATTTCCGATTGCACGGCCATGGGTTGATAAGAGGACAAACCGATGGTGTAAACCTCGTGTTTGTCAATCCAAGTCGTCTTATTCTTTTCTTGTTTTCTTATTTCGATTTTGCAGCATATCTCTCCGTTTATCACGGTGTCATTTAACAGAGCGATTTGTTCGTATTCCTTTTTCTTGTCGAAAAGTTTGGACTTCATCATATAGGGATGCAGAGCATGAACTTCTATTTCCCGTTCAAAAATATCGGCGTCTTCTTTTTTGTATTGCTTCGCCACATTGGTGGCATAGTCGATAACAGTAAAGTTTCTTTGATCGTAGAACTGTCGATAGTCAGGCAGATTGTTATGCAGCTGCATTATGCTGAACTTAGGCAGATGTTGTCTCGTCTTTGTCTTTTTGAAGCTCACTTTATGCAGATATTTATGCTTGCTTTGCCGAGTCTTTACCTCGACCATGGCTTCATAGTAAGCCGAATTGGTTTGTCGTGCCGTCTGATTGCAACGAGCGATTATTTCATCGAGGCTCTGAGCCTGCGAAAGCATGCCTGATAAAATCAATATACCTGTTACGATAATTCTTTTCATGTCGTATCCTTATTATTTGCAAAAGGGGGAATCCCAAGAAAAGACTCCCCCGTATTTTATGTGATTTAACAGATTTTACATGCCGACTGCTGCCTGTGCTGCTGCCAATCGTGCAACCGGAACTCTGAACGGCGAGCATGAAACGTAGTTCATGCCTGTGCGGAAGAAGAATTCGACCGATGCAGGGTCGCCTCCGTGTTCTCCGCAGACACCTACTTTAAGCGAAGTCTTGGTCGAACGTCCTTTCTCGACACCGAGCTTTACGAGTTGACCCACTCCTTCTTGATCCAAGGTCTGGAAAGGATCGGCAGGCAGTATTTTCTTCGATTGATACTCGTGAATGATAGCGTTGACATCATCACGGGAAAATCCGAACGTCATTTGCGTCAAATCGTTTGTTCCGAAAGAGAAGAAATCAGCCACTTCGGCAATTTCATCTGCCACCAAAGTTGCTCGAGGTATCTCTATCATGGTACCGTACATATATTCGATTTTTGCATTCATCGCTTTCTCGACCTCAGCATGCACTTTGTCGCATATTTCCTTTTGGTTCTTCAACTCGGTAACCGAAACGGTAAGCGGAATCATGATTTCCAAGCGAGGGTCGAAGCCTTCCTTCCTCAATTCTGCCTCTGCCTCGAACAAGGCTCTGAATTGCGTTTCGCTTATTTCGGGATAGATAACGCCAAGTCTTACTCCTCTCAATCCCATCATAGGGTTCACCTCGTTCAATCCCTCTATTCTGTCCTCCAATTCGGCGGAATTGATGTTCAATTCCTTGGCAAGCAAATCTATCTTGTCCTTTGTGTGAGGAACAAATTCGTGCAAAGGCGGGTCGATAAGACGGAAGGTAACAGGCTTCTTGTCCATTATCTTCATCGTTCCCTTAACCGATTGTTTGATATGAAGATGCAATTCGTTCAACCACTTTTTGCGTTCCTCCGTAGAGCCTGAAAGAATCATCTTTCTCAACAAAGCAAGAGGCGTTTCCGAGTTCTTTCCGTAGAACATGTGTTCTATTCTGAACAATCCTATACCCTCTGCACCGAAGTCGAGAGCCTGTTGAGCATCTTCCGGAGTGTCGGCATTGGTTCTCACACCCATGGTGCGGTATTTGTCAACTATCTTCATGAATTGTTGGAACAAAGGATTTTCCGTTGCGTTTATCATTGCCACGGGTTCGTCATAGACAATTCCTTTGGTTCCGTTCAAACTCAAAACATCGCCTTCCTTATATGTTTTGCCTGCTATCGTTATCGTTTTGGCATCTGTGTTTATCTGCAAAGCATCGCAACCCACTATACAGCACTTTCCCCAGCCTCTTGCGACCAATGCGGCGTGAGAAGTCATACCTCCGCGGGCTGTAAGGATACCTGTGGCGGCACGCATTCCCTCCACATCCTCCGGATTGGTCTCTTCTCTTACCAATATATTGTCTTTGCCTTCTCTTTCGAGCCTCATGGCTTCTTCGCTCGTAAGAGCTATCACGCCGACTGCTCCGCCGGGTCCGGCAGGCAGACCTTTCGCAATAACCTTATGTTTCTTCTCATCATTCGTATCCAAGATAGGGTGAAGCAACTCATCGAGTTGGGTAGGAGATACTCTTCTTATGACTTCCTTCTCGTCAATCAAGCCCTCTTTAAGCATATCCATCGCCATCGTCAAAGCAGCCACGCCGGTTCTTTTGCCCACACGGCATTGTAACATGTAAAGTTTGCCGTCCTGAATGGTGAACTCGATGTCCAACATATCGTGGAAGTTCTTTTCCAATATCTCACGGATGTCGCAAAGTTCCCTGTAAGTCTCCGGCATTGCTTCCTGCATAGAGTGCAAATGCTTGTTCTGTTCGTTCTTCGTATCATCGTTCAACGGATTCGGCGTTCTTATGCCGGCAACCACGTCTTCGCCCTGTGCATTGACCAACCACTCTCCATAGAAAAGGTTCTCACCCGTTGCAGGGTTACGAGTGAAGGCAACACCTGTCGCAGAATTATCTCCCATGTTGCCGAATACCATGGCTTGAACGTTAACCGCCGTACCCCAATCATCGGGTATACCTTCTATTCTTCTATATGAGACAGCCTTTTTGCCGTTCCATGATTTGAAAACGGCTTTTATTCCGCCCTCCAACTGCTTTGCCGCATTATCCGGAAATTCCACTCCGAGGTTCTCCTTAACCGTTTTCTTGAACTCCTCTGCAAGGAATTTCAAATCTTCCGTGGTCAAATCCGTATCCGACTTGTATGATTTGGAATGCTTATATTCGTCCAACATATCGTCCAACAAACGACGGATACCCACACCTTTTGCAGGCTCCAAGCCTTCCGCTTTCTCCATAACCACATCGGCGTACATCATGATAAGACGCCTGTAAGAGTCATAAACGAAACGAGGATTGTTCGTTTTCTTTATCAATCCGGGTATTGTATCCGAGCAAAGACCTATGTTCAAGACCGTATCCATCATTCCCGGCATGGAACTCCTTGCTCCGGAGCGGCAGGAAACCAAAAGACAATTCTCTTTGTCTCCGTATTTCATTCCCATAATCTCTTCCGTTCTCTTCATTCCGTCCCAAACCTGATCCATCAAACCGCTTGGAAGTTCGCAATCATGGTCATAATAATCGGTGCAACATTCCGTTGTAATCGTCAAACCGGCAGGAACCGGAAGACCCAACAAGCACATCTCTGCCAAATTCGCACCTTTTCCGCCCAACAAGTTTTTCATGTCAGCCTTACCTTCCGCAGTCTTTCCACCAAAGGTATAAACATACTTCTTTGTCATTGTCTCATTCTGAAATTAGTGAATAATATATTGATATAAAACTCTTTCAATGAACATTTTCCGGTTTGTGAACGAACCCGAGAGCCGTCTTTGCCGAAACGAGTTTGCAAAGATACCAAAAAATACGGTACTCCGGTCAATCTTTTTGCTGTTTTTTGCTTGGCTATGTTTATCTTACAATGCCTTGTGAGTCTTTCGCATTTTTGAAGTCCTTGTTCTTTTTTTCGCATTCAGGCATGCAGCCTGCGGAAAAATACTTCGAGAACTCGTTTTCATTGTCAGAATAAAACGAGCAAAGGCATGCAAGTGTTCAAACTCCAATCAATAATCGGACAATATTCGTTTCAAGTCTTCCATAACCGCTATTGCCATGCCGCATGGGCAACTTTGAAAATCAATATCTTGCAAAGCACAAACCCGAAACACCATTTTGCAAAATTTGTTCGCCGAAAGAATTCATTCAATAGGCGTTTCGTGAATTTTTTTTCGGCATTTCATTTCGTCGGAAGCAAGGAATGCTGTTTACATACGGTTTTTTTCGAGGGTAAAGGAGAAACAAATCGGCGGTTTGCAGTGTCTGTTTGTTGTTTTTTTAGTAGCTTTGCACGATACTTTCGCCAAAGCGTTTCGTATCGAGGCGTGGCAACGAACGGATTTCACGAACATACACATATATAATACTATGAGAAAAATCGCTTTAATCTCTTTCATCTGCTGTTTATGCAGTTTTAATCTGGCAATCGGACAGGGCTGTGCTGCCGTTTATGCAAAGAAAATCAAGGTTCAAAACGGCGTTACCGACACTATCGACTTCTCTGCTCAGGAACTGAATAACGGAATACAAATGCAGTGCGGAGAAACGTATATGTTGGGAGCGATAACTTTTGCTCCGGGAGGTTCGAGCAACTATGTTTATGAACGTATCCCATACGAACCTCCTTACGAGTTCAATTCCGGAACGGAATACATTCTTCCTCGTGATGACTGCTGGGGAATGTTGATGAGTTTGGGTTATAACCGACCACCCGAACCTGCAGGGACACCGGCTTTCAGTTTTTCTTTCTATGGTAACTCTTATACACACTGTGTAATAGGGTCAAATGCTCTGCTTAGTTGGGATTTGTCCGTTGCATCTCAAACAACAAACTGTGAAAGTTATTGTGATTTTTCACAAGGTTCCACATCCAATACTCTACCAAATACTAATCGCTATAAAAACTGTGTTTACGGTCCTTATCATGATATACACTTCCTTGCTACCCGTCCTACATACCCTGGACATATGTATTTTCAAATCATAGGAGATTATCCTTGCAGAAAGATAGTTTTGAGTTTCTATGAAGTGCCGTTATTTGGCAATAACAGTCAGATTGCAACGCATATGATGGTGCTTTATGAAACTACCAACGTCATTGAATTCTACATGCAGAACAAGCCATGCTGTGCAACAACCAATGGAGGTAATGCAACGCTTGGAATACATAATGCAGACGGAACACAGGCTGTAACCATTACCAATGGAACGCAAAGTTACAATACAACGCGATGGACTGCACAAAACGAAGCATGGAGAATAAAGCCTTCGGGAGAATTGGGTACTTACGGTGTCGAGTGGCAGAGAAGAAAGGCTTTTGATTATGATGCAGCAATGGAACCTGTGGTTTCCGACGCAGAGGGTGCTGTTACGGTGAACCTTACGGCAGAAGATGGTCCTTACAGATATTTTTGCAAGAATACAATCGTGCGTGAAGACGGCAATGAATTTGAGGTTTGGGACTCTTCCGCCGTGTATTATCCTATAGATATGCCGGATATTGTTATTTCGCATAATGACAAGGTTACATATATGGATACGGTGTGCAGAGGCGAAAATGTGAATTTCCAGCTCAGCGGAGGCGGAGAGAACGGAAAGTACTATCAGATTGCTCCTTTCGCAAATCCGGAAGATACCAATACCGAATTGCAAACTACTTTCACGAGAGCGAATAACCGCAATGCGGATTCGGTGAAGTATGTTTTCAAGATAGAGAACTACGACCAACATGGTGTATTGGTATGTACAAGATATGATTCCTGCGTTGTGATGAACAGGAGTTTCAATGTGGAGTTGAGAGAGGATTTGACGATATGCAGGAACGATGAAGTGATGTTGACGGATATTCTGAAAGAACACCCGGGTACGTCTTCTTGGAGTACGGGAGCCACAGGCGATACGCTGAATTTTGCTCCTCAGGAAACGGGGAACTATGTCTTAACGAAGACTGATAACTTGGGTTGTACGGCAAGCGATACGGTATTGATAACGGTCAATGATTCGCCGGAAGTTACCATAAGCGGTACAATGGCTATTTGTGCGGGGACTTCGACAAAGCTGACTGCAACGGCAAATCCTGCGGATTGTATTTTTGAATGGAACAACGGCAGTACGGAGAGTTCTATAGTGGTAACTCCTGCTGCGGATGAGACTTATACGGTGAGCGTTAAGCTGCCTCCTGCGATGTGTGAGACGGTGAAGACTGCCACGGTGGAGGTGAAACCTTTGCCAACGATAGTATTGAGCGAGGATAAGTTAATTTGCGAAGGTGAGACGGCGGAGATAAATGTGAACGGAGATGCAACCTTATGGGTTTGGGAGACATCGGATCCTGCAGTGAACGGAAGCAACGCCGCCAACTTCGTCGTTTCTCCGAATAGTTCGACTTTGTACAGGGTGCATGGTTACAATGAAATAAGTTGTCATTCGCAAGATGAGCTGACCGTAACGGTGGAACCTAAGCCTACGCCTATCATCCATTTGAATCCGGGCGTACTCGACGCATTGGATCCTACGACCATCATAACAGACGGTTCGCGAGGCAATGTTTCCAGAATGTGGACTTTGTCCGATGGCTTTACTTCCGATGATGAGTCTTTTGTTCATACATTCCCATTGACGGACACCACGATGCGTTTCGACATAAACCTCGTGGCTTATTCCAATGCCGGCTGCGTGGATTCCATCTCCACATTCATAAGGGTGAAGAGAGACCATTTCCTTTGGGCTCCGACGGGCATTTATCTTCATGACAACAATCCTGCGAACAGAGTGTTCCGTCTGTGGATTGATAACATCGTGGAATATGAACTTATGATATTCAACCGCAACGGCGAATTGATGTTCAAGACCAGTAACATAGAAAAGGCGTGGAATTGTACTTACAAGGGTGAACCGGTTATGCAGGGCGTTTATGTTTGGAAGGTAAAGTACAGACATAACGATGCACCTAACAGGTTGGAAAGCGAGACAGGTACATTCATGATTTACAATTAGGATTTTGAATTTTCGAGCTATGATAAGGATAGAGGATATAGAAAGAGCGAAAGGGCTTTTGGAGGCAGAAAAGGTGCAGGAGGCAATAGAATTGCTGGATATGCTGATTGCAGATGAGGAAGATATGTTGAAAGACGAGGCATTTTATGTTCGCGGAAACGCTTTTCGCAGGGGCAATCATTGGAGAGAAGCAATCAACAGCTATACGCGGGCGATAGAACTCAATCCGCAATCACCGGCTCTGGCGATGAGGGAGAGTTGTATCGAGATATTGAACTTCTTCAACAAGGATATGTTTAACCATTAACATGGCAAGATGATACTATCGGCGAGGGACGGGATTGATTTCTGTCCCTCGCTTTTTTGTTTGTAGAAAAAAGCGAAGAGGCAACCGTTTGCACGATTGCCTCTTCGTCTTCTCGATTTGGTGTAGATTATTTCTTTTCTTTGAACTTACCTATCTGAGTTTTCAAGGCGTCAACGGATAACATGACAGCTTCCTCGAAACTATCTGCCTGCTTGGTTACAAACAAGTCGTTGCCTCTTACCACAAGCCTTATGTCAGCTATCTTGTTGTTATTGGTTTCCGGCTTGTCCACTTTCAAGGTAACATCAGCCTGTAAGGCCTCTGGCAACAATCTTTCCAACTTTCCGACCTTTTCATTCACGAAGTTCTGCAATTTCTCTTCCGGAGAGAATTTCACTGCATTGATTACCACTTTCATTATGACCTCCTTTTTGTTTTTAAGTTCATGATTTTACATGGGAACGACTTTCCTATCGTTTGAACAATCCGTTATAGGGATTGTTCATGCAAATCCATGGATTTATTGTTTTTCCGTTTGTCCGTCCGTGTCTTCTCCGGCTCTCGGGTGAGCCAATTTGTACGCTTTTTTCAATTCTTCTATGGTTGTGTGCGTATAAACCTGCGTCGAAGCCAGACTCGAATGTCCCAAAATCTCTTTTACGGAGTTCAGATCGGCTCCCTGTTTCAATATGTTGGACGCAAAACTGTGTCTTAATACGTGCGGAGAGTATTGTCCGACCGATGAAACGATTTCCAATTCCCGACATACCAAAGTATAAAGCTGCTTCTTCGTCATAGGTTCGAACTTTCTGTTGATAAGCAACTTCGGTGCCGTGATGTTCAAGGCATGTTTTCTGTCGATATACTCTCTCAGTTTGTCCAACAAACTGCGGCTTATCGGTACTATTCGTTCCTTTCGACCCTTTCCTTCGATTCTTATTTCACTGGCCTCATAGTTTATATCGTTTTCCTCTATCTCCAACAACTCTGCCTGTCTCATTCCCGTTGCGTACAACAATTCCAAAATCAAACTGTTTCTCACGCCTATGAAACTTGTATCCTGTTGCTTTTCTGCGAGTACTTTTTCCATGTCATCGGTCAATACGATGTTAGGGTTTTTACGAGTAACTTTGGGAGCAACGATTTTCAACATCGGGTTTTGTTTTATAAGCCCCTCTCTTGCCATGAAAGTGAAATAAGTCCTCAAACTTGCAACTTTCCTGCTTATGCTACGGTTTGAAACATTGTTTTCTTTCAAATTCACCAGCCATAGCCTAATCATGGCAGCCGTTACATCTTTCTCGTCCGAAATGCCGCATTCTCTCTGCATACATGCAGCAAATTGGTTTATGTCTGCAGTGTAAGCTAATATAGTATGCGGAGAGTAATCTCTTTCTGCTCTAAGGTATTCTACGAATTTGTCTGTGTGCATAAAAAATGTAGCTTAGTCAAACTTTGTTTTCTATTTTAAGAGTACAACGGAAAAAAGGCTTGCAATGTTGTTGCAAGCCTCTCATTTTTTTTGAGGAGACCTATTTATCCATCGCTTGCTGTTGCAACTTCTGGATATAAATCGCTCTCAACTTACGATCTCTTGCCACTACCGAAGGCTTGGTGAATTTTTGTCGATTTCTCAACTCTCTCACCACACCGGTTTTCTCAAATTTTCTTTTCAACTTTTTGAGAGCTCTCTCAATGTTTTCGCCTTCTTTAATAGGAACAATAATCATAATTAATACCTCTTTCTGTTTTGTTGTTAGTAATTGATTGAACTGTATTTTTGTCCTGCAAAGGTATTCATTTTCCCTGTAACTGCAAAACTTTCTGTAACTTTTCTGTTATCCAACTCGGACACACCACAGGCTTTCCGCTATGTATATCTATAAACGCCAATATGTTATATCCATTGCATAAGACCTTGACTTCTCCGTTTTCAATCTTTGAAATACGGTAATCGAATCTCATTTTGACGCTTGGCAGGCGTTCTATACTGCATCTGATTGTCAGAATTTCATCATATTCGGCAGGTGAAATATACTTGGCATACTGTTCGATGACAGGCATTCGCACTCCGCAAGCCTCCACGTCTTTGTAATTGATTCCGAGAGTTCGCATGGTTTCGCATCTTGCCCGTTCAAAAAAACGGAAATAGTTGCTGTTGTGAACAACGCCCATTTTATCTGTGTCCACATACTCTACCCTCACCTTTGTATCGAAACCGTAAATTTCCGCCATGCCTTAAATCAAAACAGGAGTTCGACAAAATCGAACTCCCAAGCTAAATTCCTCTAATCAAAACAATATAATCTGCTTAGAATTTGATAATCCCCTTTTCTATGGAATTATTCAAACAAGCCATTATACCTTTCTTGTTGATTGTTCTCATTCCCGCAGGAGTAACTTTCAAGGTTATCCACAAATCTTCTTCGGGAATATAGAATTTCTTCATTTGCAAGTTAGGATAAAATCTTCTCTTCGTTTTGATATTCGAGTGAGAAACTCTGTTTCCTACCAATGCTTTCTTACCTGTAATCTCACAAATTTTTGACATCTCTATACCGTTATTATATTCGTACTTCACGTATTTCGGGTTGCAAAGTTCGGAAAATTTACTGATTTGACAAAACTTTTGAACCCTTTTTTATGCAGACAGACTGAAGCCTATCTTGCAAATTTGAAGTTAGTACCCAAGTAAACAGCTTGTTCTCCAAGCATTTCTTCTATTCTCAACAACTGATTGTACTTGCATATTCTGTCCGTTCTCGAAGCAGAACCGGTCTTGATTTGTCCCGTATTCAAAGCAACAGCCAAGTCGGCAATCGTCGTGTCCTCTGTTTCTCCGCTTCTGTGGCTCATGACGGCTGTGTAACCGTTTCTGTATGCAAGATTAACTGCATCTATCGTCTCGGTAAGCGTGCCTATCTGATTAACCTTAACCAAGATGGAGTTTGCAACGCCTTTTTCTATGCCCATTCTCAAACGAGAAGGATTGGTTACGAACAAGTCATCGCCCACCAACTGTATTTTATCACCCAAAGTATCGGTCAAGGCTTTCCAACCTTTCCAATCGTCCTCCGCCATTCCGTCTTCTATGGAGATGATAGGATATTTGTTCACCCATTCCTTCCAATAAGAAACCATTTGCTCGGGGGTAAGTTTTTCTCCGGAGGATTTGTGCAAGTGATAAACATTTTCTTCCGGTATATAATATTCGCTCGAAGCCGGATCCAAAGCAATGCAGATGTCGCTGCCCGGTTTGTATCCCGCTTTTTCGATGGCGGTCAATATAACCTCGATGGCCTCTTCATTGGAACCGAGGTTGGGAGCGAAACCGCCCTCGTCGCCAACATTGGTGGAATACCCCTTGGATTTCAACACGTCTTTAAGATTATGGAATACCTCTGCACCCATTTGCAAAGCTCTTGAAAAGCAATCCGCACCCACAGGCATTACCATGAACTCTTGAAAATCTATGCTGTTGTCCGCATGAGAACCGCCATTCAAGATATTCATCATCGGAATAGGCAATGTGTTGGCATTAACACCGCCCACATATCTGTACAACTCCTGTCCCGTTTCCATGGCAGCCGCTTTCGCACAAGCCAAAGAAACGCCCAAAATAGCATTGGCACCCAACTTGGATTTGTTTTCCGTGCCATCTATTTCAATCATTCTGGCATCAATGGCACCCTGCTCGTTGACCATCATGCCTTTCAATTCGTCGGACAAAATCGTGTTTACGTTCTTCACAGCCTGCAACACACTCTTGCCACCGAAACAACTCTTGTCTCCGTCTCTCAACTCGCAAGCCTCATGCACACCTGTCGAAGCCCCCGAAGGTACGGCTGCTCTTCCGAACGCACCGGCATCGGTATAAACTTCCACTTCAACAGTCGGGTTTCCCCTTGAATCAAGGATTTGCCTTGAATGAATTCCAATAATCTGAGACATCTTCTTCTCCTTTTTTACTTCTGAATTACTTACTATTTATTTCCGTCTGCAAAGATAGCACATTTCCATAAAACGATAAACAAGCAATGCCGAAAAACAGTTCATTCACCCATTCGCAAGAAAGCCCATGTTTAGCGGACGGCAATAAATAGTGAAATCATTTCTCATATCCCTCATAATAGTAGCTTTGCTCGATGCCTTTGAAAATAATCTCTCGATTTTCCGTATCGGAAGTAAGGTTCTGACCGAGCAGATAGCGTATCTCAAGGTTGTTTATCGGGGAACGTTCCATGGCTGACAGGTATTGACCTTTATCTACAAACTGCCAGTTGACCACTTTGCCGAGAGAACGTTTCAACATCATGTCGAGCCAAATGCGTGCAGAACGACCGTTACCTTCCATGAAAGGATGACACACATTCATCTCAACATATTTCTCGATGATATGCTCAAAGGTATCTTCGGGCATTTTCTCTACAGCTTCGAGAGCAGCCCGAAGATAAAGAGAATTTGCAAAGCGAAATCCACCCTTGGCAATGTTCTTGTCTCGGATAACGCCGGCAAACGGGTATAAACCATCAAACAAATACAGATGTATTCGTTTAAGCCCCGCTGTTGTGCCGACAGGAATACCATTGATATCGCCGGACTCGAAAAGACGGTACGCATTCTCTAATGACTTTTCGTCTATTTCTTTTGTTGTCATGACCTTTTATTATTCAGCCCCACAATATGATTACATTTTTGTCGGTTACAAAGATAGAAAAAAATTCGGTACATATATATTTAATGGTGCCGTTCCCCAAAAGTATGCTTACACACTTTTTAGGAACGCTACCGGTCATTAGAAGAAGATTGTGCTTTATTTTCGATATCTCGCGACCTGAAAAACTCTGAGGCATGGTTCGGCTCTTGACGTTGCCATCAGCTACCTGTATGAGACCTCGACCGATGAGCCTAACAGTTATAATATTTCGACCAAGGGTGGTAACGAATTTCCGAAGCATATCAAAAAGTCGGCGTGTTCGCCCCTCTCCTCAATCACATTCTGCAACACATTCATTCGGTTTCCCATCAACACCGCTTCGGTCGGGATTGTGGATTAAGTGGCAGTTGTATCAGTATCTTTACATGGTGAGAGAAAGAATAATGAACTCCTCAAAAAACAAGGGAAAACGGCGAACAGAGCTATTTCGCATTGTGTGTTCTATCAGGCGAAGGTTCGAGATTATTGTTCTCTCTGAATTAACAAAACCCAAAGCTGTATTCCAACATTTTCCTAACGACAAAGCAAGAAAGCAAAACAGGTCATTCGATGAGAAATTTTCTATGTTTTGAGGTGATTTTCGAGCAAAACGGCACTTTCAAAATGATAAGAAGATTGCCTCAAATGAAAAAACGCCGTCTTTTCAGAAGAAAACGAAGTCTTTTGACTCGAAAAACGAAGTCTTAGCACCTCTAACTCTTCGTTTTTTCGGAAAAAGACGCCGTTTTCCGACCGTAAAAACGCCGTCTTTTTTCAAGCAATCCTCAATATATTCACAACAGTCTAAAACACAATAATTTATTAAGCATTCAAATACTCGCGAAAATTTCACTTCTCTCCTTTCGACGGATTTTTCGCAAGCCATGAAGTTAAAGACTTTGAAAATCGTTAACGGGCAACGCTTGCGAAAAAGGCTAAATGATAAAGAATGTAAAGAGCGTAAAGAAAGTACCCGCAAGCACGGATTGGAAATAATGGGGCATGTTCGTTTCCATGCTCTCTCCACTATTTATGCAATGAAAACGGAGCTGCCGAGCCGATACCTTCGGACAGAAACCTTTCCCGTTGTCGAAACGACAAACCTTACCTCGATTTCTTTGCTTCCGACCCTGAACATGAGGTCGATAAGCCTGCGAAAACCTCATCGGAAAACAAAAAGAGCGGTGCGGAAGAAATTTTCCTCGGAGGGGAAGGTATGAAAAAACCGTTTTTCTTAGGCAAAAAAAGGTTTTTTTCGACACTTAAGCACCGAAGAAAAAATTTTTACATGAGGATTTATCGGACTTTTGCCCAAGGAGAACGTTCGTAACACCGTTCTTGCGATGATTTTATTACCGAACCTCACGGTGCAGCGTCTCAGGATTTATCTGCATGTCGAGGTTTTACCGAACTGAAATAACGGACAATCAAGGATGAGAAGGGATTGATTACCGCAAAAAAAAGAACTGCATATAAACGTTTCGTAACGATTATATGCAGTTCGAACTCCGTGAAGTCTTCGTTTCCGATGAGTGGAAGTCTTCTTTAACTGAACATATCTTTCATCTTTTCAAAGAAACTCTTCTCCTTTGCAGATGGTTTCGGCTGAAAGGCTGGGTGTTTATCCAGTTCATCGAGGAGTTTCTTCTCCTCTTTGGTGAAATTTTTCGGAACCCAGACATCGACTCTGACCAAAAGGTCTCCTCGTCTTCCGAAAGAATTTACTTCCGGAAGTCCTTTGCCTTTCAATCTGTAAACCTTACCGCTTTGCATTCCTTGCTCTATTTTGAATTTGACCTTTCCGTCTAAGGTAGGTACTTCTATTGTGGTGCCTTGAACGGCTTGCGAGAATGTTATATAGGTCTGCATGCAGAGGTTATTGCCGTCTCGTTCGAATATTTCGTGCGGCACTTCTTCTATCAAGACAATTAAATCTCCGTTTATGCCGCCTCTTGCTCCTGCATTGCCTTTGCCTTGCATGGAAAGTTGCATTCCGTCTGCAACGCCTGCCGGTATCTTGATTTCGATGACTTCTTCGCTTTGAACGATTCCCTCGCCGCCGCAATCGGGACACTTTTCCTTTATTATCGTTCCCTCACCGTGGCAATGCGGACAGGTGGATTGGGTTTGCATGTTGCCCAAAATGGTTCTCTGAACTTGAACCACGACACCGCTACCGCCGCAATTAGGGCATGTGGTCTTTTCCGAACCCGGTTTTGCACCGCTTCCGTTGCATGTCTTGCAGGGTACGTACTTTTTGACTTTGATTTTCTTCTCCACGCCGCTGTTTATCTCCTCCAAAGTCATCTTTACCCTTATTCTGAGGTTGCCGCCGCGGTTCACATTCCTGCTTCTGCCGCCGCGAGAGCCGCCGAAACCACCGAAACTGCTGAATCCGCCGAAGCCT
>ERZ1026856.235-NODE-235-length-38840-cov-5.399948_pt1 | contig 38840 bp, 37 predicted proteins | sample MGYA00380158_ERZ1026856 | MGnify/ENA primary metagenome ERZ1026856 (study PRJEB33269, sample SAMEA4719794) | human gut metagenome | biome: human-associated habitat; feature: organic feature; material: feces | place: Cameroon | collected 2013-10 ... | reverse complement strand
AGGCACATTATGCCCACTTGTGGGCGGCTAATTGAGATAGGGCTATGCCCGAAAACAAAAAATGAAGCCATGCCAAGGATAGCAGAATCTAAACTTGATACTATCTACCGGTTGGCATGACTTCTTGCAAAACTAATAATCATTGTTTGGCCACGCATACTACAATCAAGGTGCAGCAATAGCCGCCAATTCCTGCTCTGTATAAAGCCCAGATGATTTCACCGCAGCAAATGTGGTAAGGCCAGCCTTTATCATGCTTTTAACAGTATTTATTTTGCCTTTTGCTTCACCCTTTGCCTCACCCAAAGCTTCGCCCTCAGCTTTTTTCTCTTCACCGTAGTTATACAGATAAATATCCATTACTTCTTCCTGATTAAACAATGTCATCATGATGCTTTCCACCTCCGGTGCCCTGTTTTCCAAATATTCCTTCAGCAGGTTCCTATCCCTGCATATCCTGATGGTATTCTTGATGGCTGTCATTGTAAGGCCATAGGCTGCCATCTGCTGATTCAATACGCTGCAAAAGCTTATGTATTGGGTAATGATATCCTTATTATCGCTTAGATATATCATCTTGGCTGTAACATTTACGCAGCAGTCCTGCCCTGGGAAAAACAGCTCTTGTAATGACAATTCATCAGGATGATTACCCTTGGACCCTGTATAAATGACATATATCTCCGGCTTGGGCATATTAACCAGCTTGTGCCCATAGAGATTTGCCTTCTTTTCTATAAAATATCTCTGATAGGTTGTTGTCAGATACATCAATGCTCGAACAATAATGTTGGGAGACCAAGTGCTTTGAGCCTCCACCATTATCATCAGCCTGTCCCTAGCCATAAATCCCAAGTCATTATAAATACCATTGGCAAAAATACTCTGCAAGGTGATAATTTCCAAATCCGACTCTGTGGCCGAAACATCCTCCGGGTGCAGAGCCTGATACATTTTTAGCAGGTACTTGGGATTGGAAAACAAATCCCTAAAGACTGTATCCTTGATATTGTGCTTTAGCTTCATTTCGCTCTCTGCCATTTCTATATCCATGCCCCCACCTCCGTCTTTTATTTGCCTATATCTTACCACATAAAGCACTGAAAATCAATATTTCTTCCACATTTGTTCTATTTCATACTTTGCAACAAAAAGCTATTTTACCGTATCTCCAGCAGTTGCTGCCTCATCCTTTTTCCATAGAGATGATAGAACTATTGGAGAACTGTTCTATATAACAGCAGCTGAATTGGAATATATTACCTACAGCTATTCTATGATGCTTAAGTAACAACAAAAAATCCGGGTTGGCCAAGGCCTTCCCGGAGTTTTAGTTGTTATGAAATTAACGCTTCATATTAATCAAGGTTTCCAGCAATTCATCGGAAACTGTAATAATTTTGGAATTGGACTGATAACCACGCTGGGTAACAATCATATCTGTCAGCTCACTGGCCATATCTACATTGGACATTTCCAAAGCAGATGGAGTAATGGTAACACCTAAAGCGGATGCAGATTCAATATGAGCCTTACCTGAATTATTAGATTTTTCATACAAGCTACCACCTGATTTTGTAAGACCAGCTGCATTATTAAACTGAGCAATGGCAACCTGTGCCTCTGTTCTATGCAAGCCATTGGTATACACACCAGTAATTACACCAGAGCTGTCTACAGATACACTTTTCAATGTACCCATAGCATTACCATCGCTGGAACCATTAATGGATGTACTTCCAGAATACTGTGTAAGACTGCCAACATTTACATTAATTGACTGGTCACTAGGAGGATTTATAACCTCTCCTTTGCTATTTAGGACCTTGCCATAGTCATAATGCACTTTCAATGTTGCGGAACCACTGATATAACCGCCTTTGTCATCAAAAACAAGATCTGTACTAATAAGATTATAATTTATTGTTCTTTGCTCAGAATCTGTAGTACTTACGCTAGAACCGCCATTTCCTAAAGACATAGACCATGTATTATTAGCTTTCTTGGTAAATAATATAGGCACAGAATGTTCTCCACCAAGGCTGTCATAAACAGTTGCCAATGTGGTATATGATGGATAAAAATTATCTCCCTGATTGTACTCAACCTGTGTTAAGCCAGTCAAACTCTTTCCGTCACTTGTATTAACAGTAACAGATTCGACATCATCACCTTTATGACTAACAGCTTTTACATCACCGTCTGCGGTGTGCCCCTTATATATATAATTGTTATAATTTTCTTTTGTTATCTTTGGATCTAAGATATCTGATTCAAATTCATACTCAGTTCCATCAGAACGATGTATTTTCGAAGTTGCTTCTGGCTGAATTTCATCTATAGAAAATGCAAAGCTTACATTATCGCCATCTTTGTATGTCCAAACTGATCCTGGAGGAACAGTTATAGTAACTACTGTTCCTGCTTTTTCTGCTGGTTCGGCAAGCTCTACTTTCAGCTTTGTTTCATTTGTCTCTGGTCCAGATGTTACAACACCATTGGTGATTATTGTTCCTTTTAGCGTAATTTCCTGATTTATAGCATGATTACCAGTAGCATAACTAATAACACCTAATCCATCAACCGTATTTCCCACTGAATTTGTTTGACTTAATGTTACTTTAGCTTTACCCTCAACAAAAGCTACTTCTTGAGCAAATAAATCTTTTCCTTTCAAAGAGTCACCTGTTTTAAAATCATAAGCTGCATTAGCATCCAATGTTATGCGCGTATTCTTGGTTGTATCTAACATTATTGTAGGAGGATTTGGCACATAATTTGTTACCGTTTTGCTAGTACCATCTGCATATTTAACTACCATGTTGGATATTGTATATCCTTCAACATTAGCATTTAAATTTTTATCGTAATTAACAGTTGTAGTAGCGGTAGCTCCCATTGTTTTTCCTGCTGGTATATTAATAACGCCCATGTTAGATTCAGTTGTATTCTTGATAACGCCATCTTCTGCCATCCAACCGCCAACAAACATACCACTTCCCGGCATAACAAAATTTCCTTTTGCATCAAACTCAAATGCGCCATTTCTTGTATAGTATACTTCCTTGCTTCCTGGTGCCGAGCTTGGCTTAACTACAAAAAGACCGTTGCCAGAAAGACACAAATCTGTATTTTTGCCAGTATTCTGCACTGAACCATCTGTAAATAAAGTATCAATAGAGCTTACACTGGAGCCTAAGCCTATCTGTTTTGGGTTTGTGCCACCAGTATTACCTGTTGGAGCGGAAGCTCCGCTTAGTGTCTGGCTTAGTGTATCACTAAAGGTTACACGACTGGATTTGAAACCTGTGGTATTTACATTGGAGATGTTGTTACCTACAACATCCATACGAGTCTGGTGATTTTTCAAGCCTGATACACCAGAATAAAGTGAACGCATCATAATAAATCATTCTCCTTTGGTCATGACTGTGTTTTCATCTCTGTCAATCCAAAGCCTCCCGTGGGTCCAGCCTTATAGGATTGCTGCACTGTCAATCTTCGTAAAAATATTTTCCTTGGCACTATCGCCATCTACGGCAGTTACTACCGTTCTTTCCCTGATGCGTACCACCATTGCAACATCATTTAGATAGATAAGAGACGCTCTGGCACCCTTGGCTGACAGCCTGTCCACCGCCTCATTGAGCTTTTCCATGGCCTGGTGGTCGAACTGGATATGCCGGTCAGACAGCCTCCGCAGGGCATGCTTGGAAAATATGGTTTGCCGGATTCCAATCTGCATATTGGTCATGTTTCTGCCCTCCCTCCTTAGTATTTCCGTGTCACTGCCACCTTGCTTCATCCCTGATTGGCAGCATTAATTTCTCTTAATTAAGAGACACTTCCCCGGATTATGCCACTACTATAACACATTTGCCCCCCCTAGCAAGACATTTTGTCTAATTCCGAATTTTTAGGCCCATTCTCCTGCCTTGTCCCCCGGCAGTTTTGCAAAAATATCATCAAGTTTTCTTCCTAATAAAAGGTAATTTAGATTGTGTTGCCGTGGATTTTTTGCTACAATTGAAGCATAGTATTTATTGAATTTGCTCAAAGAAGGGGTTAGCGTATGAATAAAGTAATTTCTATTTTATTATGTATCCTGATTCCCCTGGCCTTAACTGGATGCGGTAATCAGGAAACAGCCACAGAAAAGGACCCTTTGGTCAAGACTCAAGTAGTTGCCCTAGGCAACGGCCAAGATTCTGGCTCATACCCAGGTGTGGTGCGGGGACGCTACGAAACCAATATGTCCTTTCAGGTGGGAGGCCGTATTCTCCAGCGTTACGTTCAGGCTGGGGACAGAGTTCATGCTGGGGATGTGCTTATGTCCATTGATAATCGAGATGTGCTACAGCAGGCCAATCAAGGTGAAGCTCAGGTGGCTGCAGCCAAGGCTCAGCTGGAGCTTAGCCGTACCAATCTGAACCGCTACAGCACTCTCTATGCTCAGGATGCTGTACCAGCCAGTGTATTGGATCAGTACCAGACTGCCTATGATGCTGCTCAGGCCTCCTACAATCAAGCTTTGGCGGCAGCCAATCAGGGGCAGAACGCTCTAGGCTATGCCAATCTGGTAGCCGCCTCTGACGGAGTAATTTCTGCTGTCAATGCAGAGGCTGGTCAGGTAGTAGGCGCAGGTCAGGTGGTACTTACCCTGGTTCAAGCTCAGGAACTGGAGGTAGAAATCAATGTGCCAGAAAGCCGTATTGCCGATGTTACTGTTGGCAAGCAGGTAGTGGTTTCTTTCTGGTCTTTAGACAATCAGACTGTTGCCGGTACTGTACGAGAGGTATCTCCTATGGCTGACAAGGTAGCAGGCACCTACAAGGTGCGTATTTCCCTGCCTCAGCCACCAGCCGGTTTGCATTTGGGCATGACTGCCACCATTACCATAGCTGGCTTGAACACTGTAACTAATAAGCCAGCTATACAGCAGGGTGATGATAATTTTGCCATCCTGCCAATATCTGCTATTTACCAAACTAATAATGCACCACAGGTATGGGTTGTTGATAAGGACAATTTAACCCTAAGCCTCAAAGATGTACAGGTAGAAGATTTCGCCAAGGACAAGTTAAAGGTTCATGGTCTTAGCAACGGAGATATTGTGGTCATAGCCGGTGTGCACAAGCTGCGAGAGGGCACAAAGGTTAGACTGGCGGAGGAGCAGCCATGAGAAATCTCACAGAAGTATCCCTCAAAAACCGGGCTCTAGTCTGGTATTTTATTATCGTCACTGCCATTGGCGGCATATTCTTCTACTTTAAGCTAGGACGCATGGAGGATCCTAACTTTACCATCAATCAGATGGTAGTTACTGCTGCCTGGCCTGGCGCCTCTGCTGACCAGATGGAACAGCAGGTAACAGACAAGCTGGAATCCAAATTCCGGGATATTCCCGGTGTCAAGGAAATCACCAGCAATACCAGACCTGGTACCAGTGTGGTCTATGTCACCTTGCGGGACGATGTGGACAGATCCACTATCCGAGATACATGGCGGGATGTCCGAGGCTTTGGCAATGATGTGCAATCTGAGCTGCCCGCCGGTGTTTATGGCCCATATTACAATGATAGATTTGACGATGTTTTTGGTTCCGTCTATGCCATCACTGGTGATGGCTATTCCATGGAGGAGCTAAGACAGGCTGCAGAAAAAATCCGCCGTCAGCTAGCCACCATTGACAAGGTGCAAAAGGTTAAGCTGCTGGGAGTACAGACCGAAAAGGTTTATGTAGAAATCGAAAGTGCCAAGCTGGCTGAGCTGGGCATCAGCCCTACGGTACTAGCCAATGCTCTTAAGAGTCAAAATGAAATGACTCCTTCTGGCATGATTGAAACCAGCACTGACAATGTATATCTTCGCTACAACGGTATCTTTGATGATGAAAATGCTGTCAAAAATACCCCTATCCAGGCTAATGGCAAAACCTTTTATCTAGGAGACATTGCCACTGTAGAGCGCCGCTATGCAGAGCCTGGAGATACAGCCATGTACTACAATGGCCAGCCAGCAGTAGGTATTGCCGTTTCTATGGAGGATGGCGGCAATATTATTACTCTAGGTAATGAGCTAAAAACTGCCATGACCAGCATTCAATCCGAAATGACTGCCGGTTTGGAAATCCATCAGGTATCTGACCAGCCAAAGGTAGTAGAAGAATCTATTGATGATTTCGTCAGCACCCTGCGAGAGGCGGTTATTATCGTTTTGGCCGTTAGCTTCCTAAGTCTTGGCCTCCGTACCGGCATGGTGGTAGCTGGCTGTATTCCTTTGGTGCTGGCCGCAGTATTCTGCGGTATGTACATTTTCGGCATTGATTTGCACAAGGTTTCCCTGGGTGCTTTGATTATTTCCTTGGGCCTTTTGGTAGATGATGCCATTATTGCGGTGGAGCAGATGAGCGTCCAACTAGAAAGAGGACATAGCCGCTTTGATGCTGCCTGTCACGCCTTCCGAGCCACAGCCAAGCCTATGCTTACAGGTACTTTGATTACCTGTGCTGGCTTTATACCAGTTAGCTTCTCCAAGGGTATGGCGGCTGAATTCTGCAGCTCCCTTTTCCCAGTTATTGGTATGGCTCTGGTTATTTCCTGGATTGTTTCCGTTATGATTGCACCTTTATTTGGCTACTATCTCATAAAACCTGCTGCCAAGGCAGATGAAGGTGAAATGTATAAAAGCCGTTTCTATCTGGCTTTCCGTGGCCTGCTAAACTGGTTCCTAGAGCATAGAAAAATCGTCCTGGCCACCACAGCTGGCTTGTTTGCCCTATCCATTGCCATGATGGGCATGATAAAGCAGGAATTTTTCCCGCCATCTATTCGACCAGAGATTATCATTGATATGGAATTGCCAGAAGGCTCCTCCCTTAAGGCTTCAGGCCAGGCTGCCAGCCGTTTTGCCCAATTCCTGGATGAAAACTCTGAGGAAATCGAAAACTATACCTATTATGTAGGTGAAGGTGCACCTCGCTTTGTGCTGACTGTAGATCCAAAACTGCCTACAGACAATCTATCTCAGTTTGTCATTGTGGCCAAAGATGCAGACAATCGTGATGCTCTTACAGCCAAACTTAGGGATTATTTAGCCGAAAATATCCCAGAGGTAAAAACCAATATTTCCGTAATCCAGACCGGCCCACCAGCCCCCTATCCTATTATGCTGCTGGTTTCCGGCTATGATAAGGATAAGGTAAGAGATATTGCCTCTCAGGTGGCTGATAGAGTCGCTCAGGATCCTAATAATACTGATATAAATATGGACTGGAACGAAAAATCCAAGGTTCTTCATCTGGAATTTGACCAGGCCAAGCTAAGAGCACTGGGGCTTTCTCCTCAGGCTGTGGCTCAGACAGTTTATACAGAGGTTTCTGGTGCTTCTGCCGCCCAGCTTTACTCTGGGGATAGAACCATTGACATTCAGCTAAGATTGGCGGATACAGACAGACAGGATTTGTCCCAGATAAAGAATCTGCCTGTTTACTCTGCCGGTGGCTATGTACCTTTGGAGCAGCTGGCCAAAATCTCCTATGAGGCTGAGGACAGCTTAATTAAGCGCAAGAATATGCAGCCTACCATTACGGTACAGGCCAATATCAAGGCGGGCACCGCCAACGATGCCACCCAAAAAGCCTATGATGCGGTAAAGGATATTCGGGATGAACTGCCCTTTGGCTACAAAATTACCGTAGGTGGTTCTCTGGAGGACAGTGAGGATTCTATGAAATACCTGCTGATACCTATTCCAGCCATGATTTTTATCATCATGACTCTCCTGATGTTCCAGCTCCGCAACGGCAAGGATATGATACTTACCCTGCTGACAGCTCCCTTGGGACTTATTGGTGTGGTGGCAGGTATGCTGCTGCTCAATCAGGCGATGGGCTTTGTAGCTATTCTTGGTGTTATGGCTCTTAGCGGTATGATTATCCGCAACTCTGTTATTCTAATTGACCAGATACAGAAGCATATAGAAGCTGGAGAAACTCCTAGAGATGCCATTGTAGATTCAGCGGTACTGCGTTTCCGCCCCATTATGCTGACCGCAGCCGCAGCTATTCTAGGCATGCTGCCTCTGATGACCAGCAGCTTCTGGGGACCAATGGCGGTAGCTATTGCCAGCGGTCTGCTGATAGCAACCATTCTTACACTGCTGGTACTGCCAGTTATGTATGCTGTAACCTACAAAATCCATTAAAATACAAATAAAAGAGGCTGTTCCACTTGTGACAATCAAATCACAAATGGAACAGCCTCTTTTTTGATTAATTTGCTTATTTACGGCTTACTGCTCAGAAAACTGATCCTTGCCTACACCGCACAGTGGGCAGACAAAATCCTCTGGCAAATCCTCAAACTTGGTGCCTGGTGCAATACCGTTGTCTGGATCACCAGCGGCCTCATCATAAACCCAACCGCATACGTCACATACATAAGTTTTCATAAAAATCTCCTCCTAAATAATAACACTTATTAATTACTATTTATTTTACACTTTCTTTATGAAAATAATATGAAAGTCTCCGTTGCTAATTCCCCGATTGTATCTCTTTACTAGCATATTTTACCTTAATAAAAAGAAATATTATCTGCTACAAGCCTGACGGATATGCTCAAAAAATGCATAAGGGGTATTCATATTATTATGATAGCCTGTGCCTAACATAATATCTGCTCTATTGGCGCCGTGAAAATCAGTTCCCCCTGTAGGCAGCATATGATACTTTTCAATCATATGGAGAGCAAAAGCCTTATCCTCCTCAGTATAATTAGGATAGTACTGCTCCATACCACACAGGCCAAAATCCAACAATTCCTTAATAGAGGCCTCCTGTTCAGCTCTGCTCTGTCCCTTTAGACCAATCTGCTTATGAAAATGGGCCAAGGAAGTTACACCGCCAGCCTGACGAATAATCGGCAGAGCTTCCTGAGCTGATACATCATCGCCTACGCCTACTTCCAGTACAGCAGGGTTCAGATAGGTATCCCAGATATACTGTATGCTGTCAAAAAGATGCATATCCACAATGGTGCGCATAATAGCATATCTATCCAAATGTACAGAGGCATGCTGCCGTACCCTTTCCATATCTATATCAATGCCCTTACGGCCAATGGCCTCCACCACATCAGCCATAGAGTCCTCCTTGATATAGCGAACCTTCTTGTACAGCTTCTGAAATGCTGGATTCTGACGGTCAAAGCCCAGGCAAACCACATGAATCTTGTGGCCCTGATAGGAAAGACTCATTTCCATACCATTAATAAAATCTACTCCCTGCTTGACAGCCTCGGCTGCTGCTTCATCGGTGCCGGCAATGGAATCATGGTCAGTTAAAGCAAAGGCCTCTACCCCGGATTCCTTGGCCAATACTGCCAATCCCGCCGGAGTATAGCTTCCGTCAGAAACGGTGGAATGTACATGTAAATCTATCATAATCAACACTTCCTATATTTTTAAAGCTAAGTATATTATAAACCCTATACTACCTTGTATTCAACCTTATCTGCCTCATGAATAACTTCCTTAACAGCAGGGGCCTTTGGCTTGCTAAAGCCCTTCCCCATAACCTCGCTGGCTGACATAATAATCATAAAGGCATTAGAATCTATATCATTGGTGATAAATTTGATTTTTGCTACCTGGGTTAGTGTAACCGCTACGAAAACCACATCCCTTTCCTTATGAGTAAAAGCCCCCTGACCGTGGAGAAAGGTAACACCTCGTCCCAGCTCCAAAATAATATCCTCGGCAATCTGCTCTGCTTTTTCAGAGACAATCAACACCGCCTTACGGCTGTTAAAGCCTGCTATTACCTTGTCTGTTACCGTAGCATTAATAAACATCATAATCAAAGTAAACATAGCCGGAGCAACACCAAAGAGAAAGCCTGCCACCACCATAATCATGCAGTTAAAGGCAAAAATTACCCCGCCCATATGTAAGGCATAAAATTTCTTCACAATAGCCCCAATAATATCGAAGCCACCGGTACTGCCATCCATACGGAAAACAATGCCATAGCCTATACCGTTAAATACACCGCCAAAAATCGCCGCCAGCATAACATCATCCAAAGGGGCATAGGCATTAAGAAATTTGGTAGCATCCAGACAGAAGGAAAAAATAGCCGTGCCGATAATAATATCTATGGTATATTCCCGCCCCATTAGCTTCCAGGCTGCTATCAGCAAAGGTATATTGTAAAGAAAGGTCTGCAAACCTATTGGCAAATCAGCCAAGTAGTAAAAAATAATGGCAATACCTGTGGCACCACCAGTCAATAAATGAGATGGTACCAAAAAAAGATTAATGGAACAGCTGGCTATTAAGCATCCCAGACTAACTCCTGCATACTGCTTTAATTTGTGTTCAAGACTTCTCTTGCGAATCATAATATCTCCTATTTATTCCCCTAACGTCTTCGCCTGTTTTTATCAGCTAATTTATTCTGATACATATCATAATCAGCTCTTTCAAATAACACCTTCATAGTTACATTTCCCACATAGCATGAGGTATGTGCTTTTCCCACAGCATAGCTGATTTGAATAGAATTGCTGCCCTGGTTAAAAGCCGTAATATTTTCATTTAATGTAGCAATTATTTTATTCATATCCGAAACTTCCGAATCAGATAGAATCACGATAAATTCATCCCCGCCAAATCGACCAATAAATTGATTGTCCGGCACTGACAATCTCAACATTCTGGCAAAATTAGAAATCATGCTATCTCCGGCAGCATGACCTAAAGAATCATTAACCTGCTTTAGATTATTCATATCAAACATGAGAAATCCCACATGCTTGTCCAGCCATTGCTGATCCTGCAATTTCTTTTCACAACTGCTTTTGTTGGCCAGCCCTGTTTGAACATCCACATAGGCCGTAGCCGAAAGTTTTTTGTATTTTCTTTGCATACTTCTGGACTGCAAATGATAAATTGCCAAAATAATCAGCAATATCACCACATTGACAATCATACAAAACTCTAAAAGCTGTAGTCTATCGGCTATTTTCTGACTATACACTTCGGCATCGCTTACCACCTGGTCTGCCAAGATGAAATAGTTTTCACTCATAGGCAGCAACTTGGTGTTGGTATAATGCCCTTCCCGACTTTTAGCAATTTCCTGTTTTAGCTCCTGCCAATAATTTGCCAACTCTGTCAAATCATTCCGATATTTTACATCATCCAATTGAACCAGCTCATACTTGCCCCCGCCATTTTGCAGTCCAGCCAATATATCATCCAGGTTTTCTATCAATCTATCATTGGGAGAACCTACTATCTCCAGTTTAACCACTCGCTGAGTGGCTCCCCGTACCAAGCCAGTATAATTTACTACCCTGGCTGTACCCTGTAATAGATAAATATTATAGATAGTTGAAAATATCAAAATACTCAATGTCAAAATCAATAATGGTTCGAGATAATTTCTTAATTTTTTTATAAGCATACCCTTCCCCCTCCGAATCTACTTTTGCTAGATTATAATATCATACTACCCCAAAATATTCAATATACAAAACTCCTCCACCAATCTGTCTGCATTTACCCTTTTCCAGACAGGCAAAAGGGACTGCCACATAGAATGTGACAGCCCCCTGCGTCAGTTATACAATTTTGTCAGTTCTAAGCTCCAGTTGGAACTGACAGGTATATAGCAAATATATTTAATCCTATCAGCCAGCAATCTGCAGCTGCTGTACTGGCAGAAGCTTCTGGAGAAAATACTCAGTAACACGGAGTTCTTTATAATACATTCCCTCTGCTGCAACCTTGCCCATAGCCGCATTGGCTACCTGATAATCATCAACAGAGAGAAGCTGATAGCTGCCCTGACCATCTACGGCAGCAATAATCTGCTCCAAGGATTTGTCCACCAGCAAAATACGGTCAGCACCTACACCATGACGATAGCTGGCCAAGGCAGCCAAACCCTTATTTTCAATGGTAATCATGGCAGTGTCAATAACAATATATTCAACCTTGTTATAAGTATAAATATCAGCTTTCAGCATGGTGCTCTCCCCCTTGAATCTCTCATATTATCTATTATGGCCAGGATTTATTTCCTTGCTCCATATCTCTCAACTCTGGCTTTATTATAGCAGGCATATTTTACACATAATATAAAAATAATGCTGTTTGCATTGCAAAAAATGCTGTATAATAAATTTATCTAAATAAAAACTATCAAATTTTCTATTCTAACAGGGAAAGGCACAATATTATGGCTAATGATTCTGAAAACAAAATACAAGCATATGACAAAAAGGGCTATCTTCATCAGGGCTTCCGAATTTTTCGGCTGCAGGATTCCTCTATGGAGGATATTCCCTTTCACTATCATGATTTTCACAAAATAATCTTTTTTCTCAAAGGAGAGGCTGCCTATATTATTGAGGGCAAAACCTATCCTCTCACCGCCAGAGATATTCTCTTTGTCAGTGCAGGAGAGATCCACAAGCCTGTAACCTATCTTGACAAAACCTACGAGCGTATTGTAGTATACATTTCTCCCCTTTACCTGCAAAAGCTGGGACAGGGCAAATATCCTCTGGAGCAATGCTTTGACAAATCCCTGCATATGGACAGTGTTATGCATGCCCCTGCCGGCCGTAGTCACGACCTGCTTTTTCATATGGACAAATTGGAAAGGGTTAGTCAACAGCAGGACTTTGCCAATGAGCTATATACCCAGGTATTATTTACGGAGCTAATGATTCTTATCAATCGAGCCATTCTGGACAAGGAATTGGAGAATCTGGCGGAAATCACCTATGATCCCCGCATCCAGCAGCTGCTTCAATATATTAATGCGCACCTGGCGGAAGATTTAACCATCGACCTTTTGGCCGAAAAATCCTTTACCAGCCGTTTCTATATGATGCGAAAATTCAAAGCTGATACAGGCTGCAGCATTCATCAATATATCAATAGCAAACGGCTTCTATTGGCCAAAAGACTGCTTACTACTACAGAGCTGCCTATTACCCAGCTTTGCTTCCAATGCGGTTTCAAGGATTATTCCTCTTTTTCCAGAGAATTTAAGCGCAGTTTTGGCATTACCCCCACCGAATTTCGCAATAATTCATCTGTTAACTTAGACCAGTAAATACCAAAGGGACTGTACCTCTTGCTTAGCATAGCAAAGGCACAGTCCCTTTTCTTACGCTGGCTTTTAATCCAACACCCTATAAACTTATTTAGCCATCAGCTTGGCAACCTTGTCGGCAAAATCTACTGGATTCTCTGGCATAATTCCTTCGATAATCAAAGCCTGAGTGTACAGCAAATCGCAGTAATCCTTGAACTCTGCATTGTCCTTGCCATTGGCATGGAGAATCTGCAGCTTGGTAAAGAGGTCATGCTTTGGATTCAGCTCCAAAATTCTCTTAGCCTTGAACATTGGATTGTCCATGCTGGCAAAGGTATGCTCCATAGAAAGGCTTGGGCCCATAGCATCTGCAACCAGGCATACAGCGCTGGACTTCAAGCGGGAGCTGATTTTAACCTCGGATACCTTGTCACCCAAAACTTCCTTAATATCCTTAACCAGCTGATCGTTGGTCTTGGCAATTTCCTCAGCTTCCTTCTTAACCTCCTTGGATTCAGCATCATCCAAATCCAAATCACCACGGCTAATGGACTGGAACTCCTTGTCATCATATTTGCGAATGGTTTCAATAGCAAATTCATCGACAGGATCCAGCAGATAGAGAACCTCCAAGCCCTTGTCTCTCAACAGCTCCATCTGAGGCAATTTCTCGATAGTATTTCTGTCAGTACCAGTAGCATAGTAGATTTTCTTCTGGCCCTCTGCCATACGGCCTACATACTCTTTCAGGGAGATTTCCTTGCCATCCTTGGAAGAAGCAAAGAGCAGCAGCTCCTTCAGCTTGTCTACCACACTGCTGCCGGTATACATGCTGTTGTAAATACCAATCTTCAAGGATTTGCCATATTCTGCCCAGAACTTCTCATATTTCTCACGGTCATTCTTTAGCATACGCTCCAGACTCTTGAGAATGGTCTTTTCCAGATTCTTGCCAATGGTTTTCAGCTCACGGCTCTGCTGCAAAAGCTCACGGGAAATATTCAAGGATAAATCTGGAGAATCTACCAAGCCCTTTACAAAGCCCAGATAATTTGGCAGCAGATCCTTGCACTTATCCATTATGAACACGTGGCGGGAATAAAGCTGCAGGCCTGGCTCGTAATCTGCATGATACAGGTTAAATGGTGCCTTAGCTGGAATGTACAGCAAGGAAGTATATTCTACATTACCCTCAGCCTTGTTGTGGAAAACCTCCATAGGCTCTTCCCACTCATGGAACTGATTCTTGATAAATTCCTTGTATTCCTCGTCCTTAATATCATTCTTGTTCTTGGTCCACAAAGGCTGCATGGAGTTAAGAGTCTTAAGCTCTACCTTGGTAATAGGCTCTGCACCCTCAATAGGCTTGCCCTCGTCATCTCTAGGAGTTTCCTGAGTCTCAATATTCATCTTGATTGGATAGCGGACATAATCGGAATACTTCTTTACCAAATTCTGGAGATTCCAGGTATCAAGGAAGTTCTCCTCTGCCTCATCACCATAGAACTCCTTGCCCAGAGTAATGGTAATATTGGTGCCGCGACCTTCCTTCTCGCACTCCTCAATAGTATAGGAGCCATCACCAGTGGACTCCCAACGTACAGCAGAAGTCTCACCAGCCTTGCGCGTAACAACAGTCACCTTTTCTGCTACCATGAAAGCAGAATAGAAGCCTACGCCAAACTGACCAATCAATTCCTTATCGGTAATCTCTGCATTATCCTCCTTGGCCTTCTGGAGCTGCTCCAAAAATGCCTTGGTGCCGGATTTAGCAATAGTACCAAGATTCTCAATTACCTCATCCTTGGTCATGCCCAGACCATTATCAGAAATAGTCAAAGTGTGGCTATCCTTATCTGGTACCAGGAAAATCTCATAGTCCTCATTGCCCTCCAGAATATCTCTGTTCTGGAGAGAAGCAAAATGCAGCTTGTCAATAGCATCGGAAGCATTGGAAATCAACTCCCGCAGGAATATCTCGTGATTGGTATAAATGCTGTGAATCATGAGATTCAGCAGTTCCTTAGTTTCTGCCTGAAATTCATGGGTTGTCTTTGCCATTTGGAATTATCTCCTTTATATAAAATATTATTTAACATAGTTTTAGCACTCTATGTGCATGAGTGCTAACTTCATGACTTATAATACATCAAAAAGTCAAAAAAATCAATAGGCAAAATAAAAGAAAACTGACCTTCCCCCAACAATTTGATTTGTCTGGGAAAATCAGTTTTCTCAAAATATCAGATACCTAGTTATTTCTTTTTGCTTTTTTTGTCACTATTGTCAGCCTCAGACTTTGCCTTGGTATAGCCAGAGGTTGGCCACTGCTGCAGAGTATAAATACCAGCATTCATAAACTCCTCCACATCACGCTTCTGGAGACCGCCAGCCTGTATCAGTCCCAACATAAAATGTCCGCCATACTGACCTGGAATAAACAGCTTCATCATCTGGTTTTCAGCCACAGCAACAGAATCCATAACCCCATCTCCGTCGCTATCAACCTCTACCTCCTTGGCGGTAGGGCCGGCAATACCATAACGATAGCCATCTGCCTGACTGCCATCCTCATTGCGGTTAGCAATCTCTACAATCTGAGCGTATTCCAAGCCATAATTAGCTGCAAAATCCTTTAAAAAGGCCTTTGCTTCATTCTCCTGCATAGTGCCAAGGTTTTCTGGTACTACCTTATTGTCATAGCCGTTAACACAAATAACCCAAGCCTTTTTAATATTGTCATAGCTGCCACTATAGAGCAATACATCTCCCTTGTCATGCTCGTTATAGGCACTGGCTGGAATCACCTTGGGCTGTACTGGGCAGAAAATGCTATAACCATAGCGCTGACTGGTGTGCTTGTGATGAAAAACAATCTGATCCTCCTGAGAGGATACAGACGGTGGCTGTTCCCCTGCTGCCTCCTCTGCAAAGGCAGCCACAGGCAGAACCCACACTGATATGGTCACAACCAAGGTCAAAACCTTGGCAATAAGCTTATTTAACTTCATTTTTCATCCCTCCATATGAAAATTAATAGATACATTATGTACCTTAGATGAACAATATGATATATGGGGTATCTAAAAATAACCTGAAAAGGAAATTAGAATTGCATTAGACCTCCTCCAGATACTCCTTCACCATAGACAAGGCTTTTTCTGTAGCCGCCCAGCGCACCTGCTGTCTATCCCCAGCAAATACATTGCGGGTAACTTTGGTGCCTGCCTGACCTGCCACAGCAATATATACCAAGCCCAAGGGCTTATCTGGAGTATCGCCCCCAGGGCCAGCAATACCAGTAATGCCGGTGCCAATATCTACATGAAGGCGCTTTCGCACTCCCTGGGCCATCTGGACAGCCACCTGAGAGCTAACTGCCCCTACAGTATCCAACACCTTGGCCTCTACCCCTAGCTGCTCTATTTTCACCTGATTGCTATAGGAAACAATGCCTCCCTGAACATAGGCAGAGCTGCCTGGTACGGCAGTAAGTCTGCCCATAAGCAGGCCTCCCGTACAGGATTCAGCACAAGCTATAGTATGATTTGACTTTTGAAGCATTTTTCCCACTACTATTTCCAGGGAATCTGCTCCTTCATCCAATTTAAACATCAGCCAGCTCTCCCACTAAATCCTCAGTAAAGCCCTGTAGGATGCGAACCTTTACCATGTCTCCCACCTTGCTGGTGGTATCATCTTCAATATATACATTGTCATCCACATCATCAGCCTGACGATAGCTGCGGCCATAAGGCATACCTTCATCAGTATGGCCCTCTACCAGAACCTCCAGCACCTGTCCCTCCAGTTGCTGGTTCAGTTCCTGAGAAATCAAGCTCTGGGTTGCCTTCAAATCATGGTATCTATCCTCCATAATTTCCTCTGGCACCTGATTTGGCATCTCTGCTGCAGCAGTATCCTCCTCCTTGGAATAAGTAAAGATACCTACATGGTCAAAGCGCTGTTCCTCCAAAAAGGCCTTTAGCTCCTGATATTGTGCTTCTGTTTCTCCAGGGAAGCCCACAATAAAGGTAGAACGGATAACTACACCAGGAATACGCTGTCTCAGCTTGGCCAGCAAAGTTGAAATTTCTTCCTTGGTATCTGGTCTATGCATCGCCCGAAGAATTTCATTGTTAGCGTGCTGGAGAGGAATATCCACATATTTAACCAGCTTTTCTTCCTGGGCAATCAAATCTATCAGCTCATCAGTAAAGAATTTTGGATAGCTATAGAGAGTCCGCAGCCATTTTATATCCTTAATCTGGCACAAATCCTTGAGAAGTGCTGCCAAACTAGGCTTGCCATATAAATCATGGCCGTAATTGGTGGTATCCTGAGCGATAAGCACAATCTCCCGAACACCCTTATCCACCAGTTGCTGTACCTCCTGATGAATATCCTCAATGGTACGGCTTCTAAATTTACCACGAATCAAAGGAATAGCACAAAAAGCGCAACGATTATTACAGCCCTCCGCAATCTTAACATAGGCTGTATAGGCTGGCGTAGTAGGAATACGAGGTACAGAGGCATCGTAGATAATCTCATTCTGGCTGTTAATCACTACCCGATTACCTGCCAAGGTTTCGTTAATAGCCTCCATAATACGATTCCAGGAGCCAGTACCAATAATGCCATCTGCCTCTGGCAGATCATCTAAAAGCTCCTGACCATAACGCTGACCAAGACAGCCTGCAATAATAACGGATTTGCACTTACCCTTGCCTGGCTCCTTGTATTCTGCCATATTCAAAACTGTGGTAATGGACTCTGTCTTGGCAGATTCTATAAAAGCGCAGGTATTCACAATCAAAATATCTGCCTCTGCCGGATCATTTACCAGTTCAATACCATTTTGCTGAATAATGCCCAGCATAACCTCTGTATCTACAAGATTTTTCGAGCATCCCAGACTAATAAATCCTGCTTTCAAATCTACGATTCCTCCTTATATATCTTTATCAAATTTATCAATTATTTATTCTTACCTGCTTCACCCATTTATCCAGCAATTCCTGCCGTTTTTCCTTTGGAAAATCAGCCAATTGATTGAATAGAGATGGATTCCGCACCGCCAGCTGCTTATAAGCCAAGGTAGTAGGATTGCAGGGAATAAAATAAAATTTATTGGTCTGCAAAACCAACATAGCTTCATCTGTTAACAGCCAATCAGCAAATTTCTTGGCCTGTTCCCCGTGAGGAGCATCCAGGAGGATGCCTGTGCCAGTTAGCATATAGGCGGTACCCTCCACAGGCTGAATTATCTTCAAAGGATAGCCATCCTCTATATAGCGCAAAATTTCGCTCTGTACAGCCACCGCTATATCCACCTCTCCCATACCTGCCATACGAACCGGGGTGGATAAATATTTGGCATATTGCACCACATGAGGGTGAATCTGCTGCAGCATGGCCATAGTTTTCTCCTCTCCAAATTGGGCTGTAAGGAAGAAATACAAATTAGCCGCGCTTTCTGCTGCCAAAAAATCTGTAATGCCAATGCGGATATCTGGCTGCTCCGCCAAATCCTGCCAGCCTAAAGGAAAATTGGCTGTCCGCTGCATATAATCCTTGTTGATACAGAACACTACAGGATCATACCAGGTCCCGGTCCAATAATCATTTGTATCCTTTAGCTTGTTGCTGACGGAATCCCCATGAAGAGAGCCATAGGGCACCAGCCAGCCTTCTCCAGCTGCCCGCCGCAGAATACGGCTATCTGTCAAAACCATATCTCCTTTGCCTGGCTTCTGCATTTGCTTAACTATATCATCCTCAGACATAGGCATAAAATTCACCTTGACATGATAGCTTTTTTCATAAGCCTCTGCCAAGTAGCTGACATTTTCCGTTGGCAAGGTGGTATATACTGTAATTTCCCCTAACAGGCTGTTATTTTCCTTATGGGAACCTGTACCGGATATATACATGGTACCTATAATAACTCCCAGCATAATCACAAAGGAGGTTATGAGCAATATTGTATATCTCCTCATCCTTATCACTCCCATATTCAAAAGAAAATCCTGTAGGCAACCCTACAGGATTTCAACTTGTTTCTATACTGTAGTTCTACAGCATATGAATTTTCCTTACTTACGCATCCATACAGGAATATCAATATTGTTAACAGTAAAGAAATCCTGATTTGGCATACCCTTGTCTGCATTGCTGCCAAAGGTGGAATTGCGCATACCATTACCAGCCTGCTGATTGCTATTGGCTGGCTGAGTTCCAAAGAACTGATGAGCATCTGTTGGCTGGCTAGGCTGCTGAGCCGCATTATCATCAAAGCGGGTAGCAACAACAGTAGCCAAAATCTTGTCGCCCATGCTTTCATCTACAGAGACACCCCAAACGATTTCTGCATCTACATGGGCAGCCTCTCGAATGGCCTCACTGGCCTCAGTCATTTCGGCCATGTTCAGACGGGATTCCACACCCTTGAAGTTAATAATAACGCTTCTTGCACCCTGTACAGAAACCTCCAAAAGTGGAGAACCTACAGCAGCCTTTACTGCCTCCAGGCAAGCGTTATCGCCAGTACCTTCGCCAATACCCATCAGGGCTGGGCCTGCATCGCTCATAATAGTCTCTACATCGGCAAAATCTACATTAATAAAGCCGGACTCATTAATCAGGTCCGCAATACTCTGAACACCCTGACGCAGAATATCATCTACAGCATGAAAAGCTTCGGTGAACGGAGTATTTCTGTCAATAATGTTCAACAGCTTCTCGTTAGGAATAGTGATAATACTGTCTACATGCTCAGACAGCTTGGCCACACCCTCCTTGGCACGACGACTGCGCATCAATCCCTCGAAGCCAAATGGCTTGGTAACAACTGCTACTGTAAGGGCACCAATTTCTCTAGCACACTCAGCTACTACTGGAGCTGCACCAGTACCAGTACCGCCACCCATGCCAGCAGCGATAAATACCATGTCTGCTCCCTCAAGAGCAGCCTTGATTTCATCACGATTTTCCTCAGCAGCCTTGGCACCTACCTCTGGGCGGGCACCTGCACCCTTGCCCTCGGTAGCCTTACGTCCAATCTGCAATCTTACAGGAGCCAAGGACTTTTCCAATACCTCAGCATCTGTATTAATAACAATAAATTCAACGCCCTGAATACCAGAGGATACCATACAGTTAACAGCATTATTGCCACCGCCGCCAACACCTACTACCTTGATAACGGTATTCAGATCATCTACATTAAATTCTGCAAAATCAATTCCCACAAAAATTCCTCCACATACCAGCACAATTTATTTCAATATTTTCCATTTCACCTATTACATTTTAACATTATATCATTATTCCTGTAATTGTGCTATAAAAAATTTAATGCTTTTTCAACAGATATTGGCGAATCCGTCCCAAATTATTGAAAATTCTAAATCCCAAGGCCAAAAGAGCCACATAATACAAATCTATTCCCAGATGATCGCCTACATAAACAAGAAATGCTGCCAACAAGGCATTAGAAAAAAAACCGGAGATAAAAATCTTATCATCAAAATTTCCTTCCCCCGCAGCCCTAAGACCACCAAAAACAGAATCCAAAGAAGCTAAAAGGGCGATGGAAAAGAGTTTGGAATAGGCCACGGGAATGCTCCAGGGCACCAAAAAGCCCAGAGCCACCCCTAAGGCCAGACCACAAATTGCCAGAATCATTTTCCTTCCTCCTGTTTAGCCGATTGGGTTGCATACTTATAGCTTATCGGATTCTTATAGGCCGGAATCCATACATTATCTGAGCTTTGCAGCGTCATATTGATTCCCCAAACCTTTAGGGTATCTGCCACCCCTCCCCGCATATTAATGGCATTTTCCAAATCATGAATACTGCCAATAGCGCGAATTTCAAAGGGAGGTGCTGACCGCACATTATTCACAGAAACCGTAGGCCCAGCACATCTTATTTCCGAAGTGGCCGTAAGTCTTTGTCCGTTAATGGAAATAGCCTCTGCCCCTGCTGCCCGCAGTTCATTAATAACCTTCAACAAATCCTCATCATGCACCAGATATAGATTCATATCCTCCCCTGCTGTGCTTTTCTGGGAGCTGTCATCAATGGTAATCACAATTCCAGGCCCCTCTACAGCGGTGCTGCCAGAGAGTAACACAATATCCTGAGCCATTTTTTGACTATGCTCTTCACCGGAACTATTGCGAATATCATTCAGCTCATCCTGCAGGGATTGATTTTCACTCTCCAGCTTCTGTATTCTTTCCGTCAAAACCTCCACACGCTGCAACGGTTTATTATCCTTAATGTCCTGTGTAGTACGAAATTGTATCGCCAGCATAAACCCCAGAACCATACAGACACAGGCTATGGATAGTCGTCCCTTTTCAAATCTCATCTCCCATATCTCCTTTCCACAAAAAGCTCCCCCACCCTAGGCGGGAGATATACTCATTGACGCAGGCGTACTGAGTATACATCATATCTGGCATCAACGTATTCAATAGGATGCTTGGTCTGTTGCAATTCCTTAAGCACACTAATCGTCACATCCACCTTGTCCGGCAGCTGCTCCAGACTACCCAAACGAATCTGGACAGAGCCGGCATAAAGCAAAACATCCTGAGGATTGGCAATATTTATCTCCGACAGAGATTGAATACTGCTATCCTCCAGCATGGATAAAAAGCTCAGAACCTTTCTGATATTTTCATCCTCAATAACATCACCTACAAATAAATCTGCCACACTGGCACCGCTAATCATGGGCACAGGCATCTGCTGCAGAGTTCGATGAGCATCCAAAACAATGCCATCCTTCCCTGCCTCCAGATAGCCATATTCGCATTTTACAAAGGCCAAAGGCACCCGCTCGTTGATTTCTATATTCAACTGGCTAGGAAAGGATCTTTGCACCAAGGCCTGATCTATTCTCAAATCCTTCTCCAGATTTCTCCGTATTTCATCAGTTTGGAGCTGAAAGAGATTCTCGCCAGTTCTAACACCGGCAATGCGAATAACATCCTCAGGCTGCACATAGCGACAGCCACTTACATTAATGTTTCTGAGGACAAATATAGGCGAAAGGGCACAGGCCAGTACCCCAAGCACCACCACAAGCCCTGTGAGAATTACTACCACAGAGCTTTGGGAGATAATCTTATGCTTGCGTCCATCCATGCTAATCCATCCTTATATTTATTAATTTAGTCCTGATAGCCTGCCATAGCCAAAATTTTGGCACACAAATCTGGGAACTGAATCCCGGCAGCCCGCCCTGCATCTGGCACCAAAGAGGTTTCTGTCATGCCTGGCACTGTATTGATTTCAATGGCATAAGGCTCATTCAGCTCATCCAGCATAAAGTCCACTCTAGCCATGCCTACACAGCCACACACAGCAAAAGCCCTGATTGCTATATCCTCAACAGCCTTGCTAACCTCTGCTGGCAAAGGTGCGGGAATAATATGGGCAGAAGCTCCTGCCTTATATTTAGTCTCATAATCATAGCGACCGGTAACAGTAGTAATCTCAATAATAGGCAAAGCTTCCTGATGCTCTTCATTGCCCCAGACTGCCACGGTCAGCTCCCGACCTTTGATAAATTCCTCTACCAGAATCTCATGGTCATACTTGAAGGCTTCCTCCAAGGCTGCCTCCAGCTCCTCTGGCTGTTCTACAATTACCACGCCAATGCTGGAACCCTGAGAGGAGGCCTTGACTACCACTGGTACACCAAATTCCTCAATAATCTCCTGAGCCAGATTCCGCTTGCTGTATTCAAAACGGAAATAAGTATGGGCTTTAGGGGTTGGAATCCCCTCTGCCATAAAAAATCTCTTGGTAGCTACCTTGTCCATAGTAACAGCTGCCGCCATAACTCCAGAGCTGGTATAAGGAATACCCATCATATCCAAAGTGCCCTGAATAATGCCATCCTCGCCGTATTTGCCGTGCAGTGCATTAAAGACAAAATCGGCTCCGCTAGCCTTTATCTGCTGGGGGAAATTAGGTGGATCCAGCTCCAAGCCCTCTGCCTGATATCCCTTCTCCAGCAAGGCATTCAAAATAGCCTTGCCGCTGCGGCGAGAAACCTCTGCCTCTGTAGATGGTCCCCCCATTACAACTACTATCTTCTTCATAAAATATCTCCTGCCATATAGCCCTAAGTTATTATTTATTTAATAATTCAACCAATTCCTCGCCGGATTTTACAATATCTCCAGCACCCATGGTCATAATCAAATCCCCTGGCTGAGCAATGGACTGCAAATAGCCAGCAATGTCCTTTTTATCCTGAATATAAACAGGCTTCTTGCCAGTCTGCTCCACAACCTCTTTTACCAACAGCTCACCGTCAATCCCAGGAATAGGATCTTCTCCTGCAGAATAAACATCTGTCAAAATCAGCATATCTGCCTCCTTGAAGCAGCTGCCATATTCCTTCTGTAACAGCTGAGTACGGCTGTAGCGATGAGGCTGAAAAGCACAGATTAATCTACCTGGCTTGGTCTGGCGGGCAGCCTTCAAGGTGGTAGCAATCTCAGTTGGATGATGCGCATAATCATCAACTATCCAAATGCCATTAACACGGCCCTTAGTCTGGAAACGACGCTTGGCTCCGTGGAACATAGAAAGGCCCTCTGCCATAGCAGGTACAGTCTGGCCCAGCTCCACACCGGTAACAATAGCAGCCATAGCATTCAAAACATTATGTCTGCCAGGCACATGCAAGCGAACCTGTCCCAAATTCTCGCCCTTGTGAACTACCTCAAAAACAGTGCCATCTGTATCGGTCTGAATATTAACAGCCTGATAATCAGCCTCATGGTCAATGGCATAGGAAATACATCTAGTCTTTACATTCTTGACAATATTTCTAATGTTCTCATTATCAAAGCAAACTACGCCAAAGCCCTCTGGACGCACCTGGTTCAGGAACTGAGTAAAGGCCTTGATTATATTCTCCATAGTGCCATAATGATCCAAATGGTCATCCTCCACATTGGTTACAATGCCTACATAAGGATAATATTTCAGAAAAGTACCGTCACTTTCATCAGCCTCAGATACCAGATAATCACTTTTACCCAATCTGGCATTGCTGCCCAGATAATCTACCTCGCCGCCAATGATAATGCTAGGAGATACTCCCTCGTAATCCAAGGCTACCCCCAGCATGGAGGTAGTTGTGGTTTTGCCATGAGCACCTGCTACAGCAATGCCCTTGGAATTATTAATCAAGAAAGCATTTACATCTGAGCGATGCAGCTTTTTCAGTCCCAGACGAGCTGCCTCTACCACCTCTGGATTGGTATCCCGAATAGCAGTAGAAACCACAATAGCCTCTGCCCCCTGTACATTTTCGGCTTTCTGACCAATATATATCTTGGCCCCCAGTTTAGCCAACACCTCGGTCATGGCTGATTCCTTAACATCGGAACCAGAAACCTCGTAGCCTTTCTCTACCAAAATTTTGGCCAAAGCACTCATTCCTGCTCCGCCAATACCTACAAAATGTATTTTTTTCAGTCCTGTTAACAAAAGAAATCTTCCCTTCTGCTCTATATACTATTTGCTTGTCAACATTCCTAGCAGTTCTGCCTGCCACGAGCCAGTTCAATAATCAGCTCGCTAATGGTATCTGCTGCCTCCGGTCTGCCCAATTTGGCACTGGCCTTTGCCATTGCCTGTAATTTCTCAGGCTTGCCAATCAGCTCATCAATAGCCTGAATAAGTCCCTGAGCTGTCAAATCCTTGTTCAATATAACTCTGGCAGCACCAGCCTTTTCCACAGCTCTGGCATTGTGTTCCTGATGATTTTCAGCTGCATAAGGATAAGGAACCAGAATAGCTGGTATTCCCTTGGCCGTTAATTCTGCCAGTCCAGTAGCCCCTGCCCGGAAAATAGCTAAATCAGCTATGGCCATAGCCTGAGGCATATTGTAGAGATAAGGCTTCACCTTGATATTATCTGCCTGCTGTAAATCTAGTCCTGCTGCAGAGATTCTGTTTATAATATCCTCATATTCACCCTTGCCAGTGGCATGAAGTATCTGCACATCCCTACGGCCTGCATAATGCTTCAACACCTCTACCATAGCACGATTAATGGTTCTAGCACCACGACTGCCACCAGATACTAAAATAGTTGTGGTGCCTGGATGCAGAGCAAAGGCCTCATAATCAGCCTCCTGCCGCTGTGCCATGACCTCCTGACGAATAGGATTACCCGTAAATACCACCTTGTTAGCAGGAAACGCTCCATTGGCCTCCTGATAGCCAGTGGCTATTTTATTCACAAATTTAGAAAGGATTTTGTTGGTAATGCCGGGAATAACATTCTGCTCCTGTATCAACGACGGTATTCCCAGCAGGCTGGCAGCCATTAACACCGGGCCACATACATAACCTCCAGTGCCCACAACCACATCTGGCTGGAATTTCCGCACAATTCCCATAGCCTTGCCCACGCCCTTGATAGCTCTGGCCGCCCTAAGCAGGTTTTCAGGACTAAGACTGCGCTTAAATCCCTGCAAATCTACTGTAGCAAAGGGGATACCCTCCTTGGGAATAATATCTGCTTCCAGACCAGCATGGGTGCCTACATAAAGCACCTCCAGCTTATCTACCTTTTGTTGTAATGTACGAATCAAGGTAAGGGCTGGATAAATATGTCCTCCAGTTCCCCCACCTGAAACTATTATCTTCATAGCTTTCAATAACCTACCTCTTGCTTGTTGTGACCTTAATTCTCCAGAGCCCTTACCAAGGCCTTGAAGTCCCGTCCTCTAGCCTCATAGCCATCATACATATCGAAGCTGGCGCAGGCTGGAGAAAGAAGCACAGTCTGAGGTGGTCCTGCAATGGCATGAGCTTTCTTAACAGCCTCCTCCATAGAGTAGCCTACCTCATGAATATGCTCTGCAGGATAACCCAGCTTCAAAGCATTTTCCTTGAAACGAGCTGAGGCATCACCTACCAGAATCAGCTCATCTACCCGTTCCTTGACCAAGGTCATGAAATCAGTAAGATCTGTCATTTTGTCATCGCCACCAGCAATCAGCACAATATGTCCATCAAAGCTTTCCAACGCCTTAATGGCAGAATCAGTGTTAGTAGCCTTGGAGTCATTGTAATAAGCTACGCCGCCAATAACAGCTACAGGCTCAATACGATGCTCTACGCCGGCAAATTCCTTCAAAACCTCAATAATCTTAGGGATTCTGGCACCACCCAGAAAAGCTGCCGAAGCTGCGGCCAAGGCATTTTCTATATTATGGCCGCCCTTGATTTTCAACTCGTCAGCACGGCAAAGACGACAGGTCTGTCCCTGCCATTGAATCGTCAGCCAGCCATCCTGCAGGAAAGCACCCTCCGCCAGCTTTTCCAAACGACTGAAGAAAAATACCTGTCCCTTGGCTCTCTTGGCCATATCTCTGGTTTTGTCATTATCATAGTTCAAGACCAGATAATCCTCTGATGTCTGCTGAGCAAACATCTTCTCCTTCATCTGCTGATAAACCTCCAGGCTGCCATGACGTACCACATGGTCTGGTGTAACATTCAAAACCACAGCCACATGAGGACGGAAATTGGTAGTAGCCTCCATCTGATAGCTGGAAATCTCTGCCACCACGCAGCTGTGCTCTCCAGCCTTCAAGGCCTCCTCACAAAGAGGCACACCTATATTGCCGCCTACACCAGCATCAGGATATCTGGTTTTCATCAATTCTCCCAGCAGGGTAACAGTTGTAGTTTTCCCATTAGTACCGGTAACAGCAAGAATCGGAGATTTGGCCAACTCATAGGCCACCTGTACCTCGCTAACAACAGGAATCTCTCTTTTGTAGGCTTCCTGCACCAAAGGAATCCGTACTGGTACAGCTGGAGAGAGAATAACCATATCCACATTGTCCAGCAACGTGTTTTCCTGAGGTCCAAAAACCAATTCCACACCAGCGGCTCTCACATCAGTTAAATCATATTTCAAATCCTGCTCAGCCTTGGCATCGCTAAGTACAACCTTATCTGCACCCTGCATTTTTGCCACCTTGGCTACAGCGTTGCCACTAATACCTACACCTACAACCAGTACATTCTTATGAGAAAAATCCATCATTTTGCCAGATCCTTTCTACTTACCCTATCTTGAAAAGAATTAATCCTGCCAAGCCACCTAAAAGGCCTACCAGCCAAAAGGTTCTTACCACTCTAGTCTCTGACCATCCCTTCAACTCAAAGTGATGGTGAATAGGACTCATAAGGAAAACCCTTTTGCCAGTTGTCTTAAAGGAGATAACCTGTATAATAACCGACATGGCCTCACACACAAAGATAATGCCAATAATGGCCAACAGCACCTCGGTATGTGTAAGAATACCAATGGCTGCCAAGGCACCGCCCAAAGCCAGGGAACCGGTGTCACCCATAAATATCTTAGCTGGATGGTAATTATATTTCAAAAAGCCCAGACAAGCACCTACCATAGCAGCACAGAAAACAGCCAGTTCCAGCTTGCCCAGCCAAAGGCAAATCATCATATAGGCTAAGGAGGCTGCTATAACAGTACCAGAAGCCAAACCATCCAATCCATCTGTAAGATTTACTGCATTACTGGTTCCCACCAGAACAAACAGCAGTAAAGCATAGAAACCATAGCCCAAATCTATATTGCCAGCAAAGGGAACCCACAAATCCGTAGGCAAACCTGCAAAATAAGCTGTCAAAAGGGCAATGATAATCTGTCCCAACAGCTTTTGCTTGGCCTTCAAGCCCAGATTCTGCTTCTTTACTACCTTGATATAATCATCCAAAAAGCCCAGCGCAAAATGTCCCAGCATAATCAGCAGTGCCAAGCCCAACTCCAAAGTAAGAGGGCAAATAACCAGCACCGTAATGGCTATAGACAAAATAATCATTATACCACCCATAGTAGGGGTACCGCTTTTGACCTGATGGCTCTTCGGGCCTTCCTCTCTAATGCTCTGCCCGAATTTCAGCTTGTGCAGCTCCGGTATCAATCGAGGTGCTGCTGCTGTTACTAAACCAGCCGCCAGGATTACCGCCGCCAAGGGATAGGTAAACATCTCCATAAAATATATAATCCTCCCTACATTATAACCCAAATCCTCATTATCCTATTTTGACGAAATCAGATAAGGTCAATAATCTTCTCCATAGCCATACCGCGAGAGCCCTTAAAGAGTACAGTATCTCCAGGCTTCAACAAAGCCTTCAACCTATCAGCAGCTTGCTGATGAGTATCGCAGGCATATACCTGTTTCAGGCCTGCTTCCTTGGCTCCAGCTGCAATCTCTCGTCCCATTTCTCCCAAGGTAATAACACAGGAAGCCCCAGCCTCAGCAGCCTGCTGGCCTACCTTGCGATGGGCAGCCACAGCCACATGGCCCAGTTCCAGCATATCCCCCAGCACAGCAATGGCCCGCTTTCCCTTGGTCACGGTCACCTGGTGCAGGGTGGACAGGGAAGCCTCCATAGACATAGGACTGGCATTGTAGGCATCATTAATAATATTGTAATCTCCAAGCTTGCGGCACTCAAAGCGCATACCAGTCATATGAAGCTCCGACAAACCTCTAGCTATCTCCTGAGGCTCCAGCCCCAGACAATAGCCTGCTGCCACTGCCGCCAAAGCATTGGATACATTGTGCTTGCCTAGCATAGGAATAGTCATCTGACACAAAGGACCATTATTCCCTATGCGACATTGAAATGTAGTGTTGTTATCATTGCTCACCAAATTGTCAGCCTTAATATCAGCATTCTTATCAATACCAAAGGTAATTACTTTTACTCCCTGGGCAGCCTTATCCTTCATGGCAGCTGTATATGGATTGTCATTATTCAAAATAACAGTGCCACCAGATGGAATAGCCTCTACCAGCTCAGACTTGGCCTTGGCAATATTCTCAATAGAGCCCAAAAGCTCAATATGGGTTTCACCTACATTGGTAACAATACCAATGGAAGGCGCTGCAAAGGGAGCCAAAGCGCTAATTTGATTCAAGCCACGCATACCTATCTCCACCACTGCTGCCTGATGCAGATCGTTAAGCTGCAGCAAGGTATAAGGCAAGCCTATTTCGTTATTGAAATTAGCCTGTGTCTTTAATACTGGGAACTTGGCTGACAGCACAGAAGCTGTCATATCCTTGGTGGTGGTTTTGCCGTTAGAGCCTGTAATAGCAATCACTGGAATCTGAAATTTCTGCCGCCAGAAGCCTGCCAGCTGCTGATAAGCCAACTGGGTATCACTAACAGCCTGAATAATTGTAGCAGGCAAATCTACAGGCCCCTGATAGGCAGAGCTAACCAGCACTCCGGCTGCTCCTGCCTCTACAGCCTTGGCTGCAAAATCCTCGCCGTTAAATCTTTCTCCCTTTAGCGCCACAAACAGGGCTCCAGGGGTAATCTTTCTAGTATCGGTGGTAATATTATCAAATTTATCTCCCTGCTTCTGTAGAACCTTAGCCTGAGGCAAGGCCTGCAGCACCTCTGTCAGAGTAAATTCAGCCATAAAATATCTTACTCTCCTTTGTGGGACTGAATAGCCTCCAAGGCTACTTCCTTATCATCAAAATGAATGGTCTTGTCATGAAGAATCTGATAATTCTCATGGCCCTTGCCGGCAATAATCACAATATCGTCCTTTTCAGCCAGCTCCACAGCTCTAAAAATAGCCTGACGACGGTCAATAATATATTCATGTGGCTTATTGCCAATGGCTTCCTCTACCCCGGCTTTAACCATATCAAGGATTCTCTGAGGGTCCTCACTACGAGGATTATCGGAGGTAGCCACCACATAATCAGACAGTTTAGCGGCAATCCGTCCCATAATAGGCCGCTTGGTATTATCTCTATCGCCACCACAGCCAAATACAGTAATAATCCGCTTTTTGGCTATCTGCCGGGCAGTTTCCAGAATATTTTCCAAGCCATCCGGAGTATGGGCATAGTCCACAATAACAGCATAATCCTGTCCGCCCCGTACCAGCTCAAAACGGCCAGGAACAGAAGCAAATTCTTCCATACAGCTCTTGATAATAGGAGCAGGTACGCCCTCAGCCAGAGCTGCACCTACTGCTGCCATTACATTATAAACATTGAAGATACCAGTAATCTGCAGCTTCAATGGCAAATGTCCCTCACCAATCTTTATATCAAACTGGGCACCACTGGCCAAAACCTGTATGTTTTCAGCCTGCAGGGTTGCTTCCCTGTTAATGGCATAGGTAATATGACGGCATTTGCTGTGGGCCAGCATATCCTGTCCAGCAGCATCATCAATATTAACCACAGCGGTTTTGCCATTTTTGATACCTGGCTGAGAAACCAGATCAAAGAGAATGGTCTTGGCCTTTTTATAATTTTCCAAGGTTTTGTGATAATCCAGATGATCCTGAGTAAGATTGGTAAAAACAGCTGTGTCAAATTCAATCCCGGCTACCCGATTCTGGTCCAAGGCGTGGCTGGAAACCTCCATAACCACATAATCCATATTGGCTTCCCGCATCATAGCCAAAGTACGCTGCAAATCCACCACATCAGGAGTAGTATTATGAATAGGCAGTACCTGATCCTCAATCATAATCTGAATAGTGCCAATTAGACCTACACGACAGCCCATACGGCGCAACATAGCCCGTACCATATAACTGATGGAGGTTTTGCCGTTAGTACCGGTAATACCGATAACTCTCATGCTGCGAGCGGGATAATCATGGAAAAATGGCACCACAGCCTGCAAGGCCTTTTTCAAATCTGGCACCTGCAGCACAGTTAAGCCCTCAGCCTCCTCTGGCTGCAGCTTCCGCTGGGTTACAATAGCCACCGCACCTTTTTCCTTGGCCTGGGGAATAAATTTATGTCCATCTACATGAACACCCTCCATGCAGACGAAAAGAGCACCCTGAGTTATTTTTCTGGAATCATGCTCAATATCTTCAATGGTCAAATCCTTATCGCCATTAATAACGGCCCCTTCTACCAAAGCGGCCAATTCTGCCAATGTTTTTGCCATATTACTTCCTCCATAATGGATATATTAAATCTTAACTTATTTATTATACACTATTTTATTAGCCTGTGTAGATTTTTTTGCTCACAGACAAAAATTCCAACAAAAACAAATAAAAAGCCGGGCAATACATGCAGCTGCATATATCATCCGGCTCTTCATGAGTCCATATAAATTTATTTGCCTTCGGCAAAATATACCTGATCTGCCACCGTCATGCCTAAACGCTGTTGAGCTATAGCCTTGATACGCTGAGGACTTTTCATCTGGGCATTGCTGATTTTTAGCTGGGAATTTTCCAGCTCCAGCTTTGCCGCCTCTGTACGTATATTCACAATCTCAATTCCCTTGGAGGCAATTACACTGGCTTCAAAGGTAATTATACCTGCCACAGCCGTAATCAGCAAAAGCAATATTACCGCTTTACCACGGAGGTTGTTGCGCCGTACCGTTCTGCGACGCTCATTTTGGCGATCTACATAATTCTCATGAGTTTCTCTTTGCTGAGGAAGCACATCATACTCCTCCTCAGCCAACTTATGTGCCAGCACAGGACAACCCCCTTTCCTTCATCATGTTCAAGGTTCAATCACAACCCTTTATCCCTAATCCATACCCAAAAATAAATCAATAAATTTATAGCTTCTCAGCTATACGAAGCTTGGCGCTCTTGGAACGGGAATTGTGCTCAAGTTCCTCCTTAGAAGCAGCTGTTCCTTTTACCAATAGCTTTATCTCCGGCTTGTGTCCACAGGTGCATATAGGCAGCTCTGGCGGACAAATACAGCCCTTTGCCATTTCTCGCAAAACATTCTTGGCAATCCTATCCTCCAAAGAATGGAAGGTAATAATGGCAATACGGCCTCCTGGCTTCAAATGAGCCACAGCTGTACGAAAAGCATTTTCCAGAATCCCCAGCTCGTCATTTACCTCAATGCGAATAGCCTGAAAAATCCGCTTGGCAGGATGACCACCCTTGGCATTACGCACCGCTGCCGGCACAGCCTTTTTGATGATATCCACCAGTTCCCCTGTGGTTTCCACAGGAGCATTTTTTCTTGCCTCCACTATAAACTGAGCAATCCGCTTGGACCAACGTTCCTCGCCATATTCCTTAAAAATACGGTTCAGGTCAGCCTCGTCATAGCTATTTACCACATCATAGGCACTTAGCCTTGCCTGCTGATCCATACGCATATCCAAAGGCGCATCCTGCATATAGGAAAAACCTCTCTCAGCTGTATCCAGCTGGTGAGAGGAAACACCTAGATCAAATAACACCCCATCAACCTGCTGAGCAGACTGCTCCTGCAAAACCTGCTCCAGATTGCGGAAATTGTTCTGGACAATTGATACCTGACAGTGACAATCCTGCAACCGCTCTGTTGCTGCTGCAATAGCTGATTCATCCTGATCAATACCAATAAGTCGTCCCTTTTCGCTTAGCATATCGGCAATAAGATGGGAATGGCCAGCCCCGCCCAGAGTACAATCCACATAGATACCATCCCGATTAGTTACCAAGCCAGAAACAGTCTCCTGAGGCATTACACTAATATGATGAAAATTCATGGACACACTCCTCATTATATTCCCAAATCTACCAGATTCTCAGCAATGGAGGATACCGAAGGATTAATCTCCTCATTGTACCGATTCCATTCCTCACGGCTCCACAGCTCAATTCGGCTGGATATGCCTATTAACACCACATCCTTTTGCAGCTTGGCATGAGCACGCAGGGTTGCTGGCACCAAAAATCTGCCTTGTTTATCACACTCTAACTGTCTAGCCCCTGAGAAGAAGAATCTTACAAAGGCCCTAGCCTCTGCCTTGGCTAAAGGCAGCTGCTTTAATTTGGTGGAAAGATTTTCCCATTCAGTCATGGTATAGATAAAAAGACAGCTATCCAACCCCTTGGTGATAATGAAGCTCTCGCCTAATTCTGAGCGAAAATCTGCTGGCAGAATTACTCTGCCCTTGGCATCAATTGTATGCATATATTCGCCCATCAGCATATTACTTCACCACCCTACCTACATATCTTACCACATCCCCCCACTTTGTGCCACTTTTTATGAGTTTTTCCTAATACAATTCACAATATAGTAAAAAAATGAGAAAATACACCTAGAAAAATCCATAACAAAAAGGGTACCCGATAACAAATTGCTATCAGATACCCTTTTATTTTACTTCCAGCTAAGACTTACTGGAAAGTTGGAGTCAGCTGGTGCGCTCGGCGGGAGTCGAACCCACGCTTTCAGCTCCGGAGGCTAACGTCCTATCCACTGGACTACGAGCGCACATTTCGAACCATCGCTATGCCAGGACACATCCTTTTCATCAGCGACTCAAACAGTATAACACAAATTCTCCTTTATGGCAAGAATTAGTTATACTAATAGCCTATTTGGCCATTTTCCCCTTTAACAGCAGGGTGATAAAGAAGATACCTGCTGCAATCACCACAATGGTGGCACCAGCAGCCATATTGAAATAATAGGCCAGCACCAGACCGCTTATACCTGCCACCATCGCAAAGGCTACAGAAAACAGATGGTATTGCTTCACGCTCTGAGCCACATTTCGCGCTGCCGCTCCCGGCAGTACCAGCAGGGAATTAATAATCAACAACCCCACCCATTGAATGCTAATGGCTACTACCACAGCCACCATTGCCGCAAATACTCCCTCCACCAGCATAACAGAAATGCCACGGCTTCTGGCAAAGGAACTATTAATACTAAGTATCAACAAGCGGTTGAATATCCATCCCCAGGCCAAAAGCACAATCACCAGCACCAAAGCAAGAGATTGAATTTCCTCCTGAGTAATGCTCAAAATATCGCCAATAAGGTAGCTGGAATATTTGTTAAAACCACCGCCATAGGACATCATCATCAAACCAGCTGCAATACCTACAGAAGAAAAAACGCCAATAATCGTATCTGTGGAAGCGGTGCTCTTATTTTTTATCCAGGTAATCAGCAGAGCAAAAACTACAGAAAACAAAATCAAGGACACAGTAGGTGAAAAAATTCCCAGAATCGCCCCCAAGGCCAAGCCTGTAAAGGCACCATGCCCCAAGGAATCAGAGAAAAACGCCATGCGATTTGACACCACCATTGTACTTAGCAGGCCAAATAATGGGGTTATCAGCAGCACCGCCAGCAAGGCATTTTTCATAAAACCATAGCTTAACCAATCAAAGGGCAGCATTGACAACAAATCGTATATGATATCCATTAATTATCTCCCCTCTGCCAGCATACCAAAAATTTTACGGGTTCTGGCATCCTGAAATACCTCTCTAGATGTGCCACTGCATACCACGCCCTTGTCCATCAGAACAACCTGATCTGCATGACGAGCCACCATATTCAAATCATGGGATACAAGAATAATGGCCATGTCCTCATTATTTTGCAAATCCTCCAAAATTTCATAGAAAATTTCCAAACCATTTTGGTCCACACCTGATACCGGTTCATCCAACAGCAGTAAATCCGGCATTGGATTCAAGGCCAAGGCCACCAATACCCGCTGCAGCTCACCACCGGACAAGGCACCTAAACGGCGGTCTATTAGCTCTGCCGCCCTAACACGACTCAGGCATTTAATGATTTCCTGCCTATTATTTACCGGCAGCAGCCATACAGGCCTTTGACTAAGACAGGCCGCAAACAAATCCTGCACCGTAATAGGAGCGCTAACATCAAATTTCAAATACTGAGGCACATAGCCAATCACTGGATTTCCTGTATGCTTTCCCTTAGCATCTGTATATTTCAATTTGCCCGTGTGGGGAATTTCCCCCAATATAGCCTTCAGCAGGGTACTTTTGCCCGCTCCATTAGGCCCAATGATGGCAGTTAGCTGGCCACAGTGAACATGTATATTTACATCCTCAAAAATCACCAATCTGCCTGCCTTGACACCAAAATTTTCTATTTTAGTACAGCACAATCTAGCGCAATCCTTTTGGGAACTGGCATGATGAAAAAGCTTTTTTAACATAAATAATCCTCTTTATTTGGTCAATCTAAGATAAGCCCAGCGAGCCATACCGAAAAACAGCAAGGCATATAATATTAATACTATCACTGATGTCAAGGCCACTGGCTGAGACAGGGCAATCCCCCGTAACAAATAGCTGGTATGGGTTAATGGCAGCATCTGAATGGCATAGCGCACCAAATCCGGCAGGGTATGCACTGAGAAAAAGGTACCGCACAAAAAGGACATAGGCAGCAAAATATAAGTATTTACCTGGCCCATTTCCTCATAGGTACTAATGGTCATGGCCGCAAAAAAGCCAATCTCTGAAAATATAATGCAATTCAGCACCAATACCAGCAAAAACAGTGCCGACAGCTGCAATTGGGCTCCAAATAATTCTGCCAAAAGCAAAATAATAGCTGAGGAAATCAAACCTCGCAACACTGCAGCCAGCACCTTGCCAATAACAAAGGCCTCTGGAATTACCGGCGCAATAATATATTCCTCCAAGCTTTTGTGATAAATCCTTTCTGAATGCACTGGAGTAACACTATTAAAGCTGATGTTCATTGAATTTAGCGCCAAAATACCTGGTACCAAAAAGTCCAAATAGGATCCGCCAGTTACCTGGATACTACGGCCAAGTCCCCAGCCAAAGGCTACCATATATAACAAAGGAGCCACCATACGGCTAAAAATAAATTTCTTTAGTCTGCGGCGCAGTACAACCCAGTCCCGCCAAAAGACAGTCCATATATCCTGCCAAAGCATTATATACCCTCCCTTCGGCCAGTTAACTCTATAAATACATCCTCCAGATTGGAACGACGAATATGGGAGGAGTCCAATGTGGCAGCAAAGCCAGCTGCCTCCTCCTTGCTATCAAAGAATTTGAACTGACGGCCTTCCTCTGTCTGCCATTCCACGGTATAGCGTCCCATTTGCTGGCAGAAGGAGGCTGGTGTATCTATATCCACCAGCTTACCTTTGTTGATAATAGCTACTCTATTGCAAAGATTTTCTGCTTCCTCAATATAATGGGTGGTCAACAGCACCGTTACTCCCTGAGCTGCCATTTCCCGTATCAAATCCCAGATACGATGACGAACCTGGGGATCCAAGGCCACTGTAGGCTCATCCATAAACAAAATCTGTGGTTTGTGAATCAAGGCTCTGGCTATCAAAAGCCGTCTTTTCATGCCCCCTGACAGCTGTCTTGGAGACATATTCACAGTATCTTCCAACTCGATATAATGAAGCAATTCCTGTATTCTCTCCTGCCGCTGCTGTTTTTCCATATGATGCAGTCTGCCGTGAAGCTCCATATTCTGCCCCACCGTCAAATCCATATCAAAATTTATATGCTGAGGTACTACCCCAATCATAGCCTTAATGGCCTTCTCATTCTTTTCTATGGATATGCCATTATACTGAATCTCCCCAGAAGTTTTTCTTGTCTGCATGGTCAGCATTCTAATAGTAGTTGTTTTACCAGCACCATTAGGCCCCAGCAAGCCAAAAATTTCTCCCTGGGCAATTTCAAAGGACAAATCATCCACAGCCTTCTTGGTGGTCATTTTGCCATCCCGGCCCTTGCGAATGAATTCCTTGGTCAATCCCTTAACTTTTATCAAAAATATCACCTGCCAATTTTTACTAATTTCTCATTTTATTTTAGTTTGCGTACATAAGTATCAGTAGCCACGTCCAGCATTTCCTTCCAACTGCTGAATCTTGTATTTTTTACCACATGGGCATCCATATTTTCCTCTGGCAAATCCTCAAAATCCTGCTGGATTTCGATATGAAAGCCTCCACCTAGTAAAAATTTCTCAAAACTGCGATATTTGGTATATTTCCGCATAAAAGATGTATTAAACAAATCCTCAAAACTCACCTGCACAGGCATACTGCCTGGCAGCTGATAATACCCCATTAACTTTACCATATTTTGCCTCCATGATTGAACTGTAACTAACATTATAACTCATTGTCAACAAGAAAAAAAGAAGCCCCTGCTGGAGCTTCTCAAAATCAATTTAGATTTTTCCCTGCAAATCATGATCCGTCATGGCGCATACACAGGAATCGGACCATACATTTTCTGCTGTCTCAATCATATCAATAACTGTAAAGATAGGCAGAATAATACCCATTATTCCCAGAGGCACTCCCAAAGAGGACATAAGAGACAGGGTAAGGAAATAGCAGCCCATTGGCACACCTGCATTACCTACTGCTGCCAGCACAGCTACAAAAAGCCAGGTAATCATGGTGCCCATAGTCAGCTCAATGCCTGCATTCTGCATAACGAATAAAGATGTGGTCAATATAAAAGCCGCACAGCCATTCATATTAATAGTGGTGCAAATAGGCAGAACAAAACGAGAAACCTTGGTATTAACCTTCAGATTGTTTTCCGCAGAAGCCAGAGTGACTGGCAAGGTACCAGCAGAGCTTTTAGTAAAGAGAGCTACAGCCACCGCTGGGGACATTTGACGGAAAACATACAAAGGATTCAGACCTCTAACCAACAAGAACAATGGCAGTACAATGAAGAACTGAATCATATTGCCCCCTAGCACTACAGCTACATATTTGCCCAAGGAGCCCACGATAACGCCAGCCTCAATCTGAGCAGAAAGCTGGGCGGCAAAGGCCAAAATACCAATAGGCAAAACATAGAGAATACCTCTTATCATGGTGAAAAGCAGTTCCTGCAAGCCCTTGATGCCCTTCAACAGCACTTCTCTATTATCAGTCTTAGGCATAAAGGCCAAAGCCAAGCCTGCAAAGGCTGCAATCAACAATACAGAAAGCACATTGCCAGCCAGGAATGGCTGCAGCACATTGTTTGGAATTACCGAGAGAAAATGCTCATAATATGTCATCTTCTCCAGCTTTTGAGGTACATCCCCAGCAGCTGCGCCAACAATATCCGCTGGCAAATTACCTGGAGCAATAATATTGTAGAGAATCAACCCTACCAATGCTGCTGAAAAAGTAGTCAGCAGGGTATAAGTAACGGCATGGATAAATATTTTACCGGTTTCCTTCTTACCTCCCAGCTCTGCCAAGGTAGTAATAACCGCCAAGGCAATAGTTGGCACAGCAATAAACTGAAATAATCTGGTAAATACAGTAGCCACAAAATCAAAGAAACCATTGAGAGACGGTATCTGCATCCAACCCAAAACAGCACCTATTAGCAAAGCACCAAACCAAAGTATCAGCTGCTTTCTCTGAGCCTGAGGACTGTTCTTGGCCATTGCCTCCTTGGCAGTCTCCTCAACAGACTTATTATTTTCCATAAATATAACCTTCCTTCAGTCAAAACATCTTTATAACATATATTAAAACTATGTATTGTACTTTACCACATTGCGCCAGATATGTCAAATTGTATACAAAATATTATCAAACACACTCTATAATTTAATCGCTGAAATTCTGATTTGTCGAGTTGCCTATCTCTCCCTAGTATCATAAATATAAGTCGTTATGTCAGCGGTTTCCGAAATACAGCCTGCGGTCATAACGACTTTTGCTCTGTCCGACTTAATGGCCCTATCTGATGGTTTATACTTACGCACAAATACCGCTTGTCGCTGAGCCATTTCACAGAGGCCGCAATGATATAAAGTGCCACCGGGCCACTTTTGCTACGCAAAAGCAGGAGTCTCCCGACGCAAAAGTGTC
>ERZ1026856.233-NODE-233-length-39005-cov-16.280616_pt1 | contig 39005 bp, 25 predicted proteins | sample MGYA00380158_ERZ1026856 | MGnify/ENA primary metagenome ERZ1026856 (study PRJEB33269, sample SAMEA4719794) | human gut metagenome | biome: human-associated habitat; feature: organic feature; material: feces | place: Cameroon | collected 2013-10 ... | reverse complement strand
CATTTTCCGGTCACGGGCAGAGGGCAGCGTCCGGCTCGCCATAACGCCCGGCACGGTACATCCAAACCCAACCAGCATCGGCACAATGCTTCTGCCGGAAAGACCGATTTTGCGCAGCAGCTTGTCCATCACAAACGCAACCCGCGCCATATATCCGCTGTCCTCCAACAGCGATAAAAAGAAAAACAACGTCACAATGATGGGCAGAAAGCTCAGCACGCTTCCGACGCCGTTAAAAATACCGTCCATCACAAGGGAATGGATCACACTGTTGACATTCCACGCTGTCATACGCGCGTCTGTCCAGTTTCCAAGGGCTGTGATCCCTGCATCCAGAAGATCCGATAAGCCAGAGCCAATTACGCTGAAGGTCAGGAAAAACACCAGCGCCATAATCCCCGCAAAGCACGGAAGTGCCGTGTATTTTCCCGTTAAAATCCGGTCGATTTTCTGACTGCGTATATGTTCTTTACTCTCTTTGGGGCGAATCACCGTTTCATCGCATACCTTTTCGATAAAATCAAACCGCATATGTGCAATTGCAGCGGCACGGTCCAGCCCCCGCTCTGCTTCCATCTGACGGATGATATGTTCCAGAGTTTCCTTTTCATTTTCATCCAGTTTCAGACTGTCCAGGATCAGGGCATCTCCCTCTGCAAGCTTTGAAGCTGCAAACCGCACCGGTATCTCCGCTTCTTTTGCATGATCTTCAATAAAATGCATGATCGCATGCAGACACCGATGCACGGCACCGCCGTCTTCCTCGCTGTCGCAGAAGTCCACCCGTCCGGGGCGCTCCTGATACTTTGCCACATGAATCGCATGGGAAATCAGTTCCTCAATGCCTTCGTTTTTGGCCGCGGAAATCGGAACAACCGGAATGCCCAGAAGCGCCTCCATCTGATTGACCAGAATGGAACCTCCGTTTTCCCGCACCTCATCCATCATGTTAAGCGCCAGCACCATCGGGATATCCAGCTCCATCAGCTGCATCGTCAGATAAAGGTTCCGTTCGATATTCGTCGCATCCACGATATTGATAATTCCTTTTGGATGCTCCTCCAGCAGGAAGTTTCTCGTCACAACCTCTTCGCTGGAATAGGGGGACATTGAATAAATGCCCGGCAAATCCGTTACCAGCGTATTTTCCCGTCCGCGGATCTGACCGTCCTTTCGGTCCACCGTAACGCCCGGGAAGTTGCCCACATGCTGACTTGAGCCGGTCAGCTGATTAAAAAGTGTCGTTTTTCCGCAGTTCTGGTTGCCGGCAAGAGCAAACGTCAGCACCTCCTGATCCGGCAGCGGATCTTCCTTTTCCTTATCGTGATATTTTCCCTCTTCGCCCAGGCCCGGATGCGGAATCGGCTTCCCCGCCTGCCGGGAAGCCTCAGGACAGACGTCCCGCACGTTCTCAATTTCAATTTTTTCCGCATCTGCCAGGCGCAGCGTCAGTTCATAGCTGTGAATCCTCAGCTCCATCGGATCACCCATGGGCGCATATTTCACCATCGTCACGTCGCCCTGCGGAATCAGTCCCATATCCAGAAAGTGCTGCCGAAGCGCACCCTCTCCTCCGACCGATTTGATTGTAGCTGTTTTTCCAATTGGTAATTCTCGTAATGTCATTTTTCTCTCTTTTCCGCGCACGTCTTTTGTATAGGTCGAGTTTGTGTCAAGTGCGCGCAGACACAAATCTCGCAATGGAAAAATTTTATTTTTCCATCTTCACCATGTCCCATTGATTTAGAAGTTGCCTCTCTATGCCAACCGGCAGCTTCAAAACATCAGCCATAACTTACAAGCTCCTTCTTCTTACTCACAACAATAGAATGCATGCTCTGCGAGCATTCTATTGTCATGAATAAAACAATTGTTTTGGACTCTTCGGTTTATCCGGAACACTCATTTTAATAAGCCCTTTTTCAACCAGTGGCATTACATATGTCTGAATCGCATACGTTACTGAATTCAGATCTAAATACTCGCAGATTTCTTTTCGCGTCCGTGGAGTTTTACAAAACTGCAGCAATTCCTTTTCCTCTGCATTTTCCATTTCACAATCGTCTACTGCCTCTCCATATTTATACAGCTTAACAACAAAGCTGCCCCTTTCCTCTGAAAATTCCGGCTGAGGTAATTGATATTCCCGCATGGTTCTTCTGATTGTCGGAATTCCAGAATACCGATTTTCTGTAACTTTCAAAACCTCCAATTCAGATGCTATGACAGGATTCCTGGTATCCGGCTGAACTTTTCCAAGCTGATCGATTTTTATTCTTCCATAAATTCCACCTGGATTTCTGATTTCCATTCTATCCTCAAATAATATCAACTGAATCGGCATTCCTTCTGTATGAATACTATAGTCCCGATGAACCAATGCATTCAAGATGGCTTCTCTGACCGCAGGAATTGGATAATCTGTCCTGTCTTCTCTTTTTCCGGTCTGCGGATTGATGATTGTTTTTGTTCGCATATTTCTGCTCACAAACTGCATTGCACCTTCAAGCATTTCTGATATCGTTCCCTCTATCCGCTGATTATCGGAAAAGCGTTCTCCTGATTTTCCAACTGTTCCGACTTCTTTCCCGGGTACTACTGTTGCAATAATACACAATTGAGGAAAATATGCCTGTGGATACGGGCTGAAATTCATAACCGCGCTCAATGTTATTTTATTATCCCGCCTTATGCTCATCAACTCATATATTTCCGCATCTGACAGTACTGACAGACGTGGCTTCCCTTTTTTTAGCAGTTCCACATACTCTACCAATAAGTCCTGATTCAAAGAGGAAAAAGACGCCCTTTCAATTATCCTGATATCGTCCTGATATTTTTTTCGATATGCTTCATAACTATATACCTCATACTCCGTCATCGGTTCATCGCTGTCTCCGATACGAGTATAAGAACCTTTCAGTCTCCCTCTTCCCTGATAAAAAACGGGTCTGTCTGTAAGATCTGCCCCCGGAATTTCTGCTGAAACAAAAAATTTACTGTTTTTCTCCACTACAGTAATCAATGGTCTTATAACCGGCACCATCTGCAGACACTGCTCATTAATCTTCTTTTGAATATCCTGAGGATCATATACTCCAACCTCTTTATAGTCCTGCTTTTCATCTACACCGAATATAATAATCCCGCCATCATCCTGATTCGAAAAACTGGACAGGGAATCATATAAATGTTTTGGGCATCCCTGCTCAGCACTTTTCAGTTCCAATGTTGCAGTTTCGCATTTCAATTTTTGAATCAACTCTAATTTTTCAAGTAATTCTTCCGCTGTCATTTCAGTTCCTCCATTTCCTTTTTAGATTTTAACATTTAATTTAAATTTATTCAAGAATTTTAAATTATATTCAAGAAACTCAAAAAGGAACTCAAATCATTTGAGTTCCTTTTAATAAATTTTTCTTTTTCCAGGGAAATTTAACCTGAATTATTCATTGAATGCACGGTCAGCCCCAATGTAACGGTTCAATAAATCAGATAACTTGAAACATCAAACAAAAACATGGATATTTTCAGATATGCGATGCATTGTATGTTCTATCTGCTAAGGATCATTTCCGCTAATGTCGACAGCAGTTTATCCACCTGGATTGGCTTTGCGATATGACCATTCATTCCAGCTGCAAGAGCATCTCGCCTGTCTTCTTCAAATGCATTTGCTGTCATGGCAATGATAGGTATACACGCCTTATCCTTATCCGGCAGGTGCCTGATTGTCTGTGTCGCTTTATAACCGTCCATTTTGGGCATCTGGATATCCATAAGGATTATATCATATGTGCCTGCCGGCATTTCCAGTATTCTGTTCACACACTGAATACCATCCGCAACACGATCTATCTTAAGACCGGCCCTCTCAAGGATTGTCTCTGCAATCTCCGCATTCAGATCATTATCTTCCGCCAAAAGGATATTCCTGCCTTTCAGGATTTCATTTCCTGTTCCAGGCTCTTCCATATGCTTTTTTACATAATAGCTTTCATCCGCTATCCTGTGTTTTAGTGTAACGGTAAAAGTGCTGCCCTTGCCCAGTTCACTCTCTACCTCTATTGTTCCTCCAAGCATGTCAACATATTTCTTTACGATTGACATTCCCAGTCCGGTTCCTGTAATTTTGCTCTTTGTAGTATTCTGCTCGCGTGTGAATGCCTCGAAAATCTTTGTCAGATACTCCTGACTCATACCAATTCCGGTATCGCTCACCCTGGTTCTTACCATCATGTAATCAGGTTCATCCCATGGTAACTCATCTATGTTTACCGTAACCGAACCACCGGCTGGAGTATATTTTATGGCATTGCTCAGGATATTGACTAATATTTCTTTCACCTTGGTAACATCTGTCAGCATATGCTCATGTGCTACATTCATCGTGTAATGAAGCGCAATCTTCTTTTTCTTTGCTTTCTCATCAAATACCGCAAATAAAGATTTCCAGACCTCTTCCATCTGGCAGTAATTCTCATCCAGTTCCATCTTTCCGCTCTCAATCCGAGCCATATCAAGTACATTATTTAGGATTGACAGAAGAAGATCCCCAGACTGCTGTAGTTTTTCCAAATGTTCTACCGTTTCAGGCAGCCCTTTTCCTTTCAGTTCATTTTCCATAAGCTGTGCATAACCCAGAATTACATTCATAGGAGTACGGATGTCATGGGACACATTGTTAAGGAAACGGGTCTTTGCGAGACTGGCATCCTCTGCTTTTTTCAAAGCGATTTCCAGTTTGTCATTGAGTTTTTGTGTATCATTTGCAGCAAGCTTTGCGGCAGCTTCTGCTTTTCTTGCCTTCCGTAAAAGTACGAGGATAATCCCAATGATGCCAAGTGCAAAAAATCCTGCCGTGACAAAAAAAGCAAGCATGTTATCTTTTACAAAATCATAAAAAGTCACCTTATCTGCCGTACTGTCATAGATCGCAAGTGCACTTGTAAGCATGTCACCCGGCATCGTCTTTAAGGTTTTATTCAGTATCGATAAAAGGGTTCCCTCACCGCCTCTTACCGCAAAGCATGCCTCCATTGTTTTTGAAAGTAAAATACTCTTGAAATTTCGATTGTTATCATATTTCAGCGCCTGACTGGTTCCCATAAGAAAACAGTCTGCTGTTTCATCCATGATCATATCTGCCGCATCAGCAAACGAATCATACTCTGCCAGTTTCCACTGGGGATAACTGAAAGCAATATGCTGTTTTAAGGCTTCCTGTTCTTTTGGTACAGCTACTGTATACGACTCATTCTCATTGAAATAATTCTCATCCGTTACCGCCATCAGGCTGTAGATCCAGGCTGTGTTTGTAAGTGCATAGCCATTTTTTTCTGCGAAATCAGGATTTCTGCCGGCATAAAAAATCATATCAATCTCACGATTCTGCAGAGCCTGAAGCATTTTGTCATAATCATCATATTCCTGGATATGAAATTCCAGTATCTGATTTCCAAGACAATCTTTGGCATAAGAAATATATTCTGTCAGCGTACCGGTAAGTTTTCCAGTCTTTTCGTCCATGGAAAATACCGCAGGATCCTTGCTCAAAAATCCTATCCGAATGCCGCCATGCTCTTCCAGCCATGATTTTTCTTCCCCGGTAAGACTCTGGTTATAATCAAGCGTAAAATACTTCTTATACAGGTCTGTCTTAAAGAAAGGACTATCCTGATCCAGCTGGCGCATAGCATAATCCATCTCTGTCTTGATCTCACTGCGCTCTTTATTTATTGCAAAATATATGCCTGATTTACCAATCGTAGTAACAGACGATATTCCCTGTTCAGACCAGATAGATTCCTCCAGGGATACAAAACAGTCGATCTCTTGATTCGCCAGCTTCTTTTCGACATCCTCATTATTGCATACATTTACATGTTCTGTATGGATGCCATTCTTATTTTCCCATTCTGTCAGCATGCTTTCAGGTTCTGTATCCATGAGCACACCTATGCGTTTCCCGTCCATAGCCTTGAAACCAGACATTCCAACATCCATATTCGATAAATCAGCATAAAGGATATATTTTTCCTCGCCCATGGGTTCATCCGAAAAAAGCATCTTTTGTGCACGTTCATCCGTGTAAGAAATATCTCCAATGACATCGATCTCACCGTTTTCAAGCTTATCAAAGCAGTCAGACCAGTCACATTTCACATACTCAAATTTCCATCCGGTATAACCTGCCAGAGCCTGCATGAGTTCGTATCCATAGCCTCGCCTGACACCGTTTTCGTCGACATAATTGAAAGTATCCTCAAATGAGCCGACACGAATGGTCTGCGGCTGTTTTTCATCCTTATTCGTTTCAGCGGCCTGGCAGTATACTGACAACATCATCCACATTCCCAAAACTGCCAATATACCCGCAAATAGTACGGCTGATTTTTTTCTGCTTTTATCCATAGTTTTGTTTCCTTTATTCAAGCGTTTTTATGCAGCTCCAAACACCTGATAAAATCATTGCGGCAACGTACATCTGCAGCCTAATCCAGCAGATTGTCGTGTAAGGCAGTGATCAATTCCTCCATAACGATTGGCTTGGATAAGAATCCATCCATGCCGCATTCCAGAGCTTTCTTTCTGTCCTCATCAAAGGCATTGGCAGTCATGGCAAGGATGGTAATTCCCGCCAGTGCCGGGTTATCCAGGGCACGGATTTTCTTCGTGGCTTCATATCCATTCATTACCGGCATCTGCACATCCATCAGCACCAGATCATAATTCCCCGGAGTCGAATTCTTAACTTTCTCCACTGCCTCTGCTCCATTTTCGACAGTATCGACCAGAAATCCATATTCCTTCAGGATCTCCACTGCAATTTCTCTGTTCAGCCCATTATCTTCCACAAGCAATATGCATCTGCCTCTGAAATCCGAACCTGCTTCCGGAAGAATGGAATCTTCTGCTTCCGCCTGACTCTGGCCGATAGCAGTCATCAAGGTCTCTCGGATATCTGACATAAACAGAGGTTTCGCACAGAAAGCTGTCACCCCTGCTGCTCTGGCTTCTACTTCGATATCCGACCAGTCATAAGCAGTCAGGATAATGATCGGTGTATCGTCACCAAGGCTGCGGATCTGACGCGTAACTTCAATTCCATTCATATCCGGCAGACGCCAGTCGATGATATACGCATGGAACGCATCTCCCAGTTCCATAGACTGCCGTGCACGGAGAACAGCTTCCCTGCCGGAAAGCGTCCATTCCGAGCGCATTCCAACTCTCACAAGCATTTTTGTCACGCTGTCGCAGGTATTAAAGTCATCATCTACAACCAGTGCCTTCAGTCCTTCCAGTTCTGCAATCTTCTCTATCCGTTGGTGCTCCGGCTGAATTCGAAATGGCAGACGGACAATAAATTCGGTACCTTTTCCCTGCTCTGTCCTGACCTCAATGGTTCCTCCCATCATATCCACAATGTTCTTGGTGATGGCCATGCCAAGTCCTGTCCCCTGCGTCCTGCTGACTGTGGAAGTACGCTCCCGCTCAAAAGGAGAAAATAACTTCTGTACAAATTCCTGGCTCATGCCGATTCCATTATCCTTTACCCGGATCTCGTACAGTTCAGTGCCTTTCTGTGTTCCAGGACACTGTCTGATCCGGACAGAAACGGTTCCTCCTGCAGGCGTAAACTTCACTGCATTGGACAGAATATTCAGCAGCACCTGGTTCAGCCGCGTCTTATCACAATAGACATCTTCGTTTGTGACATCCATGGCATCCATATAAAGTTCCAGCTGTTTCGCATGAATCTGCCCACTGATAATGGTCTTCAGATCATGAAGCACATCCGACAGATTGACCTCTGTTTCCTCCAGATGGATCTTTCCACTCTCAATCCGGCTCATATCCAGTATGTCATTGATCAATGAAAGCAGATGGTTACTGGAGGAAAGGATCTTACCCAGATAATCCCGGACCTTTTTCCTGTCATCCATATTGCTTACAGCCAGTGTCGTAAAGCCGATAATTGCATTCATTGGCGTCCGGATATCGTGAGACATATTGGAAAGGAACGCACTCTTTGCCTTGTTTGCAGTCTCTGCCGCACGTACTGCCTCAGCAAGTGCCTGGTTCATTTTCCAGTCAGAGGTACGGTCCGACATGACCAGGATATATTTCTTTTTCCCGTTTACCTCACTGCCCATTGCAATATTATGGAACCATCGTTTTTCCCCTGTCTTCAGATGAACATATTCAAAATCCCATTCTCTCTGCTCCTGAACCTGGATTTCCTCCAGATAATTTTTCTCCGAATCTTCCTGTTCCTCTGAATGCAGTTTTCCCAGAATACAAATATCGTTACGAATCTGCTCTCCCGTAATACCCAGCAGCTTTTCCACATTAGGGCTGACATAATCTGCCTGATAGGTTTTGGCGTCCAGCATCAGAAAGACGTCATCCACGTTCATGGAAAGCTTTTGAAACAACTCATCCCGATACAGAATCTCCGTATCCTTTCTCCTAAGATTTGTCCTGTTTTTTTGAATAATAAGACTGATCAGTAAAGCGGCAATACAGAGCACGATCACACTAACAAGGAGGATCGTACTGCGCTGCAGACTGTTCATACTGGCATTGACGATATCCGCCTGGACAAGTCCCAGAAACATCCAGTCCTGAATATCCGATCTTTCATAGACCAGATAGTAGTTTTTTCCATCCAGATTCAGCAGCATCGCATCGGTACGTCCTGCTTTAAACTTCTCTGAAAGTTCATTGATCTCTTTTTCAGACATATCAGAATGCTCTCTCAGAACACCAAAGAAATTATACACGTTCCCCCATGCCTCTGAAGAATGATCCACCACAACACGACCATCCGGATGAACAACAAAACTCTGGGCATTGCCATCGAAAGCAGAAATATCCAGTACATCTACGATATCAGAGTTTTCATAAGCAATGGCAATGGCATCATATTCAAATCCCTGATAAATTCCATGCGCCTTAGGTGTAGCAAAAACAAGCAGCTGAGATTTTCCGGGAACTGCTGCATTCGCAATCACATCATTTCCCTGCCGGATCTTATCTTCCACATTTCCCTGTAATCCAAGGTACCCGGTTTCCCCTGTTGCCATCTTATAGTTCCCGTCAGCTGACAGAAAAAAGAATTCCAAAAAGCCGGCATCTTCCTGCGCTTTCTTTATATAATTAAAAATTTCATCTTCGCTGAAGGTATTCTGCAGATTCTCCCCCCACATATGAAGATAGGTCAGATTCTTATCTGTCAGTTCCCTCAGCATATTATCAGACTGATGAAAAATTTCCGTCAGATGAGAAACACTTTCCTCATAAACCGTTTTTGATACAAATCTAAAATATTGAAAAACCATCAAAGCAATTCCCACCAAAACAGCGATAAAAACAGCTGCCTTGAATTGTTTTCCCATGACCGGTTTCTCTCTTTTTGGATGATTCTTAATGTCCATTCTTTCCTCTAATTTCTGCGCACGCTTCTCACTTCAGAGTCATGTAATCTTCAGGCTCTGCAAGAATGGCATCCCCCTCGGAAACATATCCTGTCCAGGTGCTTTTCACAGTGGTATCTCCTCCATCAAACACAATCTTCTCATCTGCCGGATAAGCTTCCATGTGTTTTGGTATCGCAAGACAGGTTACCGTGAACGTATCCTTGTCCTGAATTTGCTTTCCGTCCTTTGTAACGCTGCTCAATATGTAACCATCCTCTGTTTCCTTAATTTCCACAGAAATACCGCTGACCACTGGCAGAGAGCCACGGTTAAACGGAATAAATCCGCCCTCATAGCCTTCAACAAAGTTTTTCACGGTCTCTTTCAGTTCAGCACCGCTCATCTTGCTGCTGTAAGCCGACAGATCGTTTGGCATGATCATGTCACCTGCCATTTTTTCAGTATATCCGGCTTTCAGCACGTTTCCTGTAAAGCTGTTTCCGGTTGCAATCAGCACATCTGATCCATAAATGCCGCGCAGAGTGTTTGCCATAACGGAATATGCTGCATTGCCCCCGCTGCTGTGAAAACGATTGGAATAGGATTTCTGGGAATCCAGCACAATCTCCTCAGAAGTAGATTTCTCCTCAAGAAGCTGAGAATGAAATGACTCATAAGCCTTCCCTGCATCATATTCTCCTGAGATCATTTTGGAAACCACATCCTTGGAGACAGAGAAAAAGTCATTTGACGCAATGCGGATATACATGTGGTTTTCTTCGATCACAGGTTTCACATCTTTCATATATTCCGTAAGATGGAGCTCCACATCCTGACTGTAGCTCAACAGATCCTGTCCATCATAAATGATCCGGTTCTGCGCATCCTCTGAAAGCATTGTATTGAGCACCTTAATTGCTTTCTTCCGGCGAGTCTCATCCTGTGTCAGATCACGGTTTAAAGCCACCTGGAAATATGGTGTAGTCATCATCCACTTTTCACCGTTCTCCTGAAAGAATGGAAGAAAGGTTGTGTTGATTCCCTGATCCTGAAACATTTTTACTCCGGCAGAGCTGCCGAAGTACATGGCAAGCTTGTTACTTTGATACATCTCAACGATATCATCATAATTCAGATCCAGATCCTCCCGGCTCAGGCCAGTATCCTGGATGAACTGTTCCATCCGTTCAAAAGCCTTTGGCCAGACGGTACTGTCCAGACCTTCTCTCTTTGTATTATCCGGATCACTGTAGGCAGTACGCCACTTTCGTCCGTCCACGGAAGACAGTTCTGATGCCGACAGACCCTGCAGGGTTTCCATACAGGTATAATCATAATAATAGTCTGCCGTAAACCCACGGATCCCCACTTTGTCAAATGCCTGGCAGGCAGAGACAAAGCTTTCATAATCTGTTGGAAGAGGGATGTCATACTGTTCAAAAAGGTCTTTGTTCACTACAAACCCATGGGCATCCGCACACACCGGAAGCCAGTTTACGCTTCCATCCTCATTCCTGAAATTGCTGAGGTAGGTATCATAGACGGCACCTGCCACATTGGTTGTGGAGAGATCCATCAGGCTGTCTTTCAGGGGACTCGCATCATGCAGTGAAAAACGACAGCAGGTTATAATATCCGGCAGTCCACCGTTTTCCTTCAGGAACCTGTAGAAATCCAGATCATTATTGCCTACGACAAATTCAACATTAATGTCCGGGAGCTGTTCCTGGATATATGGTGCATATTTTTCATACAGGCTTGTGCTCCATAAGTACACCGTGATTGTTTCTGCATCTTCTCTTTCTGCACTTTTACCGCCACAGCCTGACAAAAGTGATATAACTGACACCAACACCAGAAGCACCGGCAAAACTCTGCTCCATGTTTTCTTTTTCATTATGCGTTCTCCTTCTGCGATTGTTTCCCACTAGTACACCAATTTATGAATTACTTTTATCAGTAATTCCGCATCAACAGGCTTCGCAACATGTTCATCCATCCCTGCTTCTTTTGCTCTTATTCTATCCTCCGTGAACGCATTTGCTGTCATGGCAATTATCGGAATTGTCTTTGCATCCTCTCTGTCCAAAGACCGGATCCTCTTTGCAGCTTCATAACCATTCATGACCGGCATCATAATGTCTATAAGAATGACATCAAATTCCCCAGGTTCACTATTTCTGAACAGCTCAACCGCTTCCTGACCATTCCATGCTTTTGTCACCTCAGCACCTTCATTCTGAAGCACAAATTCAGCGATTTCCATATTCAGCTCATTATCTTCCGCCAGAAGAATATGCATCCCCTTTATAGATTTTTCGGATACCTCCTTTAGTTCTTCCCGTTTATCCACATCCAGATTTATTTTAAACGGAACCCGGATCACAAAGGTCGTCCCTACGCCTTTTTCACTTTCAAAAGTAATGGTTCCGCCCATTTTCTCGATCAGATTCTTTGCAATCGCCATTCCCAGTCCTGTTCCTGCAAACTTTGTGCGGCTTCCCGCATGTTCCTGTGCAAATGGTTCAAACACACATTTCTGGAACTCCTCAGTCATTCCGATTCCCGTATCCCGACAGACAAATTCCATCGTCGTCATTTCCGGCTGTTCGGATGGGATTTCCACGCAGCTGATATAGATCTGTCCGTTTTCTCTGTTATATTTCACCGCATTCGACAGGATATTCATCATCACACGTTTCACATATCCCGGACTTCCAATAAGATCCTGGTGTGTGATTTCTTTTTTCTCCCACGCAATCTGAATATTCTGTTCTGCAGCCATCTGCTCAATCACAACAAATACTTCCCTGGAAATACTGCTCAGATTAAACGGAATCTCTTCCAGAACGATTTCACCTGACTCCAGCTTACTCATGTCCAGGACATCATTTACCAGTTCCAGCAGCAGATTGGAGGCCTCTTTCACCTTTGTTCTGTATTCTGTCTGCTTCTCCATATCATCAGCGTAATGGTCTGCTATATTGACCAGGCCGCGGATGCCATTGATCGGAGTCCGGATATCATGGCTCATTCGCTGAAGGAACTCCGTTTTTGCCTCATTGGCGGCTTCTGCTTTTTTTGCAGCTATCAGAAGATCTGCTGTATATTTTTCGTCTTTTTCCTGTTCCATTTTCTGATGCGCCCGGTTGGTTCTGTATGTCCAGAACCAGAAGATACTGAATATCAGAAAATAGAGAAACATAACGCTTATCACACTGAACGGAAGGTTGTGGAACACTTCCGTATCCGGAAAATACGCATAGATATAATAATCCCTCTGCTTCAGCATGATTCCGTAACATCCGATGCCTTCCTTCTTCAAATGATAAATGTGCTGACTGTCTGTATGCTTTTTCATTGCCTGAACAACTTCGTTGTCAGCCGTATTCCGCCTTAACAGACTCGCATCATTGCTGGCAACAATGATCCCGTTGTCTGCAACAATAATTGTTCCATCTTTCTGGACACTATAGCCGTTTAAAAGGCCCTGTATCGTCAGCGTATAATTTCTGGCAAATTCAGGAGATGTGTAATAATAGATTGCAACGATACCCGGTGCATCTTTTCTGGCACAGGCTGCAATGTCAATATGTGATCCGTCTTTCCTGCAAAACCGTTCTGAATAAGTTCTTTCTTCATATCCGGCAAAATCCATGATAATTTCTTTTTGCAGATACTCCGTGATCTCATCGGCCAGATACTCATCCTCGCTATATTCGCAGTCCGTCTTTCCTTCTTTATCCAGTACAATGATACCGTCCACCCAGAGAGTCTGCAGATTTCCTTTCAGAAATTCCCGGCTCAGCTGACCGCCGTTTTCTGTTTCCATGTCGATATTTGTACTCATCTGTCTGGCACTTTCAATGGCACGGAGGAGACTTTTGGATTCCGATGATTCATTGTAATGGGTGTAGGTGGAACACTGCACTTTGACATAGTTTACAATCTCCACCATTCTTTTTTCTGCTTCCGCTTTTTCTGCGTGGAAGAAATAAAACAGAGCGACTACAGCCACACAGATTCCAATCAGACCACCGAGCAGCTGGATTCGTTTTTCGTTTTTCTTTCTCTTAATATCCAAGATCATCCACCTCCAGATACTTCTCAGGATCATCCAGATATTTTTCAATGATTTTCAGGGATGTGCCATCCTGATGCATTTCTTCCAGCGTCTGATCCATCTGCTCACAGATTCCTCTGTCATCCTCTTTTGCGAAAGCAACGCCTATCCCGGTGATCATCAGCGGCTCTTCCAGAATACGGAAGCTAGTGTCATAATCCTTCATATACTGGACGATAGATTCCTCATGTGCGGCAACTGCATCTACATATCCTTTTCCCAGAAACGTATAGATTAGTTCCCGGTGTCCCAGGCTGATCAGATTTCCCAGTTTTGGGATTCTTTCATCTGTCCGGTTCAGAAAGATGCCTTCCGGTTTGGTTGTGGACTGGACAGCCAGGTTCTTTCCCTCCAGGTCACTCAGTTTATAGATATCACTGTTCCCATTTACAGCGACCACCTGACGGCTAGCTATATACGGTCCTGCCCAGCGGTACTCGTCAAGGCGTCCTTCCATGGAAAAACAGCCCATGATACAGTCAATCTCTCCACTCTCTACCAGTTCTTTTTTCTCCTCCCAGTTAATCTGGACAACGTCTATCTGATATCCCATTCTTCTGAACGCTTCCGTAGCCAGTTCTACATCGATTCCTGTCGGGATTCCATCCTCATTCAGATAATTGTATGGTGGATAATTGTCGCTGCCGAGGGTAATAACAGGATTTTCTGTTTCTTTTTTCGTGTTGCCTGTGTTTTTACACCCTGCCAGGGCGACTGTCAAAATTCCCGCAAGCAGAATGCCTGCAATCACTCTTTTTCCTTTCATTTTCCGTCTATCCCTAACTATCCTTTTCGTTTTTTTCCTATCTGATTCTCTGCCATTTGTTACTGTTTAATGCCCTGCATTTCGGTATAAGACATACCTTTTGTACTTTCATCTGGTTTGCCAATTTCCTTCTTATAGCTTTCAAACGTATGCCAAAAAAACCTAATTTTATTATACTATGGTGCTCTACTGTACACAAGAAAAACATTGCCATTTTAACGTCCAAAAGCAAAAGGAGAACAGCCGATCTATACACTCGAGCTGTTCTCCTACTTCCAATTTTCTTCGATTTTCTTCGATTTTATTTCTTCTTCCGTTCTACCAGTTCTCCAACAAGGTAACATACTGCTGCAATGACCATACCGTTGACAGAAGCGATGCCCCACGGAACCAGATTTGCAACAGCCGCACCGATGAGGACACCTGCGATTGCGAACCAGTTGACCTGTCTGGGAATCACATCCCATTTTTCGTATTCTTCTTTATGGCAGAAATAGCCGAGTACAACAATCATGCCAACCGGAGGCAGTGTGCAGTTTAAGATATTCAGCCAGCCGACAAAATTGTTGTACAGCCATACCGCGGTTACGGTTCCAAGAATACCGGAAATTACAACCATCGGACGTTTACGCACTTTTGTGATATTGGACAGTCCAAGACCTGCGGTATAAAGCGCGTTATCATTGGTTGTCCAGATATTTAAGCCCAGGACGATAATCGCAAATACCGTCAGGTTCAGCGCAACCATAACTTCAAAAATATCGTTTCCGCCTACATAAACGCCGCTGAACGCGCCGAAGCAGAACATCAGACTGTTACCGATAAAGAATGCGACTACTGTGACGATAACGGACTGCAGTGCCGTTTTGGAAAATCTTGCAAAGTTCGGAGTTGCCGTACCGCCGCTGACAAACGAACCGATGACCAGTCCGGCGCCTGCAATGACGCTCATACCCTGGCTTTCTGCAAATTTTACAGCCAGCGGAACGTCACCGGTTTTGACCGCCATTACCATCGCCGTAATGCCGAGAATTGCGATCAGCGGAACGGAAATATAGCTGACGATGGTCATCGCCTTAATTCCGAAAAATGCGGAACCGGTCATGCAAATGCCGGCAATCGCAACGAGCAAATAAGGCAGCCAGGGATTTTCCGGAGCGATCAGTTTTGCAACCGGAATTGCAAACATCGCAACACCTACGCCAAACCATCCGATCTGGGTAAAGCTGGTCAGCACAGACGGCAAATAGGAGCCCTTTGCACCGAAGGAATGCTGTGCCAGCAGATCCAGGGAAAGTCCGGTTTTGGCACCGACATAAGCCAGAGAGCCGGTATAAATTGCAAGAATGATACCTCCCAGAATCAGGGAACCGATAAAGCCGGACAGGTCAAGGCTGTCACCCAGCGTCTGTCCCGTCCACATGCTGGCTGAAAAAAACGTAAAGCCAAGCATGATCATAAACATGGTCAGCAGTCTGCGCCGTGCAAACTGAGGCACCGGCTGCAGGGAATAATCGTGGTCTTCTACTTTGGTTTCTTTTGCATTACTCATGTCTTTTCTCTCATTTCTCCTGTCTATTTATTCATTTTATAAACCGGATCGGCCGGGTAACCGCCCCGGATATTCTGCATTCCGCGCTGTATGGCATCTTTGGAATTTTTCCAGTCCGCGTCCTTGTTCTGGTAATCGAATTTTTCAATCAGCCAGTCCACATCTGCGCTCATACGCTCCATATTTTTCTGCATGATCTCGAAAATTTCCGGGAAAAAGGTCTCTTTTTCCTTCTCCGACAGTCTGGTATCCGCGCTGCTGCAAAGCTCCCCAAAATGATGCAGGCAAAAGCCCTTGCTCTTTGCAATCCGTGCTTTGAAATCCGGGTCTTTTTCATATAAATAGAAAAAAGTGTCCAGATAGCGCTCGTATTCTTTTTGGAAACGGTCGCAGATATAGCAGGTGCTTTCCTTTTTCTGCACCCAGTCTGCCACGGAGTTTTTCGGTGCAATTTTGCGCAGCTTGTCCCCCATCGACTGCTTCTGCGGCCTGAAATGCCTGAATTCGCCATCCATTTCGGACAGCAGTTTTTTATAGTAGGTTTTTAAAATCCAGCCATTGCCAAGGGTGTTGCCGTAATCGAACATTTTTTTCATGTGCGTGCGGCAAAATCCTTCCCGGTCTGTATCCTCACGGACATCGCTCTCCATGTACGAAGCGCAGGAGCCAAGCACAAAATCCATCAGATCCTGCTCTACATTCCGCTCGATATAACAAAAAGGGCACTCATCGCCCGCATTTACCGCATCATTCAACGGTATCGTATAAAGCTTTTCTTTCACTCTTCTTCCTCCATTCCGCAGTTGCTTGCGCCTTTAAGCCTCTTTTATGGTCATCCGCTGCAGCGTGTCCAGATAAGCGCAGATCTCTGCAAAAAGCTTCTCCGGGGAAAAATCGTAGCGCTCCGACATCTCATCGGTCAGCCCGTCGATCGTATAGCGCACCATTTTTGTCACGCGCACAGAATCCCCGTATGGTGCAAAAATGCTGTAATCTGCCTGCATGCTGTATGCCCGCAGCCGATCCTCGTAATCCAGCTTCTTTTCCGCGATCCGCTCCACCGCTTCCGTATGCTCTTCTTTTACCGCAACATCCAGGAACCGCTGCATATACGGATAAAGCTTCATCACCTGCATCCGCGCCTGTTCCATCTGCTTTGTCAGGGCAAAATAATCCGTTTCGGAACGTTTTACCTCTCTGGAAAGCTCCAGCAGCATAAAGCGCACGCTGTAGTCAAACAGAAATCCGTACAGCCCCAGTTTACTTCCAAAATAATGAAAAAGCAGTCCCTTACTGATCCCCGCCTCCTTTACGATCTCATCCGTGCTGGCGTGTCGATAGCCGCCCCTGGAAAAAATCTTCAGAGATGCATTGATCATCCGGTCCTGCTTTTCCTGTTTCAAATCAAAAAATTTATCATTCATGTGTCTGTCCCCGCGTCATTGACTTTCTGAGTCGTTTCATTCTATCATACCTGCAGGGTCACTTCAATGTTAAGTTTATAGATTTTTCATACATACTGACCTTTTCATTTTCATAAAATAGTATTAAAATGAGAGAAATAAGTAACCATATTCTGGTATATGTATGGAGGGCATTATTATGGCTAAAAAATTAGGAAAACTTTTCACTCTCGCAGTTACCGCCGGCACCGCTGCTGCCGCTGCTTATTATTATCTCCAGAATAAAAAAGCCGCAGTGCAGGAAGCTCCGGAAGAAGAGGATGATTTCGAAAAAGATCCAGAGGATGACTTTGACGACACCGATTTCACGGACGATGATTTCGTTGATGAAAGCGAGCATCCGGAGGAAGCCAAAGAAGAAGCAAAAGAAGATACTCCCGTCTTTTCTTCCGAAACGAAAGAGGACGGGCATACCTATGTGACCCTTGACTTAAAGGCTGCTCAGGATAAGGCTGTCCAGCTGCGCGACACTGTTTTCAATAAAGTCGGCGACACCGTTTCCAGAATCAAAAACAGCAGCGAATACGAAACCGTAACCGGCAAGATCAACGAAACGGTCGACAAGGTTCGCAGCAACGAAGATGTACAGGCTGTCGAGGAAGCCGCTCACACTGCTGCCGGCGCTGCAAAGCAGGCCGGAAGTGCTGCCGCTGATCTGGCCAAAGACGCTGCCCGCTACGTAGCAGACAAGGTTCACACCACTGTAGCCGAAGCTGCTGCAGAGGCAAAGGAAGCTGCAGAGGCACTCGCAAAGGAAGAGGCTGCAAAAGAAGCGGAGGCTGCTCCGGCGACCGATGCTCCAAAAGCTGAGGAAACCTCCGGCGATGCAAAGACTGAGGAAACCGCTTCCGAATCCGATGCTCCGACGGCAGAATAAACAGCTGTAAACAAAAACTGAACCCTGAAACGAAGGAGCCTCCGGCTGTTGCAGCGGAGGCTCCTAACGAAAAAACGAGGCTATCCCGCAGTCATAAACTGACGGAATAGCCTCGATCTCATGTACACCGAGTGCGCATCCTCGCAGAGCGTTTTTTATCGTATGGAAACGAAGTTTCCTATAAGAAAGGCGCACCACCACTTCTGATGGAGCGCCTTTTCATTCTTGCTTAGAAGTCTACTTCTGTATCGTAATAACAGCATTTCAGCAATTTTTCCATTTCTTCCTGGCTTGGCTGTCTTGGATTTGAACCTGTACAAGCATCCAGGATTGCATTCGCTGCAATTTCCGGCAATCTTTCTAAGAACACTTCTTCCGGAACGAATCCCTGATCTGTTGGGTAGCTGTCCTGTCCGTAGTTCTTGATACAATGTGGAATCTTTAAATCATCATTCATCTTGCGAAGGTATGCAATCAAAAGCTGTACCTTTTCATCCAGGCTGTTTCCACCAAGTCCCATGAAATCTGCAATCTCACCATAACGTTTCTTTGCAGTCTCATCCTTAGCATTGAATGCAATAACTTTTGGCAGATACATGGCATTTGCTGCTCCGTGGATAATATGTGCACCATAATCTGCAAACGCTGCGCCTGTCTTATGTGCCATGGAGTGTACAATTCCTAAAAGTGCATTGGAAAATGCCATTCCGGCAAGACATTGTGCATTGTGCATGGAATCTCTCTTTGCCATGTCTCCATGATAAGAATCTACCAAATCTTTCTGAATCATCTTAATTGCATGCAGGGCAAGCGGATCTGTGAAGTCACAGTTTGCAGTGGAAACATAAGCTTCAATCGCATGTGTCATCGCATCCATTCCTGTGTGTGCAACTAATTTCTGTGGCATCGTCTCTGCTAAATCCGGGTCTACGATAGCAACATCCGGTGTTATCTCAAAATCTGCAATTGGATATTTGATTCCTTTTTCGTAATCAGTAATGATCGAAAATGCAGTCACTTCGGTCGCTGTTCCAGATGTCGAAGAAATTGCACAGAAATGTGCTTTCTGGCGAAGGGATGGAATTCCAAATACTTTACACATATCTTCAAATGTGATATCTGGATATTCGTATTTAATCCACATTGCCTTTGCTGCATCGATTGGAGAACCTCCGCCCATTGCAACAATCCAGTCCGGCTCAAATGCCTGCATCGCAGCCGCACCTTTCATAACAGTCTCAACAGAAGGGTCTGGTTCGATACCCTCGAATAACTGCACTTCCATGCCGGCTTCTTTCAGATACTGCTCTGCCCTGGCTAAAAATCCAAAACGCTTCATGGAGCCACCGCCAACACAAATCATTGCTTTCTTGCCCTTAAATGTCTTAAGTGCTTCCAGGGCACCTTTTCCATGATATAAGTCTCTTGGTAATGTAAATCTTGCCATTGTAAAAGCCCTCCTGTAAATAAGATGTACGTTTTCTGAATCATTAGATTTTTAACGACTTTGTTGGTTATATTATACCATACATTTTATTTTATAGAAGAGCTTTTATGCAATTTTAATATATTTAAGAATTAGAATCAATCCTTACGCAATCCTATTCCACAGTCCTGTCGAGGTCAAAAACAGGATCAGCATCACAACCGGCACGACGTATTTGATCATAACACGATACAGCTTCGCCCTTGTAAAGCGCTCACCGTTTTTCTCCACCTCACCAACGATCCAGTCCGGGCCAATCACCCAGCCGATCAGGATACTCGTCAGCAAGGAAATAAACGGCATCAGAAAGCTGTTGCTGATATAGTCCATCACATCGAGCAGCTGTCCGGTGGAACCGTTTGGCAGCGGCAGTTCAAAGTAAAGCACGTTGTAGCCAAGGCAGATCAGCACCGCCGTTACCAGCGAATAAAGGCCGATCAGTCCACACATCTTTTTGCGCGTTTGATGAAATACTTCCATACAGTTTGCAACCAGCGTTTCCATAACGGATACACACGATGTCAGCGCCGCAAAGCCCATCATCAGGAAAAAGGCGATTGCCACGATTCTTCCTGCGCCTCTCATCGCCGCAAAGACCTTCGGCAGCGAAATGAAAATCAGGCTGGGGCCGGACGCCATGCCCTCTTTTCCAAGGAACACATAAACAGCAGGCAGAATCATCATTCCAGCGAGGAATGCAATTCCCGTATCAAAAATTTCGATCTGGTTCGTCGTTTTATTTAAGTCCACGTCATCTTTTACATAGGAACCGTAAGTCACCATGATACCCATCGAAACACTCAGGGAGAAAAACAGCTGGCTCATCGCATCCAGCAAAATCTCCAGAAACCGTTTCACCGTCAGTCCATGAAAATCCGGCAGCAGATAAATCGCCAGTCCCTGCATTCCCGTCCGAACCGTACCGTCCTCCCCTTCTGCCGACAGCGTCAAGGAAAAAATCGCAATCGCCACAATCAAAACAACCAGCACCGGCATAATAAAGCTCGAAACCTTTTCGATTCCCTTTTCCACACCACCGTAAACGACCGCTGCTGTCAGCGCCAGAAACAGAAGCATAAACACGATCGGGGCCGCCTTTGACGTGATAAACGAAGTGAAATATCCGTCCTGTGCAGGCACATTGTCCCCAGATACCAGGTATTCCACAAAATATTTCGTAATCCAGCCGCCGATGACCGAATAATAGGTCATAATCAGCACCGGGACCAGAAACGTCAGATATCCCAGAAATTTCCACTTCGGACAAATCGCAGCAAATGCATTCAGCGCATTTTTCTTTGTTTTCCTCCCGATCGCCACATCCGTTGTCAAAAGAACAAAACCAAATGTCAACACCAGCACCAGATAAATAAGCAAAAACAGTCCGCCGCCGTCCTTTGCACATAAATAAGGAAAACGCCAAATATTTCCGACGCCTACCGCACTCCCCGCCGCAGCGAGCACAAATCCGATTGAGCCGCTGAAGCTCCCTTTTTTCTCTTTCATTCTCTCCTCCATTCCGTATTTCTTCCAAAACGCTTTGACATTCAAAACCGCAGGAATCCCCCGTTTTCCCTGCGATTATCACTGTCGTTGCAGCACGTTGCAGCATTTTGGGCAGCTACACCTTTTTTCGCGCAAAAACCCCGACAGAAACTTTTCATCAGGCTTCTGCCGGGGTTTTATGTTTTCAGATGAGTCTTTTTTATGCCAGCTTCAGGCGCAGGGTCTTGATTTCGAATGCCCTGAAATCAAGGGATACGGTGTTATCTTCCACAGCAACCTCTGCTTCTTTCTTTTCCAGCATATCGCAGGTCCATGCCTGTGCAACGTTGAGCGCAGTGAATACTTTCGTATTGACTGCTGCCTTCTTCGCTTCATACAGACGCAGGATCAGGTCGCCGCTGCCGTCCTCAGCCAGCTTCACGGATTCGAGAATAACGTTGTCTTTCTCTACACCGAAGGCGCTGAAGGTATCCACAACACCAGCTGTAATAACAGGCTTTACGTTCATCTCATAGCCCTGACGAACTACGTCGCTGTCTGCAAAGCTGCCTTCCCATGCAGTAAAGCCGTAGGTAAAGTGATGTTCTCTGTTGTCTGCATGCATCTCAGGAGCAGCTGCTGCACGGAGCAGGGTCAGCTCAAGTGCATTGCCGTTCATGCTGATACCATACTTGCAGTCATTGAGCACTGCGGCACCGTGAGCCTGATCGCACAGAGCGCTGTAACGATGGTTGCAAACCTCAAAACGATCTTTTTCATATGCTCTGGAGCGTCTGGTAGGCCGCTCTACATAACCGAACTGCATTTCATTGATCCCGTTCTCTGCAAATACGTTGACAGGGAAGCCAACCTTTAACAGGCGATGCAGCTCTTTCCAGTCGATGGCAGTTTCGAATTCCAGTCTTGTGCTGTCTGCATCCAGACGGATGTACTGAACAAAGGGCGAATTGCTGATGCGGCCAGTTACCTTCAGGACACTGCGCAGGCTGCCTGTGCTTTCAACGGTTACCGTTACATCCTCTGCAGCGGTAATTTCCTGATCGATGTAGTTGGAATCGATATCCCATGCATCGAACAGTCGCGGAACATCTTTATATAAGTGGAAACGGTTCATCGGCTCAGCTGCGAACTCTCTGCCGCTTGTCTTCAGAACAAAGGATACCACCTCACCCTTGCCGTCTACGACAGCCTTCACCTGATTGTTTTCCAGAATGAAGGTATCGCCGTCCTGAGTCAGGGAAACACTGTCTGCTGCCTTGGTCTGGGTTTCTGCAGGAACCAGGGAAACCATACCATAAGCAGGAACTTCTGTAAGACCATATACCTTGTCACCGATCTTTTCGGTCGGAACAGCCTTGCCTTCTCTGGTCTGTGCACCTGCTGCAAAGCTTTCCGGCAGCTCAACCAGTGTGTCATATGCAAATCCCAGGGAGTTGCCGACAGTCACGCCATTTCCGGCTTCTACCAGACCTGCAACTGCCTTTGCAGTCAGCTCATGGCTTTCTTCCAGAATTGCATGGAATGCTTTTTCCGCGTCCTCATAAACTCTTGCGATGGAAGAACCGGGCAGGATGTCGTGGAACTGATGCAGCAGGACTTCTTTCCACAGACGCTCAATTGCCTCTGCAGGATATGTCTGTCCCTTCTGGGCTGCCAGCGTGCCCCACAATTCCAGATCACGCATGGAAAGCTCACATCTTCTGTTGTTGTTCTTCACCATTGCCTGAGAAGTATAGGTTCCGCGGTGAGCGCTGAAATACAGCTCTCCGGTATAGGTATGCTTCGGTCCGCCTTCTGCTTCCATATCCTGGAAGAACTCGATGGGGCCTTCCAGTTTTACCTTCGGGCAGCCTTCCAGGTCAGCCTCACGCTTCGCATATTCCAGATAGTCTCTTGCCGGGCCGCCGCCGCCATCGCCGTAACCAAAGGGCAGGAGGAATGCATCCAGATCTCTCTTCTGGCTTCTGTTCTCCCACACGTTCATCAGCTCGGTGGGGTCGGTGCGGTAGGTGTAGCTGGTAGGCAGGAAGGAGCTGATCTTCGTGCCGTCCATGCCTTCCCAGTAGAAATAATGGTAAGGGAACTGTTCGCCTTCATTGTAAGACCAGAAAATCTTCTGAGTTACCAGATATTCAACGCCGCAGCTCTTCAAAATCTGAGGCAGTGCAGCGGTATAACCAAAGGTATCGGGCAGCCACAGCATCTTGCTGTCTACGCCGAACTCTTCCTGATAATAGCGTTTGCCGTAGAGCAGCTGACGGATCAGTGCTTCACCGGAAGCCATATTCGTATCCGGTTCTACCCACATCGCGCCCTCTGCGATCCACTGGCCATCCTTAACCGCCTGTTTGATTCTTTCAAACAGCTCCGGGTAGTATTTGCGGCACATCTCATAACCGGCAGGCTGGCTCTGGATATATTTGTATTCCGGATATTCTTCCAGCAGGCGCAGCTGTGCTGCAAAGGTACGCTCTGTCTTTCTGTGTGTCTCTGCCATCGGCCACAGCCATGCCAGATCGATATGGGCATTGCCGATTGCGTAGAATACAGGCATAGTGGAACCGTTCTTCGCTTCCAGTGCAGGGCGGAGTGCTTCTCTGCCTGCCTTGTAGGATGCGATTCTGCCAGCCTCATCCTGCTCAAAATCAACCACAAGGGTAAAGGCCTCCAGCGCCTCTGCGATCTTTGCAGCCCGCAGGGAATTCGGATCGAGCTTGTCCAACAGCTGTCTTAAGGTGTCTGCATCCATCCACAGCTGATATGCGTCCTCATTCCAGATACCGAAGGTGCAGATACCGAGGGTACGTCTCTTGCCCTCTTCCAGCGGGTCCTGATATGCGCCGGGAAGTACCGGGCCGGTTGCGCAGCCGCCGTCCGGAGATTCCGGATAATAATGGCCTGCGTAGGTTTCCATCAGGATTTCATATTCTGTTCCTGCCACAGCGTCAGTGGTCAGAACGTTATCTTCTACGAAATGATGCTTCTGGGTTACCCAGGAAGCACGGTAGGTACCGAATTCCTGACCGTTTACAAACAGCGTGGATTCGCCGTCCGGTTTTAAATCCATGACAATTCTCTTGCCCTGTGCTTCTGCAGGCAGAACCACTTTTCCTCTAAACCAGCAATATTCCCAGGTCTTGCCCCAGGTAAAGCCGGGCTCTACAGGCTCGAACGGGCCATTCATCGCTTCCTCCTGAGATAAATGCTCCATTGTGCGGAACGCTTCCCAGGAAATCTCCCCCAAAGGTCTGTAAAAATCATCCTTCAGCGTGCGCATCCAATGCTGCAGTCTGCCACGCCATTCTGAACTCATGATCCCCATCTGAATTCCTCCGTGTTGTGTTATATTCTCAGGTATTAAAAATCAATACCACTTCATTTATAACGTTTTCCATCTGGTTCGTCAACCCCAATAATCCTATATTTATCCCTAAAAAATCACAATCATTTTTCGATCAGCCACGCCGCTGCAAGCCGCTCCAGACCATCCCGGATTTCGTCCTCCGTCAGGCCGCCAAAGCCGATCAAAACGGTTGCGCGACACACAGCCTCCGGGACAGCTGCCCCCACAAGCGCTGACGACAGACCATAGACTTTCACACCTTGTCGGCGTGCCGCGTCGACAAGCTCTTTTTCGCTGCGTCCGACGCGATCCGTGAGCAAAAGATGCAGTCCCGCATTTTCCCCCGAAAGGTCAAATTGCCTGAAAAAGGGTTTCAGCCCGTCCAGCAGCGCTTCGTGTTTTCTGCTGTAGCTTTTCCGCATCCGGTTCAAATGCCGTTCAAACGCACCGCTGTCCAGAAATTGCTCCAGCACCGCCTGGTCGACTCTCGAAACCGTACACGAAAAGCAGGCGCATTTTTGCCGGTAGCGCTCCAGCAAAGCCTCCGGCAGCACCATATACCCGACACGGATTGCAGGTGCAATCGACTTGGAAAAAGTTCCCATATAGATCACCTTTCCCGCCGCATCACTCGCCTGCAGGGACGGCACGGGCTTTCCACGGTAACGGAATTCGCTGTCATAATCATCTTCTATAATATAGCGTTCCTTTTCCCGTGCTGCCCAGTTTAAAAGCTCTGTCCTGCGCCCGATCGGCATCATACGCCCGGTGGGATACTGGTGCGACGGCATCACGTAGACCACCTGCGCTCCCGATTTTTCCAGCTCTTCTATGCAGATTCCGCTGGCATCCGACGATACCGTAACCACTTCCCCCGCAAAGAGCTGAAAAATCTTCCATGCACGCGGATAGGTCGGATTTTCAAACGCCGCTGTGATTGTTTTCTCGAAAACATAACGGAGCAGCATCAGCAGATAATCGTTTCCCGCTCCAACCACGATCTGCTCCGGTCTGCAGGTCACGCCACGGGATGCATGCAGATATCGGGAAATCGTACGGCGCAGCGAAAGATCGCCCATCGGATCTCCCGGCAAAAACAGGTCTTGGTTGTTTAGATTCAGAACGTTTCTGTTGACTTTCCGCCATAAATCAAACGGGAAATTACGCATGTCGATCGCATTCGGAGAAAAATCAACCAAAACGGGCGGCACCGCAGACGAGTCGTCCAATGCAGCTTTGGATGCGCAAGCGGCATCTGAAAGGAAAAGGCAATCGCCGCCTGCATCTGCACGCGAAAAGCTGCCAACCTGTTCGCGAGACGTTATTCCTGCGTCCGGCGCGGTCTCCATCTGGTACAGTTCCTCCACCCGTGCGACAAAATATCCTTTATAAGGTACCGCCTCCAGATATCCCTCCGCCACGAGCTGGTCATACGCCAGCTCTACCGTACTACGGGATACCTGCAAATATTCCGCCAGAGAACGCGTCGAGGGAAGCTTCTCCTGACAGAGAAGCTTCCCCCTTCTGATTTCGTCTCTGATATATTGATAAATCTGTTCGTAAAGATGGGTCCCATCCTCTTTCCACTCAATTACCAGATCCTGCATAGGCTCAGTCCTTTTTCGGAAGCTTAAAGGAGCTCTTTAAGGATACAATCCGGTTAAATACCGGCTCGCCCGGCTTGGAATCCTTGTAATCTACGCAGAAGTATCCCTGTCTGACGAACTGGAAGCTTTCGTAGGGCTTTGCTTCCTTTAAGGAAGGCTCGATCCATGCTTCCTTTACGGTCAGGGAGTTGGGATTTAAGTTCAGGGAGCCGTCTTCATTGTAAACGCCCTTTTCTTCATCAATGATGTTCTCATACAGACGAACGGTTGCCTTAACTGCAGTCTGGCACGCTACCCAGTGAATGGTGCCCTTTACCTTACGTCCTTCAAAGCCGCTTCCGGACTTGGTTGCAGGATCGTAGGTTCCATGGATTACGGTTACATTGCCGTTTTCATCCTTTTCACAGCCGGTGCAGGTTACAAAGTACGCGTTCATCAGGCGCACCTCGTTGCCGGGGAACATACGGAAGTATTTCTTCGGAGGCTCCTCCATAAAGTCTTCGCGTTCGATATAAAGCTCTCTGCCAAACGGAACCTTACGGCTGCCCAGTGCTTCGTTTTCCAGGTTGTTCGGAGCGTCCAGATACTCGATCTGGTCTTCCGGATAGTTGTCGATCACAAGCTTCACCGGGTCAACGACTGCCATCACTCTGGCGCGTTTTAATTTCAGGTCTTCCCGGATGCAATATTCCAGCATCGCATAATCTACGGAAGAATTGCTCTTGGAAATACCGCACAGGTCTACGAACATTTTGATGGATTCCGGTGTAAAGCCTCTGCGGCGAAGCGCTGCGATGGAAACCAGACGGGGATCGTCCCAGCCGTCTACGATGCCCTGCTCTACCAGCTTCTTAATATAACGTTTGCCGGTAACAACATTGGTCAGATACAGCTTTGCAAACTCGATCTGACGGGGCGGATAGGGTTTGTATTCCAGCTCCCGTACAACCCAGTCGTACAGCGGACGGTGATCTTCAAATTCCAGCGTACAGATGGAATGGGTAATGCCCTCGATGGCATCCTCGATGGGATGTGCAAAATCGTACATCGGGTAGATGCACCATTTATCTCCGGTATTGTGATGTGTCATGTGCGCCACACGATAAATAACCGGATCTCTCATGTTCATATTCGGGCTTGCCATATCGATTCTGGCGCGCAGAACCTTTTCGCCGTCGGCATATTTGCCCGCTTTCATCTCTTCAAACAGAGTGAGGTTTTCTTCTACACTTCTCTCTGCACCGGGATCCATCTTACCCGGCTCGGTCAGCGTACCGCGGTATTCGCGGATCTGATCTGCAGAAAGATCAGAAACGTAAGCTTTGCCTTTCTGAATCAGCTTTACAGCGCCCTCATACATCTGGTCGAAATAGTTGGATGCAAAGAACAGTCTGTCCTCCCAGTCTGCGCCCAGCCATTTTACGTCCGCCTTGATCGATTCTACAAATTCGATCTTTTCCTTCGTCGGATTGGTATCGTCAAAACGGAGATTGAATTTACCGCCGTACTGTTTTGCAAGTCCATAGTTTAACAGAATGCTCTTGGCATGTCCGATATGCAGATATCCGTTGGGTTCCGGCGGAAATCTGGTATGTACTGTTTCGTAAACGCCTTCCTCCAGATCTTTATCAATCATCTGCTCGATGAAGTTTCTGGAAACAGGCTCCTTTGCTTCTTCTGCTGCAGGATTTTCTTTCGAGAATTCAGCCATTTTCCTTATCTCCCATCCTTTCATTTCCTTATTATTGTTTTATCTTATCAAAACAAACATTAAAATACAACATCGTTCTTAAGAAAATAATAATGTTCTTTCCCCCTGTTGTGTGATAAAATACCTTTTGCAGGGATATTTTTATCAGTTTCGGAATACCCTGCTGTACAAATGTTATAACTATACTTTCTTATGCAGGAGGACTCACTTATGAATCGTGCCTTACTCAAACAGGATGCCAAGGACGCTATGAAAGCGGCAAATCCGCATCCGGTACTCACCACCCTTGTTTTCTGGGCGATCCAGCTCGCCGCGCAGATCATTCTTGGTATTGTTTCCAGTATCTGCGGCTTTACTACCTACTTTGCTGCAGCCATCAGCTCCGGCATGTATGAAGACAGTGCATTTTTAAACTATGCCCCCAGCATCGGCGCTTTCCTGATCTACCTGGTTGTTGCGATCGTTATCGGCCTACTGATCGGTACCGTTCAGTTTGGTTATTATGCATACAGCCTGAAGGTTTTCAAGCATGAAGAAGCCGGCATTTCCGAGCTGCTTGCATACTTTCCCATGCTGCTCAAGATTTTTGGTCTTTCCCTCTGGATGGGTCTGTTCATCATGCTGTGGAGCTGCCTGTGCTACATCCCCGGCATCATCGCTGCACTGCGTTATTCCCAGGCCTTCTACATTCTGGCAGAAGATCCCAATAAGGGAATCCGTCAGTGTGTCAATGAAAGTAAAGAGCTGATGAGCGGTCATCTGTGGGAATACTTCGTGCTGCAGCTTTCCTTTATCCTCTGGTATCTGCTTACAGGTGTTACCTGCGGTATTGCAAGCCTGTATGTAACTCCTTATACCGAGATTACCAACGCCGGTTATTATTTAAGCTTAAAGCCGGAGCAATCTTATGACGGCGGATATGGATGCGATCCTCAGCCGGATGATGTGATCTGAGAATTTTCCGGAAAATAATTATTGTAACAAAAAGATTTTTATAAAAAAACCAGATGCCAGAAAGGCTTCGCCTCTCGGGTATCTGGTTTTTATTTTTCAATCTTTACCGCCTTCCGATACTAGGCGATATCCTGCTTTTTTTGCGATGTCACCGCTTTGTCCCTGGAGTTTCAGCCACTGCTCATCCGAGCCGGTGCGCCGTTTTGTGTAGCTTAGTGATGGAACAGTCTGATTCCGGTAAATACCATCGCCATGTCATACTTATCACAGCATTCGATGACCGCATCATCGCGGACGGAGCCGCCGGGCTGTGCAATGTATTTTACGCCGCTCTTATGTGCGCGTTCGATGTTATCGGAAAACGGGAAGAATGCGTCAGAGCCAAGGGTTACATCGGTCAGCTGGTTTAACCATGCACGCTTTTCTTCTCTCGTAAAGACAGCAGGCTTTACCTTGAAACGGGTCTGCCATACGCCCTCTGCCAGCACATCTTCGTATTCATCACCCATGTAAACATCGATGGCATTGTCTCTGTCTGCGCGTCCAAGGCCGTCTACAAACTGCAGTCCAAGCACCTGAGGAGACTGACGCAGCCACCAGTTATCCGCTTTCTGTCCTGCCAGTCTCGTGCAGTGGATACGGGACTGCTGACCTGCACCAATACCGATCGCCTGTCCGCCTTTTACATAGCAAACAGAATTGGACTGGGTATATTTCAGGGTGATCAGCGCGATCTTCATATCGATCAGCGCCTCTTCGGGCACTTCTTTGTTCTTTGTTACAAAGTTTGACAGCAGCTCTTCATCAATGTTTAACTCGTTGCGTCCCTGTTCAAAGGTCACGCCGAACACCTGTTTTCTCTCGATTTCGGCAGGACGATAGGAGGGATCGATCTGGATAACATTGTATCCGCCCTTTTTCTTTGCTCTTAAAATTTCCAGCGCTTCATCGGTATAGCCGGGAGCGATCACTCCATCGGAAACCTCGCGCTTGATCAGCTTTGCCGTGTCTGCGTCACAGACATCAGACAGTGCAATAAAGTCACCAAAGGAAGACATTCTGTCTGCACCCCTCGCTCTTGCGTAGGCACATGCCAGCGGAGAAAGCTCTCCAAGGTCGTCTACCCAGTAAATTTTTGCCAGCGTATCCGTCAGCGGAAGTCCCACGGCCGCACCAGCCGGGGAAACGTGCTTAAAAGAGGTTGCTGCCGGAAGTCCGGTCGCTTTTTTTAACTCGGAAACAAGCTGCCAGCCGTTTAATGCATCCAGGAAATTGATATATCCTGGCTTGCCGTTTAATACGGTAACAGGCAGGTTGCTGCCATCCTCCATGAAAATTCTGGAAGGCTTCTGATTCGGGTTGCATCCGTACTTTAACTGAATTTCGTTCATTTTTTCCTCCATTCCATTTTCAGTGGTTTTTGTTCACAATTCTTGTCTCGTATTTGCCGGTTTCGATGTCGATGTAGCGCACAAACAGGGAAACCTTATTTTCTTCATTCAGACTTTTCCAAACCAGCTGAGTAAAGCTGTCGATATCTCCGGAAATCGCAACCTTCTTCGGCTCGCCGGAAAAGCTCGGCAGCGGATTGCCGTCATGCATATAGGTGTGGATAAATCTGCCCTCGCCCGCTTTCGGATTTTCGTAAGCAAAGGTGTAACGCAGGCAGGAGGACGGATCGCCGTCGTCGCTCTTTAAAATGGACATTGCAAAGTTGTAGCCGCCGTTTTCGATATGCAGGATACCGGAAATACGGGGAGTGTAGTTCGGACCGTCCGGTTCAAATTCCCGGCTGCGCAGGCTCTGCTCAAAGGTCAGCTGCTTGTCCATGCCCTCATAGATCGTGTCTGTCTGGTCGCCGTTTGTAACGATCGTCTTGTTGCCCAGCACGCGAACCGGTGCATAGATGATCAGGCTCGGATCCTCCAGCTTGGACGGATCAAACGCCTGTGTGCGGATGCCCTCGCCCTCCTCTACGAACACGCGGTTGCGGGAATTGCTGCTTCTGCCCATAATAAAATACGCTGTTACCGCCTGTTTTCCGTCAGGGGTTTTGCCGATGACGATACCTCGTCCCGGATAGGCGTTGTTTTTCAGTTCTTCCGAAAGATTTAAAAGCTCCATGTTGTCCTCCATTTTGAAATGAATACGATAAAAAACCGCCTGAATACTTACATCATCTTCTGCTGTCAGTACCCAGGCGGTCGGTTTCTTCAAACGTGCTCCCCGTGGTGATCTCCACTAATCCGCCAGTCACACGTTTTGTGTTTGATTGTGTTAAAACAGGATACCCGCCAACGGGACATCCTATTCTATGTTATGCGGCCAATCGGTTAAAATCAGTCCGCAGAGCTGTAGTTGGGAGCTTCCTTCGTGATATGAATATCATGAGGATGGCTCTCACGCAGAGCTGCTGCAGAAATCTTGACGAATTTGCCGTTTTCCTTCAGCTCTTCGATGTTTTTTGTTCCGCAATAACCCATACCGGAGCGAAGACCGCCCATCAGCTGGAATACCGTATCTTCTACCAGGCCCTTGTATGCAACACGGCCTTCTACGCCTTCCGGAACGAGCTTCTTGGCGTCGGTCTGGAAGTAGCGATCCTTGCTGCCGTTTTCCATCGCAGCAATGGAACCCATGCCGCGGTAAACCTTGTATTTACGTCCCTGATACAGTTCGAACTGTCCGGGGCTCTCATCACAGCCTGCAAACATGGAACCCATCATGCAGACGCTTCCGCCTGCCGCGATTGCTTTGGTGATTTCACCGGAATACTTGATACCGCCGTCTGCGATGATCGGGATACCATATTCTCTTGCAACTGCGTAGCAGTCCATGATAGCTGTGATCTGAGGAACACCGATACCTGCAACCACACGGGTTGTACAGATAGAACCGGGTCCGATACCAACCTTAACGGCATCTGCACCTGCTTCGATCAGTGCTCTGGTCGCTTCTCCGGTTGCAACGTTGCCCGCAATTACCTGCAGATCCGGATATGCTTCCTTGATCATGCGCAGGCAGCGCAGTACGTTTTCAGAATGACCATGTGCGGAATCCAGAACAATAACGTCAACCTTGGCTTCTGCCAAAGCTGCCACACGATCCAGAACATTGGCAGTAATACCAACACCTGCACCGCAGAGCAGACGTCCCTGTGCATCCTTTGCTGCAAGAGGATATTTGATCGTCTTCTCAATATCCTTGATCGTGATCAGACCTTTCAGATTGAAGTCCTTATCCACGATCGGCAGTTTCTCTTTTCTTGCCTTTGCCAGAATCTTCTTTGCTTCTTCCAGTGTGATACCTTCGGGAGCTGTAACCAGACCTTCACTGGTCATGGATTCTTTAATCTTCTTGGTAAAATCTGTCTCGAATTTCAAGTCGCGGTTGGTAATGATGCCGACCAGCTTTTTGCCCTCTGTGATCGGGACACCGGAAATACGGAATTTTGCCATCAGCTCATTGGCATCTGCAAGGGTATGCTCCGGGGATAACGAAAAAGGATCTGTAATGACGCCGTTCTCAGAACGTTTTACCTTGTCCACCTCATCGGCCTGCGCCTCAATGGACATATTCTTATGGATAATACCGATACCGCCCTGTCTGGCCATTGCGATCGCCATTCTATGTTCTGTAACGGTATCCATTCCCGCACTCATCAGCGGAATGTTCAGCTTGATCTTTTTTGTCAACCAGGTAGTCACGTCGACCTGATTGGGAATTACCTGAGAGTATGCCGGCACCAACAGCACATCGTCAAAGGTAATGCCTTCGCCAATAATCTGACCCATCTTCTCTCCTCCTGCGTATTTTAACTGTCAATTCAATGAAAACTGCCAGTAAATACACTACTGACAGTTCGTTTGAGGCAAGTGTAACAGAATTAAAACTCTGTGTCAATCGAAAAATACTTTTCTGGGCGCAACAGACTGAAGTGCTTTTACCATGGCTTCGCTGGGCTCAAAAATGATCTTGCGGTCTCCGCTGTAGATCATCACATAGCGTCTGTCCGGCTGTCCGGCAACGCCGCTGGAATAGTCCGTCACCTTAAGCTGACGATTCTTCATGTTGTCCAGATGCCAGGAGTTGATCGGTGCAAAAATCTCCATACGCTCTGTTTCAAACTTCTCGACTTTTTTCCGTTTGGTTTTGTTTAAAATCTTATCGACGGAAATCTCCTTATCCACGTACAGATATTCAAACTCCACGCTGGCATTGAGCGAAGTAAAATACGCTCCGATTCCGGCTGCTGCCACTCCGAGCCACATCAGGGCATTCAGCATGCTAAGCAGGAAAAAAATCACCGCCAGGACAATCAGAAAAACCTGCAGTGCTTTCATCGCACTGGACGGTTTTTTCGCCACCAGACATTCTACATAGCTTTCATTCATATTGCTTTACCACCTTCGTATTTATTCCCCATCCCGGGAAGCTCAGGGTTTTGAAAGGTCTGTCCTTTTGACAGTGCTCCCTTTTTCAAACCGATAAAGCTATCATAGTACAGAATTCGCTTTTTTTCAAGGTATCCCAGGGACTTATCCGGTAGTTTAGAAAATTTTCACTTTTCTATCACAATGCTTTCATTGACTTCCCAAAATCAAACGACTATGATAAATATCAGCGCATGAATCTTTCCATACTATCGAAACGATCGAACACAGGATACCGGCACCAGATTTTGCCGCATGCCGCAAAATACAGGATTCAAAACCGAACTACAGGGAGGCACTCAATGGCAACAGGCAATTCCGTCCATGACGAAGTTAAGGAACAGCAGCAAAAATTAAAAGGGAAACCCTTCAAGGAAAAATGGGCTTATTTCTGGGAGTATTATAAAATCCAAACGATCGTCGTGATCGCGGTTCTCGCCTTTGTGGGAAACCTGATTTACACCTTTGCAACGCGCAAGGATACCGTCATGGAAGCAGCCTTTGTCAACTGCTACATGAATACCGAGGTCGACTCCGACACGATGATCGCCGATTTTGAGCAGTATGCTGACATCGATACCTCCAGCGACTGTGCCGCAATCAACCGGGATATGTATGTGGATTATGAAAACTCCGATCAATACTCCTATGCAAATATGCAGAAAATTATCGCGATGATATCCGGCAAGACCTTAGACGCCCTCATCACAGATGATACCTATATGGATCACAATCTCGAAGCCGGTCTGTTCTGCGACCTGCACCAGTATTTTACCGACGAGGAGCTGGCGCAGTACGGCGATCAGGTTATATACAAGGATCTTCCTGATGACAATACCGACGGGGAAATCCCCATCGGCATCAGCGTCAGCAGATCCAAATATCTGCTGACAGATCGGGCAAATGCATGGTTTACCATCCCTGCCAACTGCCAGCACCCGGAAAATGCGAAGAAATTTTTAGAGTTTATGCTCGAGCCGTAACACTCGCTGCTGCATACGACATGTAAAAATTCCGTGTAAGCTGCCAGAACGCTGCTCACGGCAAAAATCCCCGCCGCCACAGCCTGAATCGCTGTGACAGCGGGGATTTTGTTACTCAAAGCGCGCCATGCGCACTTCTCACTCATTTTTCAGAATCAATTCCATCAACGTGTTCCCTTTTCCCTCCGGGTCATAGCTCTGCCACGCGATCACGCGGCCATGAGGCGACAGATACAGCATCTGTCCGTTCATACCGCCCTTGCAGTGCCCTCCGTTTTCCATCTTTGCTAGCTCATATTCCCGCTCAAAAACAAGCTCGACCCACTCTTTCGAAAGCAGCCGCTTTCCTTCAAATGTGCCACCGTTTTGATAGACCTCGCCAAGCTTTGCCATGTCCTCTGTGCGCACATACATGCCGGTCGCTCCAATCGGATACCCCATCGGACACTTTGAAAAAGCCGCCTCCCTTACATGCAGCGGCATCAGCAGGCGCGGGCGCAGAAAGTCGTCCAGCTTTTCTCCGGAAAGCTCCGTCACAACGCGGGACAGCAGATAATATGCACCGTCGCTGTACTGATAGTCCACGCCCGGCCGCGCCGGAACCGGACGTTCAAACGCGAGCTTTAAAAAATCCTCCGAACCAAACTGCGTCATATCATAATTATCGATATCCAGAAAATCCTCCGTCACGCCGATTCGGTGCCGGATCACATGATCCAGCGTCACTTCTTCCCATTGCGGATCATAGCGCCCCGGCAGCTTTTTCCGAAACAGATCGCAGATCTTATCGTCTGGCTTCCAAAGTCCCTGATCGTATAAAAAACCAAGTGCCGTCACGGTGAACACCTTCGTAACGGAATAGATGTCGTTGCACGGATTGTCCGGCACAAAGCTCCATGTCGTGCGCTTTCCATGCTCCGACTCCGTCAGCCAGAACAGCGGAAGATTCAGCCCACGGATTTCCTCCAGAATTGTTTCTATCATGTTATTTCTCCTTTTCTTTAATGTAGTGCGACACGCCGAGCTTCCGTATCACATTGTGGGCACCTTGTCCTCGCCTGCGGGCGCAAGGCTCCACTCCACCTGCTTTTCCCCGTTTTCCAGAAGCTCCCAGCTCACCGAAAGGATTCCATCCGGCGTCTGGATACTGCCCTTTGCCCAGGTCAGCTGCCGCTGGCTACTGAGACGGATTTCGTAAGAAAAATGCTGTGCGGACACGAGCACGGCTGGCGGCTGCAGTTCGCCGTTGGGCGGCTTCAATGCCTGTGCTGGCGGTGCAGTAACGTCCGGCTGCGTAGGGATAACAACGGGCGGCTGCGGCGATGGCGTCATCCGAATCCCAAGGATCTGTGTAAACAGCAGCCGCACACAGGCGCCAAACATCGGATGGTTATGGGATTCTCTGCCATCCCAGCGCTCCCAGAGCGTCGTCGCACCATTTCGTTTCATATGCGCAAAGGACGCTGCTTCGCTGTCATTGGTCAGAAGCCTTACAGCCAGATCCCCTGCACCGATGGAAAACAGTTGTTCCAAAAGCATCGACGTGCCGAAAATTCCGGTATCAAAACGTCCGAGCGCTTCATATTTTTCGACCAGATGCTTTTTCGTCCGCTCATCCCCAAGCCCAAGTGCCAGTCCATAGGCGTTGCCTGCTGCCCTGCCTTCGCAGAAATCTCCGGTTTCCGGATCGAAGTAAGCGTCAAGAAAAGCATTTTTGACATTCTTTTCCCGCTCTGCAAATCGAATTGGCAGTTTATTATTCATTTTTTCTGAAATTTGCATCATTTCCTGCAATCCATGCAAGTAGTAGAACGTATTGATAAATGCCTCAGGCAACTGCTCCTTTTCCTCTGATGCCGGGAAGCACCAGTCGCCCAGACACCAGCCGCCCTCCTCTTCGCGGACCACAAGTCCCTTTTCACTGTGAGCATCCATATAATCGAACCAGCGCAGGATCGCGTCATAGCCCTGCACAAGCAGGCTGTCGTCCCCATAAATTTTTGCCCATGCGAGCGGAACCTGATACACTGCACAGCCCCAGCCGCCGGGTCCTCCTCCCCCGCCCAGAAATGGCGCGGTATGTGGGATATGTCCGGTTTCTGCGCCCTGGCTGTCCAAAATATCCTGATACCATTTCCGATACAGCTCTTTGGTATCCAGAAGCAGCATCGCTGTTTCCGCCGTCAGCTGACCGTCTCCGGTATATCCAAGCCGTTCTCGGTGCGGGCAGTCTGACGGAATGCAGCCGTGATAATTGTCCAGCTGCGTACGAATATAGGTTTCATAAAGCCAGTTCAGCACCGGATCCGAGCAGGAAAAACTGCTGGTCACCGCCACATCCGTATGGATCACCTCTGCACACAGCACCTCACATGGACCCTCCGTCTCAAAATAACGAAAGCCATGCCAACAAAACAACGGATGCAGTGTCTGTATCCTTCCGTCGCAGATATAATGATCCTGCTGCAGCTGATCGCTGCCGCCCGCCGATTCAAAATCCAGCATACCATCTGCTGCCAGCTCCTCTGCATGGCGTACCGTAATGCATTCTCCTTTTTTTCCAAGGCAGGAAAGCACAACGCGCCCGGCGATATTTTCCCGACAGTCATAAATTTTTCTGCCATCGTACTCCCCAATCAGGATCGGATAAAGCTTTCGGATCACACGATCCGGCGGACAGGTCTGCTCTTCTAAAAGGGTTTCCGGTGCATGGACCGGCTGTGCTGGCTTCCAACCGGGTAAATCAGCGCCCGGATACTGCCAGCCTTCCGGCTCTTTCCGCAAATCCCGCACTTCTCCCAAAAAGAGGTTGTTTTTCAGCAATCCCCCCGGATGCCACAATGTCTGCCGGTCGCTTTCAATCGATTCCTGTCTTCCGTCTGCATCTGTCAACGTCAGCTCAAACCAAAGCTTCGGCAGTCCGAAAATAAATTTTCCTTCGGCAATCCGCTCTGTCTGATGATACCAGCCATTGCCCAGTCGTACTGCAAGTACATTTTCTCCTGTCTTTAAATATGGAAGTAAGTCAAAGCTTAAATACCGGCATCGATGTGCGCTGCGCTCCTCCCATACCGGATACGTCGTTTCACAGCCGAGCACCGACGCGTAATCTGTCATCGCCGGCATCAGCTCCTGATCGCTGATCCTTTTTCCATTGATATAGAATAGAAAATATCCCAGTCCGCAGATTTCCAGACGGGCGCTTTGAAAGCGCTCTGTCTTATCCATCCAGAAGCTTCTTCGAAACAGCGGCGCTTCACAGCCTGCGCCGCCGCAAATCCAGTGTTCTTTTTTCAATCTTGATTCCCTCCCGCAACCCTTGCCGCCCCAATATCAGAAAACATGCCGCCCTGCCATCTGCTTAGATGACAGAACGGCATACGCACTCTTCTAAATATTGGAAGCCTGTTTATTACTGAATTACTGTCCTTTTCCCCAGGATTTCTTCTACTTCCTCTACACTCATCAGGAGGTCTTCCGCTATTTTGGATACAGAATCGCCTTTTTGATACTTTTTAGTCACCAATTCGATCGTTTTTTGACTAGATCCTTCCAGGCGTCCTTCTTCACGTCCCTCTAAGCGTCCTTCCTCGCGTCCTTCTTCTTGACCTTTCCTACGTCCTTCTTCCAGCCCCTTCTCCATGGCTTCCCGAAAAATTTCCTTCGACCGATAATTCAACACTTTTCCTCCCATAACTTCCGTAACCTCCTTCTCCACATTGTCATATTTCGACGCCAGTTTTTCCACTACATTATTCGCCAGTTCACACAACGCGCCGCCGGTAATTGGCTTCATACGCCCGCTTTGGCACTCCTGATCCAGCCGTGCAGCTACGTTCTCATATTCTATCCTCAAACTGCGAAGCCGCTTTTCATCTCCATTAATTATTCGAAATTCTTTTTCATACCGAAAAATATAAAACGGGATCAGCATCCATAGTTGTTTTTCAAAAATTTCTTCCAACGTATAGTTCTTTACTTTCAGGATCGGAATTTCGTAAAATAGTTCTTTTTGTCCGATACAAACGCAAATTTTCAATTCATCCGGCGTATTCGAATTGCTCCTCAGATAGATCACTGCAGAATCCGGAAATTTCACATACAGCACACCGTCCCGGTATTCCTTATTCATCAAAGCAATCTGCGCATCATATTCCCACATCCGAATTTCCATCGTCCCATCCGCTGTGCTCTGGCATTCCAGATGATACCGTTTGGAAATTCCCTTTAAAGAAATCAATGTCAGGTTGGAATCCGTAACCCGCTTCTCCTTTTTCCCCTCCGGGTTCCTCAAAAAAATCTCGTTCTCATTCGATACCACTACTTCCCGCCCGGTATAATTCGTGCCGAACAGCTCGTTAATCAGTGGAACCACCAACTCTGGGCAGTCCTGCAGCAGCGTGCGGAAAGTGTCATCATAAGGTGTATTGATTGTCTCCATCTTTTGCCTTTCTGATACATTCATCATATACCAGGAAGACTTCTTTCTGCAAGGTCTTCCCGATATCTCCATCTGTTCCTTATTCAATTTTTGTCTGATAGAAATCTCTGGTCGATCCGACCTTGAAAAAATAAAAAAGATTTTAGATTCTACAGCAAGGGCGGCTCTCCCTCTGCAAAAGCCGCCTGCCATAATAGAATAGATTTAATATAAACGATATTTCGGAAAAAATCAACAGCAACCGCTGTCCAATATGCTGCGTTTTGATTGGTGGTCTGACCCCGTTTCACGCACCGCAGCATTTTTATCTCTGTACCGCGATTTTCCGATCCGCA
>ERZ1026856.232-NODE-232-length-39077-cov-14.930936_pt1 | contig 39077 bp, 38 predicted proteins | sample MGYA00380158_ERZ1026856 | MGnify/ENA primary metagenome ERZ1026856 (study PRJEB33269, sample SAMEA4719794) | human gut metagenome | biome: human-associated habitat; feature: organic feature; material: feces | place: Cameroon | collected 2013-10 ... | reverse complement strand
CATTTTTCGGAACACGAAAAACTCCAATGCCCTCAACTGGCTAAAGCCATAACAAAAAAGAGATACCAACACACTTATGTAGTATCTCTTAGTCTAGTAGCAATATTCTTTTGTTTGCAAGCAGGTAAACATGGGCTGTTTCTTAATATCTTTTTGTTTGGGAAACACCTCGTTCCCATTTACTGACTGCCTTATCCGAAACATGCAATCGTTCTGACAGTTCCCGCTGTGTCATACCTTGCTTTTTTCTGGCTTGGGCAATTCTATAACCAACTTCTTCTGCTTTCATAGGCGTTTCCTCCTTGTCCTTATTTAAACATGACAATGGAAAAATGTCACTCTACTTAAGGTAGAAAATCCACATTCTGCAAGATCAGCAGTCCCAAAAATGCTTTCTCAACTCTGCAATCCTGCACCGGATATTTTTCTTTGCGACGTCACTTTTTAATGCGTTGTCATAACCGTGAATCGTGCCTTTCGTCTCATGGATCTTCACATTTGCCCCCGCCGCACGCAGTCTTTTTCCATAGGCAACACCCTCATCATGCAGGCAGTCGATTTCTGCAACTTCTATGTACGTGTCCGGTATCTGGATTGGAAGTTCCGCCTGCATTGGGGACGCCTGGCTTTTTTCCACATCGGATACGTTTTTCAGGTACATTTTCCACATGCTGTCGTTATTTTTCGCATTCCAGAGTGGAGTATCTATATATTTATCCATAGATGCTGTCTGCATCCTTGCATCTGTCACCGGGTAAACCAGCATCTGAAAACATGGTTTTGGCAGCTCCTTTTCCTCAATCTGTCTGCAAAGACCTGCTGCCAGTGCTCCGCCTGCGCTGTCTCCCGCAATCGCAATATGCGCTGTGTCGATTCCGAGAATCACGGCATGTTTACATACCCATTCATACACCGCCAACACATCCTTCGCCGCAGCCGGATACGGATATTCCGGGAGCCTGTGGTAATCTGGAAATACAACTTTGCAATCTGCCTTACTTGCATAAATACACGCCAGCTTTTTATGATACGGCGCAGCCTTATACCCAAATCCACCGCCGTGGATATAAAAAAGACATGGCTTTTTTCTGGTATCCTCCGCCGATTCGTACACTTCTATCGGAAATTCCAGATTGTTATAACCTTGTATTTTATATGTGGATACGAATAATTCTCTCGGAACAGGCGTTGCTTTCAACATCAGCGTCTGTGGTTTTTCTGCCATACGAAGGATTTTTTCCGTAAAAGGTATTTTTCTTGCGATATGCCGAAGCTGTGGATCAATCTTATCTCTGTACTTTCTCATATGTTATTTCTCCTGTGTACAATTTTCTTTTTTCCCCAGAACCGCAAAATAAATACTGCACAAAATAATTCCAAAAACAGTCGCTGTCGGTGCCGCCAGACCAATCTTCGTGAGGGATGCATCTGGCTGGATACTCATAAAATATGACATCGGGATTCGGACCAGAAACGTCTGCGCCAGTCCCTGTGCCATGACAAAGAGCGTTTTTCCTTTTCCATTGAAATATCCCATATAACTGAACAGGAAGCTGCATCGACAGTCCGGTCACGGTGAACACCACCAGATTGATCAGATTACTTCCTGTCGATACGGCGGAGATTCCTGCGGTAGTTCCAAACCAGCCCACGATCATCAGATCGACTGCTCCATACATTGCCTGCAAAACCAGTGCGCCAAATATCGGTACCATAAAAAGAACCAGTTTCTTTAAAATATTTCCCTGTGTAAAATCGTGTTTTGTTTCCATTGTGTTTTTTTGTTCCTTCTATTATGTTTATTTGTTCAAATATTTTATCTGTCCACGTCAAAAGTTTTTCGTTCAAAATCTTTTCATTCATGGAATCATTTCTGAATAATCCATGTCTTCCAAATTTAAATATATAATATGATCTCCATGTACGCCACGCTCTGCCAGCTCGTCTTTGATTGTTTCCAGCAAAATCGATTTTCCGGATCTTCTACTGCACATATTACCATTTTTGATTTTTTATGTGCAAGATTATCTTGCACGTTTTATTCATTTTTATGATATTGTGCAAATTCATTCTTCGCATTTTGCTGTCACTTTATACAGATACAACTTTCTAAGCTGCCATAAAAACACTTTCTCTTGTGTACAGAACAAAGTTTCCTATAATAGAAAAAATCCCCGGCGGACTGTTTCTGATATACTCGTAATACAGTCCGTCAGGGATTTTTCATCTCGCATCAATTTACTCCACCTGCACCTGACACATTCTCATTGTAGCCAATGCTGCTTCATGGCTTTCCGGTGTGACACCTGCGCAGCAGGAAGCAATGACTTTGACCGGGATCTCCGGCAGATATGCCTTAATTAAAATTGCATTGGAGACAACACAGATGTCGGTGCAAAGTCCGACCAATGTAACGGTGATATCTTCTTTCTCTGCGATTTTTGTAATCTCTTCTGCAAGAATTTTTGAACCGAACGTTGGCTTGTCGATCACTACTGCGTCTTTTAATGCAGTTTTCACTTTCTCATTGATCTGCCAGCCGTCTGTTCCCTTCACACAGTGTACAACCGGAAGATTTTTTCCTTCCTGAGTCTCTAAATAATTTTCCGGGTGTGTATCCCTTGTTGCAAAAATGTCTTTGGTGTCATACTTTGCAATCTCTGCGATTACGTTATCCACGATAGCCACTGCCTCTTTTGTTCCGAGTGCGCCATCGATAAAATCATTCTGCATATCTACCACTACTAATAAATTTCTCATTATGTAAACCTCCAATTTTCTTTTTAATTATAAAATATCCAAAATATTTTTTACTCCATGACACTAATTGTATCAAAGATCCTTTTTCTTATAATTCACTTCTTCCTAATCTTTCAATGAAAAATACAAGTTCTTATACCCCAGCTGCTGGCACAGTTTTGTCAGATACGGCTGGTCAATCCTTGCCTGCCCTAAGATATCCTTCTGTGCAAACACTTCCTCTTTTGTGCCATCTGCGAGCACTTTTCCGTGCGCCATAACGATCACACGCTCGAAACTCTCTGCCACAAAATCCATATCGTGTAAAATCGCAATCACCGTTTTTCCCTGACTGCTCAGATCCCGGATCATTTTCTGAATAATCTTTCTGCCCTTCCAGTCCTGCGCGATCGTCGGTTCATCCAGAATGAGCACTTTTGTATCCATCGCAAGAACGGAAGCGATCGCAACCAGTTTCCGCTCTGACAATTCCAGATCATAAGGATTTTCGTCTGCAAGCTGTTCCAGCCCGACCAGCTTTAATGCTGCAACAGCTTTTTCCTTTGCCTGCTCTTTTGTCATTCCGATATTCTGCGGTCCGAACATGACTTCATCGATCACATGATATTTGAAAATCTGGTCGTCCGGATTCTGGAATACGTAACCAATCTCCCCTGCCAACATTGCAACGGTCTTTTCTGCCATGTCGCTTCCACCGTAATAGATGCTGCCACCCACCGGCTTTAACAGACCTTTTAACAGCTTTACAAGTGTCGTTTTTCCTGCGCCGTTCTGACCGATGATCGCAGTTGGTCTGTGGTCAATTGTAAGGTTTATGTCCTGCAGAACCGGAACATTTTCGAGATATTGAAATTCCAGATGTTCGATGTCAAAAACATTTTTCTTACAACTTATAGTCTGTTTCAAGCTTTCATCTGTAGTTACAGAATCTTCCATCTGCCCGCTCTTATTTTTCATATCTTTATTATTGTCTAATAAAACTTTTTCCGGGCAGAATGCTTCCTCCCCCGGAAACAAATCTTTTAACGCCAACGCATCCTTAAGCGAAGCCGGATAACATCCATTCTCTTTCTTCACGCCAAACGCCTGACAGATTCTTGTATAGGCAGGTGGATTCACCCCATAGCTCTGCAGATCCGCTCTGGAAAAAATCTGTTCCGGCGTATCGAATGCAATCTGCTTTCCCTGATGCAGCAGCAAAATCTTATCACAGTATTCTGCCAGTTTTTCCAGCTTCTGCTCCACCATAATGATCGTGATCCCTGATTTTGCGAGCTTATCGACCGCCGCAAAAACTTCCTCGCTTCCCGCCGGATCAAGCTGTGAGGTAGGCTCGTCTAACACGATCACTTCCGGTTTCATTGCAAGGATACCTGCCAGCGCTACCCTCTGCATCTGGCCACCGGACAGATCAAACGGATTTCTGTCCCGGTAAGCTGCGATATCCAACAATTCCATCACTTCATTGACACGGCTTATCATTTCTTCTTTCGGAACACCGAAGTTCTGCAGACCAAATGCAATTTCCTCAAAAACAGTTTCCTTTGCACCAGAGAGCTGGTTGAACGGATTCTGGAATACCAGTCCTACCTTCTGACACAGCTTTGAAACAGTCGTTTTTGCCACTTCTGTCTCCTCGATCAGAACTTTTCCTCCGTAGGCTCCTTTGAAAAATCCCGGAATAAGACCGTTGAACGCCTGACAGAGCGTACTTTTTCCGGCTCCGTTCTCTCCAACGATCCCGATAAAAGAACCTTTTTCTATTTCAAAATCCAGCCCATCCAACGCAAGCTTTGTTGTATTTGGATAGCGGTATTTTAAATTTTCAACCCTTATATATGCCATAATTCTTCCTTTTTCCATATATCATTTTTTCCAGCTTTAACAATACACATTTTCAGTTTTGCAGCATGTCGATTTACAGCACAATCCTCACCACTATAGCCCCTGCAATCACCACAGCCATCACCAGACATAACACGCGGTCGGAAGTTTTCATTTTTCCTTCCCTGAGATAGGTCTTTTTCTGCCCAGCCTCAAAGCCACGGATTTCCAGTGCGATCGCGCGCTCTCTTGTGTTGATGAGCGAGCTCATGACAACCGGCGAAATTAACGGAAGAAAAGATTTTGCCCTGGTGATCAGATTTCCCTCTGTCTCAAGCCCACGGCTCCGCTGTGCATCCATGATCGTGTTCATCGTGCCGCTCATCTGCGGTACGATCTGAAAAACAGAACTGATAACATATCCGATCTTCGGCGAAAATCCGGCCTGCTCCAGATCCTCTACCAGCTCTGCCGGTTTTGTTGTGAGTACAAACACCGCAAATGCCAGCAGCATATTTAAGACGTTACAGCTGATGCGAAGCGCATACATCATTCCTTCCCGATAGAACTTTAACGGTCCTAACTGAAACATTAAGTTTGCATTTTCATGATTAAATAAACCATGGATCAAAAATATGGTGATCAGAATTGTAAATGAAAAAGCAATCAGTGGAAAAACCTTTTTCATGATTTTTCCACTGATAAGCATTACAAGACTGATTCCAATGAATATAGCGAATGCCCATAACTTCCCTGTGATCAGCGATGCGGCGACCGCTGTCAGGATATAACACAGTTTCGTAAAAGGATGCATTCTGGTCAAATAGGTATCTTTATCCACATAAAGGCTGATACTTTTCATCTAAATCACTCCATCAGAATATGTTTTCACTTCTTAGTCTAAGCTCTCCACGCTGTCGTTCACATCATAAAGAGCAGTAAGTTTTTTCGGAAGTCCTTTTAAAATTGCAAACACGATCAATACCGTAATGATCTTATCCGGAACATCCACAACAACTTCATCCAAGAAAGAACCTAATACAACCGGGAGATTTGCTGCCTGTGTTGCTGCGAATACTGCATCGCCCCAGACATTTCCTGTTGTACCGCCCCAGAAAATAACGTTTAACGGAGTGGAGATCAATACTGCTGCAAGACCACCGGCTAAAGAAGTCAGCAACGCACCGCTGATTTTTTCCATTTTGCCGAGACGCGCCATAATACCAACGACAAGACCGATGCCAAGACTTGTGAGGGCATACACTAATGTAATGGAATCACCGGTTGTAAAACCATAGATCAGGTTGTTGGCTGCTCCACAGATCGCACCGATGATCGGTCCGCCGAGTGCGCCACCGATACAGGTTCCGATGGAATCTAACCATAATGGCAGTTTTAATACGGAAGCAAATAATTTTCCGAGGTAATTGATACCGATACATGCCGGGATCAATACCAGACTTGCTGTGTTTAATTTTGTTTTAAAAATGTTCTTCATAACGTTGTCCTCCTCATTTTCCGGAGCACCTATACAGTGCCTCCAATGCTACATGAATCTCGTTTTTTTCTCCCTGTACGGTTGCATTCACTCCATCCGTATAGTTGTTAATGTTATCTTCAAGGTTATCCTCGTATTCCACCACAGTATTTAAAACAGAGGCTGTCTTCACACCCCGGAGCCTTCCGATCACAAACAGCGCCGCCGTCTCCATATCACAGCCAAGCACCCCTCTGCCGGCCCACAGTGCGTCGATCTCGTCCTCTCTGTCCGTGTAAAAACTGTCATGACTCCGTGCCATTCCGACATGTGCCGGAATCTGCTCTTCCTCTGCCACCTCTACACAGGCATTCATCAGTTCAAAATCCGGGATTGCCGGATAAATGGAATCTATGTACGTTCTGGAAGTTCCTTCATCTCTCACTGTGCCCTGCACTAAGATCAGATCCCCTAATCTGATCTCTTTTTGTAATGCACCACAACTTCCAATACGGATTGCATGCGTCACACCGATACGCGCCAGTTCTTCCACTGCAATCCCGGTCGAAGGTCCGCCGATCCCCGTAGAAACTGCAAGCACGCGCATTCCTTTGTAAGTTCCTGCAATGCTTTTATATTCTCTGTTAAATTCTAACTCCTCCACGTCCTCTAGCTGTTCAGCGATCCGCTCCACCCTTGCCGGGTCTCCAGGAAGGATCGCATACGGAATGCCGAGGTCATCGCGCAGTTTTAAGTGAGGCATTACTTCCATTCCATCATCCACTCTTTTCTCAGATTTTCCTGCCTTATCATGACAAACTTTCTCATTACCATGGTTTTAAGATTCTTGTTTAAGGTATCACTTTACAGCTGTCTTGTCAACTGTAAAGTCATGTATGCACTGACACAATTACAGATAACTTTCCTTCCGGTTGACAGCCTTTCTCAGATAATTTCCAAGATTTGTCATGCACATGAGCGTGGCTGTAAGGAAAATCCCCGGTATGAGGATGATCCACCATGACTTTGTCATCAGTGCTTTGTCTGCATTTGAAAGCATGCTTCCCCACGAAATCTGCTCTAACGGCAGACCGATTCCCATGAAGCTTAAGGTTGACTCTGCAATAATCGCGCTTCTGATATTCATGACAACCATAAACATGATCGATGAAGCAAAATTGGGAGTCAGGTGTTTCCACAAGACATGCCGGAAACTTCCTCCCATACATCTTGCTGCGATGACATACCCGCTGTTTCGGATCTGTTTTACTTCTGTGCGCACCACTTTGGCAATACTTGGCCAGCTTGTGATCCCGATAATAAATGAAATACTGAAAATGCTGGCTTTTCCTAAGACTGCCTGCAATAAAATAACCAGCAGCAAGTTCGGGATACTTAAAAAAATCTCTGTAAAGCGCATCAGCAGTGAATCCACCCATTCCGGCGCACATCCGCTGACTGCACCAAAGACAATTGCAAGTACTGTAGAGATAAACGTCGCAAGTACTCCGATCAATAGGGATATCCGTCCTCCATACCAGATCATGGAAAAAATATCTCTCCCCATCGTATCTGTCCCAAAGAGGAACTCTCCTCCCGGTGCTTCATTGTAATGTGCCAGATCCATATAACCGGGATCTTTTGTCATGATCAGATTGCAGCACAGGCAGCCTGACAGAATGACCGCAAGCAGCAGTGCTGATATCAGCGGTTTTCCCTGATACCATTTTCTATGCCTGCTAACAGTCTGATCCTCTGTATTTCTAATTCCCACAATCTGAAAATCTGTATCCATCATCGGTTCCTTTCTGTCACTGACGTATTCTCGGATCGATCCTCTCATTTATCGTCTGGGCGATCATGTTGCAGACAACCACGACAATACCTGTAAGAATACATAAAACCATCAGTAAATTATAATCTTTATATCTGGCACTCTCATAAGCTAGTGTTCCAAGCCCCGGATAAGAGAATACCGTCTCAACAATATAGGTTCCTCCTAAAATATGAGGTACCGAGATTGCCATAATACTCAGATAACTCGGAATAATATTGCGGAGGCAATGGCGGAAAAGAATGCTGTTTTTTGTAAGTCCCTTCGATTTCGCCAGCAGTACGTAATCTGCCCGCACTTCCTCTAAGATCTTATTGCGGATCATATAAGCGTAGTACCACAGATGTCCCATCACTACAACTGTGACCGGCAATATGAGATGCTGTATCCTGTCAGCAATATCTTTCTCTTTTCCGATCGTATAAGCGCCGGAGCTTGGCAATATATGAAGCTCAACTGCAAAGAAAAGGATCAGTACCAGTGAAAACCAGAACTCCGGTATACAGCTTGTAACCGTTCCGACCTGGCATATGATTCTATCCAGCCATTTTTCTTCGTGCCATGCACATAAAATTCCCAATAACAGCGCCAGTGTAAAAATAAGCACAAAGCCTATCCCGCCCAGCAGCATTGTATTTCCGACTCTTCCGGAAATCACTTCCAGCACATCCATTTTGTATTTATAGGAGATGCCGAATTCTCCATGGAATGCATTCGAAAGCCATTTTACATACTGAACGGAAACAGACTCGTTCAGTCCCAGCTTCTCCATCGCCCAGTCATGTTCCTCGGGACTCATTTTTTCTACTCTTTCCCCATAGTAAGAGACAAGCGGATCTCCCGGCGCCAGTCTGGAGATATAAAATACGATCACTGACAACAAAAAAATGCTTGCCAGAAACAGCAATATTTTTTTTAAAATATAGATACTAATCTCTTTTTTACTCATTTTCTTTTTCTCTCGCTCTTTGTCGTTCCATGCGCGGATCCGGGATTGGGATGGACTCGATCAATGCCTTCGTATATGGGTGCTTCGGATGTCTGAAAATATCCTCCACATTTCCTACTTCCACTAATTTGCCGTCATGCATCACACCTACCCGGTCACACAAAAAACGTACCATGGAAAGATCATGTGCAATAAACAGAAACGAAAACCCGTGCTCCTTCTGCAAATGCCGGAACAGATTCACGATCTGTGCCTGAATGGATACGTCTAAGGATGCGATCGGTTCATCTGCGACCAGCAGTTCCGGTTCCATCGCTACTGCGCGCGCAATTGCAACACGCTGCCTTTGTCCCCCCGAAAGCTCGGAAGGATATTTTTCCAGATAGGACTGGTCTAATCCCACATACTTAAGCTGAAATGCTGCTTCCTCTGAAAGTGTCCCTCTTTTCGGTGTTATGTGCTGTATCCGGAAAGGCTCTGACAAAATATCCTTCACTTTCATTCTCGGATTTAAACTGGAAGTGGAATCCTGAAAAATAATCTGCCGCTCACACTGAAGCATTTTTTTATTTTTCCGGAACTCCTTACTGCAGCAGGTATCAATTTCCTTATATAAAATCTCTCCGCTATCCGGTTTACATAAATTCATCACGCAATTTGCCACAGTTGATTTTCCGGAACCGGATTCACCTACCAGTCCAAAAACTTCTCCCTTATAAATCCGGAAACTCACATCATCTACAGCTTTATGCACATTTCTTTTTCCAATGGAAAAACTTTTCGTGAGATGATTTACAGCCACTAAAGTCTCCCTGTTTTCTGCATCATTCTGACATTCTTCCACCACAGAAGTCTTTTTACGCTCCGCTGTTTCTTCACATCCTTCTCTCTGATCTCCTTCTGCAAAAAAGGAACTGCATACGAGCGAAGTCGGTTTTATTTCAGGCGCTCTCTCATCCAGCAGCCAGGTTGCCGCATAGTGTGTGTCCGATATTCTAAACATTGGCGGTTCTTTTTCATAATCAATTGCCAGTGCATATTCATTTCTGCATGCAAACGCATCCCCCCTGGGAGGATCGATCAATACCGGCGGCATTCCCGGGATCGCATGCAACATCTCTTTCCCTTTTGCATACGCCGGAAGTGCCTGCATAAGCCCCCATGTATATGGATGCCTTGCATCATAAAAAATGTCCTCTGTTGTTCCAAGTTCCACGATTTTCCCTGCATACATGACAGCCACCCGGTCAGCAACTCTTGCGACAACGCCCAGATCATGCGTTACAAAAATGGTTGAGGTATGCATTTTCTTCTGGATATCGCGGAACAAATCCAAAATCTGCGCCTGTATCGTCACATCTAACGCTGTTGTCGGCTCATCTGCGATCAGGATAGAAGGATTGCCTGCCAGTGCGATTGCTAACACACTGCGCTGCCTCATGCCACCCGAAAAATGATACGGGTATAAATTCCTCCGCTCGTCTGCCTGATCGATACCGACTAATCCCATCAGCTCTATTACACGCTTTTCTAATGCTTCACGCTTTATATGAGGATTATGTATTTTAATTGCTTCTTCTATCTGTCTGCCAATTGTCATCGTCGGGTTTAATGCTGTCATCGGATCCTGAAATACCATGGAAAAAAGCGTTCCACGCAATTTCGCCATGTCACGCTCTTTGTACCCGGTAATATCTATTCCATTTGCCAGAATTTTTCCTGATTTTATTCTAGCATTCCCCGGAAGCATTTTCATCAGACTTTTACACAGGACGCTTTTCCCGCAGCCGGACTCTCCCACAATCGCAAGAACCTCTCCCTCTTTCAGGGAGAGGCTTACATCTCTGACTGCCTGTACTTCACCGGCGTCCGTTTCAAAACTGACAGATAAATCTGAAGCTTCCAATATATATGTTCTGCTCTGTTCTTCCATAGTGAATTCCTTCTGCTGCCTCCGGCAGTTATTTCCTAGTTCCCGATCGTCCAGTCTGCAACATTCCAGAAAATTCCGACACCGTGATGTCCCATAACTGTGTCTGCTGAGATTCCCTGAATAGAAGAATTTGCCACATAATTTGCATCAATATAGCAGATAAAAGTAAATGCCGGATCTTTTGCCAGCTCTTCCTGAAACTTGTCATATGCCTCTGCACGCACCTCAGGATCTGCGGACTCTCTCGCCTCAGTCAGATACTGGTCTACCAGTGCATTGGAATAAGAACTGTAGTTAGCACCCTTGTCTGTACCAAATACTTTGTAAGTATGATCATCTGCATCAAAAGGACTTCCCCAGCCGATCAGATACGCCATCTGTCCGTCCCAGTCAACCTCTGTCGGAACTTCTACCGTACAGTCAATACCAACTTCTTTTAACTGCTGTGCTGCTGCCTGGGCGATATCGAGCCGTACCTGGTCACCTGCTCCGACACTTATTACGAAACCGATCTTTTCGCCGTCTCTATAGTAGAATCCGTCTTCCCCCATCGTACATCCGACAGACTCCATGATTTCTTTTGATTTTTCCGGATCGTAGTCATAATGTTCTACATTCTCATTGTTGTAAATATTACGCTGCAATGGTCCGTATGCAGTCATTCCCTGTCCGAGGAGAACCGCATCAATGATCGCCTGTCTGTCAATTGCATAATTGATCGCAGGAATAATGTCTTTATTTGCTGTCCAGTAATCGTTATTGAAATTGTAAAGAATTCCACGGTAATCAGATGTCTTCATATCATAGCATGTATAACCATCCTGATCTGCAAAGGTCTTCGCATCCTTCGGTGTCAGTAATGCAAGATCCAGTTCTCCGGCCTGCATCTGGATTGCTTTTGCATTATCATCCGGTACGATCTTAAAAATAATCTTGTCGATATTTGGTGTACCCTTGAAATAATCCTCGTTCTTTACAAGTGTGATCGCCTGTCCCGCATCCCAGTGGTCTAATTTGTAAGGACCGGTACCGATCGGATGGCGGAAGAAATCCGACTCCTGCATATCTTCGCCTTCCAGTAAATGCTTTGGCAGAATTGCCATTGTCATATAGTCCAGAAAAGCTACGTTCGGCGCTGAAAGTGTGAATGCGATCGTATGATCGTCGATCACGTCAATGGCTGTTACGTCTTCGTAGTTCGGGGCATTTTCTGAACCGTTATCAGGATCCATGATTGCTTCAATCGTGAATTTCACATCATCTGCTGTAAATGGTTCCCCATCATGCCACTTTACATTCTCCTCTAAATGGAATGTGTAAGTTAAAGTATCTTCATCGTAGTCCCAGCCCTTTGCAAGCCCCGGAGCAACCTGATTCTCACCATCATGTGATGTCAGTCCGCTGAAAATCAGAATATTGATCTCACCATGCTCATCCATTGCCGGATTGATACGCGTGTAATCGTTACTTCCATATACAAGTGTCGACTCTCCGCCCGCTGCCTGCGCTTCGGTTCCAGCGGAATTTTCTGTTTTCTTTTCTTCTGTGCCGTTTCCACAGGCTGCCATGGAAAGCATCATTGCTGCTGCCATCAGCATCGCAAAAATTCTCTTTTTCATTCCTAATCTCCGTTTTCTTTTTGTAAGATCTGCCACCTGTCAGGGTGCTATCATCTCCATGCCGACTATTTTACTTTAGGAATGTCCGGTCCTGCAAGCTCCCCGGGGGGATATATCTTGCAATTGCCGGGTGATTTTTACTCTAACGTTTGCGTACAGAATTGCCCTGATGCTATTTCATCTCTTTTATATATCTTAGTACATCCTCTGCCGTCTCAGCGTAGTATTCTGCTCCGTGCTCTGCTAAAAACTCTTTGTCACGGAATCCCCAGAGAACCGAGACACAAGGCATACCGGCATTTTTCGCTGTCTCAATATCAACGTCAGAATCACCGACGTAAACCGCTTCTTCTTTCGTTTTTCCTAATTCTTTCAATGCCTCAAAAACAGTATCCGGAGCCGGTTTTCTTCGGATGCCCTCTTTTTCACCGATTGCTACAGGAACGATTCCTTTAAAATAAAGGTCATTTAATTCTTTGACCGCAAAATCAATCTTATTCGATACGATTGCTACCGCATAACCTTTCTTCTTCAAAGTCTCGATCAGCTCTACAACGCCTGCATACGGCTTTGTGTTATCATTGCAATGTTCGCCGTAATATTCTTTAAAAAGCGCAAAGGTTTCCTCAAATAATGGATTGCTCTCCCCATCCGGCACCGCCCGGATCATTAGCAGGCGCACGCCATTTCCTACAAATTGACGCACTTCCTCTAATGTACGCTTTGGCATTCCCTGCTGTTCCAGTGCATAATTGACTGCATTTGCAAGATCCTGTAAAGTATCTAATAATGTTCCGTCTAAATCAAAAACTACAGTTGTCTTTTTCATTGCTGTTCTCCTTTGTTGCTCCACTTTTCCATATATAGAACTATAATTCTATCTGTTCCATCTGACCACAAATTTTCTTCTGTTCATTTGCCTGCAAATAAACTGGGTTTAATTTTTTCTTTGTATACTGTAAATAGCTGCCTTTCGTTTTTTCTATTAACAGTGCTGTAAAATAACGTTCCCAACTCAAAAAATATTTACTGTCAATATATTGTACTGGTGCCTGAAGTATTAATCTTACTTCCCGATCATCCAACACATCTGATTTCAAAATCAGCCATTCAAATGATTCCGGCAAATATAATGCAATGTTCTTTCTTCTTTTTAAAAGCTTGACCATACGATCCATCTCAGAACCGAATGCTGCTCCATCTGCTATCACAAGAACTTTTTCTTCTCCGGTACTTTGTAGTACCTTTTCAAAAATATTTGATTTACCATTTGCAGAGATGACAACACATTCTTCTTTCTCTGCTATTCCCTTAAAAAATTCAAATCCGGAATTTGAATCTTCCACAATCACTTTTTCCGGTTTTATTTTTTCATGAAAATCTATTTCTCCATAAATATGATATAACTCATTATATGTCTGTTTCAATGCTGCATATTTGCCTGATTCACGAATACCGTAAATTTCCTCGACACTATATGGAAGATTCACCAGTCCTTCTCTCGTAACAATTACATAATAATTATCCGATTCCTGCACCGCTCTTGCAAATTCAGTGGAATAAACAAATGCATTTCCTTCATCTATAAAAATGATTTCTTCCTTCATTGTATCCAACGCTGCCTTCCAGTTACGCCCGGAAAGTACTGAACAGGTTTTTTCACAAAACAATTCTATTCCGCTGGATGTTCCATTTTCATAAAATTCTCTGATCATTTCCACAAGAGTTGTTTTTCCTGTCGCACTATCACCTTTGATAATGGTTATATTTCTGCGAATCTCAAATTCATAACGCACATTGGAGTTCTGTACAATAATCTTATAGCTTCCTTTCATCCTCTGCTCCTCCTATCGTACAAACATCCCTGCGATCATAACAAGCTCTTCCATACTATGAACTATCTGATCTGTATTTAGAATATGGATTGTAAACTCCTTCTCACCAAAATCCATCAGATGTCGTAAATTAACTGTAATATTTTTTTCCATTCCCATTTTTAAAAGCCAATGTGCACAATTATCGCCACATGTTGATGCATTAAACACTTTATCTGGCACCTGATCGATCAATATAAGTGTTTTCACACCACCCGATAATTCTCTCGGAGTAATTGCCCCGAGCACTGGACTTTCAATGATTCTTGGTGCAATTACCGTGGATTTATCTACATCTTTTATCATCGCTTTTGAACGCTCGTTTGTAATCCAGCTATCCTGATAAGTATTTTTAAAATAAACAGCCGGATTATAAATTGCTTCTTCCATATCCCCAAAATAAATATTTAGCATTTATAATATGCCTCCAGTTCCGATACTTACCACAAATGTATCCCTGATGTATCTTTGATTATACGAAAAATATTATGCTTCTTCAATAAATTCATTTTATTATGTATTATTTTTTTATTGACTATTTTCAATCTATCATGTTATATATTATTATCTGCAGATAAAACTATATTGTTAAGAGTATTCAGACAAATGCGTTTGATATACTCTTTTTTTGTTTGAGAAAACCCTTTTCTCAGATTGGAGGACTTTATGACAAAAAAATTAACTTTAAATTTACAAATTGCCATGACGCGTACTTGGTCATTTACACTTAATGATGTATTACCATTTTAAGAAAGGAGGTGTCAAATTTGCGTATCAAAAAGAAAATCTGGATTTTATCCAAATGTATCATATTGGCAATTTGTTTCCTTTACATTACGATCTACCATGCAACGGACTTAAAAAACTACGCTCGTACTTATTATATTATAACTTATTTTTCCTTATACAGATTATTTGCAGTTCCCTTTGCTATATACAATGGGACTTCCCTGCTTGTAATTACTTTACTCAGAAAAAAATGTTTTCATAATAATTTTACTACACATGTAAAGAATTCACTTATGATTTTTATTTTTGTATATGCAATAACAGCCTTCCTTAGTTTCTTGAATTTAATGATAGAACTTCCGATAGCAGCCTATATAGCACCTATTGTGTACCAGATAGCTTCAGAACACCTATTTTTTATCCTTCTAGGAGTTCTTGACGGCTACCTGTTTCACACAATAAAACAATAACATAAAATATGGATAAGCAATGATTTTTCCACCATTGCCTATCCATATTTCAGAACATCTATTTCACGCTCACTTCCCCGGCAAGCACGCGCTTGTAGTCCTCATAATTCTTCTGTAACAAAGTTGGGGTGTCCAGTCCATATGGACATTTGCTCTTACATTTGTTGCAGTGTAAACAATTCTCAATCTTCTTCATTTTCGCCTGCATTTCCGGTGTGAGCTGTGCATCCGATGGTGCGCGGCGCAGCATGAGTGACATTCTTGCGCAGTTGTTGATCTCAATCCCTGCCGGACATGGCATACAATAACCACATCCACGACAGAATTCCCCACTTAATTCTTTTCTGTCATGCTCGATCAGCGCTTTGATCTCATCATTCATCACTGGTGGGTTATCAATATAGGAAATAAATTCTTCCAGTTCTGATCTTCTCTGGACACCCCAGATAGGAAGTACATTGTCATACTGCGCCTCAAATGCATAAGCTGCTGCCGAATTATTGATCAGTCCGCCGGAAAGTGCCTTCATCGCAATAAAGCCCATATCCGCTTCCTTACATTTTCTCACAAGTTCCAGATCTTTTTCTGTTGCAAGATAGCAGAATGGAAATTGTAATGTCTCATACAGACCGGAATCAATTGCCTCGTTTGCCACTGCCAGCCTGTGGTTTGTAATTCCAATATGGCGGATTTTCCCCTGTGCTTTTGCCTCCAACATCGCTTCGTACAATCCTGTGCCATCCCCCGGCTTCGGGCAGAAAGATGGATTGTGGAACTGATAAATATCGATATAGTCAGTTCTTAAATTATGCAGGGAAACCTCTAAATCTTTCCAGAAGTCCTCCGCATTCTGGGCAGCCGTTTTTGTGGCAATGTAAATCTTTTCCCCCATGCCCTCAAATGCTTCTCCCAGCTTTTCCTCACTGTCCGTGTAAAATCTTGCCGTATCAAAAAAAGTCATGCCAGCTTCATATGCCCTTCTCGCAAGCGCAACCGCATCATCTATGCTGATCCTCTGTATCGGGAGCGCCCCGAATCCATTCTTATTGACCGTGATCCCAGTCTTTCCAAGTGTTACCATTTCCATTTATTCTACCTTCCTATCTATCTTTTCTTTCCCAAGTATACCATCTATTACTTTATAGCGAAACTCCCATATAACGTAAATTTAATTATGAAAAAACGACAGGTGCATAAGAAAACACTGGGGAGCCGCCGGTCCTTAGAAGTCAGATTCTGTATTTCATTCTGATTTATCAGAAATGAAATGCAGGAGATGAGTTCTTAGTACCGTTGCGAGCGACACGTAGTGAAAACGTGTTTTCTTATGCACCTGCTGTTTTTTCATAATCTTCATTACCTAAATTGAGTTTCGCAACACATTAATTTTGCAGATACGGAAAGAAAACCTTACTCTGCTTCTTTTTGTCGAACATATTGTTATACTGCAAAATCTGATACCGATCGATCCACTCAGCCTCTTCTCCCACTGCCTCTTCCAGATGCTTAAAACAGCCACTGGAAACAGAATAGTATCCCCTCGAATTAATTGCAGGAATCGTCTGCTGCATATCAGCCAAAAACTGATTATAAGACGGAAGTGCGATCCCGGCGCGCTCCAGCGCCATCGTAGAGAGGTAATTCAGGCTTGTGATCGGAACTTCCTCTGTCTCTGTCTCATAGTTCGTCCAGATGAAGAACGGAACAGTGTAAAGGTTTTCCAGTTCATCCTCTGTCAGCCCCGACAAACCTTTCCCGTTCAGCCCTTTGTAAAAATTCGTGTTCAGGCTCGGCTGATGATCCCCGAAAAAGACGATCTCCACCGGATCATCCACGCTCTGGAAATAACTGATGAGATATTCCAGCGCCTTGTCGCTCTCATGAAGCAGCGACAGATACTGATTTGCATCGGAATAACTTGCTCCAAGTGTCCGGATCTGCTCATTAAAATTCGGGTATTTTTCCGTGTAACCGCCATGGTTCTGCATGGAAATACTCATGATAAACAAATCTTCATTTGCCTTTTTGCTCTCATACCGCTCTACAATGCTCTCGTAAAGCTCCTGGTCGGTAATATATTTCCGCAGCAGTTTGGTCTGGTCAAAATCATCTATAAAATGTGTCTCATCGAATCCCATAGTCGGGTAAACCGCATTGCGGCTCCATCCCGTTTCATAATAAGGATGCATTGCCACACAGGTATAACCGATATTTTTCAGATTCGAGACAATGGATGTCGGTGTGTCACTGATATACTGCTGATACACGACAGAACCACTCGGCAGAAATGCCATGGAATTTCCGGTCATAAACTCCCATTCAGAGTTTGGCGTTTTCGCACCAAAAACGGAGGAAAGGGCATGTCCCTTCATGATATTGTCCTGCAGGGAATCATAATACGGTGTCACCTGTTCATTCGTCAGAAAATCTCCCACCACGGAAAGATCCGCATACGATTCACTCATCACAACGATGATCGTAGGTTTTTCTTCTGCGTCTTGGTTTACATAACTTTCTCCATCGCCGCTATACTGGTTTTCAAGTTCTGTCACCACTTCCTCGGAATATCCGTCCGGCTCCGCAATAAAGCAGTCACGGATACTCAACACATAATTCAAGATATAACCGTTGCGGTAGCTTCCCTTCTGCTCCCACGTCTCAGTCACAGTGCCTTCTGTCTCGGTTCCAATATAAGCACAGCAGAATACCGCAATGGAAATACATACCACTGCCATCCACAGCCTTTTTTCAAATTTCACATGGATTTTCCGCACGAATGCCACATAAAGTACCGACAGCAGTACCACGTAAACTGCTCTGTCATCCAGCACAAACTCATAATTTCCAGCCACACTTAATCCGGTGGAAATAGAACGAAGATCACTGAAAATAAATTCATTTCCACGGAACAGATAGACAAAATAGTTGATCCCCGCAAAAATCATCAGTGCCATATGAGAAATAATACAAGTCAGACCCACATTTTTTGTAAACACCTGAACCACCAGATACACCACCAGACAGCACAGGACGTTCAAAAACATTTTGTTGTCCATGATCCTTGCCCGAAGTTCCGCATCCAGCAAAAGATACTGCACCATATAAGCAGTCATCACACTGCTTCCGCCAAGCAGCACCACGTTCAATGCCAGTTTTAACCATTTATTGTTAATTTCAATTTCCAGACTTTTGATCAGGAAATAGCAGGCTCCAAAACCTGCCAGCACATAAACCGGAAATGTTACTTTATAATATAATACCGCTGCAAAAATCATTGCCACGATAAGACGTATCAGATTTGTTTTTTCAAATTTCAGACGAATCTTCATCTTCCTGCTCCCTGTAATTGTTGCACACGCTGCATCCGCCCGTGCATCTCACCTCGATTTTACCCATTTTTTACACTTTACCAACGATATTCTATCATCCCATAAAAATTTGTCAATTTTGTGAAGCTTAATCTTTTCTTAAGACCTCTTTTTTCTCAAAAAAATACCCCACAATGACTTTTATGGAAAAATCATTATGAGGTATCAACCCTTGCATCTATGCAGACTGCGTCATCAGAGATTTTCCATTGCCCGCCGTTCCCTGATCTTTCGTGTGATCACCACAGCCACACCGATCAGAAACGGAAAAACAAAAGTAGCAAAACGATATAACAGAGACGCCGAACCAGCTATGCCCGTCCCGACAATCCCCGCAAAAAGTCCGGTAAATACAAACTCGGTGGAACCAATCCCCGCCGGTGCAGGAATTACGGCAGCAAGCATAACGGACAATGCGGTGATCGCCATGGTTTCCACCAGATTAATATTTTTATCTCCTGCAAAAAGAAGGTACGGCATTCCATACCAGAAGCAGAGTTTTAACAGGTTTAAGCCGATCACACCTGCGACCATTTTCTTCTTATGCAAAAGATATTTAGAAGCGGTTTCCAAATCTGCGCACTGTTCTCTCAACTGGTGTTCCAATGCGTCATACTTCCCTTTTTTATTAAAGAAATCGAGAATTGCAAAAATCAGCTGATGGAACTTTGTGGAACAGCAGAACAGGATCAGTGCCAGTGTGATCACCATGGTAATAGCATACCCCGCCAGAAGCAGCCAGGTATAACCTCCAAAATGTCCGCACATATAATTCCAGCTAAGGAAAAAGAAAATCGCCGAATAAATCGCGATGCTGATCTTATGGAATGCATACTGGAGCATGTACATTCCAAATCCTTTCGAATAATCAACACCGTGTTCATTCAGATAAATGATCGCTGCAACACCGGAGCCGCTTCCAAGTGTCGCAACACGATAAAAGGAACAGAAAAACATATTTTCTATTCCCCATTGATAACGAAAATCAGGGTTATACTGTTTTGCCAGCACTGTAGTGATCAGTGCTTCAACAAGACAATATATCCCTGACATCACGCATATACCTGCGAGAACAGACGGTGTCGTTTCTTTTAACTGCTCTAAGATCGGTCCCGCTGTATCCCGGAAGGTATATACGATCGCTCCTATAATTAAAATTACAAATAGCCATTTCAAAAGATTTTTCTGCTTTTTACTAATTGGTCTCGCCTCTTATTTCTTCTTGAAATTAGTGTATCCTTTCTGATGATAAGGATGCTCTTCCCACAGTTTATCCGCAGTCTTCTTCCACTCACATGCATATGACTCACATTTTCCACATAAGTGTTCTACCGGCTCAGCCTCTTCCACATCGGTAGAATGTGCTCCGGTTTCATGTACCATCTTCTGTAACAATTCCGGATTCTCAAGCATTGGACATGGTCTTAACATATTGTCATTGAATGGCTGACCATCCCTGTATGCCATGAATAATGGCTGTTTCAGACATTCAAGCAATGATTTCTCACGGATATTGGCACTGGAGTAGTGGATAAATACGCAAGGCTCAACATCTCCCTTTGGATTGATGTGGCAGTAGTTTCTGCCGCCTGCGATACATCCGCCGACAAACTCACCATCATTCTGGAAGTCCATAACGAAAATTTCTTTTCCGCCTTCTTTTGCACGGACCTCACGGATTCTGTGGTAAATATATTCACGCTGTTCTGCCGTAGGCATCAGTTCCGGTGCTGCCTTCATACCAACCGGCATCAAATGGAAATACCAGGCAAAACGGCTTCCGTGCTCGATCAGCAGATCGAAAAATTCATCGGAAGTAACTGCGTCCATGTTTTTACGAGTATAGCATACGCTGTTACCAAAAATCAATCCATTTTCATGGAGCAGATCCATTGCGTGAAGCACTTTATCGTATACACCGGCTCCTCTACGGAAATCGTTTGCATCCTCAAAACCTTCCAGAGAAATGGATAAGGAAAGGTTTCCGACACGCTTCATCTCGTCACAGAACGCCTGATCTACCAAAGTTCCGTTTGTATAGCAGTGGAATGCGCACTCATTATGTTTCTCACAAAGTTTGATGATATCTGCTTTACGAACCAGTGGTTCTCCACCAGTCATCATATAGAAGTAAATTCCAAGTTCTTTACCCTGTGTGACAATGCTGTCCATCTCATCAAATGTCAGGTTTAACTTATTACCATATTCTGCTGCCCAGCATCCGGTGCAATGCAGATTACATGCAGATGTCGGATCCATTAAGATCAGCCACGGAATGTTACAGTTGTGTACTTCCCTCATCTTACGGATTGTCTTTGTTCCTAAAAATGCAGCCTGAAAACCAAGGTTTAATGCTGTCATTTTAGCAACGTGTGGATCTGTTTCGTCCAGAAGACGATTCACATATCTCATCCATTTATGATCTGGATTTTTGATCATTGCTCTTGCTCCATCATACGCTTCTTTGCTGAAGTTGTTTCCCATAAATTTCTCTGTAAGGTCAACGATCTGCAGAAGTGCTTTCTCACGATCCTTATTCAGATTTTTTAATGTTGCGTCGACTGCGACACCAAATGCTTTTCTTTCCACTGTCTCTACTAAATTGGCCATCTCTTAATCCTCCGTTTTCCACACCAATCAACCTATCTGTCTCTTTTGTATAGATATTTAGGCTCTCACAACTATATTCTCTCTTACTAGTGGAAAGTATATGAAATTTCATGTTTTTTTTAAATATGCAAAAATTTTTCTTTGTCGCATGTCAATATACATTTTCCACTTATTGTCTATCATCTATATACAGAAACCGCTATATTGAATATTAATATTATGATACGTAGTTTTTAATACTATATGTATTATAGCATTGTTTTTTTCAAAGTCAATTTATTTTATCCATCTTTTTGCGCAGTTATTATATTTTTCTTAATAATGACTTCTCTGCTTAACAGCTCCTGATTTTGTGGGTATAATAAAAATGTACTGAAAATGAAATACTTTTACTTAGGAGATGACTTTATGCCCGGCTATGTGACACATTATATTTTTGGTCGTGATATGTATGAGAAATTGAGCGATCCGGTTTTGAAAAACAATTTATATAAAAACAGGGCGGTTTATGCCTTAGGGCATCAGGGACCTGATATTTTTTTCTATTATCTGCCGGCGTATGTACTGCACGGACACAATTTAGGAGACATGGCGCACACCGAAAATACCGGTGCTTTTTACGCCGCACTTTTGGAGAGCCGCAGTATTTTTAAGAAGCCAAAAGATCTGCAGATTGCAAACGCTTATCTGGAAGGCTTTTTAGGACATTACGTTTTAGATTCCATCTGCCATCCATTTATTTATGGCCGCACCCATTATAAGAAAGATGACAAAAGTTATTTTTCCCGCCACGCTTATCTGGAGACCGAGATTGACACCTCCCTGCTTGAGCTGAAATACCACAGACGGCGTGCCGATTTTCATATTGAAAATACGATTATGTTAACACCACATCAGAAATGGGTTGTCGCACGTATGCTCCATTACGCTTACCAGCACACTTACCACGGACTGTTTGTGAGCCGCTATACGATCTTTATGGCGATTTTTGCAACGCAGCTTGGCTTCCGTATTTTATACGACAGCACAGGACAGAAAAAAGTACTGTTCCGTTTTGCAGAAAAACATTTTCTCGGCTACCCGGTATTTTCACCGTTGATTGCCAACGACTCCCTGTTATTCCGCACTGATCCTTTTAACATGCAGCACAAAAAATGGACAAACCCCTGGGATTCGTCCATTACGTCCGAGGAATCTTTCTTTGATCTCTATGGGCGGTCCGAAGAAAAATATCTCCATTGTTTCACTGAATTATCCGCACTCTTAAAGGAACGGATACATTCGCCGAAAGCAGCGCTTCTGAAAGAACAGTTTTTGAAAGACTATGGAAATGCCTCTTTTCACAGTGGGTTATCCAGTGAACTGCCGTCTTAAAAAAAGAATTACAGCCTGAGCACGGAATTGTCTCAGGCTGTGTTATTTATAATTTGAAATATTCTTTTACCTGACCGAGAATGATATTCATCAGTCTTGTTCTTGCCTCCACACTCGCCCATGCAATATGAGGTGTGATGATCAGCTTATTGCTGTCCTTGATCTCACGGAGTGGGTTGTCTGCACTCATCGGCTCGACACATAGCACATCCAGTCCTGCCGCTGCGATCTCATTGTTTTTCAATGCATCTGCCAGATCCTGCTCCACCACGATCGGTCCTCGTCCGAGGTTTAAGAAAATAGCCGATTTTTTCATTTTTGCAAAGGCTTTGGCATTCATCAGATTCTGTGTGTTGGCATCCAGCGGCGCATGCACAGATACAATGTCTGAGGTTGTCAGCAGTGTGTCAAAATCCACTCTCTCGTAGCCTTCCTGATTATTCTTACCGGAAGTTGAATAGTAAATGACATGACAGCCGAACATTTTTGCGATATCTGCAACACGTCTACCGATATTTCCAAGTCCGACAATTCCCCATGTCATGCCGTTTAAGTCATGGAATACATTCGAGAAATGCGTGAAAATCGTATCTCCAATATATTTTTCTGATTTTACATAATTATCATAATAGTTCAATTTTTCCAACAGATAGAACAATAACGCAAATGTATGCTGCGCAACGGTCTCTGTGGAATATCCTGCGACATTGCGCCATTCGATCTGTCTCTTTGCCAGATATTCCTTGTCCAGATTGTTGGTGCCGGTAGCCGTCACGCAGACCAGTTTCAGGTGATCTGCCTGACCGATCGTCTGCTCGTTGATCTGTACTTTATTGATAATGACAACATCTGCGTCCTTCGTGCGCTCCCCTGCTTCCTCTGGTGTGGAGAATCCATACTTTACGACTTCTCCCAACTCGTCAAAACCCGAAAGGTCAATGTCGTCTCCAATGGATTTTGCATCTAAAAAAACGATTTTCATCTTTTTGTTTACTCCTTTTGTGAATTTCTCACAATTTAATTTAAGCTTTTACAAGTTTCACAACTGTCTATTTTTATAAATCCTGACAATCCAGATATTTTCTCAGGTCTTTCATTTTTTCCTGTCCGATACGGTAGCCCTCTTCATAGAGTTCCCGCAGTTTCTTTGGATCAGACTCTGTACGTCCAACACCGAGTGTCGTCTCCGGTGCGATCACAAAAACTTTTCCCTGCTGCTCAAGCTCTTCCAGTTTTTTTACATCCTCATTGTAACGCTCTGCCCTTGTATCCATGGCTTCCACGATCTTTGGATACTTTTTGTAAAGTTTGTCCGTGATTCGGATCGCTTTCTCAGTCGTTTTCACATAACCATGCTCTCTGGTAAGCACGACGATCAGTTTGTCGCAGCCCTCCTCCAAAGCATGCCGGAATGGGATAGAATCTGCGATTCCTCCATCCAGATAATAATGCCTTCCGATTTTGACCGGCTGAAATAAAAGCGGAAGGGAACAGCTTGCCACCAGCGTATCTTTCATTTCCACGCTCTGTGGCACTTTCAGATACTCTGCTTTTCCGGTATGGATATTGGTCACACATGCCTCCACGACACCCTTGTATCCTGCAAAAGTTTCGTAGTCAAACGGCAGCAACTTATTCGGGACTTCGTCAAAAACGAATCCGATGTTATAATAACTCTTCTTTTTGCGGTCAAACAGATATTTCAATCCCATGTACCGCTTATCTGCCATATATTCTTCTAAAAGTTTCAGGTTACGTCCCTTCTGTTTTGACAGATACGACACACCAAATGCAATTCCTGCCGAGACACCGATAAAATAATCCGGCATCAGTTCCTCTTCCAGAAATGCGTCCATCACACCGCAGGAAAATGCTGTCCGGCTCGCACCGCCTTCAAATACCATTCCTAATTTCATATTATTTTACTTCTTTCTGTTTTTTCTGTCATACCTTGTAGTCTTTCCTGTTTTACACGGAAAAATCAGTTCTGCTGCTCTGCCTGTTCTGAGACCTCGCTTTTTTTCGGCATTGCATCGCTCTCTGTCACATAAAGCGTTACACCACGGATTTCTTTTACCTTCACGATTGTGCCGGCCTCAAAAGTTTTTCCATCTTCGTAGGCGCGCGCAGTCCATTCCTGTCCATTTAACACGGCGGTCCCGGTTCCCTTAATATTATCTACCGCCTCTGTCAGACATACGTTTTTATCCACTGCTGCCTCATAATTGGTTTTCACAAGACGCGGTTTCATATATTTTAATGCCCATGGTCTTGTAAATACGAGCAGGATCACGGACACGATAACAAATGCTGCGAACTGCCATACCGGTCCAAGTCCGGCTGCGTCTACAAGCAATGCCACCACTGCTCCACCTGCAAACCAGATGGAGGTAAGGCCTACCGTGATGATCTCCACCACTGCAAATATAATAATCAATGCGATCCAGATAATTGCTGCTTCCATAATTGTTCTCCTTTTTTTACGTTTTTACTCGCAGTGCACGCCATGAATCGCTTCGCGCTTCATGGCTGACGGGCATTCGCCCTATTGCACGCATTTTTACGTTGTTGCCCGCAGTGCACGCCATGAACCGCTTCGCGCTTCATGGCTGACGGGCATTCGCCCTATTCAAATCAAAAGAAACAAAATTCTGACTACGAGTAGTCAAATTTTATTTCTTCCGATTTGAGCACTGCTCATTGCTATACACATTATAAACGATTTACCGGAATTATACTAATTAATTTTATCTTACTGCCGATAAATATTACAGCAGAGGTATGAATATAACGAATTTAAGGATAGATCCTATTCCACGGAGGGAATTATGGCAGCAGTCGCAGGAACCGGCACATCTCTGAGTGCCAGTTATTATCTTAGAAATTTTTATACAGCAAACCGTAACGCAGTCACTTCATCCAAGCGCAAAGAGATGACAGGCGGTACTCTTTCACAGGCGGATGCCACAGCGCTTCACCGTGCAGCGAAGAAGCTGCGCCAGTTTCATTATGAGGATGACACAACAGACAGTGCAAATATTTACGGAAGCGTCAACGCATTTATACAAGTTTACAATAACACGCTGTCATCCGGAAATAAAACAGATGACGCTTCTTTGAACCGTTACTCCAGATATCTGAAGTCACTTTCCAAGGAGCATTCGAGTGAATTGTCCAAGATTGGGATCACCGTTAATTCCGATGGAAGCTTAAGTGCCAATGACAACCTGCTAAAATCAGCCAAAGTTTCCAAAGTCAAAACATTATTTGCTGATGATGCAGAATATATCACAAAGGTAAGCCGTTATTCCAAGAAAATGGCAGAAAAAGCTGACAGCGTTGTGCTAAGCGAAACACTTGGCAGCAATATCGATCTGACTTTATAGAAAAAAGACTGGTGTGCGAAGCATGATGAACTATCATCCTCTTCGTGTTCCAGTCTTTTCTTCCTTATATATACTTCATATCGATCGTGACATCATTCCCCTTCACGCATACCTCTGCCATGCTTCCGCAGACAAGCGGCATCATCGGTGGTCTGTGTCCAATATCCATATCCATAATGATCGGCACCTCAAATTCTTTTAAAATGTCGGTCACTGCACGATAGTGATCGAGTCCCATCATCTCTTCCCCGATACAGCACGGACGTCCGATCAGAAAACCTTTCACATGCTGAAACCATCCCGCATTTTTCATCTGCCACATGGCGCGTCGGATTCCCATCACATTCAGATCGCAGCACTCTAAGAACCAGATGATTCCGTCTTCCTTGTATTTCTCATTGAATTGATTTACATAATCAAATTGTGTTCCCAGTAAATTTACGAGGCAGTCCACACAGCCGCCCACAAGACGTCCTTCCATTGTCACCACCGCATCCGGATTCTCCGCTCCGGTATATAACATCGGATCTACCTTTTCTGTCTCATGCTTCCAACGAATGGTCTCCGTATCTCTCTGTACGCTATGTGTTCCCGGATAAACTACCAGCTTTAACGGTTCTGTCGTATTGTAAGGCACATAAGGATTTCCCTCATCTTTTAAATCGTCTTTCTCCCAAAATGGATAGCCGTGAAGTTTTGTGCGCGCCCCGGTCAGCACTTCCATTGTATCAAAAAGGCTCTCATGCCACGGCTCCATGCCAAAAGTTCCTGCGCACGGACCATACACCGCTGCCGTATCACAGATCGTGCTAAGCAAAAACGTAAAATTCGTATTGTCCGAATAACCCATATACCATTTCGGTTCCGCAGACTTAATTTTCTCAAAATCGACGAAATTCATTGTCTCACACATCATTTCCCCGCCACCGCAGGAAATGAGAATGTCGTTATCCACACTGCAATAGTAATCCGTCAGTTCTTTTCCACAAGCCTCCGGTGTATTACTGATGCCAATTCCTTTTGCCACATAACAGTTCGGACCTAAGTCAAGCCCATAACCCATCTCCCGAAATTTTTTCTGCGCATTCAAAAACGCTGTATAATATGGTTCTGTCGCACAGCCAAACGATGGTGCCACAAAACCAATCGTTCCCTTCTCCGGTAAAAATTTTGGATATCTCATCGTTCTATCACTCCTGCCTGTTCATATTTTTTTCTGAAATCACAACATAAAATACCTTGCCATAATACTGATTTTCCACCAGTCTGCCCCATGCAGCCACGGATTTTATGGCACCATCTTTTCCCTGAAGTTTCACTTCATAAAGCGCAGTGTCCGCATTTCTGGCTGATCACTACCTGTTCCAATTTCTTTCTTTTTTTACATTTTCTGTCAGTAATCTATAATATTCTTCCAGTGCGACTTCCATCACGATGGTATCTTTTCTGCAATATGCACTGTGAACAGTTTCAAGTTTATTCCGTCTGAGCTGCTTCTGCTCCGGATCTTTTCCCATTTCTGTCTCTTCCGATGCAAAACGGATATAACAGTCTGCCGATGTTTCTAAAAGCCTGCGGAAAAGTCCATTTGTGATCGTTCCATAGACAAATTCATGGAACTTCTCTTCTGCATCTTCGCCCTCTGCTGAGTACCCCCATTCAAAGGACATCTCTGCAAGGTCTTTTAATGCTTTCTTTTCCACATTTCCGAACATATCAAATATTTCTTCAATATTTCTTTCCGAGAAATCTGCCACCACAACATGGCGGGTGGCAAGTCGCCTTACAAGCCCCTGCTCCTCTAAAATCTGTAATGCCTCACGGACCGGCATTCTCGAATAGCCAAGTTTCTCCGACAATTCCTCCTGGCGAAGCGGCTGTCCTGCCTCCATTCTTCCTGATAAAATCTCATTTTGTATTGCTTCTGCGATATAATCGCAGGTACGTTTATTCTTCATGATTGTAGTTCCCCTTTTCTGCACTACTTAGTGTCCAATATACAATGTATCCAATTTTTCCCTATTTGTAAATAAAAACCTTTGGAAGCGAAAAAAAGAACTGCAGACATCTGTCCACAGTCCTCTTTCTGCCATCGCATTTATTTAGCTGTTTGGATATTTATTGATCATACGCTCGATCAATTCTACTGACTCTTCAATACCGTAGCTTGCACTGTTGATGCATAAATCATAGTTAACGGCATCTCCCCACTTCTTACCGGTATAATCAAAATAATATTTTGCATGCTTTGCATCTAATTTTACCAGAAGGTGTGCTGCCTGTTTATAATTTAAGTTGTGCAGTTCCATCATACGACGTACACGCTGTTCAAAAGAAGCTGTAATAAAAATACTGATATGTGGGATTCGATGATTTGTAAGTACAACATCCGCACATCTTCCCATTACAATAAAATCTTCCTTCTTTGCCATCTCACAGATCAGATCACTCTGATTGAAGAAAATAGCATCCTGAACTGGAAGTCCATGATATTTCTTGAAATTCTTGAAGAACTTTCCAACACCTGTATTTTTCTCAATCTTTCCTTTGAATTCCTCTACATAATTGCTGTGATCTTCAATATTCTCTTTTTCAGCATCCATTCTCTTCAAAACCTGGTCAAAAATTTCTGCATCATAGTAATTGATTTTCAACTTATCTGCCAGTGCAAAACCAATATCGGTTCCGGCACTTCCATGTGTACGACCAATACAAATGATCAGATGATCATCCGGTGAGAACTTCTGTCTTAAATTGGAAGTATTCAATGCCGCCATATTTTCGTTGATAATATCAACGCTTCCAAAACTGGTTGGAATTGCTGCAATTTTTTTCAGAATCTCATTATACTGGGACATCATTCTGTGATGATCTTCTTTATTCTTAATGGTTCTCGCCATATTACCGATCAATGCAATATCGCTTCGGATTTCATGTCCCTGTGGTCTTGTAATTAACAGCTTTGTGATTTCCTCGATGCAGGTTGCCTCATCTCCGGCAAAAGTTCTACCAAGAGAAGAACCTACACACTCATATACCTCTTTATCTAACTGATAGATCTGCTTTGCGATCTCGTAACAATTCTCTCTATTTTTTTCCATGACTCATCATACCTTTCTATCACTGCAATTTTATAAGAAGAATACCAGCATATCAATAAAGAATACAGGTACTAAAATACACAGTGACCAGCCCATATATCCGAAGAAGGATGGCATACGGATACCGTTTTCATCAGAAATAGATTTTACCATAAAGTTTGGCGCATTTCCAATGTAAGTGTTAGCTCCCATAAATACCGCACCACAGGAAATTGCTGTAAGAATCTTTACAGAGATGGTACCAACTGTAGTAACAATACCGGATGTGAATCCAAGTGTTCCTGCTGTTGTGAGGAATACAAGGTAAGTTGGTGTGTTATCCAAAAAGCTGGAAAGAAGTCCGGTTGCCCAGAACATCTCATATGGCTCTGTAATTCCGAGGTTTGGTCCCATTGTTTTCAGTAATGCAAGTGCTGGCTGCATTGTGATGAAAATGCCGATAAATAATACCGCAACTTCTTTGATTGCACCCCAGGTAAAGTGGTTCTGGGTACGGATCTTCTCATTTGTTGTCTTAAATGAAAGTAATGCAGCTAAAAGAATAATTGCAACCTCAATAATTGCAGGGAATGTCAATTTAACAGATTTGTAAATTGTAATTCCAAGTACGTTTCCGGCTGCATCCTGGAACATTGGCAGACTTGGAAGTGTACCACTTAAAATAACTGCTACAACGATTGCTACAAGGAAAATTACATTATGTAAACCTTCTATTTTGATATCTACACCTGGTTTACTGATATCCGGGCGTAAACCATTTGCAATATCCTTACGATACTGTTTCTTATCAATTAAGTAGAAAATGATCAATAATAAAATCATATTGAAAATTAAAATCGGGAACAGATGCAGGCTCCAGAAGAATGGAACGCCACGCATAAATCCCATCAAAAGTGGTGGATCACCGATTGGTGTCAGGCATCCTCCCATGTTAGAAATCATGAAAATAAAGAAGATCATGATCTGTGCTTTATTCTTTCTCCATGAATTCATCTTGATCATTGGACGAACAAGCAGCATACTTGCACCGGTCGTACCGATACAGCTTGATAATAAAGTACCGAACGCTAAAAATAAAGCATTCACACCAGGGGAACCCGCAAGGTTACCCTCCAATGTAATATTTCCGGATACACAGAACAGACCGAACAATAAAACGATGAAGGTCAGATAATCGTTCACGATACACTCTAACACTGTTTCTGTCGTCTCTCCTGCACCGTTTAACACGATGGATGGGATAATAAAAAGCAATGACCAGGCGATCACTGCCAAAGCCTGATGTTTTTCCCACCATTCAGGCTTTATCAAAGGCATTACCGCGATGCAGAGCAATAAACCCGCAAATGGAATGCAAAGTAAATAACTGTTCATGTTATGCACCTCTTTTTTCTTTCTTTAACATATTCTAATTCAAACCCATGTCAATATTATCAGATTTTCCAAAATTTTCAACTTTTTTCTAACTAAAATTCGGTTAAGAAATACATATAAGTGAAACTGTATTTTTTTCTGCTACAAAATCACGGTTGTGTGATATCAATATCTGATGGTTTTCATTTTTAAAAATGCACAGAGACGAGATTCGCTCTGCGAATCTCGTCTCTGATTAGCGGTCGTCAAATGCACCGCATGAATGCGTGCATTTTCCTCGTCGCCATAACAAAAAAAATCGTTACAAAGCTCCTCTGCAACGATCTTTTCAGCAATTTTACCATAAATCTGCCAACTCGTAAATCAGCTTTTCTGTTTTCTCCCATCCAAGACAAGGATCTGTGATGGATTTTCCATAGCAGTGTTCGCCAACTTTCTGGGCACCATCCTCAATATAACTCTCGATCATAAGTCCTTTTACCAGATTATGAATCTCTTTTGACACTTTACAACTATGTAATACATCTTTGCTGATACGAATCTGTTCCATAAACTGTTTTCCTGAGTTAGAATGATTGGTATCCACGATGACCGCCGGATTTGCGAGGGTTGTCTGCTGTGATGCGTTGACATCTTCATAATGTTCTAATAAATTCTGCAGATCTTCATAATGATAATTTGGAATATTGCGTCCAAACTTGTCCACATATCCGCGTAAAATAGCGTGTGCATATGGATTTCCGGTTGTTGTCACTTCCCAGCCACGATACAAAAATGTATGTCCGTGCTGTGCAGCGATCATGGAATTCATCATAACAGAAATATCCCCGCCTGTCGGATTCTTCATTCCGACCGGAATCCCAACTCCACTTGCAGTTAGACGATGCTGCTGGTCTTCCACGGAACGTGCACCTACTGCCACATAAGACAACAGATCAGACAAATATCTGTGATTCTCCGGGTAGAGCATTTCATCTGCACAGGTAAATCCGGTTTCTTTTACCGCTCTCGTATGCAGTTCCCGGATTGCAATGATCCCTTTTAACATATCCTCTTTTTTCTCCGGATCCGGCTGATGCAGCATTCCTTTATATCCAACGCCGATTGTTCTCGGCTTATTGGTATAAATACGGGGAATCATGAAAATTTTATCTTTCACTTTTTCCTGAACCATTCTCAATCTGGATATATAGTCAATAACAGCATCTTCATTATCCGCGGAGCAGGGACCGATCACTAAAATCAGCCTGTCATCTTTTCCCTCAAAAATATTGCGTATCTCTTCATCTCTCTGGGCTTTCACTGCCACAACTTCTGTACTTACCGGAAACTGCTCTTTCAACTCCTGTGGTGTTGGCAGTTTCCGTAAAAATTCCATCTCCATTTCCATTGGTACATCCTCCATGTGTAACTCCAAGCCTGCATAAAAACTTCTCTTTGCCAGTATCTATCGTCATACACTCTGTGCTATCTACATCTTATGCAGTTTTGTTTTCGTACTTCAACGCATTGAAGTATTCTTTTTTATCATAATAGTTTCACAGGAATCCGTCAAGTGCTAATTCTTGTTCATTACTGGTTTTCATTATTTTCTACTGAGTTTTTCAAATCCTCTGCCAGTAAATAAATATTTTCCAGCACTTTTTTACAATTGGACATCTTCTCCACTGTAATGTCTGCCGTGCGGAGACCCTCGGTGGAAGAAGCTGCTACCTCCTCACCTGTTGCAGACAAATGCGTGATGTTATCTGAGATCACTCCTGTCGCATCCAGTATTTTCTGAATACTCTGTTCTGCAACTTCGATATTTCCCATTAAAACTTCCACTGCATTACCAACATCATTAAATTTATCTCTGGTATCATCGATCAGATGATTCTGCTTCTCTACAGATTCTGCCGCTGTCATGATGCTGTCATTCGCACGTTTTGTATCCTCATTCAATTTCTGGATGATCTCTGTAATATTTGCAGAAGCATCCTTCGTCTGCTCTGAAAGCTGACGGATTTCATCTGCCACGACTGCGAAACCTTTTCCGGCTTCACCGGCTCTTGCTGCTTCAATAGACGCATTCAGGGCAAGCAGATTGGTCTGATTTGAAATGTTGATGATGGAGTCGACAAATGTTTTTACTTCCTCCACTTTACCGGTCAGGCTTCTGATCACATCCACCGTCACCTGACTCGCATCTGCAACGTTCACGGCCTGTTCCTTCAATTCACTGACAACACCGGCACCTTCTTTGACATTGTCATTCGTCTTATGTGATGCCTCGATCATTTCTTTAATACCCTGCTCTGCCTGATCGGTATTCCCCTGAATATCAGAACACATAACCGCCTGTTTCTGGATCGCTTCCGCTGTGCTTTCTGTGCTGTCTGCAATTTCCTGAATGGAACTGTGACTCACATTAATGGAGTCCTGCAGACCGTCAAGCATATCCATTGCCTCTCCAAAATGCTTGGAAATATTCTCTGCAACGATGATCATCTTTTTATTACTATCCTCCTGGATATCCGATGCATTTTGAATTTCTGCAAGATTTTCTTTAAAGAAACGCTCGAGCAGACGCTCTGCACTATTGCAGGCATATGCGGTCAGCAATAATACAAACAGCCCAATCACATTATTCTGCAGATCTGATCCGTCACCCAGAAAGCATCTGACTAAATGAACTACAATGGAAACCAGCGCAATACCATTTGTCACCATCACAATTTTCTTGTCCAGATAAACCATTGCAACGATCAGCAACGGCAGACCATATGTCCATGTTCCAACGGTTGTGTTCAATTGGACAATTACGAAATAACCTATCATCATTGACACTGTCATGATTACCGCACATGTGCGTGTTGTTCTTTTACCAAGATATGCTGCAACCGAGATAACGACAACTGCTGCTGACGTGACTGCCTCCATCATAATCTTTGCCGCATGTCCGCCCTGACTGACGCCCAATGCTAACATCAGGGTAGCTGCTATGTATCCAAAAACAACCACTATTGCGAGCAGTACTCTTTTATTCGCTCTGGAATATTGTTCTTCATTCATATAACTTCCTCTTTTCTGGTTAAAATGTATTTTTCGTGTTATGTCCTATTATACTACAATGTATTTTGCTCATCTACATTTTTTGTATATTCTGCATAACTTTGGAATAATTATACGTAAATAAATCAGTATTTTGACAGTTAAATATTGTTTAGATCCAATTACAATTCCTGCTTTTTTTCACGCAAAAATAGCGGTAAACCATGAAGTTACTGGCTGAACCGCTATTTTTAAGTCATGAGACATCGGGGATTCGAACCCCGGACAACTTGATTAAAAGTCAAATAGTTAATACCTTATTTTATAGGTACTTAGACTGTTTCTTGGACATTTTTTAGACATCTTGCATTCTTATTAATATAAGGTAGAAACTTTTTTCATATTTCATTTTGTATTTATAAAATACCTATTTTACATTTGAACCATTACTACTATCGACTACATCAAAATAATAAATTGAAATCGGTTCTTCGGATTTTTCTCTATATTTTTTATATCTTTCTAATGGATTCTTTTCTTCTTTTTCCGTATTTTCGAACACCTGCACCTCAAATCTACCCAAACATGGCAAAAAAACCTTTTTTTCTATTTGTCCTATATTTTGAAATGTATTTAAGTGGGAAACTGGATCTGAAAAATTTTCATCTTTACTCTCTGATGTTTCTTCCATTATCATTGAAAATATATATGATATTTTTTTTGAAAAATCCTCGCCATCCTCTTTTGACCTATCAAGAACACAATTTATATAATAATCCAAGCTAAAATTAGACTCAACCTCATCACCATATCCACTTAAAAAAGTAACTATATTAATAGTAACTGGATTTTTTCTCATTTGACTATCTAGTTCAATTTGGTTTATTATTCCTAAAACAGATTGCGTATCTTCATCATATGCTTTGCACAGCACTACATTAGTATTAAATTTTTTCATTTATAATCCTCCCACTTATTTACCCCTTGAAATTGCTCAAAAGAATTTTTTAAAGATGAGTTATTATATGCTGAATTTCTAAGAATATCCTTTGTTTTTTCATCAGATTCATCAATTTTATGTTTAATATCTTGACTCATACTATTCATTTGTTCCGTTAATTTTGTCTGAAGTTCTTGCATTATCTTTAGAGAATTATTGTTGGTCTTATTTGTTTCATCCAAATTATAAAAACTGAGAAATAATGATATAATTCCTATTATAAGTGCCACTAATCCCAAAACAATACTCACCCAACTATTTATTGTGTTTAATTCAATTTCTTCTTTAAAATATATGCTTCCAAGAAATAATCCTATAATACTTGTTGCCAATACATAAAACGTAAATTTTCCCCACAAGCTTCGAAAGAAATCTATTGTTTCACGAATATTTTTTTCTTTTTTATAGTTTCTTATAAACCAAATAATAAAAGTACTTTCTATAATTACTATAATTACTAATACAACAATTACATAATTCGAAGCCATAACTAACCTCCAAATATTCAAATACTCTTAGTAACCCTTTCTACTATAACACACTTTTTTAATAAATACCTCTATAATTTTTCAAAAATTAACAATAAAAGCCGACAGACAAACTCTGTCGGCTTTATAACATCATAATCTTATAAGATATACATCTTTTTTATTACGCTTTTACAATTGCAGCGTTAAATCTCCCGCTACCTCCAATTTTTCCTGTAAAGCGATAGCATTTGCTTTGTTACGGTACGCTCCGACCTGCACACGATAAATAGAATCTTTATCACCTACGCTTGTCTCTGATCCGGAGGCTGATGCAGCATCATCAGATGTATCATTGGATGGTTCAATGTACTGCTGACCGGTAATTCCGTAAACAATGGCGGTTGCCATGCTCTTGTAATCATACAGTGCTACATCATCCTTATCATCCACAAAGCAACATTCAATCAGCATCGCCGATGCGGTTGTGTGATTGAGCACATAAAGCTTTTTGTTAATCTTCACACCACGATTTTTAAATCCAAGTGCTTCAATCGCTTTTACAACTTTCTCTGCGTATGGTTTGGCTTTGCTGTTGTCGCTATACACATATGCTTCTACCCCGGTTGTCTGTCCATTTCCGGTTACATCCTTAGCGCCGGCATTAAAATGGATGGATACATCCAGATCAACGCTGTTAGCATTACACTTGCCAACAATATTACAAAGCACGTTATTTGCACTTGTGCCATTGTCAACCGTACAGTCATACACGGTATGTCCAAGACCTTTAAGCTGTCTGATAACCTCATTTTTTACGTTTCTTGCTTCTGTGGATTCACGGATGATTCCGATAGCTCCACACGCTACTTTTCCGTCCGGGTTGTGTCCGGCATGTACATTAATAATCATATCTTACTTTTCCTCCTTGTTGATATACTGTTTAAATAACTGGTGCAGTCCTGTGTTTGTCAATCCACTAAATAAACCACTTAATATAATTGACGGAGAAATACTCCAACCGTTCACCCAGATAGATAACAGCACTCCCAGAATAGCGCAAATGGTAGGAATGTGTTTATTATCTACATCCTTAATCCACTTTTTCACGACATATCCTACACAAAGGCAAATGCCTACGATCACCGGCACCATAAATTCTGTTAAAAATCCTAAATCCTGCATGTCATTTCTCCCTTTCTTCTAAATCTGCAACTCTGTGATTAATAACCTTAATTTGCTCCTCAACGACTGGTACACGCTGTGCAAAATTATTATGTAATCGTACCTCGCGCGTCAGTTCATCAATCTTACAGTCTGTGACTGCCTATGCTGTCTGAAGTTTCTTCTCTGGTTTTTTCTGCCCCGAACTTACTGTTAGCACTGTTCCAATCAAAGCCAATCCTCCTTTCCTTATTATTTGCAATAAAAAAGGACTACGGTGTTTTGCCGTAGACCTCTCTTATAAAATTATTCTTTTTGATAATCAAGAATCTCTAAATCACATTTTTCTATATCGTAATTTTTTTTCACTGACAATCTCAGTGTTGCAGATTCTCCTGGTGCTAATCCCTCTGAACCTACTGCGTAAGTCCAATCTGTATCCAATGTTGTTCCAGAAGAATTTTCAAACTTCCCTTTAACTTCAATAAATGTATAAGTTTTTCTTCCATTATTGGTCATTGTTGCAGTACATATAGTATATGAACTATTACTACTTACCTTAATATCCGAAAAAGATAATACATCTTCTGCTTTCTCAGGAGTATAATAACTGTTATTTGCAGTTGATGGTAAATGTGTATAGCAATAATCTTTTCCTTGTGCCACTTTATTATAACATCCATTTTTATCACAAGTATGTATCATGCAATAATCCCCTTTGAATTCATGCGGTAATGGACATATACCTGCTCTACACTTAAACACTAATACATATAAAATTAAAAAAAATATTATTATTCCTAATGCTAAAATCTTTTTCCTCGGTAATTCTTTTTTAGGAATTTTAGATATTGACAATTCTTGGTTACTTACCTCTATTTTACTTCCACAATATTTGCAAAATGTGGCAGTGTCGCTAATTTCTCTTTTACAATTCGGGCATTTCATTATTCTAACCCCATTTTATGTTTTATTTTCGTAACATCAATATCTACTCTTTCCCATGTATCATTATCACTACCTGCTAATATATACATTGCCAAATTTGCCTTCGCCTCTAATTGTTTCATATAATCCCTGTCATCTTCATCTGGTTCATCCGCATAATCCATAATATATTCACCATCTCTGAAAATGGCTTCATCTGTCGTTATAGCACCATATCCATTTGCTCCACCATATTTAAAAACTGTATATGTATAATCAACACTTCCATTGTCGTCATGGTGCTTTAAAATGAAAAATTCATCGTAGAGTTTAAACGAATCAGGATTTCGCATCATGCCTTGTAATTCAGTTGCATTTTGATATGCTAGTTGTTCATCTTCATTTAAACTCGATTTCATAATGTTAATAGCAACCACACCTATAATTGCAATTATAGCAATGATTGCAACTGGAATAATTATCTTTATTATTTTTTGTTGTTTGACCTCTTTTTCTTCCTCGTCTAAAGGACATCCACAATAAGGACATTCCGTTGCACTAATATCAACTTCCTTACCACATTCACTGCAAAACTTTTTAGGAATTACTTCCTCCACCAATACTTTTCCGCAATGAATACATTTTTTTGACTTGTCCGAAATTTCCTTACCACATTCAGGACATGTAATCATAGCCATAAATTCTTTCCTCCCATGTAATTTTATTAAATTTCATCTAAATTATACGCTTCTTTATATATGCTTTCAACAAAATTTTCCGCAATGTGGAAATTCATTTTACCAATATGGAAATACTAATTGATACACTAACAGTGAAAGTAGGTGATACAGTTGGTGCATATGGGAGAAAAATTACGATCTCTCAGAACTGAGAAGAAATTAACCCAAAAACAAGTAGCAGATAGGATAGGATTAGCCATAAGTGCTGTATCTTCCTATGAATCAGGCAGTCGTTATCCTTCATATGAAGCGTTGATAAAGTTGGCTCGTATATTTCATGTATCTACAGATTATCTCTTGGGAATTACTGATAAGAGGAATGTAGATGTTACTGGTCTTGATGATGAATCTGTGGAACTGGTTTCACAGTTAGTAGATAAGTTGAGAAAGTAAGGTGTCCTGATATTGGACATCTTATTTTTTTACTCACCATAATTTCGTGGGAAGTGCATTGCAAGCATATAGTTTTCAAACACCCATGTCTTAAACTCCCTAAAAGAGCAACTATTGAGGTCTGGCTTGGCTAATAATTTCTCCAACTGTTCATTCGAGTAAGTTTCCTTAATATCCTTCTGTGCTCTTGGAAGATGAATTTTGAACAAGGTCATGTAATTACATTCCATGCAGTAATACAGAAATGCTCTCACAGACCGTAAATAAGATACGACAGATACATCATTCATATTATGTTCTGTCTTAAGATGATTGGTAAATCCATTCACTGTGTCGATTGTAACCGCACTGATAAGACCACCATCACAGCAATCTACAAACGGCTGAATCTTATTCTCGTATGACACAATAGATGCTTGGAATAAATTCTTGACACGACACTTTCTGATAAATAAATCATAAGCATCATTTACAGATAAATTTTTAGATTTGTTCATTTGGATTTGTTTCATAATAACAACCTCACTTTCTGTGTGCTTGACTGCTAAATTTAAGTGAGAAGGTTATACGAATACAATAAAAAAACTCATCACTAAAAGCAATGAGTTTTCTCATTTAATGAGACATCGGGGATTCGAACCCCGGACAACTTGATTAAAAGTCAAGTGCTC
>ERZ1026856.229-NODE-229-length-39963-cov-5.820963_pt1 | contig 39963 bp, 33 predicted proteins | sample MGYA00380158_ERZ1026856 | MGnify/ENA primary metagenome ERZ1026856 (study PRJEB33269, sample SAMEA4719794) | human gut metagenome | biome: human-associated habitat; feature: organic feature; material: feces | place: Cameroon | collected 2013-10 ... | reverse complement strand
GGGATCGATCTGCCGAAGCAGGAAATGACAGCACAGCAAAAGCAGCAGGAGGGACTCAGACAGACTCTGCTTGAGATCAATAAAAAGGCGGCCGTCTACTTTTACGATGCCCTGCGGAAGCCGGTCGGACAGCTCGGTATGAACTACTTCCGAAAGCGGCAGCTGAGTGATGAAACACTCCGTGTCTGGGGCCTCGGTTATGCCGATCAGACCCGGGACGGACTCTATCGCTATCTCCGCCAGTGCGGCTACGAGGATGCGATCCTGCGGGAGTCCGGTCTCGTGAACTTTTCCGAGCGGGGCGCATACGACAAGTTCTTTAATCGTGTCATCTTCCCGATCATGGACGTCAACAGCCGTGTGATCGGCTTCGGTGGCCGTGTGATGGGCGAGGGCGAGCCGAAGTACCTGAACAGCCCGGAGACCCGGCTCTTCGACAAGTCGAGAAACCTCTTCGGTCTCTGCTACGCGAAGAAGTCGCGGAAGAAGTATTTCATCCTCTGTGAGGGCTATATGGACGTCATCTCGATGCACCAGGCCGGTTTCACCAATGCGGTCGCTTCACTCGGTACGGCGCTCACGGAAGAGCAGTGCCGCCTTCTGAAGCGGTATGTCGGTGAGATATTCCTCACCTATGATTCGGATGGTGCCGGCATCAAGGCTGCGAAGCGCGCGATGCCGATGCTGAAGGCGGTCGGGATCCAGAGTAAGGTCATCAACATGAAGCCGTTCAAGGACCCGGACGAGTTCATCAAGGCGAAGGGGCAGGAGGCTTTCCAGGAGCGCATCGATCAGGCCCAGAACAGCTTTCTCTGGCTCATCGATGTGATGAAGCTCGACTACGACCTCAAGGACCCGGCAGGCATGACAGCGTATACAAATGCCGCCGCTGAGAAGCTCAGCGAGATCCCGGAGGCCATCGAGCGGGAGAACTACATCCAGGCCGTAGCCCGCGAGCAGATGATCGACGTGAATGCCCTGCGCCGCCTCGTAAATACGATGGGGGAGCAGCGGGCGCGTCGGAACTCACCGCTCAATGAAAAGCTGTATCAGTCCACGACCTCCATGCCGCGGACGAATCCGAAGAAGAAGGTCGAGACGGCGCTCCAGAAGTCGGAGAAGCAGCTCGTCACATGGCTCAGCGAAAAGCCGGAGCTCATCAAAACCGTACAGAAGTATATTCAGCCGACGGACATCAGTGATGAAACCGTACGCACGGTGCTGGAGCTCGTCTACCAGCAGAAGCCGGTCAATACGATCCTCGATCGTTTCCGTGAGGACGAGGAGGCGTATGAGAAGGTCGCCGCGATGTTTAACGGAAATCTGCTGCCGGAGGATGTCGACGAGCGCGAGTTCAAGCGCGGGCTCGAGGATGTGATCCGGAATGTCAAGATGAGCTCGCTGAATACGAAAATCGCGAACGAGACGGATCCGCGACAGCTGTCGGAGCTCTTCCAGCAGCAGTCAGCGCTGCAGGGTCTGCACATCGATTAAGTATATGGGAGAGGCTTCATAAAGCCGGCCTGCAGAAGCATCTTGATGAAGCGGGACATAGCGGCTCTGCAGAAGCATTCCGATGCACAGAACGATCAGGCTATATACAGGAGGAACGAATTGGAAAAGCAGTTTCAGCTTCCGAAAAGACTGGAAACCATCATAGAACGGATGCCGGCTTCCGGCTACATCGCGGATATCGGCTGTGATCATGCCTATGTCGCGATCGAGGCGGTGCGGCGGGGAAAGGCCGCACGGGCGCTTGCCTGTGACGTACGAAAAGGACCGTTGCAGCAGACCGCAGAGCACATTCTCTGTGCAGGACTCGCCGGAAAGATCGAGACCCGCCTCTCGGACGGACTCGAGAAGGTCGCGCCGGGAGAGGCCGACTGTGTCATCATCGCCGGGATGGGCGGCCCGCTGATGGAGCGCATCCTGCAGGGACGGCTCGCGGATTTCGGGCACTTCGTCCTGTCACCGCAGTCGGAGATCCCGCACTTCCGTCGCTTCCTCCTCGCAGAGGGCATGCTGATCGACGAAGAGACGATGCTGATCGATGAGGGGAAGTACTATGTGATCCTGAATGTCTCGAGACGAGCGGGCACGAGAGAAGCATCGAAGGATGCGGTCCGGCATATCGTGCCGGGGAAAATGAATGCGGCTGATGCCGGGGCGGAAGCGAAAACAGGCACGGGTACGGTCCATAGTGAGGCGGCACCTGCGGATCCGATGTATGTGACAGAAGAGGACTTCCTTTATGGCGGTCGTCTGCTTCATCGCCTGGATCCGGTTTTAAAAAGCTTTCTGGAGAAGGAAAAAACGAGATATGAGGGCATCCTCCGGCAGACCGATTCGGACGAGGTACGTACCGCATATCAGCATTGTATGAACGCACTGGAGGCATATCGATGAATACAGTATCTATGATTACCGAAAAGCTCGAGCAGCTTGCACCGAAGGCCGCGGCCTGCGACTGGGATAACCCGGGCCTGCTGGTCGGACGTTCGGACCGGGAGGTGAGCCGCATCTATGTCGCGCTGGATGCTTCCTGCACGGTCGTTGACGCCGCGATCGACGCCGGCTGTGATCTGATCGTGACCCATCACCCGATCATCTTCCGGGGCCTGAAGGCCATCAACGATCAGTCGGCCCTCGGACTTAAGCTTCTCGATCTCATCCGGAATGACGTTTCCGTCTTTTCGATGCACACGAACTTCGATTCCTGCCCGGGCGGCATGGCAGACATCGTCTGTGCGGCCCTGGGGCTTCGTAAGACGGGTCTCATGGAGCCGACGGGATTTCATCCGGAGGAGGCGCAGAACGGCGCTGCGGAGGGCCTGCAGCTGCGTGTTGTGGAAAGCGATGAGGATGTGAACCCAGATGCCTATGGCATCGGCTTCACGGCGGAGCTTCCGCAGATGATGACTGCCGCTGAGCTCGCGGCCCTGGTGAAGGAGTGTTTCGGACTGCCGTTTGTTCAGTACTATGATGCCGGCATGCCGATTCGGCGCATCGCCTGCTGTCCGGGCTCCGGACGTGGTGAGCTGAAGGAGGTGTTGGGCCTGCAGGTCGACGCCTTCCTGAGCGGCGATATGGGCCACCACGAGGGCCTCGACCTCTGCGAGGAGGGCATCAGTCTCCTCGATGCCGGCCACTACGGCCTCGAGCATATCTTCGTGCACTACATCGCGGACTTCCTGCGGGCGCAGTTCCCGGAGGTCGAGATCCTCGAAGAGGAGCTGCACTTTCCGGCACAGATCGTCTGAGGAGGAAAGGATATGACGATTACAGTACAGGGACAGACCCGGGAATACCCATCGGGGACGACATTTTATGAGATTGCGATGCAGCATCAGGCGGAGATCCCGCATGAGATCCTGCTTTCAAAGCTGGATTCGAAGCTCTATGAGCTTCATAAGCGCATACCGGAGAAGGGCGGTGAGATCAGCTTCGTCACGGGCGCGGACAAGGAAGGGCACATGGCTTACCAGCGCTCCGCGATTTTCATGATGCTGAAAGCCTTCTATCACCTCTGTGCCGATGTGAAGGATTTCGGCGTCGTGGTCGACTATACCCTCGGCGGTGGCTTCTACTGCTATCTGAACGGCGGGGTCGAGGTGACGGAGGCGCTGCTCGCCGAAGTGAAGCAGACGATGGAAGCGTACCGGGATCAGAAGATTCCGATCATGAAGAAGAGCGTGCAGACCGACGAAGCGATCCAGATGTTTCGTGAGGTCGGCATGACGAGCAAGGAGCGCCTGTTCCACTACCGTATGACGAGCCGGGTCAACATCTACAGCCTCGGAAATTTCTTCGACTACTACTATGGCTATATGGTTATGGACACGAGCTATATCCGGGCCTTCGACCTCGTGCCGTACGGCAGCGGCTTCGTGTTGATGCTGCCGACGAAGCGGGATCCGGAGCATGTTGCGTCCTTCGTCCCGCTGGACAAGCTCTATAAGGTTCAGAAAGAATCCGCGGCCTGGGCAAACTCCATCGACTGCGGCAATGTCGGCACCCTGAACGACCGCATCGTCCAGGGCGGCACCGACGAGCTCATCCTGATGCAGGAGGCGATCTTCGAGAAGACGATCGGCAACATCGCGATGCAGATCGCGAAGCGGAATAAGAAGCTCGTCATGATTGCCGGCCCGTCGAGCTCCGGCAAGACGACTTTCGCACGTCGGCTCAGCATCCAGCTCATGGCCCTCGGCCTGCATCCGCACCCGATCACCGTTGATAATTACTTCCGTGATCGCGAGCTCGCGCCGATCGGCCCGGATGGAAAGAAGGATTTCGAGTCGATCAAGTGCGTCGACATCGACCAGTTCAGCGAGGATATGCTGAAGCTCCTCGCGGGCGAGACGGTGCAGCTGCCGGTCTACAACTTCATCACCGGAAAGCGCGAGTACCGCGGAAACTTCTGTAAGCTCGGTGAGAACGACGTCCTCGTCATCGAAGGTATTCACTGCCTGAATGATGAGATGTCGAAGCAGCTTCCGGCGGACGCCCGCTTCAAGATCTATATCTCCGCCCTGACGCAGATCAATGTTGACGACCACAACCGCATCCCGACCGCGGACGGGCGCCTCCTCCGCCGCATTGTGCGTGATAACCGCACCCGCGGCTACAGCGCGAAGGACACCATCACCATGTGGGACAGCGTACGCAGGGGAGAGGATAAGAACATCTTCCCGTACCAGGAAACCGCGGATGTGATGGTGAACTCCAGCATGATCTATGAGCTGCCGGTACTGAAGCTCTTTGCGGCACCCCTCCTGTTCCAGATCCAGCCGGACGAGCCGGAGTATCAGGAGGCGAAGCGCCTCCTCAAGTTCCTCGACTACTTCCTCCCGATCAGCCCGGAGCTGATCCCGAAGAACTCCATTATCCGCGAATTCATCGGCGGCAGCTGTCTTGACGTCGGGTAACATGAGCAGTGAAGGCGTTACTGTTCACTCGTAACCTTGCATAGTTAAGGCCGGACCGCTAAACTGATCTCAGTTGATGCGGTCCGGCCTTTCTGGCAATTATGAGTCAAATCTTTGTGCGACTTCTTGGAACACATTGGCTCCATCATTATTTCGTATCTTAATAAGCACGCTTTTTCCGTCACAGAGGTCTTCGATAGATGCGAAGCTTCTGAACGACATAGCTTGCTTCTGTTTTCTTTTGTAGTTTCTCAGATACCGTTCGGCAGCATTGTTTGTCGTCGGTATCGTATAATCATAGAGGAATCGGAGATGTGCTTTTTTAAACTTCTCCATCCTGCGGTAGAGGTTGTATCCCTCTCGGTAGTATTTGCTGGGCAGCACGTATTCGTATTCGTCTGTTGCCTTTTTCAGGATCTCATCATACCTTGTCTCGAACTCAGAGATCTGGCTAAGATCGGGTTCGGCATGGAGGGCAGTTTCATTCCGATAATGGATCATTTCTGTCACAAGTGCATGCATTTCCCGGTTCCAGGTTCGGTCAGGTTCGTTCTCCATGCTGTCTTTCAGATAGCGGAGGACGTGCGCGAGACATTCCTGATGTTCGGATCCGAAATTAAAAAACGTAAGCTCATGGTCATGCACCAGTGTTCCCTGGTAATCCTCTGTCACGGTTCCTTTTACGCCTTCGAGTCCTTTGCGTTCCCGCGCAAAGTAGAGCGCGTTTCCTTCCTGATCCGCACAGATGAATACGTAGGCACTTTTTCCGTTGTAACGGGCATTGGTGCAGTCGGTATGCATGACCGGAGTAAGGAGCATATCTTTGAAAGTCTCCTTACGTTCATCCTCAGTCTTTCTGGCAAACTCGTGGCCAAGCCGGCTGATCATGCCTTTTGAGATATTCAGTTTTCCATTCTTTGTGCGACTTCCTGGAACACATTGGCTCCATCATTATTTCGTATCTTAATAAGCACGCTTTTTCCGTCACAGAGGTCTTCGATAGATGCGAAGCTTCTGAACGACATAGCTTGCTTCTGTTTTCTTTTGTAGTTTCTCAGATACCGTTCGGCAGCATTGTTTGTCGTCGGTATCGTATAATCATAGAGGAATCGGAGATGTGCTTTTTTAAACTTCTCCATCCTGCGGTAGAGGTTGTATCCCTCTCGGTAGTATTTGCTGGGCAGCACGTATTCGTATTCGTCTGTTGCCTTTTTCAGGATCTCATCATACCTTGTCTCGAACTCAGAGATCTGGCTAAGATCGGGTTCGGCATGGAGGGCAGTTTCATTCCGATAATGGATCATTTCTGTCACAAGTGCATGCATTTCCCGGTTCCAGGTTCGGTCAGGTTCGTTCTCCATGCTGTCTTTCAGATAGCGGAGGACGTGCGCGAGACATTCCTGATGTTCGGATCCGAAATTAAAAAACGTAAGCTCATGGTCATGCACCAGTGTTCCCTGGTAATCCTCTGTCACGGTTCCTTTTACGCCTTCGAGTCCTTTGCGTTCCCGCGCAAAGTAGAGCGCGTTTCCTTCCTGATCCGCACAGATGAATACGTAGGCACTTTTTCCGTTGTAACGGGCATTGGTGCAGTCGGTATGCATGACCGGAGTAAGGAGCATATCTTTGAAAGTCTCCTTACGTTCATCCTCAGTCTTTCTGGCAAACTCGTGGCCAAGCCGGCTGATCATGCCTTTTGAGATATTCAGTTTTCCATTGGTGAGTTCGGACAGGAATTTCCGGCTCTTATCGATAGAGGTGTCGCAGTCATTATTCAGAAGATACAGGAAAGCTTTGACACTTCCTCCGTAGTTGACATCGTCGACCACCCCTTTAGGAAACGGGGCGTGATAAGTTTCGCCGGTTTTTGAATTTCTGTAGATGTGTGCTCGGAATTCGGTCACTTCAAGGATGAGCTTTATGTTTACAAGCTGCTTGCTGATGATCTTGTCCGTTTTCTTGAAATCCGGGTCATTCACGATTTCAGGAGCCGCCTCGAGGTATTTCACCTCGGTCACTTCCTGCTTTACACGTCTATGACCCTGGTGACCTGGCTGGCCGCCCGGTCTTTTCCCAGTCTTCTCACGGTTATTGGTGATCTTCTTATGATTCGGGGACAGTGAAGAAGGTTTCGAAGAATTCTCGTAATCACGTCTGATTTGGGCGATCAGCTTTCTGTTCTTTTCCCGCTCATCCTCCAGTTCGGTTTCGAGTGCATATTTTTTCTGACGAAGAGCAGCGTTGATCGCATGCTCCTCGTCATACTTTCTGGCTTCCGTCTGGTAGCGTTCGATTGCCTCAGAAAGCTGTCGCATAAGTTCTTTGACAACCTTCTGATGCTCTTTTTCCTGATCCTCGCAGATTTCCTCTACCCATTTCCAGACTTTTTCAAGTGTATGCTCAAGCTCACGGATACGGGCATTCTTCTGCTCGATGATCCGCTGATAGTGTCTTCTGGATTTACGATGACTTTCTTCGATCATCTGGTATCTTTTTCCAGACTCGTAACCATCAATCTTATGTTGTGCTGCTTTCAGCTGCATCTGCAGCGTTCCAATCAGATCCCGCTTTTTCATGAGTTTTCTGTACCTTATCCCAAAATCGTTCGAAAACTTCAAGTTCCTGCTTTTGTGTTTCTATGATTTCATTCTGCATATCCAGCATCTTGCGTAGACTTGCGTTCTCTTTTTCAAGGCCAGAAATCTGCTTCTTATATGTCTTGATCAGTTCTTCCTGTATATGCATAATCTTTTCAATACCCATAGTTTGTCACCTCCCAATGCGAAAAGTATAGCAAAAAGCACGTATTTTCGCGAATCGCAGGAGTTTCAGCATTCGTCAAAATGCCATGTGTACAGGTGTCTGCAGAAGACGATTTTCAGCGATCAGACAGAACCGATATCCACATTTTTGAGCTGATAGGTATGAAGGAGGCAGGTAAATGTGGATACCGGTACGACCTGAAAAACGGCAAAAGAAAATCCGGATAGGCTGTCCACAAACAACCTTCCGGATCAAAAAAACAGTTAAAAATAAAAATTTAAATTTCAGCGATCTAACCAACGCTGGAATTACCAGTGAACAGTAACGTGAAGGCAGGGAGGCCGTCCATCGGCCCCCGGACGGCGCTTGACGGCAGGGGATTCCTGAGGTAAAATGTGGTGTCGAGTATCGGATGTGGTCGCTGCCAGCGTAGGGAAACCGGCTGGGAGAGGAAAGTCCGGGCTTCACAGAGCAGGATGCCTGCTAACGGCAGGTTGCGGTGACGCACAGGAAAGTGTAACAGAGAGTAGACCGCCGGTTTCGGCCGGTAAGGGTGCAAGGGCAGTGTAAGAGACTACCGCGGGCCTGGTGACAGGAACGGCATTATAAACCCCATCTGAAGAAAGACCAAACAGGAAGCATAGGGTGGCTCGTCCGCTTCCGGGTAGGTTGATTGAGGCGTATGGCAACATGCGTCCTAGATAGATGACCACTTGATACATAACCCGGCTTATTACGATGCTCGATATTTCAGAAAAACAAAAAGAGGGAACACATTGATCCTTTATGGATCATGTGTTCCCTCTTTTTTTGAACAGGCAAAACGGGCAAAGTAGCTTTGCCTACGGCAAAGCTTTGAATACGCTCGCCGCTGAGGCCTCCCAAGGGAAATGTTCCCTTGGGAGCTGTATCTCGCCGCCCGGGGGCATCACGGGGACCCCCGCGCCCTACGGGCGGCACTCCCCCATGATATTTAACAAAGTTCAAGATCAAATCCGAAGTACTTCACAGCGTTGTTGTAGGAGATGCCCTTTACGATTTCGGTCAGGGCCTTCTTGTCGTACGGATACTCACCGTTCTCAACCCACTGTCCGATCAGCTCGCAGAGGATACGACGGAAGTAGTCGTGACGAGCGTAGGAGAGGAAGGAGCGGGAGTCGGTCAGCATACCGTTGAAGTTTCCGAGTGCGGAAAGGTTCGCCATGTTGACCATCTGGTCGATCATGCCCTGCTTGTGATCGTTGAACCACCATGCGGAACCCTGGGTGATTCTGTTCTTTACAGGTGCCTTGCAGAAGCAGCCAGCGATGGTGTTGATCGTGGTGTTATCGCAAGGGTTCAGTGAGTAGAGGATGGTCTTTGGGATCTCATCCGTCGCACTGAGGGCGTTGAAGAACTTCGCGAGCTGATCAGCCGGAGCGTAGTTGTCGACGGAGTCGAAGCCGGTATCCGGGCCGAGCTTTGCGAACATGTCGGCGTTGTTATCACGTACGCAGCCGTAGTGGATCTGCATGACCATGTCACGCTTGTTGTACTCCTTTGCAAGGAAAATCAGCATCGCGGTCTTGTACTTGGCAGCCTCTTCTGTGGTCACGGCCTCGCCGTTCATTGCCTTGTTCAGAATCGCATTAAGCTCAGCTCTCTCCGCCGGAGCGTATGCGACGTAGCGAACACCGTGGTCAGTGACGGAGCAGCCCATGGACTGGAAGAAGTCGAGACGGTCAGCAACTGCCTTCTCGAGGGAATCCATATCGCTGATGGCGATGCCGGATCTCTCGGCGAGCTTTGCGATGTATGGTGCGAAGGTCGGGAGCTCGATGTTGTTCAGCTTGTCCGGTCTCCATGCAGGCAGAACCTGTACGTCGAAGCTTGCGTCGTCCTTGATCTTCTGATGCCACTCGAGGGTATCGATCGGGTCATCGGTGGTGCAGATGAGCTTTACGTTCGACTGCTTGATGATGTTCCGTACGGACATGGACGGATCGTGCAGCTTCTCGTTGCAGAGGTTCCATACTTCCTCAGCAGTATCGCCATTGAGGTAGCCCTCGTAGCCGAAGTACTTACGAAGCTCGAGGTGAGACCAGTGGTAGAGCGGGTTGCCGATGAGCTTCGGAAGGGTTTCTGCCCACATCTGGAACTTCTCGCGGTCTGGCTTGTCACCGGTGATGTACTCCTCCGGTACGCCGTTGACACGCATCTGTCTCCACTTGTAGTGGTCACCGATTGGTGGCTTTCCGAGCCATACCTGGTAGATGTTATCGTAGCTCTTGTCGGTTGCGATATCCTTCGGATCGATGTGACAGTGGTAATCGAGAATCGGTGCCTTCTCTGCAATCTCGTGATAGAGCTCCTTCGCTACATCGGTTGAGAGCAGGAAGTCCTTGTCCATAAATGGTTTCATAGCTTTACCTCCATGAGTTTGTGTATCTGTTGCGGGACCCGTACACTTCGTTCCGGGGATGCGGACAGATAGGATAGATGTATATGCAACGCCTTGCGGCATTGTCTTCGGTGTGGGGTGTCGGACGGCCAATGCTTACGGGATTTCACTCGTACCCATCCGACGAAGAACTGGCCTCTGTGAGTGGCGATGATTTGCGACCGGGCAGGAGAGGCTGAGCCTTCGAAATTCAGAAACGCGTGGTTTCACGCGTGACGAGGCGCGTCGCGATGACGGTTTTCTTCGGGATGTCCGCTTCGATCGGGTCACCGTTTTCGTCCTCGCTCGGATTCAGAAGCGCCATCAGGTTCTGGCAGGTCTTCTGGCAGAGCTCCTTCAGCATCGCGTCGACACTGGTCAGCTCCGGAGAGGAGGCCACCGCGAGGGTGGAGTCGTTCCAGCTGACGATCTGGAGTTCCTCCGGGATCCGAAGGCCCATGAGACGCGCAAACTTGACGGCACCGACACCGGAGGTGTCCGAGGAGCCGAGGATGGCGTCGAAGGCTTCCTCTTCGTAGGCCTCCTTCAGAAGCTTCGCCATCTCGTCGAAGCGACGATGACCATGTACGGTGCGGAGTGCGCTTTCCGAAAGACCGAGCTCCTTGATGCCCTGGTGGAGGCCTGCGAGCTTTTGTGTGCCGGAGTAGCTGACGCTCGAATAGACATAGACGAACTTCCGTGCGCCGGTGTCATAGAGCTGGTGGAGTGCGTTTCGCATACCGCCCTGCTCATCGCAGACGGTGCAGTAGATGTTCTCGCCCTCGAGATAACCGTTGAGAATCATGACCGGGTGCTCCCGGGCACCCTCGATGATGTAGGCATTGTCCTCCGGATTCGGCTCGATGAACTGTGAACCGACGAGGACGAAGGCGTCGACCTGACGGGATTTCAGGAGCTCGAAGCTCGCCTTTTTATTCTCGAGCTCGAAGCCGGTGCAGCAGAGGATGGAATTATAGCCCTGGCTGCGCAGCTCAGTCTCGAGGAAGTTGATGGCGCTCGCGAGGTACATATCGGTCGGGTCGGAGCACATGATGCCGATGGTCTTCATGGAACCGCGTCCGAGCCCACGTGCATACGCGTTCGGCGTGTAGCCGTACTGGTCGATGACGTCGAGCACCTTTTTCCGGGTCTTCTCGGAGACGTTTTCCGCGCCGTTGATGACACGGGAGACGGAGGCGATGGAAACCCCCGCCACTTTCGAGATATCGTAAATATTCATACTTTTTCCTTCTTTAACGCTTCGCATGAAAGATTTCCGTAAGGAAATGAAGTCTTTTGTGTAAGCGTTTACATTTGCCTTGATTATAACGAAAGAATGGTATAAAATCAATGCATTATATGCAATATCAACAATTTCGGAAGCATTTTCCGAGGCATGGGAGGCATGAATATGAATTTTCCGGATAGACCCTTTGATCTTGTCACGATGGGACAGCTGCTGCTTCGACTTTCGCCACCGGGTAACGAGCGTATCGCCCGTTCGGATGTGTTCGAGAAGAACGTCGGCGGTGCAGAGCTGAACGTAGCGGTAGGTGCCGCACTGCTCGGTCTGCATACCGGTATCATCTCGAAGCTTCCGGCCCATGACCTCGGACAGTTCATGAAGGGTACCATCCGTAGCTACGGCGTATCGGATGACTTCTTTATCTACGATCACTCAGAGGATGCGAGAGTCGGTGTGTACTACTATGAGTATGGCGCCTATCCGCGTAAGCCGCAGGTCATCTATGACCGCCGGAACTCGAGCTTCTTCTCACTGAATCTTGATGAGATCGATCCGGAGGTATATAAGAGCACGAAGTGCTTCCATACCTCGGGCATCACGCTCGCGCTGTCCTCGAAGCTTCGCGAGACGACCATCGAGGCGATCAAGCGCTTCAAGGAAAACGGTGCGCTGATTTCCTTCGACGTCAACTTCCGTGGAAACCTTTGGAGCGGCGATGAGGCACGCGAGACGATCCTGAAGATCCTTCCGTATGTTGATATTTTCTTCTGCTCGGAGTCGACGGCACAGCTTACTTTCCTGAAGACCGGAAGCTGCCGTGAGATGATCAAGAGCTTCACCGAGGAGTTCCCGATCAAGGCCGTATTTGCGACCCAGCGTACGGTACACAGTCCGAAGAGCCATGATTTCAGTTCCCTCGCCTACTGCGCAGAGCGTGACGCCTACTTCGAGGAGCCGGCGTACGAGAACATCGATGTCGTCGATCGGATCGGATCCGGCGATGCGTATATTTCCGGTGCGCTCTATGGACTGATCCACTCGAACGGTGATGTTCAGGAGGCGGTGAAGTATGGTAATGCGACCTCTTCGATGAAGAACACCATTCCGGGTGATCTGCCACAGAGCTCACTGAAGGAGATCGAGTCGGTTATCCGCGATCATTACTCCACCGGCTTCCACAGCGAGATGGATCGATAATGGCATGTAACCGTAGGGCTTCTGTTGCCGCCCATCCTGGCCCTCTTAGCTTAACTGTTACGATGGAAATCCTGCCATGAATATTAATTATGGATCCGGTGTTGACGATTCTGATTCAACGTGCTAAAGTACGGTTAATCGAATAAAACAAACCGATGACAGAGAGAAGTAGTTCATCCTGAATGTCAAAGAGAGCCGTTGATGATGCGAATACGGTACAGGATCGATGAGTGAATGGACTCTGGAGGGCGCTCCGAAAGGGATCGAGTAGGAAGCGACGGGTTCTGCACCGTTATCAGGCAGCACATATGCTGGTATGTGAAAAGTGACCGAAAGGTAAGATGAGTGGTACCACGGATTATCGTTTAATTCGCCTCATGCAGAGAGAAATCTCCGCATGGGGCTTTTTTGTACTTATCCATGAGAGGGCCACCCCAGAGGGGTGGAGAGGCTCGTGGATGCCCCCGGGCGGCGAGGCCGTTTTGCCAGGAAGCTGGCAAAATCAAACGACGATGCCCGCGCCGAAGGCGCATCAAATGGCATCGTCTCCTTGTACTTATCCATGAGAGGGCCATCCCGGAGGGGTGGAGAGGCTCGTGGATGCCCCCGGGCGGCGAGGCCGTCTGGACCCCATCATTTTTCGATCAGCTCCAGTTGAACATCTACTTTGGGCGAGGGCCCGACATCATGGAGGTAAATATTATGAAAAAGCAGTTTATGGCAGCGACGATGGCAGCACTGATGGCAGCGACACTGGGGGCATGTGGTTCTTCCTCTACACCGACCGCGACGACGGCAGCGGAGACGAAGGCGGAGACCACCGCAGCTGCAGCCGACACCGCAGCTGCTACGGAGGCAGCTGGAGAAGCTGGTAAGGAATATAAGGTTGGTATCGTTCAGTTCATGGATCATCCGTCCCTCAATCAGATCGAGGAGAATGTTGAGAAGGAGCTGGATAAGCTTTCCGAGGAGAAGGGTGTGAACTTTAATTATAAGGATTACACCTTCAACGGCCAGGGCGATGCAACCGTATTGAACCAGATCGCAAGCCAGCTGATCTCGGATGATGTCGACATCATCATCCCGATCGCAACACCGGCTGCACAGGTCGTACAGTCCGCAGTGGAAGGTCAGGATATCCCGGTTGTCTTCTCTGCTGTATCGGATCCGGTATCCGCGAAGCTGGTTGCGTCCATGGATGCGCCAGGCGCCAACATTACCGGAACATCGGATGCACTGAATACAAACGCGATCATGGATCTCATGCTGGCCGTGAATCCGGATACCGATTATGTCGGACTTCTGTACTCCAACTCCGAGGATTCCTCGAAGCAGCCGATCGAGGATGCGAAGAAGTACCTCGATGGTAAGGGTATCAAGTACATCGAGAAGACCGGTACGAAGACCGATGAGGTACAGGCAGCCGCCGATGCACTCGTTGCAGAGGGCGTCGATGCTGTATTTACTCCGACCGACAACACGATTCAGCAGGCAGAGCTCGGTATCTATGAGAAGTTCCTCGAGGCGGGCATCCCGCACTATGCAGGTGCGGATTCCTTCGCACTGAACGGTGCATTCATGGGCTACGGCGTTGACTACTCGAACCTCGGTGTTGCAACCGCAGATACCGTGGCGGAGATTCTTCTCGATGGTAAGGATACTGCAAGCCTCGCTGTCAAGACCTTCGATAATGGTATCGCGACCATCAACACTGACAGCTGCGAGGCCCTGGGCCTTTCCCTCGACACCGTGAAGTCCGAGATCCAGGATCTCTGCACACAGATCGTCGAGACGAAGACCGAGAAGGAGTTCTCATAATAAGGAGTGATTTCGGTGCTTCCCGAATCTGAAAAGCTGTGCTTCCGCAGAGGAGCGGAGCAGGCACAAAGCATCACAGAGGCTGTCGCGCAAACGGCAGCCTTTTTCTTAAGAAATTCGTAATGGGGTCTGACCCCATAAAGAAAATCTGCTACAATATATCTATCTTTTTTTAGGAGGTATGAACCCTTGACTGGTTTTCTCACAGCGGGCATCATCCGCACGGCACTGGAGGTAGGTCTCGTCTACTCGCTGGTGGCGCTTTCACTGTTTATCAGCTATTCCATCCTGAATATCTGTGATCTTTCGACCGACGGCTGCTACACCCTCGGCTGCGCGGTGGGCGCGGTCGTGACCATCGCAGGTCATCCTTTCCTTGCGATTTTTGCGGCGATGGCAGCGGGCGTCTGCTCGGGCTTCGTGACGGCGTTTCTGCAGACGAAGCTCGGCGTCGAGAGCATCCTTGCGGGTATCATCGTGAACACGGGACTCTATACCGTGAATCTGGCTGTCATGGGCTTCAGCTCAAACGTCTCCATCTTCGGCACGGACACGATCTTCACGCTCTTCGGAAAGCTGAGCAGCAGTAAGGCCTTCACGAGCTGGAGCAAGCTGATCCTCCTCGCGGCGGTCGTCCTCGTGGTCTGCCTGCTGATCCGCTGGTTCCTGAGCACGACCCTCGGTCTCTCGATCCGTGCGACGGGTGACAGCCCGGCGATGGTGCGTGCGTCCTCGATCAACCCGGCGTTCACGATCACGGTCGGTCTCTGTGTGGCCAATGCGATCACCGGTCTGGCTGGATGTCTCATCGCGCAGTACAACAAAACCTGTGACATCAACCTCGGCACCGGTATGGTCACGATCGCTCTCGCGTCCCTCGTCATCGGCGAAACCCTCTTCGGCAAGCGGAAGATGATGGCGCGGATCTTCGGTATGGTCGTGGGCTCCTGCCTCTACCGCTTCATCATTTCCATCGCGCTCCGTCTCAATGTGCCGACCGAGGCCTTCAAGCTGGTATCGGCGGTGATCGTCGCGGTGGCCATCGCCGCACCGCGTGCGAAGGAGCTCGTCGCATTCAAGCATAAGCAGATGAACGCGATCCGTGAACGCAAGTCCATGCAGGGAGGTAGATGAGATGCTGAAAATCGAACATATCTTTAAGACCTTCAATGCAGGCACCGTCAATGAAAAGCGTGCCATCTCGAATCTCTGCCTCACCCTCGAGGACGGGGATTTCGCCACGATCGTCGGTTCAAACGGCGCCGGTAAGTCGACGCTGTTCAATGCCATCGCCGGGAGCTTCTACACGGACTCCGGCTACATCGAGCTCGACGGAGAGGACATCACCTTCGTCCCGGAGCATGTCCGCAGCCGCTACATCGGACGCCTCTTCCAGGATCCGCTGATGGGTACGGCACCGCACATGACGATCGAGGAGAACCTCTCGGTGGCCTATCTTCGGGCCAGCGAGCATAAGAAGGGCCTCTTCAGCTATGTGACGAAGAAGGACCGCGCGGCCTTCCGGGAACAGCTCTCGCTCCTCGATATGGGACTCGAGGACCGGATGAGCCAGCCGGTGGGACTCCTGTCCGGCGGACAGCGTCAGGCCCTGACCCTGCTGATGGCCACCATGGTCACGCCGAAGATCCTCATGCTCGATGAGCATACGGCGGCCCTCGATCCGGCGACGGCGAAGAAGGTGCTGGAGCTCACGAAGAAGATCGTGAAGGAGCGGAACATCAGCTGCCTCATGGTCACCCACAACATGAACCAGGCACTGGAGCTCGGGAACCGGACACTGATGATGAACAGCGGAAGCATTGTCTTCGACGTACGTGGCGAGGAAAGAGCGAAGATGAGTGTCAACGATCTCCTCGAGCGCTTCGCCGAGGGTGCCGGCAAGGAGATGAACAACGACCGTATCCTCCTTTCAACGAAGGAAGGTATCTGATAAATATTGTAACGCGGGTTTCAAATGGTATATAATTATAGTATCAACAGGTAATCACATCAGGAGGCAACTATGATTAAGAAGCAATTCGTCATTACGATCGGCAGACAGTATGGTTCCGGCGGACGCCTCGTAGGTAAGCGTCTCGCGGAGGACCTCGGCATTCATTTTTATGATGATGACATTCTGAAGCTCACCTCGGAGAAGACTGCGATCGGTGAGCAGTATTTCCGGATGGCGGACGAGAAGGCCGGACGGAACTTCCTGTTTAAGGCACTGTACGGTCTGAAGCCGGACATCGGGAAGCCGAATACCCAGGAGAACATCGTCTCTCCGGAGAACCTGTTCCGCTTCCAGGCGGAGGTGATCCGTGACATCGCTGAGAAGGAGAGCTGCATCATCGCCGGTCGCTGCAGTAACTACATCCTGACCGAGGCCGATATGGAGAACCACGTGGATCTTTTCGTCTATGCCGATCTCGTGACCCGCATCAAGCGTGTGATGGACTACGATAAGGTCAACGAAGAGGAGGCTCTCCGCCGCATCCGGAAGATCGATAAGGAGCGGAGGGACTACCATAAGTACTATACCGGTGAGGACTGGATGCAGCCGGACAACTATGATCTGATGATCAACGCGAGCCGCATCGACTTCGACGAGATGGAAGTCCTGATGAAGAACTACATGACGATGAGAGGATTTATCGACTGATGAAGAAAACCATACATGCAGCACAGCATCCCCTGAGGGGGAGCCTGACGGTTCCGGGAGACAAGAGCATTTCACATCGCGCCGTCATGCTGGGTGCCCTCAGCGAGGGTGACACCCACGTGACCGGTTTCCTGAATGGTGCGGACTGTCTCTCGACGATCGGCTGCTTCCGACGTATGGGTATCGCCATCGAGCTTAGCCAGAGTGAGACCGAGGTCGTGATTCACGGCCGCGGTCTTCGTGGTTTACAGAAGCCGGATGGGATGCTCGACTGCGGAAACTCCGGTACCACAACGCGGCTTATTTCCGGCATACTGTCTGCGCAGGATTTCGACTCCGAGCTGACCGGCGATGAGAGCATACAGAAGCGTCCGATGAAGCGCATCATGATCCCGCTTCAGGAGATGGGTGCAGACATCCGCTCGATCCGTGAGAACGGCTGCGCGCCGCTCGCGATCCACGGACAGAAGCTGCACGGGATCACGTATCACTCCCCGGTCGCCAGTGCCCAGGTGAAGTCCTCGATCCTTTTTGCCGGTCTCTACGCCGACGGTCCGACCACGGTCATCGAGCCGGCCCTGTCCCGCGACCATAGTGAGCGTATGTTACGTGCGCTGGGGGCCAATGTCTCCACCCGGGTGCTTCCGGATGGACGGGCCGAGGTCACGCTGCAGCCGGGGGCGAAGCTCAGCGCGCTGTCGGAGACCCTGGAGGTACCGGGGGACATCTCTTCGGCGGCCTACTTCATCTCGGCGGCGCTGCTTGTGCCGGGTTCGGATGTGCTGATCCGTAACGTCGGGATCAATGAGACCCGTGCGGGCATCCTCGATGCGTATGCCGCGATGGGGGCGGACATCACGCTGGAGAACCGTCGGCTCGCCGGCTTCGAGGACGTCGCGGATATCCATGTCCGCTACAGTGCGCTTCATGGCACCGAAATCTCGGGTGCGATGATCCCGCGTCTCATCGATGAGTTGCCGGTCATCGCCGCGGTCGCCGCGGGTGCAAGCGGGCGTACGGTCTTCCGTGACGCACAGGAACTGAAGGTGAAGGAATCAAACCGCATCGCCGTGATGGTCGAGGGCCTGCGGGCACTCGGCATCACCGCAGAGGAAACGGAAGATGGCATGATTATCGAGGGGCAGGGCAGCAGCCTTCGGGTAGGCTCCGGCACCATCGACACGCATAAGGACCACCGCATCGCGATGACCTTTGCGGTCCTCGCCCTCGCCGGCGATGAGCGCACCGCCGGCGAGCTCCTCGACGCGGACTGCATCAGTATTTCCTATCCGATGTTTTACGATGACCTGAATCATCTGTTGTGACGATCATCGAGCCCCGGAGGGCTGACATCAGAAACACAGTACTTCGGGGCCTCGATTCTGTCAGTTCGTGGTCTGCCGGTTATTGAAATAATTTCAAAAAGTGGTTGACTTTCAGAATCGAGGCTGGTATATTAATCGAGTCGCCTTGAGCGACACAAATATGGCGGATTGGTCAAGAGGCTAAGACGCAGCCCTCTCACGGCTGAATCCCGGGTTCGATTCCCGGATCCGTCACTTAAAACTTTATATTACATGGCGGATTGGTCAAGAGGCTAAGACGCAGCCCTCTCACGGCTGAATCCCGGGTTCGATTCCCGGATCCGTCACTTCATGAGCTTCAGGTTTTCCTGAAGCTTTTTGTTTGTGCTGATTTCTGTTTTATGCTAAAGTATGCTCTATGTTGAAGATCAGGCGGACGGGCGCTACGCCCGTCATGGATATCATAAAAACAGAAAATCCGGATGGAAGCGAGCTCCTCTATATGCAGGTGCCGGCGATCCGGGCGACGGGGATCGTTGAGCATGCGTTTTCGACGCGGATCGGCGGGACGAGCCAGGGCATCTTTTCCTCGATGAATCTGCGCTTCGGCCATGGCGATGAGGATGCGCGTGTGCGCGAGAACTTCCACCGGATGGCCGCGGTGCTTGGGACGGATGAGGCGCACATGGTGCTCACGAAGCAGACGCATACGACGAATGTCCGGGTCGTCACCGCAGCGGATGCGGGCTACGGCGTCGTGCGGGAGCGTCCGTACGATGACGTCGATGGTCTGATCACGGATGTGCCGGGACTCGCCCTCGGGATCTTCGCGGCGGACTGTGTGCCGCTGCTGTTCGTGGATCCGGTGCATCACGCGATCGGTGCGAGTCACTCGGGCTGGCGCGGGACGGTTAAGCGTATGGGTGAGGTCACGATTCGGGCAATGCAGTCGACCTACGGGACAGTACCTTCGAATCTCATCTGTGCCATCGGTCCGAGCATCTGCCGGGACTGCTATGAGGTCTCCGAGGATGTGGCGCAGCATTTTGTGGAAGCCTTTCCGGGACATGCTGCGGAGATTCTGCGCGACGATGACCTCAATGCAGCCGGCGAGCAGAAGTATCATCTCGATCTCTGGGCGGCGAACCGCATCGTGCTCGAGGAAGCGGGCGTGCCGGCGGCACAGATCAGTACGACGGATATCTGTACGAACTGTAATCCGGAGTTGCTGTTCAGCCATCGCTACACGCATGGGCTCCGGGGAAACAATGGTGTATTTATCATGCTGAAGTAGTGAACGACAGCATTGGCCGACGGATGGACAGGCTGATGTGGAAGTCTGGTCCCGCTGTGGAGCGCGGGATAGTGCGGATCAAATGGAGGAAACGGAATGAATTTACCGATTGCAATTTTACTGATCGTGGGTATCGCAGCGCTGACGGTCTATATTTTCCGTCATGCGATGAAGAAGGAGGATCTCGGGAAGGATGGCTGCTCCGGCTACAAGGGCTGCGCGTCCTGCGCGGCGTCGGAGTACTGCAACCATATCACGAGCCTCGAGAAGTTCGCGGATGAGCGGGATAAGGATAAGAAGGCGAAAAGTAAAGCACGTTTATCCGCCAGCGGCGTCCGCAAATGAGCGGAACCGGGAAAGAAGACGAAGACATGAAGATCATTCATCAGACAGCGGAGTATGTGGTCGTCTGTAAGGCGGCTGGTGAGGATTCGGAGCACGATCTGCCGGGGTTGCTTGCGGAGCAGAACGGAGATCGGGCAGCGGATTATTATGTCGTGCACCGGCTCGATCAGGCGGCGTCGGGACTGCTGGTGCTGGCACGGAATCGCCGGACGGCGGGCGAGCTCAGTCGTCAGCTGACGGAGAACCGGCTGCGGAAGAGCTATCTCTGCGTCGTTCCGGGTGTGCCGGAGCCGGCAAGCGGGGAGATGCAGGACCTTCTCTATAAGGATAAGATGAAGCAGAAGATGTTTCCGGTGAAGCGGAAACGCGCCGGCGTGAAGGAGGCGTCACTCGCATACCGGGTGCTGGAGACGCAGGCCTCGGTTTCGAACGATGTGTCGAATCAGGCGAAGCCGGCGGAGGGAGTTGAAACGAATCCGACGCAGGTACAGTTGGCAGCGCCGAAGTTCGTGCAGGCGGAAGCTGAGGCCTCGACATCGCTCGCACTCGTCGAGGTGGAGCTGCAGACGGGGCGCTTTCATCAGATCCGCTGTCAGTTCGCGGCGCGGAAGCTGCCGCTCGTCGGGGACGGGAAGTATGGTTCGCGGGTGCGGAGTCCGCACCTCGCGCTGTTCTGCCGGACGCTTTCGTTTTATGATGCGAAGGAAAAGAAGGAACTCTGCTTCACGGCAGCGCCACCGGCGGAGTTCCCATGGACGGCGTTTTCCAGCGCTTCCGACGAAGCGGAGTGACGCCATCTGAGAAAAGGACGGAAGCATTGGCATCGGCAGGCAGGGCTGGATACGAAATGCGGTTTCAATCCTGCGTTGAAAGAATCTGCCTGATCGCACATAGGGTCGTCGGGTGAATGAAGGAGAGATATGACGGAATTCGAATTTCTGGATATCATGCATCGCGCGGAGATGCTGAAAAATAATACGCGGCACAGCTGGACCTCGCAGGACCGGCACGAGTCGGTGGCAGAGCACAGCTGGCGGCTGGCGTTCATGGTGCTCATGTACAGCCACGAGCTGAAAAAGGAGTTTCCTCAGGCCGACCTCGACAAGGTGCTTCGGATGTGCATCATCCATGACCTCGGCGAAGCCTTCACCGGCGATATCCCGTCGTTCTACAAGACGGACGCGGATTCGGTGAAGGAGTCGGACATCCTGCTCGACTGGTTCCGCTCGATGCCGGCACCGTTTGACACGGAGCTGCCGGCGCTCTGGGAGGAGATGGAGGCGCTCGAAACGACCGAGGCGCGCATCTACAAGGCTTTCGATAAGATCGAGGCGGTGGTGCAGCACGATGAGGCGAAGCTCAGCACCTGGCTCCCGCTCGAGCGTGAGCTGCAGCTCACGTACGGTGCGGAAAATATGAAGTTTTCGAAGACGATTCAGAAGCTTCGCGACGTGATCGACGAGGAAACGCGGAAGAAGATCGCAGAGGGCAGGTAAGATGAAAGATTACGAGCCGGAACGGCAGCCATCGATTGAAATCTCAACACAGGCGTCGGCGGACCAGCATTGGCAGGCGCTCGATCGGAGCGCACTCGCACCGCGCTCTGTGCTGCTCTACGCGGAGCGGCTGTCGGAGGCGGTCGATCTCAGGCCAATGCTATCGACCGGACAGATTATGGCGGTGCAGGTGGCGGGTGACCCCGCGGCGGATGGTGCGGTGCTGGACTTCGCCTTCGTGCAGGGGCTTCGGAAGCAGTGTATCGCGGCGGAGGTGCCGTTTCACTTTGCGGGGACCGGCGCGAACTTTCAGATGAAGGGACGGGTGTTCCATATTCCGGCGAAACTGCAGGCCTCGCAGGCGGCGAAGGCAGAGATGGAGTATTTTCCGATCTGCCTCGCGATGAACGCGCCGGTGCCGACATTGGCCGAGGAGATGTCCGGGGACGCAGGACAGGCGGCGAAGGCCGACACGGCGTCCATGGAGATGCGAAAGCCGCAGCGAAGCGACGCAGGCAGAAGGTCCATACAGACGGAATGGGAAGCGATGGGACATGCGCCGTCGATGTTTGACTGTATGGATGGGGACACGAACCGTGGAGAATCGATGGCAGCTGTAGGAGCCGCGATGCCGGATGCGGATGGGTTTACGGCGGTGAGCTTCAATCCCTTCGAGGATGGGGAGGAAACAGCGCAGGAAAATGCGCGTCCGGAGGACGAGGATCCGACGTTTTTCGGCTCGCTGGAGCATCCGAGTGTGAAGAATCTGCACTATACGATTGAGGTTTCGGATGACGATGATGATTACCAGGGGGCCAGTGCCGAGGATCATCGGCAGCTCGAGGAGAGTGAGCGGGCGCGGAAATCCAGTGCGCAGGTGCAGTTTCTCCAGGAGTCGTTGCGCCTCGCCGAGGACGGAGGTCATCCCTGACCAGGCGATGGCGCGTCTGTTCGAGCGGCTCAGTCAGAGTAAGTTTCGTTCGAGCTTTCATCTTCGGAAGCAGGAGCACGCCTACTTCGAGAAGCAGGGGCGGGCGAAGATTGAGGAGCATGCGTGGGATTTCATCCGGGAGCGGCTGGCACCGGCAGAGCCGCGGAATGATGGGAAACAGACCCCGTGGCGGGGGCACCCGGTCTTCATCGCGCAGCATGCCACCGGCTGCTGCTGTCGTGGCTGCCTCTCGAAATGGCATCACATCCCGGCGCATCGGGCGCTCAGTGACGCCGAGCAGTGCTACATCGTTTCGGTGCTGATGTGCTGGATCGATCGGGAGATGAAAACATAAAATCGAAGGCCCGGAGGGGAGAGGTCAGATACGCAGTACTACGAGACGGGAAAACTCTAAGTCTGCCTCTCTAAGCGGCTAAGGAAAAATTACTCTAAGTGCCGCTAAGAGAGACAGGCTTGATTTTTCACCGTCTCTTCGTATGGTATCTGACCTCTCCCCTCCGGGCCTTCGATACAACTACGTTTCAGCCCTCACGAAAAGAACTTGCATATAAAGTGCACGCGTGCTACATTTTTTAATTATCGAGATTAAGCGGACAATATCAGAAGTATGGTAGGATGTCCGGATTTAGGGGGTAAATATGGGACTAATCATTCCGAAGGATTATGATCCGCGTCTTTCTGTGCGTGAGACACAGGAGGCGATCAAGTATATCAGAGATACATTTCAGAAGGAGTTCGGGCGGGAGATGAATCTCAGCCGTATCTCGGCGCCGCTGTTCGTGGCGAAGAGCTCGGGTCTCAATGATAATCTGAATGGTTATGAGCGTCCGGTCAGCTTCGATGTTCCATGGTGGCCGGATGAGACGATCGAGGTCGTGCATTCGCTGGCGAAGTGGAAGAGAATGGCACTGAAGAAGTACGGCTTCAAGCCGGGCGAGGGTCTCTATACCAACATGAATGCGATCCGTCGCGATGAGGAGCTCGATAATCTGCACAGCTGCTATGTCGATCAGTGGGACTGGGAGATGGTCATCAACAAGGAGGACCGGAATACCACGACGCTCGAGGGTACGGTACGCATGATCTTCCGTATCATCAAGCATATGGAGCATGAGGTATGGTACAAGTATCCGAATGCGGTCAACAAGCTGCCGGATGATATTTACTTCATCGATTCCGAGACACTGCTTCAGATGTACCCGGACAAGACGCCGAAGGAGCGCGAGAACGCGATCTGTAAGGAGCATGGCTGTGTGTTCATCAGCCGCATCGGTGATAAGCTGTCGAACGGTGAGCCGCACGATGGTCGTGCACCGGACTATGATGACTGGGCACTGAATGGTGATATCCTGTTCTGGTATCCGACGCTTGACTGTGCGCTGGAGATCAGCTCCATGGGTATTCGTGTCGATGAGACGTCGCTGCGTGAACAGCTGAAGAAGGCGGGGTGTGAGGATCGCGCAAATCTTCCATACCATAAGATGCTGCTCGAGGGTGAGCTTCCGTACACCATCGGTGGTGGTATCGGACAGTCACGTCTCTGCATGCTGCTGCTGAACCGTGCGCATGTCGGTGAGGTACAGGCCAGCATCTGGCCGCAGGAGATGATCGATACCTGCCGGGAGCACAACATCATTCTTCTTTGATTCCTGAAGAATTCGTCTACGAGCCGGAAGAACTGCAACCGAAACACAGTACTCCGAGCTCGGAAGACTCTAAAATCCCATCCCTAAGAAGTACTAGGCCCTCTGCAATCGCTGAGTTTTCCTGATGAAAACTCAGCGTTGACAGAGGGTTCCAAGGAGAGATACACCAAGTACTTCTAAGGGATGGGATTTTGATTCTTCACGACCTCTCCGTATGGTTTCTGTTGCAGTTCTTCCGGTCTCGGTGCCTTATCCTTAATGCTGATTCTTGTTTGTCTTTTTTCAGGACTCAATGGTATAATACATTAAAGTTAAATCAGAAAGGGGGACGGAGCGATGGCGACGAGGAAAATGCGGAAGCTGAGTGCAGCATGGATGCTGCTGGCTGTGCTCTGTCTTCTGTTGATTACGCCGGTTCGGAATATTTCAGCGCTTCGTGTGAGCAGTGAAAGCAGTTCAGCTTCGGATATGGTTCCTGAAGAGGATTCGCTGACCGCGCGGATCGAGGCGGGGAAGATTTCGGATATGGCGGAGCTTCGTCATTTTCTGAATGCGACGATCGAGAAGAGCGGCAGCAGAACGCGCATGGCGCAGCGTTTCGATGAGGGGAGTGAGGAGCTACTTCATCATGGTTTTACGCCGAAATCTGCGGATTCGCTTTCATGGTCTTGCGTACTCGGGCACTGGGCTTCTCGTCCGCCACGCTCTATTCTGTCCATTCTGGATTCTGTTCGACTTCTGAATTAAATACTCTTTTCATTTCGTTCGAAACAGCACCGGACGATGATCGATGCATACGGCTTTAATCTGTATATGTGCGATGGTCGTTACGTACGCCATTAACGCCGTTAACAGAAAAGTTTATCCCGTATATGTACGATGGTCCGGTCAATATGATCATGCACTGCCTGTTCGATGAGCAGCTGCAGGCATGATGATGTAAACATTGAAAAGAGGTTCTATATGAAGGAAACGCGTAGGACGTTCATGCATCGTCACCCGATCATGTACGCCATCATGACGGCGCTTTCCTTTCTACTGATTTTATATTTCACGGCACATGTGACACAGGGAATCGAGATCCCAGGCTACGGCGGACTGCTTCTTCGTGAAGAGTCGGCGCTGATCCTCACCATGCTCGTACTGGCGGGCTTTGGTATGCTTCGGGAGATTCCATGGGAGCAGGATAATTTCATGGATACGCTGAAGGCGGGCGGCTTCGTACTGCTGCTGGATGCGCTGCTTCTGCAGTATGAGCGTATCCTGATGATCGAGAATGATGCTCTGCCATGGACGCAGATTCTCATTTTCCTCGCCTTTATCTTCCTGGTGGGGCTCCTGGAGGAGACCGTTTTCCGGGGAATCATCGAGGAAACACTGATCCGCAGCTTCCGACCGAGCGCGCTCGGTCGTCTGCAGGCGGCTTATCTGACCGGCTTCCTTTTCGGCCTCGCCCATGTCATCAACATGAGCTGGGCAGCTGATCCGATGGCCGTCGTCTTCCAGATGGTGCAGAATGTAGTCATTGGCATCTATCTGAGTCTCATCTATGCTCGTGCGCGAAACGTCCTCGCGATGATTTTCCTGCACGCGTTTTATGATTTCACTTCGCTCATGATGTCCGGCATCTATGGCGTCGGCAGCATGCAGCAGGGCGTCGAGGCGATGGACACCACGAGCCTGTGGGTGATGCTTATCTATCTTGGACCGATCGTCTACCTCACGATTCGAATCCTCGTCGATGCACATCGGGAGAAGATGCGCCTGCAGAGCGGAGAGCAGCCGGAGCACAGCCACGCAGGCAAGCAGGCCTTCGCCTGAGAGCCCGAATAATAATAAGTATCATTTAGAAAAATATCAGAAGAAAAACGTCGTCAGTAAAAAGCTGCCGTCCTGCCCCGGAATTTCGGAGCAGGACGACAGCTTTTTCAGTGTATGCGAGCTTGAGAATTTCGTAAGGGGGATCAGACCTCATAAACTTCCGCAAAGTGACGATGGTGCGGCTTTCTGCATTGGCGAATGAGCAGGGGTCAGATCCCATTAAATTTTTATAAACTTTCGTCAGTCGATGCCGACGGAGGCCTTCGCGAGCTGGTCGACGAGCTCATTGAATCGGACACCGGTGTGCGCGGCGACCTTCTGGAAACGGATCTCGATGCGTGGGCGGATCTGATCGATGAAGGCCTTGTATGCGCGTGTGCCCTCCTTGTTCGTTTTCCACTGGCCGTTCGCCCACATCTCGATGCCCATATAATCATAGAAGATCGTGATGCTTGCGATGCCGGCATCCGCCGCTGCCTGAATCGCCGCCATCGAACCATGAATCTCGCCCGCGACGTTCCGCATCGTGCGAAGCGTTTCGTCACGTCCGTGCCCCTGGAGTGGGCGAATGCTCCCGTCCCGGCACAGCAGCACCCCGCCATAACCATAGACGCCCGTCGAGAGATTGAAACTTCCATCGACGTACGCCAGCGCCTCCGTCGTAACCTCCGAAAGCTCCTGCAGCACATCGTCCCGCGTTACATCCGAGACAGAGTGGAAGAGCGGACCCTTCGGAACGACAGAACTTCGCTTAGAAGCGGAAGCAGAAGATGGACTTGAAGTTTCCGACTCACCAAACGGCAATTCCAGATCATAACCATCCGCCTTCACGAACGCCTCTGCTTCCGCCCGGGTTTTGAATTTTTTGAAGACCGCACCGGCTGCACCGATGACCTCTCTCTGACAGTCACTCCAGTTCTCATAAACTCCCGGATGACGACCCTTCTGCACTGCGTAGTAAAATTTCATATGGTTCTCCATTTCTTTTATGCATTGTGGTATTTTATCATGCTTCATAGGAATTTAATACTGCAGCGCGCCCTTTCGTGCTATAATTTCCGTGTTTTCAAACACAGGAGGTAGCTATGTCTCAGAAATACAGTGCACTGTTAATGGATCTCGATGGAACCCTCGTGAACACGCTCTACAGTCTTCAGGACACCATGAATAAAACCATGGATGAGCTGGGGCTCGATCGCATCACGATGGAGCAGACGAAGAAGTTCGTCGGAAACGGCGGGGAGAAGTTCGTCGAGCGGGCCCTCGCGGCGACCGCAGATCGTTACTACAGAGAAGCGGAGAAGTGGGAGGAGAAGGACGAGGACCGGGCCATCGATCTCGACCAGAAGGCCGACGAGGTGATGGAGCTCTTCGACGATGCCTGGAATCTCTATATGGATTTCTTCCAGGAAAACTGCACCTACAAGGCGGAACCGTATCCGGGGCTGAAGGCCTGCCTCGACGAGCTGAAGGCAGAGGGCTGGAAGCTCGCCTGCATCACGAACAAGTCGCTGCACGAAGCCATCAGGGTCCTCGATACCGCTTACGGCGCCGGCTACTTCGCTTATGTCTCGGGCGATGACGGCACCCACCCGCTGAAGCCGGACACCGGCGTCGTCGACGATGCCCTCGCCCACATCGGAAAGACCGCGGCGGACTGCCTCTATGTCGGCGACACGAACACCGATATGGAAACGGCGAAGCGCGCAGGCATCCCGTCCATCGGCTGCATCTACGGCTTCCGGACGCAGGAGGAGCTCGAGGAGAGCGGCGCAGCGATCTGCATCGAGCAGGCCGCCGACCTCCGGAAGGCGATCGACTACCTTTCCGAGTGAGCCCTTTCTTCCATATATATCGATTCCGAATCCGAAGCAGAGGCCAATGCAGACGCCCTCAACTCTTAAATCTTTCGAAACTCTTCGGATTACGGAGCAGCTCAATTGACAAGCGGAAATGCACTGACTATACTTAGCAGTGTTGTAAAGAGAGTGCTAATGAGACTGTGAGGTACGTTCCCCTTGTGAACACCGGAGCTTATGGGCCGGGTATGTACCGTGCGGTCGTTTGCATTGTCCTGATAAAGCAAATGATGACTGGAAGGAGTAATCATATGACACGTATAGATATCGTATCCGGTTTCCTCGGAGCCGGAAAGACCACCTTCATTCAGCGCCTGCTGGATGAGGCTTTAAAGACGGAGAAGGTCGTGCTGATCGAGAACGAGTTCGGTGAGATCGGCATCGACGGCGGTTTCCTGAAGGATGCCGGCATCGAGATTCGTGAGATGAACCAGGGCTGCATCTGCTGTTCACTGGTCGGTAATTTCGAGAAGTCGTTGCAGGAGGTCGTGGAGACCTACCAGCCGGATCGTATCATCATCGAGCCGTCGGGTGTCGGCAAGCTGTCCGACATCATCGGTGCAGTCAAGGCGGTTTCCGGCAACCTCGATGTCGAGCTGGATGCGGCGGTAACCATCGTGGACGCACAGAAGGCGAAGCTCTACTCGAAGAACTTCGGTGAGTTCTTTAACAACCAGATCCTGTATGCAGGTACGGTCGTGCTGTCGAGAACCGATATTGCAGCCGAGGAAAAGGTCGACACCGCAGTGAAGATCGTGAAGGAGATCAATCCGAAGGCGCAGGTCGTGACGACACCGGAGGCACAGCTCACCGGCGAGCAGCTCATCCGTATCATCTCAGGTAAGGATGATCTCGAGGAGTCCATGATGAAGGAAGTCATGGAGAGAGTCCATGCACATGAGGGCGAGGAAGAGGACGACGATGATCATGATGTGATCGAGACCCTCGACAATGGTATCACCATCCACCATCATCATGACCACCATCACCATCATCACCACCACGATCATGATCACGAGCATGAGCATGACGAGGACGAGCACTGCTGCTGTCACCATGATCACGACGATGAGGATCACGATCATGAGGAGCATGAGCATCATCACCACGAGCACGATGAGGACGAGCACTGCTGCTGTCACTACGATCACGACGAGGATGACCACGATCACGAGGAGCATGCGCACCATCATCACGAGCACGACGAGCACGGTCACTGCTGCTGTCACGACCATGACGCGGATGAAGTCTTCACCAACTGGGGTATGGAGACGCCGCATCCGTTCAGCAAGTCGAAGCTCGAGTCCATCCTTCACGAGATGGCCGAGGGTGAGACCTACGGCACCGTCATCCGCTGCAAGGGTATGCTCGAGGATGCCGAGAACCGCGGTCACTGGATGTACTTCGACCTCGTACCTGGTCAGACCGAGGTACGTGAGGGCTCTCCGGAGTTCACCGGTAAGGTCGTCGTTATCGGCGCTCATCTCGACGAAGAAGCACTGAAGCACGCATTCTGCGAATAAATAGGAGTTTTTATGGCAACAAGTGATAATTACGAGTTACAGGATGATCAGATTCCTGTATTCCTGATCAACGGCTTCCTCGAGGCCGGCAAGACCGAGTTCATCAAGTACACCATGGCCCAAGAGTACTTCCAGGCCGAGGGCACGACCCTGCTTCTCCTCTGTGAGGAGGGCGAGTCCGAGTACGATGAGGCAGAGCTCGAAAAGTACCACACCGTCGCAATCCGCATGGAGAAGGAGACCGACTTCAACGAGGCGTACCTCTCGAAGCTGCAGGCGGAGTACAATCCGGAGCGTATCATCATCGAGTGGAACGGCATGTGGAACCAGGATGATCTCTACGACGGTCCGATGTCCGAGCAGGAGCTCGCGAAGGATCAGGGACGTCCGGCGAACTACGAGCTGTCGATGCCGGAGAGCTGGGTGATCTACCAGGTCATCACCATCATGGATGGCTCCACCCTCGGCATCTACATCAATAACAACAACATGCGCAGTTTCCTCGGACAGATGCTCCGGGAGGCTGAGCTCGCGATCGTGAACCGCTGTGACAATGTCTCCAGCGAGCAGCTGGTGGACTTCCGCCGGAAGATCCGCGCCATGGGACAGGGTGCGATGCTGATCCTCGAGGATAAGAACGGCGAGATCCAGCAGGACATGCTCCCGGAGGATCTGCCATATGACCTCGCGGCCGACAGCATTGAGCTGAAGCCGGAGGACTACGGTACCTGGTTCGTGGACTGCATGGATAACCCGGAGCGTTACCTCGGGAAGAAGATCAGCTTCACTGCGATGGTGCTGAAGCGCCGCGGTATGCCGGCGAATGAGTTCATCCCGGGTCGTATGGCGATGACCTGCTGTGCGGCGGATATGACCTTCCTCGGCTTCGTGACGAAGGGAGATCCGGCTGTGATTGCGCCGTTTAACACGAGAGACTGGGCGAAGCTGACCGCGACCGTCACGATGGAAGAGCGGGAGGAGTACAGCGGCGAGGGCCCTGTGCTGGAGCTTGAGTCCATCGTCCGGACCGGTCCGATCGAGGATGTCGTGACATTCTGATAGAGATTCTGAAACGAAAACTTCTGAAATCAGGAGTGCGTTCGAAAACAAAAGCCGTGGCAGCTGCTGCGGCTTTTATTTATGTTTTGAGCCGTGTGGGCGAATGATCAGCGCTATGGCAGATATGAACACAGGTAATCATCGGGACCTTTTTCTATAATTCATCCTTGCATTTGGAAAAATACGCGCTATAATACACTCATAACTAATCCGCTTTAAAGTGCTAAAGCTTCTAAGACTTTAAAGGACAAAAGCGGATGAGAAAGAGGAGATGTATTATGAAGAAAATGAACAGATTCACAGCGATTTCCATGGCCGCGATGATGGCTGTGGCTTCCTTAAGTGCCTGTGGCTCCAGCTCCACACCGACCGCGACGACCGCGGCAGCAGCGGAGACCACCGCAGCCGCAGAGACCGATGCAACGACCGCAGCAGCAGCCGAGGCGAGCGATGGCAAGACCTATAAGATCGGCGTACTTCAGCTCGTACAGCATGCCGCACTCGATAAGGCAAACGAGGGCTTCGTAAAGGCACTCGATGATTCGGGTATTTCCTACGAGATCGATCAGCAGAATGCGTCCGGTGAGCAGTCCGCCTGCCAGACCATCTCCGAGAAGTTCGTAAACGATGGCGATGACCTCATCTACGCGATCGCAACTCCGGCAGCCCAGGCCGCTTCCGCTGCGACGACCACCATTCCGATCGTTCTTTCTGCCGTAACCGATCCGGCGGAGTCCGGCCTCGTGGCATCGAACGACGCTCCTGGCGGAAACGTCACCGGTACTTCTGATCTGACTCCGGTTGCAGAGCAGATCGACCTTCTCCAGCAGCTTCTTCCGGATGCGAAGACCGTCGGTATCCTTTTCTGTACCGCTGAGTCAAACTCCGAGATTCAGGCACAGATGGCGAGAGACGCCTGCGATAAGGCCGGCCTCGCACATGCGGACTACACCGTTTCCAGCTCCAACGAGATCCAGACCGTCGTAGAGTCCATGGTCGGTAAGGTCGACGTCATCTATGCACCGACCGATAACACCATCGCTGCCGGCATGGCAACCGTCGCTTCGGTCGCAACCGACAACAAGATTCCGGTCATCTGTGGTGAGGAGAACATGGTCAATGAAGGCGGCCTCGCAACCTATGGCATCGACTACTACCAGCTCGGCTACATGGCAGGTGAGCAGGCCGTGGAGATCCTGAAGGATGGCAAGAATCCGGGCGATATCCCGATCGGCTACCTCAGCGCGGACAAGTGCACCGTCGCTGTAAATCAGGAGACTGCCGATACACTCGGCATCGATGTTTCTTCTGTAAAGAAGTAAGTCGTTTTCACGGACTGTCATGGCCGGATACCTGCTTCCTCCTTTAAGGTACGGTACCGCCGATACAGGAAGAGAAAGAACGAAAAACATTTTTTGAAACCGAGGGCGGAGCACAAGCTTCGCCCTTTTTGCATTCCTTGTTGACTTTAAAGTACTAAAGTCCTATGATAATGAAAGTTGTATCAGCGCTTTAAAGCGTCTATGTGACAGAAGGTATAGACAGCTTAGGGGATGCTTTCTTGCGCCGGATACAACCTATTTTTTATTTCAGGAGGAAACCTTATGAACGGTTTACTTGCATCCCTGCTGGGCGCGGTTTCACAGGGCCTCATCTGGTCGATGATGGTGCTCGGCGTCTACATCACCTTTAAGCTTTTAAATATCGCCGATATGACGACGGACGGTGCCTTCGCACTGGGTGGCTGCGTGTGTGCCACGATGATGATCGCGGGACTTGATCCGACCCTGGCGCTGGTATGTGGCGCACTGGCAGGTGGCGTAGCAGGTGCTGTAACCGGTGTTTTACATACCTTCTTCGGTATTCCGGCGATCCTCGCAGGAATCCTGACCCAGATCTCCCTCTGGTCCATCAATCTCCGGATCATGTCGGATAAGTCGAATCAGTCGGTCAATAAGATCGCGTCCGACATCACCTTCTGGGTAGATAAGCTCGGCATCACCCAGTCCCAGGCGACCCTGATCGTCGGCCTGATCGTCGCGATCGCACTGATCATGGTGCTCTACTGGTTCTTCGGCACCGAGCTCGGTGCGGCACTCCGTGCGACGGGTAACAACGAGGATATGATCCGTGCCCTCGGCGTGGATACGAACCATGCAAAGCTGCTCGGCCTCGTCATCGCGAATGTCCTCTGTGGTCTCTCCGGCGCCCTCGTCTGCCAGTCCACGAAGTATGCGGATGTCGGTATGGGTACCGGTGCCATCGTCATCGGCCTCGCGTCCATCGTCATCGGTGAAGTCATTTTCGCCCGTGCACGCAATTTCGCAATGCGTTTGAGCTCCGCTGTCATCGGCTGTGTCCTCTATTTCGTCATCCGTGCCGTCGTGCTCCGTCTCGGTATGAAGGCGAACGACATGAAGCTCCTGTCGGCAATCATCGTCGCGCTGGCCCTCTGTGTTCCGGTCGCGATGCAGAAGTATCGTGCAGCAAAGAGCTATCGTGAGAGTGTGTCCGAGGATGAGGATGCTGCGGATATGCTCGAGCAGAAGGAGGCATAAGCGATGTTAGTGATCAAGAACGTACGAAAGACCTTTAACAAGGGAACCGTCAATGAAAAGAAGGCACTGCGTGGCATCAACCTGACCCTGAACGATGGTGATTTCGTCACCATCATCGGCGGTAACGGCGCCGGCAAGTCGACCCTGCTCAATATGATCGCCGGTGCTTATCCGGTCGATTCCGGTATCATCGAGATCGATGGTGAGAACATCACGAAACAGCCGGAGTGCAGACGTGCGAAGTACATCGGGCGTGTATTCCAGGATCCGATGAAGGGTACCGCTGCCGACATGCAGATCGAGGAGAATATGGCCCTCGCCTTCCGAAGAGGAGAGCGCAGACGCCTTCGCTGGGCGGTGACCCAGAAGGAGCGCGAGTTCTATAAGGATGCGCTCGAGCGTCTCGGCCTCGGCCTTCAGAGCCGTATGACCAGTAAGGTCGGCCTCCTGTCCGGTGGTCAGCGCCAGGCCCTGACCCTGCTGATGGCGACGCTGAAGCGTCCGCACCTGCTCCTGCTCGATGAGCATACTGCGGCCCTCGATCCGAAGACCGCCTCGAAGGTTCTGGCCCTCACCGAGGAAATCGTCGAGGAGAACCATCTGACGGCCCTTATGGTCACCCACAACATGAACGACGCGATCCGGATCGGAAACCGCCTGATCATGATGGATAACGGAAAGATCATCTATGATGTCGCCGGTGAGGAGAAGAAAAAGCTCACCGTCGAGGATCTGCTTCAGAAGTTTGAGGAGGCCTCCGGCGGAACCTTCGCGAACGACCGTATGATGCTCGCGCGATGATGTGGAGGCCGGAAGCATTGGCCCAGGACAATGCAGGCGGCCGGAACGCAGGCGGCTGTGCCGTGCGCTTCTGAAAAAAATAATGTAAATAAAGGACCCCTATGCTATAATGCTCGTGATTTTGAGTTTATAGAATAGGGGCATTTTTATGGGAAAGCCTGGAAGAAGCAGAAAAAAACAGAGCACGGGGAATGAGGCGAGGCAGAGGATCCTTCTGATTTCGGCCCTCGTTCTGTGTGTCCTTTTTATGGGTATACTGATCCGCGTACTCTTGCGCGGCGGGAAGGAAAACGCGGAAGCTGCGGTGGAAGAGCAGACGCTGTCGGAGGCCGGTGAAGCGCTGAACGAGATGGAGACGCTGTCGACGGAGTCGCAGATTCAGCGGCTGACCGATCAGATTCAGGCAGATACGCTGCAGCGGGTGCTTCAGCAGTATGCGAATCTCGGCATCGTGAAGTGCGACAGCTACATCAACTTCCGTTCGGCACCGAACCAGAACGATCTTACGAACATCATGGGTGAGCTCACGAACGGCGCGGCCGTGAACATCGTCGAGATGGATCCGGAGGGGGCCGAGGGCTGGGCACATGTCGAGTCCGGCGGGATGGATGGCTATATGTCGAAGCGCTATCTCGTGACCGGCGAGGAGGCCGTCACGATGGTGCCGGAGCTGATCCGTGTGCGTGCGACCGTCATCACCGACCATCTCCGGATGCGTTCGGGACCGGTCATCGAGGATGGCAATACGGTCGGCTCCGCGGCGAAGGGCGAGAAGTATGAGGTCCTCGAGCGTGCCGGTCAGGGCTGGATCAAGATCGCACCGGACAACATCGACACCATCGATACCTGCTATATGTCGGCGGACCCGCAGTATGTGACGATCGACTACGGTCTCGACGAGGCACGGACCCTGAACCTGAAGGCGAAGGTCCTCAATATGTATGATAACCTCGGCGTATCCCTCGCGAGCGATTACATCAACGTGCGCTCCTCACCGAAGGAGGACGGCATCAACAACATCGTCGGTAAGTTCCCGGGCTATGCCGGCTGCAACATCCTCGGTGAGGAGAACGGCTGGTACAAGATCAAGTCCGGATCGGTCACCGGCTATGTGCGGAAGGACCTCATCGCGACGGGCGATACGGCGCAGAATCTCGCCGTGCAGCACGCGCAGGTCATGGCGATCGTGAACACGGAGTCGCTGAATGTCCGTTCGGAGGCCTCGACCGACTCGAAGGCCTGGACGGCGGTCACCTCCGGTCAGCGCTATAACGTACTGAACCAGCTCGACGGCTGGGTACAGCTCGAGCTTGACGCGGGTGATGACGATGGTGAAGATCAGGGCGCGTTCGTCTCAACGCGCGACAACAACGTCACCGTACAGTACGCGCTGCAGGAGGCCATCGAGTATTATCCGGCGGTCGAGGCAGCGAACGCGGCCATGGCCTTCCGAAACAAGATCGTCAACTTCGCCTGCCAGTTTGTCGGCAACCGCTATGTCTGGGGCGGCACCTCGCTCACCCATGGCTGTGACTGCTCCGGCTTCACACAGTCGGTACTGAAAAACTTCGGCATTTCAATCCCGCGTGTATCCCGTGACCAGGCGAGAACCGGATCGAAGGTGACGAGCGCGAATATGCGCCCGGGCGACCTCATTTTCTACGCAAACCGCAGTGGCACGATCAACCATGTCGGCATGTACATCGGAAACGGCCAGGTGGTGAACGCCGCCTCCACCCGCTCCGGTATCCGCATCTACCGCTGGAACTACCGTACCCCGGTGGCCATCCGAAACGTCATCGGCGACTGACCCACCGCACCTGTTCCCGGGAGGCATATGTCTTTCGGACAATGACATTGTCAAGAGACTTCATGGGGTCTGACCCCATTAAATTTTTATAAACTTTCAGTGGAGAAAAAACATCTATGCAGAAAACAAAGATCAGTGCAAGCCGCATCGTCGGCATGCTCCTCGGCTGTGTCGTGATTTCCCTCGGCATCGCCTTCTTCAAGCAGTCCGGGCTGGGCAATGACTCCATCACGGCGCTCAACCTCCGCACCTCGGAGCTCCTCGGGATCTCCCTCGGCACCATGAACCTGATGGCGAACACGCTCTTTTTCATCGTCGAGATCCTCTGGGGACGGAAATACATCGGCCTCGGCACCTTCTTTAACTGGGTGACCATCGGCTACATCGTGACCTTCTTTTATCAGCACATCGAACAGATCTTCGGCGTGGCCTCATCCTTCCCGGTACAGCTGATCTTCGTGATTCTCGGCGTCGTCATCACCTCCATCGGTGTGTCCATGTACCAGACCGCGAACCTCGGCATCGCCCCATACGATTACCTCGCCATCGGCCTCGCGGATCACACCCCGTTTCCGTACTTCGGCTGCCGTGTCTTCACGGACGCCCTGACCGCGCTCATCACCTTCCTGCTCGGCGGCCTTATCGGCCTCGGCACCCTGATCTGCGCCTTCGGGCTCGGCCCGTTCATCAGCTTCTTCGATACCCATTTCTCGAAGAAGTGGATTCGATAATACTGTACCCCGGAGGATTTCCTCCGGGGTATTTTTATGAAGAAAATTGTTTTGACTAACATACAATAAGGTTATTGAAAATTTTACAAGTAGTTATTGAAACTATGTGTGTACTGGTGTATGATAGGCTCAATGTTTAAAAAGGAGTGATCATACTATGCATTCTTATATACTCAGCTGTTGTTCGACGGCGGATATGCCGGAGTCCTGGTACCAGGAGCGGGAGGTCAATGTCTGCTACTTCCACCTTCGTGTCGGAGATGATGAGTACCTGGATGACTTCGGGCACTCGATTTCCACCTCCGAGCTGTATCGCCGTATGGTGGCTGGTGAGCGTTCGCAGACCTCGCAGGTCAATGTCGAGGAGTACATCGAGCGCTTCCGTCCGTACCTCGAGGCCGGAAAGGATATCCTGCATGTTACGCTTTCGAGCGGTATTTCCGGCACACTGAATTCTGCCCGCATCGCGGCCGAGGATCTGAAGGAGGAGTTCCCGGATCGGAAGATCTACATCGTGGATTCGCTCTGTGCATCCTCCGGCTACGGACTGCTGATGGATAAGCTCTGTGATTTACGTGACGACGGGATGGATATCGATGCACTCCGTGACTACGCAGAGACAGCGAAGCATAAGGTGCAGCACCTCGTCCTGACGACGGATCTGAAGTTCCTCATCATGGGCGGCCGTGTATCGAAGGCCTCCGGTGCGATCGCTACGATCCTCAATATCTGCCCGCTGATCGAGGTGGTAAAGGATGGTTCCCTCAAGGTGAAGGAGAAGCTCCGTGGCAAGCGGAAGGCCATCGCGCGCCTCGAAGAGAAGATGGAGGAGCTGACAGAGGACGGGCTCGAGTACAGCGACCGCTGTTTCATCGGCAACTCCGAGTGCGAGGAGGATGCGGAGAAACTTCGGGAGATGATCGAGGCACGTTTCGAACATCTGAAAGGGAAAATCAAAATCTATCCGATCGGTCCGACCATCGGATGCCATACGGGCCCTGGAACCCTGGTCGTGTTCTTCTTCGGCAAAGAGAGAACGGAATAGAATAGAGTGAAAATTCTGACAGGGGGACCCGGAGGGTGCGGCAACGGTGGCCATACGTAGAGACCGTGTGAAATCAAGCCGGGTCCCCCAGAATGGAACTTGTATATGATCAAGAGGACTGCGTTCAGAGCAGTCCTCTTTTTGATTGACTTTCACTTTTTGCGGTGCTAATCTGCGTTTAAAAGACGCAAGTCTTAATTTATGATGCCGCGGATGCTGACGCGGTCGAAGAGTATGGAGCAGATCTATGATTAATGTTGCAATCGTAAGCCCGGATCATTCACTGGAGCCTGTAGAGAAGGTCATCGCGGAGTATGATTTCGGCTGTCAGTTTTTTCAGTATATCTATCGGAAGATGAGCGATATCGATGCCATCTACCAGGATGTGAAGGGAAAGTGCGATGTCATTTTCTTCTCCGGCGAGCTGGGTTACCACTATATCAAGAATAAGTTCCCGGACAACCGCATCCCATGCACCTTTACGGCCTATGAGCCGATCGATGTGCTGTCGATCCTGCTGCAGTTTCAGATCGAGCATCCGGAGACGAAGCTGAACCGTGTCTTCTGTGATTTCCTGACGACGACGAACCACTATATGGATGTGCCACAGTATGTGAAGAAGGAGCATTGTCCGTACTTCTTCGAGGACACACACTACGACTACCGGCATATCACCGCGTATGCGAAGAAGCTCTGGGACGAGGGAAAGATCGATCTGATCCTGTCCCGTTCCATCAATAATCTGAATCGTCTCGATGAGCTGCATATCCCGTATGTGGAGGTCTTTCCTTCCGAGGCGATGATCGTGAAGTCGATTCGCTCGGCCCTCAATGAGCTTCGTCTCGACTCGATCAATCTGAAGGATGAGCTCAGTATCCTGATGCGACTGCCTTTTGATGAGGATGTCGAGCAGGAGGAGCAGGAGTACCGCGAGGCGACGGTCTACAAGCTGCTGGCGGACTACCGGAAGGCGAACCATCTGCACTTCAGCATCTCTCAGGGCTTCAACCAGTTTGAGATCCATGTGCAGGTTCCGGCCGGTGCGCCACAGCTCGATACGATCCGTACCCTGCTGCTGATTCTGAAGAAGGAGCTGAACTTCCCGTTCCGCATCGGTGCCGGTGTCAGTCCGTCCTATGAGCGCTCCCGCTACTTCGCGGAGCACGCCCTCATGGAGGCGGACCGTTATGGCCGGAATGATGCCTTCTTCATGGACGAGGAGGATAAGATCACCGGACCGCTCAGCGCAGATAATCAGCTGATGTACAACTACTCGAATGAAAAGGCGCTTGCATTTGCACGGGAGAACGGTATCAACGAGACCAACATCCTGAAGCTGATCAGTATCTTCGAGCAGGATGAGGAGCAGTTGATCAGCTCCCATGCGCTCTCCGAGAAGCTCGGCATCACGATGCGTTCCGCGAGCCGTATCCTCGCGAAGCTCTACGATCTCGATATGATCCGCTTCCGGGATACCGCGCCGGATACGAAGACGCCGCGCCAGGGCCGTCCGTCGCATTATTATCATTTCAATCCGGAAGCGTTCAGGGAAGCTCTGCTCTAAAGAACAAACACCTGTTTTTGAGATAGATTTTACAGAAGGTTTGGAGTATAATACTAAAGTTACATTGAGAAATTACGACCAGGTGAGGTGACATGGGTAGACCGAAGGGCAGCAAGAATAAACCGAAGACGACAGCAAGCACGAAGGCGCGTTCCAGCAGTAAGGCGCAGGAATACGATGCACCCCTGATGGGGGACGAGGCCGCGATCATCATCACCTTCGCCGTCTCGCTTTTTCTGTTTCTGTCGAATCTGGGTCTCTGCGGTCCGATCGGTGCAGCGCTGAAGGCTGTACAGCTCGGACTTTTCGGCGTGGTCGGTTATATCTTCCCGATCGTGCTGAGCTTCGTGGTGGCCTTCATCCTCTCGAACATCGATAACCCGCATGCGACGCTCCGGATGACTTCGGCGCTGTTCATGCTGGTGTTCCTGTCGGCGCTTCTCCAGCTGTTCACCGCGGGTGGCGTGCAGGACATGACACTGATGGATTTTTACAGTGAGGGCGCAGAGCTCGGCATCGGCGGCGGTATCGTCGGCGGTGCCCTCGCCATGGTGCTGCATACCCTCGCCGGCACGGTCGGCGCGGCGCTGATCCTCATCGTCGCGAGCTTCGTGTGCCTCATCTATACCACCGGCAAGCCGCTCGCACGTATCATCGCGAAGCATTCCGCCCGTGCTGCGTCCCATGCGCGCGATCGTGCGCGGGAGGACTTCTCACAGGTGGCGGAGTCTGCGCGTCTCCATCGGGAGGAGCGTCGTCTCGCCCGGGAAGAGGAGCTGCGTGCCCGTCGTGCCGGTGTCGACATGCAGGCCATCGATCTTTCAGCCCATCAGTCGCTCGCCGAGATGAGTGCGCCTGCGACCACGTCTGCTGAGGCCAATGCTGCCGATCAGAACACTGCCCGTCAGACGGCGATGCCGGAGGATGCGTTTACCATCCCGGCACTCGACGACACCGCTTCCTATGAGGTGACCCTCGGGGCGGGTGCCGATGTGACGCAGCCTGCATTGGCGGAGCCGAAGCTGAACGCCGAGCCGACGATCACCGGCATGGGTGCGATCCTCGGTCCGGATGAAAATGCAGCGAACAGCGTCGAGCTTCCGCTGAACGTGCGTCATACCC
>ERZ1026856.228-NODE-228-length-39979-cov-32.831530_pt1 | contig 39979 bp, 61 predicted proteins | sample MGYA00380158_ERZ1026856 | MGnify/ENA primary metagenome ERZ1026856 (study PRJEB33269, sample SAMEA4719794) | human gut metagenome | biome: human-associated habitat; feature: organic feature; material: feces | place: Cameroon | collected 2013-10 ... | reverse complement strand
TAAATTTGATTGGAGCGAAATTGATACACGATCGGAGGCATAGATGAGCGATAATGCAATCGAACCGGATACATATATGGGTTTATCACAGCAATACATAAAAGATAAAATAAGTGATGAGGAGTTTACGAAGCGGTGTAACCGACTGAAAAGGATACCAATGAAGACCTACGTGAGCATATCAGAAAAATTTATGCAGGGTGAAATAAGTGAGGAAGAATTTGTGGAACAGTATAACCGATTGGTTGAGCAGGAAGCTGAAAAACACTGGGAACCGGTCAAACCGCATGAGCATATATAAGAGGAAAGAAAAATGAAGTTTATTGATTTTTTTGCCGGAATCGGAGGGTTTCGCAGGGGGATGGAACTGGAAGGACATGAATGTGTTGGCTTTTGCGAATTTGACAAATTCGCGGTTGCGAGCTACACATCTATGCATCTGATTACTCAGGAACAAAGAGAATTTTTGAGCAAAATGCCGTTGAAACAGCGACAAAAAGAAATACTAAAGGAGGAATACAGGAATGGAGAGTGGTACGCAAATGACATTAGAAGAGTATATGCCGGAGACATTCCAAAAGCAGATTGCTGGTGTTTCGGATTCCCATGTCAAGACATCTCTGTTGCAGGAAAGCAACTTGGGTTTCAAGGAAACCGTTCAAGCTTGTTTTTCAGAGTTATGTACCTTATCGGACAACTCGAAGAAGAAAATAGACCCACTTACCTTTTCATTGAGAACGTTAAGAATTTGCTTAGTATTAATGGAGGATGGGATTTCGCCAGACTGCTCATTGAAATGGAGCAGAGGGGGTATGATGCAGAATGGCAGGTGCTCAACTCCAAAGATTTCGGAGTGCCACAGAACAGAGAAAGGTGTTTCATTATCGGGCATCTTAGAGGCAGAGGCTCCGCAGAAGTATTTCCTGTCGAAAGAGCAGACAGAGAAGATAATATTCAAATAATAGGTCACAGGGACGGTTACAGAAGAAATACGCAGGTATTTGCACAAGATGGAATCACAGAAGCATTAAGCACTTGTCAAGGCGGCGGAAGGGAACACCATGTTGCTTTACCATGCTTCATTGACTTGTGTCGTGAAGGCTCGAAGATGACGGGGCAGGCACGATGCCTGAAGGCAAGATATTGTAAAGGAGTATCGAACCATGCAGGGCAAGATAGCGGAATCGCGATCGGAGTCAAAGAAGCAACAAAACAAGGTTATGCAGAATGCAGAGCGGGAATTGACAGCGTGAACTTCTCAATGCCAAACAGCAAGACAAGAAGAGGAAGAGCCGGACAAGAAATCGCCAACACGCTCGACACGAGTTGCAATCAGGGAATCTTCGTCCAGGTATCGGAAGAACTGGTTGTATATGCAGTCTGGTATGAAAAATATCAATGTTACATAGCAATCAGAAGACTAACGCCGTTAGAATGCTTTAGGCTGCAAGGTTGGACAGATGACTATTTTGAAAAAGCAGAGTTTGTTAATTCTGATAGTCAATTATATAAGCAAGCAGGAAACGGCGTAACTGTAAACGTAATAAAAGCTATTGCAGAAAGGATAAAAAATGAGTAATCCGAAACATGATTGGTACGGACACGCAGTAAAGCAGGTAAAAAAATACCCAGACAAACTGATTGCAGAAAACACAGCCCAGTCAGCCCTATGGATGTACGCTATTAACAAGGCGATAAAGCAGACAGAGGGGATGGACAACGGTGAGGACAGAATGAAAGCCGTACAGCTGGTGTATTTCGAGGATAGATACACGATAGCAGGGGCGGCGGATAAGCTCGGATATGCAGAAATGACTATACGCAGATGGCTTAGTGCTTTCGCCAATTTGGCTGGGAAATATGCAGGATATTAGAGAGGGAGAATTATCTCCCTCTCTTTTTTATGTTTGTCTAACATGGCTTAAAAAATGTCGTACAATACACTTGTACGGACGAGTATTGGTAACTTTTTGTGAGAAATAACCTCCTCATCTTTTTGTGGTAAAAGTGTAAACTCTCACCCGCGTAAAAGAGAGTACGCAAGACACCTATCCCACGGTGCCTTGCGTTCCATACAGGTTGCGGGTCTACAAGTGTTTAGAGACCATCCGCTTATTAGTCTTACCCCGGCGGCTGTTAAGGTGCAATTCCTTATACTTGTATTTGGTTGCATTATGCAACTGGTGTAAACGATTTTTTTCATATTTTCTTTCCTTTCATATAACCCCGTAATGGATTGCTTACGGGGTTATGGTTGTATTTAGGAGGTGACCCCAAAATGGGATAAGTAAATACCAGGAGTGGCTGACCCAAGAAGGGTTACTTAAGCTAGAGGGATGGGCGCGAGATGGATGCACAGACAAAGAGATTGCGGCAAACATCGGCATTAACCCAGATACCTTGTATACATGGAAGAAAAAATTTCCAATTTTAGCCGATACCTTAAAAAAGGGAAAAGATGTTGTGGACAGGCAAGTGGAAAAAAGCCTGTTACAACGGGCGTTAGGGTACAGCTACGAGGAGACGAGCGAAAAGTACGAAGGCGGAGTAATGACGGAGCGAAAAGTAACAAAAAAACACGTTGCGCCGGATACAACAGCACAGATATTTTGGCTAAAGAACAGAAAGCCGGAACAATGGCGAGATAAGCCACAGTCAGAGAGTGCAAGCGACAAAGCACTGGCAAAAGCTATTAAAATCCTTGGGGGTGTCAATAGTGTCATTGACTAGCAAACAGGCAGAATATCTACAAGGTTGTAACCATCGTTGGAACGTAAAGACTGGGGCGACAGGTTCCGGGAAATCGTTTGTGGACTACGCAATTGTAATCCCTCAACGCCTGACACATCTAAAAGGATTAGGGCTTGCTGTGATGTTGGGAAACACCAGAGGCACGCTACAACGTAACATACTTGACCCTATGCGAGAGATTTGGGGCGAGGAGCTAGTTGGCGAGATACGGAGCGACAACACAGTACAGCTATTTGGCAAAAAGGTATATGCACTAGGCGCTGACAACAAGAAACACGTTGCAAGGATACAGGGAGCAACGATTGAGTATGCATACGGCGACGAAGTAACGACGTGGAACCAAGAAGTATTTGAGATGTTAAAATCTCGTCTCAGAACGCCACACAGTCATTTTGATGGGACGTGCAACCCGGCGGGACCGAAGCACTGGTTCAAAGGCTTTCTGGATTCTGATGCAGATATATTCCAACAGGCGTACAACATACACGATGGCTGCCTACCCCCGGCGGTAGTAGACGAACTGATAAAAGAATACTCAGGGACACACAGGTATCAACGCTACATACTAGGCAACTGGGCAGTGGCAGAAGGTCTTGTGTACGATATGTTTTCAGAGGAAAGACACGTCTGTAAAGCAAAGACTAGCGGAGAGATAATTGTTAGCTCTGATTTTGGTATGCAAAACGCTACCGTCTTCCTTGTATGGCAAAAAAGAGTAGATACCGGCAACTGGCACTGTATAAAAGAATACTACTATTCAGGCAGGGAGAACAACCGAATGAAACCGGTCAGCGAGCTAGTAAAAGGACTAGAGGACACACTAAACGGGCAGAAAGATGATTTAGTCATTGTTGACCCATCCGCCGCCGCTCTCATCGTAGAGTTACGCAGTAGAGGACATAAGGTCAAAAAGGCGGATAACACTGTTAACGACGGGATAGCAGATGTTGAGACGATGTTGACACAAGACAAATTATCGTTTGACCCGTCTTGCACGCACACAATCGAGGAGTTTGGTATCTATGCATGGGACCCAACAGCGGCTGACAAAGGCAGGGATGCAGTTATAAAACAGTCAGATCACGCAATGGATGCTATCAGGTATCTTGTAAAAACATTAAAACTCGTCAAGCGCAGCCAATCAAGACAATACAAATCAATTCTAGGGTGACGACAAATGTATTTATCATATCAAGATTTCATTGCCGCAAAAGACAAAGGGCAATTTATAAATCAGTTTATAAAATTCCACGAGAGTACGGGAGCATACAAAGAGGCGTTAAAGGCGGACAAGTATGACGCGCAGGAAAATGAGACTATCTTGCAATTCCAGCGTGTTTATTACACCTTGCTAGGTCAAAAAAAGATAGATAATTTTTCGTCTAACGCACGGATATGCTCTAATTTCTTTCACAAATTAAATACACAGCGTTGTTCGTACAGTCTAGGAAACGGCGTCTTTTTTAATGACATGAGTGTCAAGGATAAACTGGGCAAAAAGTTTGACACAAGAATTAAAGAGGCAGCATACGATGCGTTAATTCATGGTCAGTCCTTTTTGTTCTGGAATGTGGACCACGTGCACGAATTTCCCCTCACACAGTTCGCCCCAATGTGGGACGAGGACACAGGAGCATTGATGGCAGGCATAAGATTCTGGCAGCTGGACGAGCAGAAACCGTTTAAGGTTGTGCTATACGAAATAGATGGCTATACAACCTACAGTGCAGAAAGCAAATTTGGAGAATTGAAAGAGACCGCTCCCAAGCGGGCATACAGACAAAGAGTCGAGGTTGCTAATAATTTGGAACCCGAAATCATCGGGGAAGAAAATTATAGCAGTCTCCCTATTGTGCCGATGTTTGGCAACAAAAGACATATAAGCACCCTGAGGGGAATGCAGTCAAAGATTGATGCCTACGATGCGGTACAAAGTGGTTTTGCTAATGATTTAGACGACTGTGCACAGATGTATTGGCTCATTTCCAACGCTGACGGTATGACGGATGACGAGCTGGCAGAGTTTAGGGACCGGCTCAAGTTTCAGCACATCGCAAAGGCTGAGGAAGGGCAGGTACAGGCATACACACAAGAGCCGCCGTATACCGCCAGAAAAGAGTTTCTCACGCAGATGCGGTCAGAAATTTATGAGGATTTCGGGGCGTTGGATGTACACGCCATAGCCGCCGGAGCAACAAACGACCATATCGACGCCGCATACCAGCCACTGGATGATAATGCAGATGATTTTGAGTACTTCGTAGGCGATGCAATCGAGAAGATTCTGGAGCTTGCAGGGATTGATGACGAGCCGCAATTTAAGCGGAACAGAATCAGTAACGAGAAAGAACGTACAGACATGGTTCTTGAGGCAGCAAATTATCTGGATGAAGAAACCATCCTGAAAAAATTACCGTTTGTCGCACCAGAAGAAGTGCCGGACATTTTGGCAAAGTTGGACGAAGAATCATATAACCGCTACACAGAGCCACCTGAACCAGATACGCCGGAAGATAGCCCAGAAGGGGATGAATAACTATGTATCCATCCGACAAGTGGACAGAACAGGAGTTGCAAAAGTTAGAAAAACGGCTAACAGACGTATATAAGCAGGCTGAAAAAGAGATTGACAGCAAAGCGAGAAACTATTTTAAACAATTCTCCAGCCGGTACGTTAAAGAATATGCGGCATACCAAGCAGGAAAGTACACCAAAAAAGAGTTTGAAGCGTGGCTGATGAACCAGTATGGCAGAGGGCAGAGGTGGGAAGCGCTGCGCGAGGACATGGCGCGGCGGCTGACAGAGTCAAATGAGATTGCCGCGGCATACATCAACGAGAAAACCCCTCTTGTGATTGCCCTTAATCGCAATTTTGAGGCATATATGATTAAATCTCTTATGTCTGATAAGCAGATAAAAGAGATTGGAGATATTGCTTTTAATTTGGTTGACGAGCACACGGTTAAACGGCTGACGGTCAAAAAGCAGAAGATTCTTCCACCACGTAGGGTACTAAAAAGCAAGGATGTGCACTGGAACAAGAAGAAATTGCAAAATGCACTATTGCAAGGAATTTTACAGGGTGACAGCATAAAAAAGCTCGCAGGGCGATTTCAGGACGTTACAGGAATGAATCATACTGCCGCAATTAGAAACGCCCGCACAGCGTTCACAGGGGCGCAAAATGGGGGCAGGCAGGCGGCATATGAGGAAGCCTACCAGATGGGAATTGATGTAGTAAAACACTGGACAGCGACAAAGGATTTGAGGACCCGAGACAGCCACAGAGCGTTAGACGGTGAAGAAGTACCGTTTAACATGGCGTACTCAAACGGTCTCATGTATCCGGGAGACCCAAGTGGAATCCCGGCGGAAGTTTATAACTGCCGCTGTACGCAGAGAACTGCACTACCCGCCGAACTAGCACAACCGCGAATGATACGCGTCAGAAACCCAGAGACAGGCAGAAACGAAGTCATAGAAGACATGACCTACTACGAATGGTTAGCAACGCAAAGGGGGCGAATATAATGGCGGATATTGATGTTGTGAGTCACGTGGACGAAGTAATACTTAAAACCACCATGGCACTTGCAAGGGCATTAGAACAGGCAGGAGCCGCCGCAGAAGGGCACGCAAAAGACCTTTGCCCGGTCGATACGGGCGCATTAAGAAACAGCATTACGCATCGGACCGACTTGGAAAATCTCACGGAAACAATAGGCAGCAACGAAGAATACGCCGCCTATGTGGAACTAGGAACTGGCGTGTATTACAAGGGAGGAAGAAAGACCCCGTGGACTTATCAGGACGATAAGGGACAATGGCACATCACAAACGGTCAGAGGGCGCAGCCGTATTTAAAACCGGCGGCGGCAAATTACGCGAAAGAATACACAGCAATCATTGCAGATGAATTAAAAGGAGCGATGGAATAATGGACAGATTGTCTTTGCTCGTCAAGGCAAAGGAAACGGCGGAGTATTTTGTTGATAAAAAGTTTAAATACTCTCAAAACGTGGCGAATAGCTGGGCGGGCGCAAAGAAGAAAAAGGTAAGCAACTGCGCATCGTTCGTGTGCTATTGCTTACAGCAGTTAGGAATCCTCAAGGCCGGGCAGATGTTTTACTGCAATAAAAGCGGAAACATCGTCTGGAAGGGAACAGGGACCAAGACAGCTATGTTAAAACACTACAAACTGATTACAGTCAACAAGTTGCCGCGGGATTATAAAAGTAAATTAAAGCCTGGAGACATTTGCCTTCATCGCCTACATACTAACATTTTTGCAGGAATAAACGAGAGCAATAAAATGGTCTGGTGGGATGCTGGAAAGGCTAGTACAAATACTAAAAAAGCAGGTGGAACATACAAAAAGATACATAGGATTATTAACAGCAACCAGAAAATCTTATATGTGCTGAGATGGAAAGGGTGAGAAAATGACACAGAGAAAAATTATTGATGTATCTACATACAACGGCACGATTGACTGGAAGAAAGTAAAGAAATACGGTTGCGATGGTGCGATCATTAAGATTATCCGCAAGGATTTAGGCAAAGATAAAAAATTTGAGGAGAACTATAAAAAGTGTGAGAAATTAGGTATCCCATGGGGCGTGTATAACTACACATACGCTACTACAGTGGCAAAAGCTAAGTCAGACATGGAACTTGTATGCGACATCCTCGACAAGATTAGTAAGAAGCATTTTAAATACGGCGTTTGGTTTGACATTGAAGACAAAGTGCAGGCAGGGCTAAGCAAAGTAAAGATTGCCGAGATTATCAATGCGGCACAGACTGTCGTTGAGTCAAGAGGCTATAAATTTGGTGTTTACACCGGGATGTCGTATTTTTCGGAGCATATTGACAAAAACAAGGTCAAGTGTAAAAACTGGTGGATTGCACGCTATTACAAAGGCGATAACCGCATGGCATTTAAAGCGACACCAAACAAGTCTTATAAGCCCACAAACGTGCCTGATCTCATGGCATGGCAGTATACCAGCTCTGGCGTGTTTCCAGCCAAGGTTTCAACCGGCAACGTCGGCAAGTTTGATTTAAATATTTTATATCATGACTTCCCGGCGGCGGCACAGAAGGAAGAAACAGCAAAAAAAGTTAAATACACCGGAGAGTTTCCTAAATTGCCGTCACGCGGATACTACAAGTTTTTAGACGGTATCACGGTATTAAAAGACGCACAGAATGAAATTGCAAAATTACAGGATTTTCTAAACTGGGCAATTGGAGCAAAGCTGAAAACTGATGGCGAGTATGGAGAAAAGACAGAAGATGCGGTTAGAATTTTCCAGTCGCGTTGTAACTTAAAAATTGACGGCAAATTTGGGGCAAAATCCCTTAAAGCCGCAAAAACATTTAGAAAGTAATCGCGAAGTACTGCGATTTACATATAAAGTCATTTAGGGAAAGAAATCCCTCGAAGAAAAGGAGTAATCAAATGGCATTAACAAGAGCTTTTTTAAAGAGCATGACACTTACAGATGAACAGGTTTCCGCGATTATCGAGGAGCACTCTGCAACCGTTACAGGTTTAAAAGGCGAGATCACTAAATACAAAGAGGACGCAGAGAAAGTCCCAGGTCTCCAGAAGAAATTGGAGGACTACGAAAAGGATGATTGGAAAGGCAAGTACGAGAAAGAACACATAGGCTTTGAGAACTACAAAGCCGAACAGGACAAGAAAGCATCCTACAATGTAAAAGAAGCCGCATACAAAAAGATGCTTGAGGATTCTGGCGTGTCTAGTAAAGTAATTAACCTTGCCCTGAAAGCATCAAAAGAGACTATTGATAATTTAAAAATCGGAACTGACGGGAAATTTGAGAACGCAACAGAGGTAGAAAAAGGCATCAAAGAAGCGTATGCCGACTATATTACAACCGAAACGACTCAAGGCGCTAATGTATCAAACCCACCGGGAGGAGAACCGAGGAAAATGACCAAGAAAGAAATCATGGAAATTAAAGATGCAGGCGAACGTCAGAAAGCGATTGCGGAAAATCACGAACTTTTTGGATTTTGAAAGGAGTAAACAATGGCAGGAGTAACCACTAGCACTGTATTAAATACAGATAGCGCTCTCAAGGCGAGAGAAATTGATTTTGTAACACAATTCGAAAAAAATTGGGATGCGCTGAGAACCATCTTGGGAATCTTTAGACCTATCAGAAAAGAGCCGGGCACCAGCTTAGTAACCTACGAAGCGCAGATGAAAGATGAAGCTTTACAGGGCGGCGCAAGCGTAGGTGAGGGCGAGGCAATCCCTTTTACACAGTTTAAAGTTGTGGAAAGCAAGAGAGAGGATATTGTTGTAGAAAAATACGCTAAATCTTTAACTCTTGAGTCTGTGGCAAAATGGGGCGCAACAGTGGCAATCGAAAAGACGGATGATGCCTTTATGGTTGAGCTGCAGAACAAGGTTTTAAAGGATTTCTATACGTTCTTAAAGACAGGAACATTAAAGGGAACACAGAAGAAATGGCAGAAAGCACTTGCGATCGCGAAAGGTGCTGTGCTTAACAAATTTGCGGGAATGAACAGAAATGTAACCGAAGTCGTAGGCTTTGCGAACGTAATGGATTTTTATGACTGGTTAGGCGACAAAGAGATTACCGTGCAGACAATGTTTGGCTTGCAGTATATCAAAGACTTTTTCGGTTTCTCCACACTGTTTCTTCTTCCTGACGCCTATATCCCGGCAAAAACCGTTATCGCAACACCTGTAGAAAATATTGATTTATATTATATTGATCCCGGCGACAGCGATTTCAAAAAGCTTGGCTTAGACTACACAACATCCGGCGAAACAAATCTGATTGGATTCCACGCAGGCGGCAACTACACAAACGCTACAGGCGAAACATACGCTATTATGGGCATGAAACTGTGGGCAGAATACCTTGACGGTGTTTGTGTAGTTACTGTTGGAACTACAGATACCATCCCGGAAGTATCAAGCGTCGCTTCTGAGGTGAGTTCGACCAGAAAATAAAAGGGGATGATTGAGTGCTTTATGAAATTATGAATCACATTCACAATTTCTTCCCGGTCAAAGGGGCGGCAATTACAGGCAAAATAACAATCGGGGAGTGGATTTTTGACACACATATAGATGCGACAGCAGACACCAAAGACCTACGCTGTTCTGACACCGCGATTCATCTCCCTTTGCAGGACGGGCAATACTATTTAATCAGCGGCTCTATCTTTAATGACGGGGTTTATCAGTACCACAAAGGCAATACTGCTCCGTTACAGGAGGAGACTTTTAACGGCGTAGTTGTTCCGCTGGCTATCCCCAAACCGTTTTTGTCACTGGTGGACGAAATCAGCGAGTGGCAGGCGAAAAACGGCAATTTAGGAGCGTATCAGTCGGAATCGTTTGGCGGATATTCGTACAGCAGGGCAACAAACAGTAAAGGCGAGACCTACACGTGGCAAGATGCCTTTAGGGCACGCCTGAACCCATGGAGGAAAATGGCATGAGTTTAATCAATGAATTTTTACAAGATTGCATACTCATGGATAAAAAGCGTACTTCTGACGGCGAGGGTGGATTTATCACCGAGTGGGTCGAGGGCGCTAAAATACAGGCGGCAATAGTCCGTGACACCTCCATGTCTGCCAGAGTGGCGGAAAAAGAGGGTGTAACAGCAACATATACAATTACTACAGCTAAAACAGTAAAGCTGAGCTATCATGATGTATTAAAAACAAAAGACGGAAAAATTTTTAGAGTTACATCAAATGCAGGAGAAAAAGAAACCCCTGCATCGTCTAATTTAGACATAGCACAGGTCATGGCAGAGAAGTGGGAGTTAACGTCATGACCCCAACAGCGGCACTATATCAATTCTGGTCATCCTTTGGCATAACTGCATATCCGTCTAACAGAGTGCCGGAGGATACCGCTTTCCCTTTTATCACATATGAGCCAATTATAGCAAACTGGTGGACAGGCGCAGCCGCCGCCAGCACTGTAAACGTATGGTACCACACAGAATCAGAGGTAATTCCAAACAAAAAGGCAAAAGAAATCAGCGGCAGGTTGCAAGGGGGTACTACGGTCAAGTGCGATGATGGAATCATTTTTCTGTCGCAAGACCAGCCTTGGACTCCTTTAGTCGATGAAGCTGACTCGTCAATAGTACGCAGATACACAGTAATAACTATGCAATTTATAACTATTTAATGAGGTGAGCAAATGAAGTATACGCAGGTACCTTCTGACCTTTTCAAAAAAATACAGATTAACGCCGGTATTATTGTATCAGCTTTTGAGCCGGAAACGGGTGCCATAACAGCAACTAACATCCTCATGGCAACCAGCGGCGGTTGTAGCTTTAGCGCGGAGCCATCCTTTACGGATTTCGGGGAAGACATTGATAATGTGCCTAAAAACACGATGGAACTCAAGGAAATCGAATCTATCGAAGTAAAATTATCAGGCACAGCCGTTACAATGGATACCGCACAGGCTAAAAGTTTTATGGCGGCGGCAGACGTAGCGGGAAACAAAGTAACACCAAGGGCAGATTTAAAGGCAGAAGATTTTAAGAATATTTGGTGGATTGGCGACTATTCGGACGAAAATTCCGGGGATTCCGCCGGATTTATCGCAATCAAAATTATGAATGCACTCTCAACGGGCGGATTTAAGATTAAATCAGATGATAAATCCAAAGGAAATTTTGATTTCGAATACACAGGACATTACAGCATTAATAACGCAGAGACAGTACCTTACGAGGTTTATATCAAAACAGGCGAAGCGGCGTAGGAGGTAAAGCATGAAATTATCAGAATTAACAGCAGAACAGGGTTTAGAAGCCATTGCGAACTCCCTCGAACATATCGGTAACATTGCAGACGATGATGATGCGCTCAGCCTGTGCCAGAAGCTTGTACCGCAGGAAGGGGAGAAATATATCAAAGTCTTTGCTAGGGGTGCTAAAACAGCTCCTAGGCTGTTAAAAACACACAAAGATGATGTAATTGGAATCTTAGCAGCGTTTGAATTGCAGAGTGTTGAGGAATACAAGAAAAAGCATAAATTAATGGACGTTATCAAAGGCATGGTTGACCTCATCAATGAGCCGGAGGTACGTCAGCTTTTTTTCTCAGCGCCAACAAGCGCAGCAGAAGAACCCTCTGGCGATGCGCAGGAGAATACAGAGGAAGAAGCGTAAAGGGATTCTTGCTGTACGTCAAGGCTAAGATTTTAGACGACACAGAGGAATTAATTTACAAACGATACATGGCCGATGGGCTGAAATATGTAACCGAAAGCATTTCGCAGGCGTTCGGTGGGAAATATCTCTATGTATCATTTTTTGATTTAATTAATAGCGATAAAAAGCAAACAGTAACAAAGACTGGCGAAGAAATAGCCGCGGACGTCATTAAAAAAGCCGGATTGGTGGTGATGAGTGATTGAATGTGATGGAATTGTTTGTCACTCTGGCAATCAAAGACACCGCATATAAGCAGGGGCTGAAAGACGCAGAAGGTAACGCCAGCTCGTCCACATCAAAAATTGGCGGGGCATTTAAAGCGGTCGGGAAAGTAGCTAAAACAGCTATGGTGGCCGGCTCTGCTGCCGCCGTTGCATTTACAAAAACATCAATAGATGCCGGAATGAATTTTGATACTGCAATGTCTCAGGTAGCAGCTACCATGGGAACAACCGTAGACAAAATAGGGAACGTCAAAGCCAAGGCTGAGGAAATGGGGCGCACAACAAAGTACACCGCAACGGAAGCGGCGGAAGGAATGAATATCCTTGCTCAGGCTGGCTTGTCGGCGGATGAGCAGATTAGCGGTATCGGAACGGTACTTAACCTTGCCTCTGCCGGTGCTATGAGTCTGGAAGAATCGGCATCATATACTGCCGGAGCTGTAAAAGGCTTTGGTGACTCGATGAGTAACGCATCTTACTATGCCGATTTGATGGCAAAGGGTGCTACTCTTGCTAATACGGACGTAAGAGGCCTTGGAGAGGCTTTTTCCGGTTCTGCTGCCACAGCGAAAAACTACGGTCAAGCGGCGGACAGTGTCACGCTTTCCTTACTTCGCTTGGCAGAGCAGAACGTGACAGGCTCCGAGGCATCTACGGCATTAAATAGGGCAATGGCGGACTTATATACTCCGACTGATGATGCATCAAAAGCTTTAGATCAGTTAGGTGTATCCGCCTATAAGTCAAACGGCGAGGCAAAAGATTTTAACGACCTCGTAGACGAGCTTAATGGCTCTTTGCAGGGTATGACAGCGGAACAAAAAAACAATGCTCTTGCAACGATTTTTACAACGCAAGGCTTACAGGCGTTTAATAAAATGACCGCATCGAGTGATGCGACTGTGCAAAAATTTTGGAAAGGAATACAGGATTCTTCCGGCTCCGCAGCACAACAGGCGGCTACGCAGTTAGATAATTTGCAGGGCGACATAACCTTGCTATCTAGCGCCACAGAAGGCCTGCAACTTGCTTTTTATAATACCTTTTCGGGTACTATCCGTGGTGCCATCAAAGGTATAACAAGCGAGGTTAGTGGATTAGCTGAGGCGATGGAATCTGGCGGCATAAGCGGCGCCCTTTCCAAACTGGCGCAAGATGCGATTAATTTTAGCGGCCAGTTGCCGGGGCTGACAAAAATCGGCGGCGACCTCATAAACGGTTTAATTTCAAGCGTTACTCAAAATTCTGGCAGTATTACAACTGCTGTCAGCCAACTGTTAAATAATCTTGCCTCTACGATTTCCACAGGGCTAAATGTATTTACATCGGTCGGAGTTAATTTGCTGACGACTATCGCTAACGGCATGACTCAGGGCATCCCGACCTTTTTGGGGCAGGCGTTGCCGATGCTGACACAATTTACAGAGTCATTGAGGAGCAACGCAGGCAAATTGATAAATGCAGGCCTGACACTTATCCAGAATATTGCTCAAGGGCTGATTAATTCTATTCCTGTATTGATTGCATATGTACCTACAATCATAACGAATTTGGCTGGCATTATTAACGATAATGCGCCAAAAATCCTTGCAACAGGAGTAACAATCATAACAAATTTAGCGATTGGCTTAGTTCGTGCGATTCCGTTATTAATTGCTAATTTACCGAAGATTATCACAGCAATCGTAAGCGTATTTACAGCGTTTAACTGGTTTTCGCTTGGTAAAAACATTGTTACCGGCATAATAAAAGGGGTCAAAAATCTCCCTTCTCTTTTAAAGGGTGCCGCTAAAAATGCTGTAAACGGATTCAAGGGAGCATTTAAGGGAAATGGTATTTTATCGGCTGTAAAAGGAGCATTTACTAAGATACCATCGGCTGTTAAAAGTATCTTTACTAAGGCAGTATCCCTTGTAAAAAGCTTCCCTGGACGGTTTAAGAGCGCCTTAAAGTTTAGCTGGTCTCTTCCACACCTAAACCTACCACACCTGAGTGTTTCCGGCGGAAAAGCTCCGTTCGGTATTGGGGGAAAGGGTTCCCTGCCATCATTCCACATTAGCTGGTATAAAAAAGCCATGGAAAGCCCATATGTATTTTCTGATGCCACCTTGTTTGGAGCAGGAGAAGCAGGAGACGAGATGCTGTACGGTCGTAGCAGACTGATGAACGATATCAAAGAGGCAACACAGGGAACGAAAAACGATGTAACTATTAATGTAACTGTAAACGGTGCAGATAACCCGGAAGAATGGGGAAGAAGAATGGCAAGTGAGCTTAGAAGGCAGGTGAAAATGGCATAATGGCAAAGAAAAAGAAAAAGTCTGCTGCTCCTAGCGGTCTGTCTATATCGAGAGACGGTTTGAAATTTACAATATCTTGGAAAATACCGGCGAAAAAATATGAGGATGGACAGTGGCTATGGTATCGTCTACATACAAAAAACGCCGGTGCTTCTAAATGGGATTGGACAAAGTGGAAGAAAATAAATGTAGGAAAATCAGCAACTAAAAAAACGGTAGCACTTAATGCAAAAAATTATTATCCTGTCTCATCAAAATTATTAAACGCGATAGAATTTAAGGTAAAGGGCAAAACAAAAAGTGATAAAAAGCATACCTATACAGCCGCACATTCCACAAAGACATTTACCATTTATGCACCAAATGCCCCTTCCGTTTCTTATTCTCTTGATGATACTGGCGCAAATAAAGGTACATTTACTTGGAATACCTCATACGAGGCAAATGATGCAAGGCATTTTGCAAGGACGCAGGTACAGACCGCATTAATGATAAACTATAAGGGCACCATTGCAAACGCTCGTTTTTCTAATTCGTCCCACACGGGAGCGTCTGGCACATGGGCAATAACAGAGGATGGTTCCCCGACACAAAACAAGACATTTTGCCGTATTGTAAGGGCAAAATCGAGAGGGTGTGCTGGAGATTCCGGTTGGAGTTATGCGTACCATTATTACAGTATCCCAGGGCGTCCAAACATACAGAGTACAGGAAGCAAAGAGATAGGATTCTCTAGCCGCTATGTATGGGCAAACTGGGTGCAGGCATCGCCGCGGGACCGCCCTGTGGATTCCATGGAGTTACAATACGCTATAGACACGCCGGAAAGCGGAGAGAGATATACTGGCACATCATGGAGCACAGGAGTAACTGTTGCGTACCATGATTATACGGTGTCAGCAGATTTCAACACGGACGACGGCATAGCGGAAGACCAGATTATGTGGACAAGGGTGCAAAGTACGCACGATAAAAAATATGCATATTCTGAGCCACGAGTAGCGGCGCGAGGGGCTTTAAAATCCCCGTCATTTGATACGGTATCGGCAACAGGAACAACACTTACTATCAATAGCGTTGAACGCAACACGGAAGTTCCTGACGCTAAAACAGCCGTCTGGATGAAAATAGGCAACGAGGAAAAAGGTATTATTGCAATTACCGACAAAGAGGGGACAATCACAGTTGCGTGTCCGGACGTTTCTGGCGGTACCGAATACCAGATTGCGCTCAAAAATTTTACCGGAACTTCCACACCTCAAAATGGAGCGTCTGGCACCACCTACAAACTTAGCCCCCTCATGCAGTCTGGGTGGATTTATTCGGAAACAAGAAAGATTGCAGTCCCACCGAAAAATATAACTGCAATGGCGGTGGCATCTGATACCGTGGAACTAACATGGGATTGGTCGTGGAAAAATGCGGATGCGGCTACCGTTGCGTGGGCAGACCACGAGGACGCATGGATTAGTACGGAAGCCCCAACTACTTATGACGTGGAGGACAGGGAAACCACGTGGCATATCGGGTCCCTAGAATCGGCAAAAACATATTATTTCCGCGTAAGATTGCGGGATACGTCCGGGGATGAGGAAGTGTTATCTCCTTGGTCTGATACGGTTTCCGTATCTCTGAGTGAGACCCCAACAACTCCTACGCTTGCAACGACAGAAAATTATCTTGCCCTGGACGATACAGTTATTTGCAGTGTTGGCTACACCGGAAACAGCAAAGCTAGCATAAAAATAGCGGAAGCGGTTAACGATGAGCCGGTTAAAGGCAAAGATGGAAACGTCGTTGTTTTAATGATGTCTTCCGGCATGGAGACATTATCGGAAACTATTGAAAACATTAATAAAATCTATACTGCAAGTGGTCTTTTGAGCAATCTGTGGAATGTAGGAGAAATCCATTATTTAAAAGCAATGGTTACAGCACAGGGAGGCAAGGAAGGTGCATGGTCAGATTCTGTGGCTGTTGAAATTGTTGCAAAACCTGCAATAGACAGCGTTACAACAAATCTTGTTTCGGAAGCAACAGCATATAATTCTGACGATGTTACCACGGAAACGACCGACCAGACAGTGCCGGAATCATCGGAAGGCACAACAAATTATTTGGAGCAGCTACCATTAACGATAGCCCCGTCCTTCGGGGATTCTGCTGGCACAGCAAAAGTAACGATTGTCAGGGACGAGGATTATTATATTCTGCGCCCGGACGGATTAAAGGAACAGCATTTTGCCGGCGAAATTATTGCCAGTTTTACCGGTAGCGAAACAGATAACTACAGTATTGCCTTGGGCGACCTGATCGGGCAGATGGATGACGGTGCAAGGTACAGCATACAGATTGCATTTACAGATATTTATGACCATGTGGCAGAAAAAAAGATACCGTTTGTTGTACGGTGGAAACACCAGCCGGAAGTGCCAACGGCCACTGTAAATACGATTGCAGACAACAAAACAGCGAGTATTGTTGTTGCTAAACCAACCACATATGCTGATGGGGATACATTCGACTTGTATCGGATGAGTGTAGACAGAGCAGAATTGATTCTGGAAAATGGGGTTTATGGACAGAAATATGTTGACCCATACCCAGCGTTAAATGAGTACGGCGGCATACTGGTTGTAAATAAAACTGCCAACGGTGACTATATAACGTCAGATAGTTCGTTTGCGTGGTTATATAGCGATTTTTCCATCGAATATAAAAAGGCAATCATTGATTTTGACGGTGAATCTATCGAAATCCAGTATAACCTTGATTTAGATAACTCATGGGATAAAGATTTCGAGAGGACAGTTTATCTTGGCGGCTCCGTACAAGGTGACTGGAATCCTGCAGTCACTCGTGATTTAAAAATTGATGCAGTAAGTATCTCACTAACAGAACCAATGATGATTGAGCAAATGAGGCGGCTCGCAACGTATCCCGGAATATGTCACGTTAGGACACCAGATGGTTCATCGTTTTCCTGCGATATACAGGTGTCGGAGAAAAAAGACCACGATAATAAAATGAGGACAGATTTCTCACTAACGATAAAAAAAGTGGATTCGGAAGAGTTGGATTCCGTAACCGAAGAGCAGTGGAGCGCAGAGCATCCTAATGAGGTGGCGTGATGGATTGGAGCAAAGGATTTTCAGCAAGATATATTTTAACAACAGTTGACCCCAAGACGTGGACAGACCAGAAAGAATTTGAATTTACTGAGGGCAGTATTGACCGGGACAGTACGTCAGATTTAAGGGAATCTGCTTCTGTCACAATGACAGAAAAGATAACAGATAGTGAGTGCTGGGTCCGTATTTACCTGCAAGCCAAACAGGGAGGGGCAGGAGCAAAAGTAGCACTGTTTACTGGCCTGACCGCCTTCCCGGAAAGAAAGCTTGATGGTGTTAGGGAAAACCACAACATTGACTGCTATTCCGTTCTCAAGCCGGCAGATGATGTGATCCTGCCGCGTGGTTATTATGCACCAGCCGGTAGCGGAGCAAAACAGATTAAAAATCTGCTCAATGATTGTATCCCTGCCCCTGTGTTTGTCGAGGGAACATCGCCGATAACTACAGATAACATCGTTGCGGAAGATGGGGAAACAAGGCTCACAATGGCACTGCATATATTAGATGCCATTGGCTGGCGGATGCGAATACACGGTGATGGTAGTATTGTTATCTGTGCAAATGCAAATGCTAGCAATCTTACAGTGGGAATAAATAAGAACGACATAATGGAATGTGATGTTACAGATACTTTCAACTGGTATGATACTCCAAATTGTTTCATGGCGATACACGATGATTACGGAGCGGCTATTGCAAGGGATGATAGTCCAGATAGCTTTTTATCAACGGTAAATCGTGGTAGGGAAGTGTGGAAATCGGAAACAGGCGTTGAATTATCCTCCGGGGAAAGCATAGCGGCTTATGCTGTTAGAAAACTAAAAGAATTGCAGAATCCTGCCAGAACGATACAGTACAGCCGGCGATTTTTCGAGGACGTTCTTTTAGGCGATGTGGTCTTTTTAAATTATCCGCGGCATAACCTTACTGGGAAATTTAGGATAACATCACAAACACTATCTCTGGAACACGGTTGCCGCACAAAGGAAGAGGTGGAAAGCATTGAATGATTTTGTAAAAGAGATTGCCTCGACAATGAAGCAAAGCAAAACAAAGGCATATGATACAGTCGCAAAAGTCCTTCGGGTTGACGAAAAAACGGCATATGTCCACATTGACGGCGGAGCAGACGAAACCCCCGCACAGATGACTATTAATTGTAAAGAAGGGGATAGCGTAAAAATACGTGTTTCTGGCGGAAGAGCATGGCTCACTGGAAATCTCACATCTCCGCCAACGGATGATACAGCCGCAAATGAAGCGAACAAGACAGTTACTAAGGTAAAAAAATCCTATGAGAATTTTAAATATGCTACTGAGGAAAATTTTAATAGTCAGGAAAGCAAGATATTAGAGGCTGCTAAAGTTGCAACTAACTTCATGAAATATATAGATGGATTGGGGCTAATAGTTGGTGATATGCGAGGAAATACTCTCGGCCAAAATACATTATTAGACAGTAACGGGATGGCGGTGCGAAACGGTAGCAGCGAAATTGTACGGTTTGGTACAGCGCCTATCGTGATTACCAACACGGACGGCGATAAAACTTATGACGGTTCCGGTTCTGTCATGCAATCCGACCGCAACATCGTTGTCTCTACACAGCAAACAAAAGACCCAGACGACATCCACAGCGGCGGCAAGGCGGCTCTGGAATTGTATTACGATAAAACCAAAGACGTCACAGGTCTTTCTTTGACCGTTAAAGGAGGCTCGACATATAGTGACTTGTACGAGTCCATGGGAACCGGGATGTATGTCAATAACAACCACATACAAATTGTATCTAATGACGTAGAGTGCATCTTTGGTAAAAATAACATCCTGTGGAATTGTAATAATGTAGCATACTGGATGACTAATGCCCATAAATTTACACTCAATCAGCCAATATCCGAACAGTTAACCGGTGCAGTATTTGTCTGGAGTGCGTACGATGAAAATGACAAGGCTATGCGTAATTGGGGATGGCATATGTTTTTTGTGCCGAAACAGCATGTCATTTGGAACGACGGATCTGGAATATTTATGACTAATGCGTATACTGGAATGCGTAAGTATATATATGTTCACAATACATATATTCAGGGGAATGATGACAACAAAGCAACTGGATCTAGTAACGGAATACCGCTTAATACACGTGGTTATGTATTGCGATACGTAGTAGGGGTGTGATTATAATTATGGGAGAATATTATATTGGATATGTATTCGACGGCATATACCCGCCAAAAGCCGCACAGTGGTGCAACGGAAATGGTACATGTCACATCGAAAAAAATAATGAAGGAAAGTATGAAATCGTTGAGAACGTTGACCGAGAAGAACCGAAACACCTTTTTAATGACAACATGCCGTCCATATCAGAACTAAACAAAAAAATAGAAGAGCTCACAAAACAAAATAAGATGCTTACAGATCGCTTACTAGAGCTGTCTGATATGATTATGCATAAGGAGGCGAAAGCATGATAGCTAGTGGAACAATAATTATTGATGGACAGACATACCGCAAAGGAGATGTTATACACGATTTAGGCGGCTGGGATTGCATAGATACAGACGGAACCAAGCGATATTACTGGGGGAAGTCTTCTGAAGTAGATAAATTACCCCATTATGTTGCAAGTGGCTCGACAGCATTATGCGTAGACACAGGGGAATTATACGGCTTTTATGCCCCTGATAGCAAGTGGTTTTTACTTTAGGGAGGTGTAGAGCATGAGAAAAAGCGGTTTAACAGGAGATGAGGCGTATGCACTCTTAAAACATGGTAAAGCAAGCGGAGACGCAGACGCACTTAGGAAAGAATTTACAGAAAAATTAAATAAAAAATCCGAAGGGGAAAATATTATATTTCGAGTAAGTGAAAACAATGGTTTACAAATTTTTTATAAAAAATAGGAGGAAGACATATGGCAACAGAAACAAATCTTGATGTGGCAAGAGACTCGACGATGAAGGAACAGGTGGCCCAGACGGAGCAAATGGTGGCCGAAATGCAGAAAACAAATGCTTTTCTTGCGGCGATAGCACAGAGTAATATTACAGCACTGACAAGCGATTGGAAAGGTTTCGCGCGGCTTGCTGGAAAGGGGGCAGCAGAAAGTATTTTTACTCCTGGCGATCAGATTATGATTGAGTGGAAAGATATTGTGGCGGATAAAGCATACACAGTTCCGCTTGATATTCTGCATTTTGGTACGGCGGAATTAGAAAACGGTCAGATTGTGCAGGGAGCTTATGTCGGATGGCATTATTTAACTCCTTTTGGAGTGCAGTTTGATAACTACGAGGCTTTTTATGTTGTCGAAAACGAGGAGCTTCCTGCTGGAACATATTCCGTTACAATCGGAACAAACTGGGGAAATAATTGTGTAAAAGGAACAGTATATAACTTTACACTCACAAAACCCGTTCCGGTCGGCGGTCAGCTTGCAGGATTTGAAAAAATCCCGGATGTACAGGCATCTGCATTAAAAGTGTCTTCATATGCTAGTAATTCTGCAACAGAAGCGATCGAAACTGTTTCCGTTGCTGTTGGTGAGGTAGGAACTAGCCTCGGAACTCTTGAGGCGGCAGGCAATGAACAGTTGAATTCTTTATATAGGGTTGGATATGGTTATAACCGTTATGGACAGAGCGCAATGATGCAGTGGCTTAATTCTAACAAGGGCGCTGGAGAATGGTGGACTCCACAGAATAAATATGATAGGGCACCGGCAGAATTAAAAACTAAGACAGGATTCCTTACGGGATTATCAGAAGACACCCTGTCTGTTATTCAGAAAATTAAAGTTACAACATTGCTCAATACTGTGATTCCTGCGGATAGGGAACAGGGGCAGGACATTACATATAATAAGGTGTTCTTAGCATCTCTTGAGCAGATGTTTATTAAGCCGCAGGCGCCAGGAGAGGGCGAACCATTCGCATATTGGAAACAGGTATCTGGACAAGCAACACCGATGGAGCAGTATAAAACATATCCTAATATGATTCATTATACTGTTGAAAATCATAACAGTGCGCAGCTTGTTCGACTGCGGTCTGCGACCCGAGGCAGCAGTTACTATACATGGTATGTCGGTGCGTCGGGCGACATCAGCGGCAGCCATGCCGCGTGGTCGTACCGCTGCGCCCCAGTTTGGTTTGTATCATTAATCCCGCAGTAATTCCGGGCGGACGCCTCCGCCCGGTGTAGAAAGAAGCATAATGGTAAGAAAAGAAGATAGAAAAGAAAAAGACTTTGCGGTTCTCACAGATGCTTTAAAATTAACATTACACACAATACAGGTTACAAGTAATCCCAAAGTTTTTATTCCGCAATATTCTAATATCACAAGGAAAATCGTTGATTTTGCAATTAGCATTTATCACAACTGCAAGGTTGCAAACAGGACACGGCTTGTAGAGGAATTTGCAGGAGAGAGAAAAAAATTACAGAATCAAGCTTTATCAGATTGTGCTGAATTAAGAAGCATGGTAGAAATATCAAAATCTCTTTTTCATATTCGAACAAAACGAATAAAATATTGGGCAAGTTTAATAACAACAGTTGAAAACCGTATCAGAAAGTGGAAAGAGTCAGACTCGAACCGTTTAAGAAAAAGCAAATAATACATTATGGGTTGTAGGCTGTTAGTGCGCAGAATGTTCGACTGCGGTCTGCGAACCGAGGCAACAGTAACAATACATGGTATGTCAATGCATCGGGCAACATCAACAACAACAATGCCGCGTGGTCGTACCGCTGCGCCCCAGGTTGAATGTTTAATAAGTCTATAAAGTCTTAGCGTAGCGAGATTGACCGAAAATAAATATCCAAAGAGCCGAATACCCTGCCAGATGGCAAAACAATACTGATACGATGTAATCAGCTTAAAAAGCTGGTATTGCTATAAACGTATTAGAAAATAAATTAATAAGAAATATGGATACAAAAGATATTATAGGATTCGAAGCGTTATACGAATCTATGAACAAATGCATTAAACAGCTATTATGGAAAGATAGTGTTGCTTTCTTTTATCATAATTGGTCAAGAGAAGTTGAGCGATTAGAAAAAGAATTGCATAGTGGTACATATAAAGAAAGAAAAGCAAGGTATTTTACAGTAAGAGAGCCTAAAGAACGAGAAATCATGAGTATAGCATTTCGAGATAGAGTTTACCAACGAAGCCTCAATGATAATGTAATCTATCCAGAAGTAACAAGACATTTTATTTATGACAACATGGCTTGCCAAAAAGGTAAAGGAACGCATAAAGCCAGAGAACGATTTAAGTGTTTTATGCAAAAATATTACAGAAAACATGGGAGTGAAGGCTACGTTCTTCAATGTGATATTAAAGGCTATTATCCAAATATGCGGCATGATATAGCAAAATTGGTTTTTAAAAAATATCTTGATGATACCACATATAATATGGCATCGAGAATTATAGACAATTTTCCCGGAGAAATAGGATTTAATCCCGGGAGCCAAATTATTCAGATTGTCGGTATTGCTGCACTTAATCGCATGGATCACTATATTAAAGAGACGCTGCGTATTAAATATTACATACGCTATATGGATGATTTTGTTTTGATACATGAGGATAAAGGAAAATTAAAAGAATGTTTAATGTGCATCAAGAAAATTCTAAAAACTCTTGGAATGACCTTGAATGAAAAGAAAACAAAAATACGTAAACTCAAAGAATCAACTCTATTTCTTGGTTTTCAATTTCGCTTAACAGAAACGGGTAAAGTTATTATAAGTATAGACCCCAAAAAGGTGAAACACGAAAGAAAGAAGCTTAGGAGAATGGCTAATCTTGTCAAAAAGGGAAAGAAAAAGAAAGAGAGTGTGGATGAACATTTTAGGGCATGGAAGGTTCATGCTTTATATGGTAATTCATATAAGATGATTAATAGAATGAATAATTTCTATAAAGAATTATGGGAGGAATGACAATGAATATCATCAAAAATAACGAATCACCTGCAGATGTAAGAAAAAAAGAAAATCAGTTTGCAGAAATGGAAAAACAGAAAATATTAATCGAATATATTGCAATGATGACGGATGTAGAACTTCCAGAGTCAGAAGAAGGAGGAGAAGAATATGCGGAGTAAAAAATACAAGATTGTAGAAAAGTGGTATACGTCAGGCTGTTTTAACGAGGAGTTGGTAAAAAAAATGGTTCGCGATGCTGTGGAGAAGGAATGGATCACAAAAGAAGAATATGAAGAGATCGTAAAAGAAAACTATTGATTACAAAAGAAGAATATTTTTAAGGAGGAATGGAGATGAGTGAAATTATGCTACCGCTAATAACTTGTATTTTTGTAGTTTTTGACTTGGCTAGTGGCGGGGTGACCGCTTGTGCTAATCATGAGTGGAAATCTTCAGAAATGAGAAAAGGATTGTACCACAAATTTGGTTCTATCATGCTTGTGGTACTTGCGTATCTTATCGACTACGCTCAGAAATATGTAGATTTAGGCTTTCAGGTGCCTATTGCCGCAGGCGTGTGTGTCTACATTATTTTAATGGAGCTAGGTTCCATTGTGGAGAATATTGGCAAAATTAACCCGGATTTATTGCCGGACAAAGTTAGAGCAATTTTAGGATTAGACAAAACAAAATAAAATTACGTAGTTTTTGCGTGTTTGAGGTGATACAGTGAACAGAAGTTTGATAAAAAAACTCTGGAAATCAGGCGATAAACAATTTATTGATTATGCCTTGTCATGTGCCCGTTTAACTTTGAGGGAACGTGAAACTGTACAGTACTTGCTCTTTGACGGCCTAACGCAGGAGCAAGCCGCCGAGAAAATGGATATAAGCACGAGAGGATTACAAGGGCTGTGGAGTTGTGCCGTAGAAAAGATTTTGTTAGTTCCCGGCACGATCCCATACATAAACAGCCTTTAAGAAAACTAAAGATGATTTAAAAATTGCGCAGAAATAAGCACACTGTCTTCGTGGTGGTGTGCTTATTTTTTTGCGATAATAAAACTATAAGGAGGGCAGAGAGATGTATCAATATTGGAATCCTAATCCAGCGGCGGCAAAAGTAGGAGATTGTACTGTGCGTGCTATCTCAAAGGCTATGGGCCAGACATGGGAAGAAACATATATACAGCTTGCACTGTATGGCTTAATGCTGTCAGATATGCCCTCGGCTAACGCAGTGTGGGGCGCATACCTCAAAGATAATGGATTTAGCCGTTATATAATCCCGGACGAATATATGACCTGTACCGTCTCGGAATTTGCAAACAACCACCCAGAAGGGGTTTATATTTTAGCTCTATCAGGACACGTTATAGCGGTAATTGATGGCAATTACTACGATACGTGGGACAGCGGAGCAATGACACCTATCTACTACTGGAGGGAAGGAGGAAAATAAATGTTCGGTTATCCACAATATCCACAACAGTATCCACAGTATCCGCAATATCCACAACCGGATTATCTCGACCAGCTGAACCGATTAAAACAACAGCAGGTGCCGCCTCAACAAATGCAACAGCAGACCAACCCCGATGAACGGATTTGGGTACAAGGTCAGGGTGCGGCGGAGGCGTATTTAGTGGCACCAAATTCTTTTGTTCGCCTATGGGACAGCCAAGCGCCAGTTTTTTACGAAAAAAGAGCAGACCAGACAGGCAGACCATTTTTAGAAGTGTTTGAATACAAGCGCAAAGGCACAGATTCGCCCACAGCGGAGCTTTCACAATCTAGCCAACCAATTAACTACGAGGAACGCTTAAACACCTTAGAAAGGCAAATGGAGACGTTAAAAAGGAGGGTATTGAATGAATCTCAATCCAATGCAGATGATACAGCAGTTTCAACAGTTCAGGCAACAGTTTCAGGGGGACCCGAAGCAAGAAGTACAGAATCTGCTAAATAGCGGGCAGATGAGCCAGCAACAGTATAACCAGTTACAGGGTATGGCGACACAGTTTCAAAACCTTTTAAAAGGTTTTAAATAAATAAAAAGGAGTGATTTCATGGGATTAACAACAGACGGAATGAGCCCGGCAGATTTGGCGGCAGTCACAGGCAACAATAACGGCGCATTTGGCGAGGGTAACGGTGCTTGGTGGATTATCATTCTTTTTCTTTTCATCTTCTGTGGATGGGGAAACGGAAATGGATGGAATAACGGCGGCGGAGGCGCGGTAGATAACTATGTATTAGCTTCTGATTTTGCAACCTTACAGCGCCAGATTGATAGCGGTATTTCCTCCCTTGAGCGCAAGGGTGATGCCATCAACAGCGGTATTTGTGACGGATTTTATGCGATGAATACCTCTCTGCTCAACGGATTTGCAGGAACAAATAGCACAATCCAGCAGAACGGCTACGATACACGAAATGCAATCCAGCAGGGACAGATTGCAGATATGCAGAGTTTTAACGCTTTACAGGCACAGTTAGCACAGTGTTGTTGCGATAACAAACAGGCTATCGCAGGCGTTAACTACAACATGGCGATGAATACCAATGCAATCCAGCAAGAAGTTACAAACGGCTTCTGCCAGACGAATTTTAACAACGCAAACAACACAAGAGACATCATTGACAACCAGAACAACAACGCCAGAGCCATCCTTGATGCTCTTACAGCGCAGAGAATCGAAGCTAAGGACGCTAAGATTGCCGAGCAGAATCAGCAGTTATTTGCGGCACAGTTAGCGGCTTCTCAGGCATCACAGAATGAAACATTGAAGGCATATATGCAGGGTCAGTTTACTTATTACAACCCTAGACCGGTTCCAGCTTTTCCGGTTTCCGCACCATATCAGTACGGTAACTGTGGATGCAATACCAGTTGCGGATGCTAAAATTTTATAATTAGCAGCTTCCTGCACGACAGGATTGTTCGGCTTGTGCCGATGATGCTTATAGCGGCGGGGCAATCGTTCCGCCGTTTATTATTAAAAAAGGAGTGATAACGTGGCAGAATTTACTAATAGCAATATCGTAACCGTAGCAGCGGGGCAGAATTTACCGCTCACAGAGACAGCCGTAAAGTGCGGTAGCTGTATTACACACCGGGAGGGGGCGGGAATTGTGACCCTTAGAGGCGTTACAAACCAGTGCAGGGCACGCTATAAGGTCAGCTTCGGGGCTAATATCGCCATCCCGGACGGCGGAACTGTGGCACCTATTTCCATAGCCCTGGCAATCGCCGGAGAACCATTGAACAGTGCGACAGCAATCGTAACACCTGCGGCGGCAGGCGGATATTTTAATGTATTTACAGCGGCGTTTATTGATGTGCCGCGTGGATGTTGCGTAACAATCGCAGTCGAAAATACATCTACGCAGGCAATTAATATAGCTAATAGCAATTTAATCGCCGAGAGAGTAGCGTAAAGGAGGGCGAAAAATGGAATCATTACACAAATTAAAAAAGATGATGTGCAGAGAGTTAGACGAGATTGCCGGCAAAGGCGATATGAGCGCCGGGGATTTAGAGGCAACGCATAAGCTCACTGACACAATCAAAAATATTGACAAAATTATGTACTTAGAAGGAGAAAACGACTACAGCCGCGGCGGCGACTGGAACACATCAGGAAGATACAGTCGTGGGCGTTATCCTGACATGGATTACGGTGATTATAGCGGCGCTCGTAGAGGTCAGCACTACGTGAGGGGACACTACTCTTACAATGATGCAAAAATGCAGGTAAAAGAGACTATTAAAGACATGATGCACGACAGTAATCTGTCTAGCACAGATCAGGCGGCATTAGGCAGAGCATTAGCAGAATTAGACCGATAGGAGAAAGGGGTGCCGCAATGATTAATATGGACGAAATTAATGCCGAAATTGCGGCATTAGAGGCAGGAAAAACAACCTACGCCACTTGCGAACGGCTTTCAATTTTGTACAATGTACGCAACAATTTAATGAGCAATCAACAACCAAACCAACTATCTTCCAACACATCATACTACTCTTACGCATCCGAGCCGGATTCTGAATTTAAAGAAATCGCCCGGAATGCAGACTTCGAGCATTTATTACACGTGCTTGACGAACACATGAAAGCCATCGAAGCAATGTACCCGCGTGAATATCGTTCGGTTTTGCGAAAAATAAAAGAGGGCGCTTGAAACGTCCTCTTTCTTCTTGTATAATATAATTACTTCTCCTTTATTTCTATCATATTTTGTTATACAGTAATTGGCTTTAACCCGGTGGTTACGGCTAGTTACTGCATAACAAAAACTAAAAAAATATAATATCCTCCACAAATTCGTTGGGGGATATTTTTATCTCTTTTATAATACTTTTCCAAAACACCTGCTTTCCCTGTTCATCTAACTGCATATACACTTCTTTCCAACCGTCAGGAAATTTGCTTTGGATTTTTTTCTTGCTTTCCAGTTCTTCCGTTGCGTTCTGGGATAACTCTTTTAATTCTTTTGATATAGCCTCATACCTTTCGTCATAGTATTCTTCCGTTATCCTGCCTTTCTCAAACATTTTATTGAGCCTTCCCAGCTCGCTAGATAATTTTTTCTTCCTCTTCCCCACATCGTTTCCGGCTGCCTTCACACGACTTTCTGCCCTTAATACGTCTGACTGTATTTTTTCTTCGATGTGATCAAGCATATATGTTTCTAATTTTGGTTCAGATCGCGTGTATGTCTTGTGCTTTTTCGCGGCAGATCGAGGGCACTGGTAAACTTTATACCTCTTTTCTTTCTTGGCCATCGTACGCCCGGAAAATCTGTAACCACAAATAGGGCAACGTATCAGCCCGGAGAAAATATAAATGCGCCTTTTGCAATCTACCCAACTTTTTTGACTAGACACCTCTTTAATTCTTTGCGCTTGCTCCTCTGTGATGTACGGCTCACAGTAGTTTTTTACTCCATACATTTCACCACGATAAGCTGGGCTGGACATAATCTTAACCAACCTTGTTCTGGTTCTTACAAAATCAGGGTATTTACTTAAAATATAGTCAGCGGTTCCTGCTTTTGAGAAAGTCTGGAAATAATGCTCAAACATATCCTCAATTATTTTTCGCGTCTTTTCGTCTTTTACAATCCTTTTCCCCTCTACACGATACCCCACAGGAACTTTTCCACCAATATATTCTTTGTTCTGGCGTTTAAACTCCATAACGGACCGTATTTTCTCGCTGTCTCTGTCTGCCTCTGCCTGTGCTACAGACAGCATGATATTGACTTTAAATATTCCCTGAGACGTCTCTGTCTCGTAGTCCTCCCAGATAGCCCTCCAAGGCACTTTACACGCATCAAGTACATTTTGTACCTCATAGTACCCCGCAACGGCTCTAAACCACCTGTCAAGGCGCGTAAAGAGTATTATATCAATCTCATGTTTCTTGCAATCCTCAAGTAACTGTAAGAGGGCGGGGCGTTTTGTATATTTTTTACGTGCAGAAATACCGGCATCGTTGTAAATACCGGCAACTGTATATCCTTGTTCTTCACAATATTTTTCAAGCGCATCTATCTGTGATTCAACAGACAGACCACTATTCTTCTGCTCTTGCGTGCTTACTCGCACGTATAAAGCGGCTCTTTTCATTTATTTCCCTTCCTTCCTTCGCACCTCCAGGGCGGGTTGAGCAATTTACAATATATAGGCATCCGGGTATAATTCCCAACCGTCCATAATTTTTTCTGCAGCATCTTTGATATTTTCAAGATTAATTTCGTCAAAGCCAGCCGACCAGTTAATTATAAAACTACTAATAGATACAATATCATCACTGTGATAATTTTCCGATTGCCCTTCGTTGTGAAAACAATCCGCCCAAACCTCGCCAGTTGATTTATCAATCATGATCTGCGCTGTTCTTCTGTCATCCTGTGCCAACCACTGAATCATTTCTCTGTACGCCTTTTCTGCACCTGTGTATTTCTTTGCCATTTTTAATCCCCCTTATACGATTTCATAATTTTCTAAAAACCATTTAATAGTATCATAGTTTTCGTTGCCAACGCTGTAATCTGAAACGATGCAGTTGTTATTTTTGCAGTCGATATATCCAACCGCGCGGCGTTTGTAGTCGTTTACATAAATGCGCTTTTTATCGCCTCTTTCCCACAACTTAAATGTGAAATAGTTTGCTTCTGAATCACGCTCAGTTCCTACATTTTCATTGTAAATTTTCCCGTTTTTGCGTTTTGCAATTTTGACACATTTTTCAAATTTTTCTCCCATATGCTTTGCTTCCTTCCATGCTAATTTTAATCCTTCGGAGATGCAAAGACCTGCTGCCTTAACATAGCTCCATGCGTTTTTCATAATGTTTGATAAGTTGTATCTTTTAACTGTTTTTTTCATTTCTTTGTATCTCCTCTCTTGATTTAATACTATTGTACACGATAGTGACTATTCTGTCAAGAGAAAAATACACGAAAATATATTATTTTTTATACTCCACGATGTCGCACACCTGACAGTCCAATTTCTCACACAAATACATAATTGTATCTATGTTCACGTTTCTGTCGTGTCGCAACTTATTGACCAGTGCCGGGGAAAGATTAAAACTTTCCTTATCTAATAGGTTAGAACGCTTTAACCCTCTACGTTCTAGCGTGTCCCATAAATTACTATATGAGATACTACCTTTATATATGTTACTTCTTTTTCTTGCTCGTGTTTCCATTTAAAAAAGCCTCCTTTTATCGCTATAAATATATAGTACATTATTTTGAAAGAAATATCAAGAAAAAAATAATATATTTTCGTGTATTTTTCTCTTGACATAATAGTCACTAACGTGTATAGGGTGAAATCACTTGCTTTAGTAGGTGCTTTTTTATTATTTTGAGGAAAAAAGAAAAGAGGGAAGAACTGATTCTTCCCTCTTGTTCGTTGTCCTGTTGGTGGACTAATTATTTTAAATTAATAGTTATCTTCTTGTCTGTCCAGAACGAAGCACTATATTCTAAAATCACTTTCTTTGCATCTTTTGGTACTTCGTAATATGCTGTAAAGCTTACATTCTTTCCTGGAGACAAATTAGTGTTGACAAAATCACTGTTTCCTATGTATTGCTGCTCGCAAGCTGAATTATCTGCATAGCATTCGCAATCGGATACAGATACATACTTGTCACCTTTTTCTGCAATATTTTCACAAGTAAAGTCTACAGCTACATATTCGCATCCATCTTTTGGAGTAAAGTACTCTCCGCCATCATATCCAAATTCAGCCTTTTTAGCAGTTACTTTTAAACCGTCATTTTCAAAAGATTCACCAACTTTTACGCTGTCTTTCTCTTTTGTTTCTTCTTTTTTAGCAGTTTCTTTCTTAGCCGCTGTTGTTGCGGTGGTACTCTTTGAAGAATCAGTGGAAGAACTGTCATCGTCACCACCACCCATTGCCATACCTAAAACAGCCAGAACGATTATAACGATAATCACCCATTTCAACTTGCCGCCCTGTTTCTTCCGGCAATGAGGACACACTTTAGCTTTTGCATCAATTTCTTCTTTGCAATGCTTGCAAACTTTAGTTTTTTCTTTGCTCATATTTTCTTCTCCTCTTTTTGTTATTACCATATTGCAAATATTAGCAAAATGGTTTGTTGTAAATAATTATATAATAAATAAAATGATTTGTCATTATAAATCTGAATAAATTTGCATATTTTCTTTAACAAAAACATAAAAATATTATAACAAAGGCTCTTGATAAATCAGAACGAATGTTCTATAATTAAACGTGAGAGGATGTGAAGCAGTGTATAAAGACAAATTAATTGAACTGATTGAAAATTGCAACGACGAACATTTTTGCAAATTTGTTTTTGCATTTGCAAACAAATTAAAAAAAGGGTGGGGGTGCTAGTCCCCACACCTTAGTTATTCTTCTGTTATTCTGTCAATGTAGCCGTAAACTTTATATTTGCGGCTACATTCCATACGTAGTATTTTTTCTGCGTATCCTAATAACTCAAAGTCCATTGCTATCTCAGCAAGTAATTCAGCATTTTCTACTGTTGCGTTTTCTTCCCAACCCATTAACTCTGGCTGACTAACACCTAAAGCTTTCGCAAACAGCTCGATTTTTGATTGTTGCAAATCAACTTCGCCTTTTTCGATTTTGGCAATAGACGAGCGGCTCGTGTACCCTGTTTTCTTTGCTAGTTCATCTTGAGACATTCCAATTTGTACACGACGTTCCTTGATGTTCTTGTATAATTGTATCATTTCTCCTCCTTTCTACGATTATCAATATAGCATAAGTGTGAAAATAAATCAACATTTTTATTTAAAAGTGTTGACACAAATTCAACAACGTGGTATAGTAAGAGCGTGAAAGGAAATCACGCAAACAAAAAAAGAAAGGAGTGATACCTTGGCAGACGTTAAGGCACTTAGAAAAAAGATAGAAGATTCTGGAATGAGTATTTCTTTCGTAGCTAGAAAAATGGGCATGACTAGAGAGTCTTTCTATAACAGAATGAACAAACCTGATTTTAGAGCTTCGGAAATTGTAGCATTAACAAATATTCTTAGGTTGACTAAGAAAGAGAGGGACGCTATTTTTTTTAACTAAAATGTTGAATTTGATTCAACAAGAAAGGATGGTGACTAGGTGAATAATATTACAACATTTGAAAACCTTGAGTTTGGAGCAATTCGAACTCAGATAATCAACAACGAGCCGCATTTCTGCTTGCCAGATGTTTGCAGAGCGTTAGAAATTAAAAATATCAGTCAGTTAAAAACTAGACTGAATAAAGATGGGGTCATTATTAGTGAGGTCATCGACAGTGTAGGAAGAAAACAAAATGCAAACTTTGTGAACGAACTTAATCTTTACAAAGTAATCTTCCAGAGTCGCAAAGAAAGTGCAGAACGCTTTACTGACTGGGTAGCCGGAGAGGTTCTTCCGTCAATCAGAAAGACAGGGAGTTACCAGAAACAGTTATCCCCTCAAGAAATGATGCGTATTCAGTTAGGCATGATAGACGACCACGAAGACCGTATTAAGAACCTTGAGAGCAACATGGTAATTGACTATGGACAACAGCAAACACTGCGACAGCACGTCAATAAAGCTGTTTTAAACGCATTAGGCGGCAAGGACACAGAAGCATATGCATATATCAGTAAAGTTGTATTTGCAGAGTGTAACAGGGATTTACAGGACAGATTTAAAGTTAACAGCCGGAACAACATCCCTCGTAAGCGATATGAGGAAGCTATTGACTATGTAGACAACTGGGAGCCGAAAACAAATACAAAGTTGAAGATTGACGAATACAACCGTCAACAGAGATTTGAGGTATAGGGGAGGTAAAAAATGAAGGTTATGTATAATCTAATGACCATCGTGTCAGTAGCATTAATTATCTGGATCTCGTCCAGTTGGGTTGGTGTAATGACACATAATGCCGGAAAAGATTATAGCAATTATAATTTTTTCGTGATGTTAGGGGGTGAATAAAAAATGAATGAGCCTCCAAGAAAAGAGTATGTTATTAGACTACTCTACACCCTCTTAGGACGACAACAAGGTGTAGAGTATGACAAAGTGTTCTACATTGATAAAGACGGTGTAGAACATGAAGTTAAAAAGGTAGAGCCGTACCACTAAAGCTCATACCAAATAAATCATAAGTAAATCATACAAAAGACTTGGCAATTTGTCAAGATAGGAGGTAGACATGGCAGTAATGAGAATAAATAAAACGACAGACTACACCGTTATGTCGAATTATCATTTTAGGGAAAAGGATATGTCTTTGAAAGCAAAAGGTTTACTGAGTCTCATGCTTAGTTTGCCGGAAGACTGGGATTTTACAGTTAAAGGACTGGCGAATTTGAATAAAGATGGTGTGGACGGCGTGAGAGCCGCGTTAGAAGAATTGAAATCGTTCGGATACTTGAAAGTGACTCGTGAGAGAAATGAGAAAGGACAGGTAAGCGGTACAGTTTATGACATTTACGAAAAGCCAACACAGGAAAAGCCTAAACAGGAAAAACCTAAAGAGGAAAAGCCTATATTGGAAAAACCAATACAGGGAAAACCTACACAGGAAAATCCAACGCAATTAAATACTAAAGGAATAAAATACTTAAATAATAAAATACTTAAAGAATCAAGTACTAAAGGAATAAAAGAGAGTGTGCGCGCAAAGAAAGAGCCGGAACAGTATTTCGAGGATGAAGAACTTAACCGTAAATTTCTGGAATTCCTTGCCATGCGTAAGAAAATCAGAAAGCCGGTAAGAACAGACAGGGCCTTGAAAGCTTTACTCAAAAAATTACACGAGTTGTCTGGCGGGGATTTGGGAACGATGAAAAAAATCATAGACCAGTCATTGGACAAGGAGTGGTTGGGATTCTTTGAGCTAAAAACAGGTAGCAGCACAAACAATATTGACAACCGACTGTACGGAGATATACAGCACTGGGCAGCACAAAAAGAACAGGAGGGAGGCGGAATGTATGACGACTTCGGAGTTTTCTAAAATCGTAGCCGCACTCAAAACCGTTTATACGTCTCCGGGATTTATTCCCAACGAGCCCGCGTTGGACATGTGGTACCGCTTGGTAGGCAAAAACAACGACTACCAGACAATAAGCGTAGCGGCACAAATGTACATGACAACAGGTAAGTTCCCACCTACACCGGCAGACATTTTGGAGTGCGCCAGTAAACTCAAGGCAGAAAGCAGCTACCTGAGTGAGCAGGAAGCATGGGCAACAGTTGCAAAGGCGTGCAGTAATGGGATTTACGGTTACAGAGAGGAGTTTGACAAACTGCCCCCTACGCTGCAAAAGGCGGTAGGAACGCCACAGACGCTCCATGACTGGGCGGTAGTAGATTCAGCGGACTTTCAGACGGTCATACAGTCAAATTTCCTCAGGAGCTACAGAGCAGCGTTAGAAGCACAAAAGGAAATAGACAAGTACCCACCGAAGCTCCGAGAAATAATACAGGCGGCGGGAGCGATAGAGCAGAAAGAGGCAGTACCAGAACTACCCACACTGGGAGAAATAGTTGGGCGGTTAGAGCAGGATAATAAAAATTATACCCCGGAACAATGTGAAGGAGCGTTAGGGGATTGGATAGCAGGAAAGAAAGAGAGGCTAAGTTATGGATGCAATGATTAATGCGACATGGTTCCAGGCGAAGGAATACGACGATGAAGTGATGGGGAAAGGAATAATCCCGGCAGAAGTCACGATCACTGTCAAAGACAAAGAAGTAGCACAGGGACTGCTTGAGCTGTTTAGACTGGGCGTTGAAAGAAGCAACGATATGAAAAAGATAGAGGCATACGCCAGAGGTTACAACGAACTGAGAAAGGCTATTAAAGAGGCATGGGGGACAGGAAATGGCAGACCGATACAATGAGGAGATCAAAAAAATGTACGAGGAGGAAAAGTGGTTTTTAGCGCAACGTCCGGTTTGTGTTATCTGTCAAGAAAAAATACGAGGAGGAGAAGCGTTTTACAATCGCAAAATTGGATATATATGCAATGAATGTATAGAGGTCGGCATGTCGGGGATAATAAGCGAATGAATGATTTTGTAAAAGAATATTTAGAAGCACAGCGCCTTGAGGCGGAATATGAGTGCAGAACAGCACACAAAGCAATCAAACGAGGTGCGACAAGTTACAACGAATATGAGCAGGGATACGAGGAGGAAGAAGAAAAGCTTGCGAAACGCCGCAGAAGTTGCGAGAACGCCGCACAGAGGTGTAAGGACTATCTGTCCCATGCTCTTGACGGCGAAAAGCTCAAGACGGCAAGAGTCAGTGTATCCTACAGAAACAGCGAGTCTGTGACTATTGACGACTTAGGCAGCCTGACAGAGGAATACATCAGGATTCCAGAGCCGCAGGCGGACAAGACAGCGATTAAAAAGGCAATTAAAGCCGGGAAAGAGGTCACAGGGGCACATATTGAGACCTCGAGAAGTGTGATCGTGAGGTAAGAAAGATGGGAGAAATTCACAAAAAGTTGCAGAAAATTCAGCATCAGCTTAAAGTGCCTAAGTCTCGATGGAATAAATTCGGAAAATTCTGGTACAGAAGCTTAGAGGATATTTACGAGGCAGTAAAGCCGTTATTGGACGAACAGGGATTAATACTAACTGTGCATGACGAAATAATCATGATGGGCAATAGGTTTTACATAAAGGCAACAGCAAAATTAACTGACATAGAGGACGAAAAAAATATTGTATGCAGCGCATATGCCAGGGAAGAAGAAACCAGGAAGGGAGTGGATTCCTCGCAAATCACAGGAGCAACGTCAAGTTACGCGAGGAAATACGCGTTAAACAGCTTATTTCTCCTGGACGACAGCAAAGATGCGGATACGGACGAATACAAAAGCAATGAGACCGTGTCAGAAAAAGAAGCAAGAAATTTATGCAGCCTGATGCGAAAGAAAGGCATGACAGAACAGGAAATCACAGAATGGGGGAATAACATGGGACTGAAATCATTTTATGAAATTACACGCAGGCAGTATGTTGAAACCTTGAAAGTACTGGGATTGGAATAGCATGGATTTAACTGGAAAAATAAAAAACTTAGCGGTGGATTATTTTAGCAAAAAGATAACAGTTACCCTGGAAATTAATGAGGCGGAGCGGTTTATAAAGGGTGTGGACGAGCTGAAAAAGTTGGAAAAACTGTCCGTAATAATTAAACCGTTCCGAAGGAAAAGAAGCTTGTCGGCAAACGCTTATTTCCACGTCTTGGTCACCAAAATAGCGGAAAAAGTCGGCACGAGCAAGGCGGAAGCCAAAAATTTGATGATAGGCAGATACGGACAGCCGGAGTTGATAAAAGGGGACATAGCAGTTTTAAAAACCAATGTCCCAACCGACATCATGTACAAAAAAGAGGACGTTCACACGGTTGCGATAGGACGGCGGCTAGAAAAAGGCAACGAGGTAGTGTTTTACAGGCTCATGCGAGGTTCACACACCTACGACAGCCGGGAAATGAGTGAGTTAATCAAAGGCACGATACAGGAAGCGGAAGATTTAGGAATTGAAACGCTAACACCAAGAGAGTTGGAACAAATACTAGGAAAATGGAAGCCAAGAAAGGAAGAAGAGAAATGAAAAAATTTGAATTAACAACAGAATTCATCACAAATACGTTTGGAAAAAAGTTATTTAGAATTAAAGCACTGGTTGAATTCGGAGACGTGAAAGCCGGAGAACTTGGTGGATACGTAGAGAAAGAGGGAAATGTATCGCAAGACGGCAACGCATGGGTTTCCGGAAACGCATGGGTTTGCGGCAACGCAGCGGTTTCAGGCAACGCAGCGGTTTCAGGCAACGCAAGGGTTTTTGGCAACGCATGGGTTTCTGGCAATGCAGCGGTTTCAGGCAACGCAAGGGTTTGCGGTGATGCAGCGGTTTTTGGCGACGCAAGGGTTTTCAGCGGCGCAAAGGTTTCCGGCAACGCATGGGTTTCCGGCAACGCATGGGTTTGCGGCAACGCAGCGGTTTCAGGCAACGCAAGGGTTTACAGCAACGCAAAGACTTCTGGCAATGCAGCGGTTTTTGGCGATGCAAGGATTTGCGGTGATGCAGAGGTTTTTGGCAACGCAAAGGTTTTTGGCAACGCATGGGTTTCTGGCAACGCAAGGGTTTCAGGCAACGCATGGGTTTGCGGTGATGCAGAGGTTTTCGACAACGCAAAGGTTTTCAGCGGCGCAAAGGTTTCCGGCAACGCATGGGTTTCCGGCAACGCATGGGTTTGCGGCAACGCAGCGGTTTCAGGCAACGCAAGGGTTTACAGCAACGCAAAGACTTCTGGCAATGCAGCGGTTTTTGGCGATGCAAGGATTTGCGGTGATGCAGAGGTTTTTGGCGATGCAAGGGTTTCCAGCAACGCAGATTATACATTAGTACAGGGCTTCGGAACAAAATTACGCTGCACAACTTTTTGCAGAAGCAAAAATAAAAAAATAATGGTTAATTGCGGATGCTTTCATGGAGATTTGGAAGAATTTAGAAAACAGGTAAAAGAAACAAGAAGCGGAAAAATAGCAAAGGAATATCTGATGATTGCTGATTTAATGGAATATCATTTCGCAAGCGAGGATTCTAGCGATGAATAGCGTACTACAAACGAAAAAAGAGTGCTTCTTCTGCAAAACAACCCAAAATTTACACAGGCATCATGTCTTATATGGCAGTAGCAACAGAAAACAAGCCGAAAAGTATGGTTTTACAGTTTATTTGTGTTTAAATCACCATACCAACGGTGGTGAGGCAGTACATCGTAATCCCAACGGACCACTAGACAGGTATCTCAAGGAGCTAGCGCAGAAGTACTGGGAGGAGAACAACGGAACGAGGGAAGAATTTATCAAAACATTTGGGAGGAATTACCTGTGAACAAATTTAGAAATAAAAAGATTTTTACGACAGCCGGAAAGTTTGACAGCAAAAAAGAAATGCATCGTTATTTAGAATTGGCGGCGATGCAAGAAGTGGGGGAAATTACAGGATTAGAGCGACAGGCTAGATACATCCTTATAGGCAGCCAGAAACGAGAGGATGGCACTACAGAACGCCCCGTATCATATACAGCAGATTTCCGCTACACAGACAAGAAGGGAAAAATTGTTGTTGAGGATGTAAAATCCCCGCGCACAAGAAAAAATCCGGAATACATCATCAAGAGAAAGCTGATGCTTGAACGGTATGGCATCACGATCAGGGAGGTGGCGTAATGAAAAAAACAGGAGACTCAGAAGCAAGAAAAGCGGCGAAAATACTCAAGAAGTACTGCAACGAGCATAAATATTGCCGAAATTGCCTTTTTGCGGTAGGAAAGGAGGGCGCGGCTTGCCTGCTAGTAAATAAATTGCCGTTTGACTGGGTAAGATATTAAAGCTGGACACCCTCCGGGGTTAAGGATAGATACACATTACAGTAACTTGTTAACCGTTCCATGATACAACACGGAGCTATATGCCATTGATTCCTCCGGATTTATTCCGGAGGGGAAAGGAAAGAAAATGAAAGTAGAAGAAATGCAAAACAGTGAAGTGGAAGACTATTTGTTAGAACATTTAGAAATAGGCACATTGTTTGGTAAATTAACAGAAACGGCGGATGAATTGTCCAAAGCCGCAACGATGCGTGCGACAATTATGGGATTTAACCCAACCCCAGTGGAAGTGTTAAAAGCAGAGGCTGCTTTACGTAAAAATATGGCAGAAGTTATATTGATTTGTGAAATACTAGCCTGCAACACAGACGCGTGGGACGATGTTAAAGACACACAAGAAGAAATAGCGAGAAAATGGGTTGAGTTAATGATGAAGGATAAGGAGAGGAAATGAAAGGGTGGAACAGATGAAAAAGAATAGAGCGTATGCCAGGACGTACGATAAAGCAGATTACAATAAACAGAAAGAACTCGTAAAAAACATGTCAATGAAAGAAATTGCAGATAAGATTAGAATAATCAGGAGAGGATATTTGCCAGATTATAATTTTACTGGAAGTGAGTACGATTTTTATGCTTATGAATTACAGATGGTTATGATCAGAGCTGCAGATATTATTGATAATTGGAAATCAGATTATGAGGAGTTAAAGAAAATAAAAGAAAGGAATATACCTCAAAAGCCCACACTCGAAGGAGATGGTTATGCACCGGATGGGAGCTTTGTATGGGACACGTGGTTATGTCCAAATTGTGGTTCGGCACATGAAGTTGATGACGAAAAATATGATTACTGTCCTAATTGTGGACAAAAGATAGATTGGAGAGAAGACGATGTGGAGTGGAAAGTTGAATAGATGAAAAAGCTTAGTATCGAAGATATAGATTTTGAGTTTATCCCTGCATCTGTTCTCCAAGACGTAGACAAGAGGATTGCAGATTGGCGAGCGGCTGGAGGGAAAGATAACGACCAATATGTGCAGCAGCAACTTAGATATTTAAAAAGAGTAGAAAAGCTTTGTAAGCAGAGTACGAATCAGGATGAGAAATAAAATGTCAGATAAAGAAATTATGCTTATCCAGAACGAAGGGGAGGGGTAAAAATGCCATACGGACTGAAAGACGAAGATTTTGATAAAATACAAAACGAAGTAGTGAAAAAACTATATGAAATACCAAGCCTTGACCGAGCCGCATTTCTGGTGGGATGCACAGAACAAGAGTTAAGGGAAGCAATGACCGAACTACGCAAAACATCCAAATCGAGGGGAAAAATTGAAGCAGTAGAAAGGGAGCTGAGAAACAGAGGAAACAAAAACAAAAAAACAAAGTTTTTCCCAAGCGACTTGG
>ERZ1026856.225-NODE-225-length-40421-cov-6.306149_pt1 | contig 40421 bp, 60 predicted proteins | sample MGYA00380158_ERZ1026856 | MGnify/ENA primary metagenome ERZ1026856 (study PRJEB33269, sample SAMEA4719794) | human gut metagenome | biome: human-associated habitat; feature: organic feature; material: feces | place: Cameroon | collected 2013-10 ... | reverse complement strand
TTTGCAGCTCGGCGACGGTCAAGTCCTGCGGGGAGGAGCGGCGGCGGGAATAGAGCTGCCGGGAAATTCCGGCGAGGCTGGCAAGTTCCTCCGTCGTCAGCCCGGCAAAGGCGCGGGCGGCGTCAATGTACCGCATCAGCTCCTGCGCGGCAGCCTCCTGCTTTCCGGCCTTGGTCTGGCACCAGTTTACCTTCGGCATTTTCGCTTCACCTCCTCACTTGAGCAGCACCGCCAGAATGCCGCCGAGCAGCATTGCAAGGCTTGTCCCGATCGCGCCGAGGTTCAGCCACAGCAGCAGCCGTACCCGCTGCGCCAGCAGATCAGACAAATCCGTCAGCCGCGCCGTCTCGTGCAGCAGATCGTTGACGTTCATGTCCATGTCGGCAACGACGCTCGTCAGCTTCTCCACGTCCTTTTCCAGTGTGCGGATGGGGTGGCAGGTTGCCTTGCCTTCTTCATTCATTGGTGGTTTCCTCCTGTTCCAGTTTCAGAATTTCGCAGATCGCCGCAACGATCTTCGGTGCGCGCCGCCTGCCGGACATGATCTTGTACAGATACGATCTGTCGCAGTACAGGCCGGTCCCTTCGGCCACTTGCTGGGCAAGCCACTCCTGCGTTTGACCGAGGTCGATCAGCCGCTTCTTGATCTGCTTGCCGAAATTGTTAAAAGCCAAACAATCACCTCCTGTTTTGTTATTGATTAAAGTACGCGTATGTGGTATAATTGCCATGAAAGGTGGGATTTTCGTGGTATTTCCTCAAAAAGCGCACTGCCCAATCCTCGATAGAGAGGAAACGGTGTACATCTATGCCGAAGCGGGGAAACTCTGGTTCAATGGGTGTGAAATGTACAGCGGGGATTCTCGGTGCGAGGAGTGCAAGCGCGTTCAACTATCGCTGTTCGTCGATCGGCTGGAAAAATCCAAGTCCGATTCCGGCAGACCGTAGACCTTTTCAATGCATCGGATTCCGAGTCGCAGCGCGTCGGAGTAGCAGCGCAGCCCGCCGTATTCGCCGCTGTCGTGCATCGTGACCCGCTCGTGATAGCTGAGCAAGCACCGCAGCATCGCAACGGCGGGATTCGGCGCGGCTTCGCTTCCCGCCACCTTCTCAAGCAGTGGGAACACCGCCTTTACCGCCTGATACAGCGTATCTTCCTCTGCATTGATCACACCGACTTTTTTCGTTCCGTCAGGGAAGATGTAGGTGCGCGGCTCCGTGTGTACCGTCTCGCTATGCCGGAGATACGACCGAAGGGTCTCTACACTCTCTTGAATTGTCATCCTTTCACCTCCTCCTTTTGTTTGTCGGCCTCGGCCATCTTCGCGCCGGCGGCCATGCCCTGCACATACGCAAGAACTACTTCACGCTTGTTGACATCGAGCGCGTCCACGGACGGCACAATGCGCTCGACCTGTTCCTTCTTTTCCTCGGACATTCAAATCACCTCCATTGATTTTTGGCTTTCGCTATGGTCTCTTACCTGACCCAATGCGTGGCCAATCCGTATTTCCGCCGCAGCCGCCAAGCGCGGAATCTGCCGGAGATGCGGATCTCATCCAGCACGGTGCGCAGCTCGTCATTGTGCTGCGCAAGGAGCGCGTCCTCCTCTGCCGTTGGCTGTCGCGTTTTCGGCGCGAAGATGTCACGGAGGAAAATCTCCGGTATCGCCGTGACGTGGCCGCGCTTTTCGATTTCCGTGAATTTTGCGTCATGCTCCTTCATCGATATTCGGATATTCATTTTGTGGTTCCTCCTGTTGTGATGTGGATTTTTCGCCGGAAGCGTGATACAATCGCCACGAAGGAGGTGACGAGATGCTACCACCGGTAGAACGGGCGTGTGCGTTTGACTGCCCGAATTGCGGCGAAAAGCTGTATATTCCGGTCGGCTTCGGCGGCGCGGCAGTTGATTGCAGCAAGTGCGGCGCTCATGTTCCGATGCGGCAGGAATGGAGCGAGCAGCTTCAGCTATTCGCCGCGTTGTCCGGCAAACCGGACGACTGATTCAGCGCGTCCGCCAGTTTCCGAATCTCTTCGAGCTGGCGGATCGCCTTTTCTGCGTGGTGGGTCAGGCGCTTCAAGTTCCGCGCGTTCCGCTTGAATTGGCGGAGGTTCTTCGATTCAATCCAAATCGGAATCCCGCAGATGCGGGCGAAGATGCAAGGAACGCTTTCGCCGGTCGGGGTCGTACAGTTGGTCATAGCGGTTGCCTCCTTTGTGTTGAACTGGTTTATTCCGCGTTGTTGCGGTTTCTATCTTGCCTTTTACAGCAATGGGTTGACGGTGTGCGAGATGATATGATATAAATTAGATAGATTAATTTAAGGGGGGTACTGTTATGGATATTGAAAACGGGTTGCCGGTGGCGGTGCATTGCCCAATTCGCGACGTTGACGAAACGGTATTTTTTCACCCGGTAAAGATCGGTGAGAAATGGTACATCAGCATTAACAGCTTTAACGGCTGCGAAATTGGGTTTTGCGGCTGCGCTGAATGCGAAGCGTGCAAACAGAAAGCCTATCAAATCGTCATGCACAGGGATTGACTTCTTCCACGCAGGAGAGAGCGATACGAAGCGCTTCCAGCAGCGGAGCGTAGGCGTTTTCAAGCTTGATTTCGGATGCGCTCTCGTCCGTTGCGTAAAGGCTGTTATTCACCTGCTCGATATGGTGGATATGGGCGCGGAGCAACTTGGCAGCTTCTTGATTGCTCATCTTTATTGCCTCCTTTCTTGGTTTGGTTGTTTTCTTTATGCTGTGTTTAAATTATACTATAGCCCAGCATAAATGTCAAGCCCTTTTTGATAAATATTTTAAGCTCAGCATAAATTTTTGTCTTGCCTTTTCTGCATGACTGTGTTATACTAATGTCAAGGAGGTGATGCAATGCCGCAAATCTCAGAACGGATTGCAAAAGTCGTTGACGAGAACTGCCGAGGCAATAAATCAGCGTTTGCGCGTGCGATCAATATCACGCCGGCGTTTGCTGCACAGCTTTACACCGGCCAGCGCGAGCCGAGCGAGCGAACAATCGCCGATATCTGCCGCGTGTTTGGTGTATCAAAACTGTGGCTCGATACCGGCGAAGGCGAAATGTATGTGAAGCGCAGTTTGAACCAAGAGCTGGATATGATGGTCACGACGCTCATGAACGACGCAGACGAGAGCTTCAAAAAGCGTTTTGTCGCCGCGCTGCTGCAAGTACCGCCGGAAGGATGGGACGCAATCGAGGAATTTGTCAACAAACTATCCACGGCAGAAAAAGAACCCCGGAGCGATTAAGCTCCGGGGCTCCTTTTATGTAGTAAGTCGGATGCGCTCGAGTGTGGCGTAAATCTGTTCCGGGGTTGCGTTTTTCAGTGCCTCGATGACCTGCTGAATCAAGTTTTCCCTCAATTCTTCCATTGTATGTTACCCCTTTCGTGCATTTGTCACAAATAGTGACTGAAAATATTGTACAGTATTTCACATTGCAAAAACGGGAATCCGTGATACAATAAAAATGTGTCGCAAACTGGCACAATCTTAGTGCAGGATGCGCGGCGGCTGCTTCTCCGTCCCGACATCGGCGACGAGCGACACCAGCACCGGCGCACCCTTGAGATAGTCCACGGAAAAGCGGTGTACCCCATCGAGCCGCACGCCGTCGATGTAGATTTTTGTCTTGCCGTTTTCGGTAATAATCTGAATGTTCCGCATGGTGTTACCTCCCCGTATCATCGTCGCGCGACCACACTGCCAACGTAACACCACAGACGGGAAACGTCAATGCTTTTTGATTGCGTTTCCCGCTATCTCTTTCTCATCGTTGAAAATTGCTTGCGCTTTTTGCGCAATGAAAAATCAAACGAAAAAAGAGGGGCTGCAAATTGAAAACGGAAAGCATCATTGACGGAATCATCCAGAAAAGAAAAGAGACCGGCATGACGAACCGGCAGATCGTGGAGGCCTCCGGGCTTTCCCGCGGAACGGTCGAGCGCTTCTTCCGGCAAGACCCGACCCAAACGGTGACCATGCTGACGGTGAACGCCATCGCCGAGGCCGTCGGCTATACCATCGAGGGCGACACGCCGGACGACGCGCCGCCGGAGCAGCTTGCCGGCTTCTATAAGGAACGGCTGCGCGTCATGGCTGCCCACTATGAGCGGCGGCTCAGGGAGAAAAACCAATGGCTGCGCGTCTTGGCGGTTGCCTGCGGTGTGCTGATGCTGTTCATTCTCGGCGTTCTGCTTTACGACGCGCTGTCCCCAAGCGCCGGCTGGTTCCGCCAGCAGATGGAAGGCCCAGTCTCCGCCGCCGCGCATATCTCCAGATAATCGAGGTACCCACATGCACATCCCGGAACCGAAACAGAATAAAGACGGCACGTGGCGCATCCAGCTCCGCATCCAAGGTCAGTCCCTCGTCGTGACAGCCGATACCGCGAAGGAATGCAAGCGCCGCGCAGCAATCGCCAAGGGCGAAGCCCAAACCGCCGCAAGGCCAATAAAAAAGAGTGAGCTGACGCTCACTCAGGCGATAGACGAATATATCAATGCGCGCCAGAACTCCTTGTCGCCGTCCACGATTCGCGGCTATCGCATTATCCAGCGGACACGCTTTCAGTCCACGATGCCGCGCCGCATTGCCGCGATCCAGCAAACGGAATGGAGGAAGATCATCGACGCGGAGCTTGGCGTCGCCTCAAAAAAGACCGTAAAAAATTCTTGGGCGTTTGTGAAATCCGTACTCAAGGAAAACGGCATCACGCCGGACGATAGTGTGAAGGTCGCGCCGCAGCGGAAGAAAAGCGATGCCCTCTGGCTCGAGCCGGACGAAATCAAGCGATTTGTCGCCGCCGCTGCCGATCATCCTCTGTGTATCCCCATGCTGCTTGCACTGATGGGAATGCGAATGTCCGAGATCGACGCGCTGCAATGGGAAGATATCGCGCCCGATGCGGAAATCATCCGCACCCAAGGGGCCAGAGTGCGGAACGAAAACAACGAGTATGTGATCAAGGCCGAGCAAAAGAACGCTTCCTCCGACCGCGCCGTGCCGCTCCTGATTCCGGAGCTCCGCGCCGCGATCAAGCGCGATTGGAAGCCGGAGGGGAAACTGCTGAATGTAGCGCAATCCACCCTCCGCGATGCCGTGACGGATGTCTGCGCCGCCGCCGGTGTCAAGCGCGTCACCGTCCACCAGCTCCGCCATAGCTTCGCGTCCCTCTCCGCGCATCTGCGCATCCCGAAGGAAATCTCAATGGAGATCGGCGGCTGGAGCAACGATAAAATTATGACCGAAATTTACACCCACATCGCCCGCTCCGATATCGAGCGATATAAAAACGAGATGTGGGAATTCTACAACAACAGCGCCCAGCAATAACACGTGACCGATTTCATAAGCATTCCTGTAAGCAAAATCTTTTGCAGGAATGCTTATTTTTGCTTATGAGCATTCCAGAATGCCCAAATCCGTCACACGCACAAAAGCCCGCAAACCATTGAAAATAAAGGAAAAGCCTTGAAACTCTGATGTTTCAAGGCTTTCCATTTTGGTGCGCGAGGCGGGAGTTGAACCCGCTACATAACGGCAGATAATCCTTTGTTTTCAACACTTTACAAAAGCTGTAAGCATTTTCGTAAGCATTTTTTGCATTTATTGCGCTCTCCGGAACATAGACTGATACCGCTTAACACCCTCCGCTTTGTCAATCTGCCGCTTGTGCAGATACTCATACACCGCCGCCATGGCCTCCGGCACAGTGCCGCCCTGCCGGCGGATGCGCTCGATCTGCTCGACGGCAGCGCCGTGCAGCAGATTCATGTGCGTCATTTCCTCCTCACTCAGCCGCGCGAACAGTACCGCCAGCTCCGGATCGGTGTCCCGGTACTCCAGCGCCAGCTTCGCGTAGTCGCAAGCGTCCTGCAGCTCGTCGTCGATGCGCTCCATAAGCAATGTCATTACGTTCATTGTCAACCCTCCCGAATGTAGGCGTACAGGCTGTCCAGCTCGCGCCGCCCGACCTTGATGGTGATCCCGACCAGCGGAATCTTAATCGGCAGCGTTTCCGTCCCAAGGTAGGGAACCGCCGCCTGATACAGCGCGTCCACGTCAACCTCGCCGCTGTCCTTGTCGTATACGCCGAGCGCCGAAATCATCGGATGCTCCGCATACCTTTCTATCATCTGCGGCAGCTTTGCCGCCAGAAGCCCGCCGCCGCCACCGACGAGCACCTTGTCCCAGCCGCTCAGGCTCGGAACAACCTCTCGGTCGATGAACTTTGCAAGTCCGGACTGCATCATTTCAATTTTCATCGTAAACCTCCTAAGTGTCGGGGCGGCTACTGCCGCCCCTTTTTGGCCTTAGTTGCTGCAGCACCCGCCGCACTTCGGGAGCGGGTTGTAGAGCGTCTGCGCTGTGGTGCCCGTGCCGGTGGTGATGTCGGCGACCATCTTCGGATAAAAGGTCGCGTTCGCATACGTCACGATGCTGTTGTCACCGCAGCAGCGGCGTTCCGCCTCCTGCGCGACTGCGCTCATGCACTCCTGCTTGACCGCCGCGACATCCTGCCGCACCAGCACAAAGCTGTCCTCGGTGCGCTGGTTGTGGACTGCCTGCTGGCCGATCGTGCTGCGAATGTCCTTGAGCTGGCCGTCGATGTACTTGTACATCTCCAGCATCTTCTGGTCGCCGTAGGTGTTCGCGTCACGCAGGGCGATTTCGGATTGCAGCTTTGCAATCTGCTCTTGCTGCCCCAGCTCATACCGGCTGACCGGCATATTCTCGCTGCAAGTCGCCGCAGCACGTCCACCGAACAGGCCAAGCCCGCCATTCAGCAGACCCAGAGCGGCGCCGCCGATGCCGAGGCCAAGCGCCGTACCCGCTACGCCCTTCGAGGCATAGCTCTTCTCAACTTCTACCATGTGTGTATCCTCCGTAAAATTATTTAAGGTGGCCACCTCATGGCTTCAGCATACCGATTTCCGCTTCCCGCTGTGCCTCACTTGCGCATCACTTCTGCCCATAGAAAAATGCCGCCCCGAAGGACGGCATTTCCGTTAATGTAAAATTCGTTTCGACGTTGTCTCCATCCGGTTCAGAATCTCCGGAATCCTCCGCTGCACCGTCGCCCGGCCGAGATACAGCTCCGCCGCAACGTCCACCTGCGGTCGCCGCTCCACAAAATAGAGCTGCGCGATACGCTCATTCTCCGTCCCGACGTTCGCCTGCTCAATCACCCGCTGCATTTCTGCCGTCGTCAGCCCGCCGAGGGCAGGAGGGAGGGAAAATCTCGCCTGTGGGCTCATTTCTTCCCGTCCTCCTTCGGCTTATCCATCAACGCGATCTGCGCGATCTTCTGCCGCACCGCATAGGAATACTCCGTCGTCCGCAGCCAGTTCCAGATGGTCGTCTTGTTCCAAGCGCTCGACTTCTTCCCATCCGACGTCAGACGGTATTCCGGCGCTGCTTCCAGATATGCCGCATACACCGACGGGTTGATCTCTGCCTTGCGGAAGAACTCAATGCGCCAGTCGTCCTTGTATTCTTGGAACGCCGCCCATTTGTCCTTGTCGGAAAGGTTCATCCCTGCAATCGCGCCGATTTTCTGTGCCGCCGATACCGAGTCCGCACCGTTCTCCGGCTCCAGCGTCGCCAGCCGGTCAACGACCGAAAGCGCCGTATCTTCGCCGATAGCCTCTGCCAGCGCGTCGTATTTCTCCGTCTCGGCTGGGATGTGCGTCATGAACTTCCCGTAAGCCTCCGTCACGGCCTTCTCCTGCGCCTCCGTCCAGTTCTGCCGAGACACCCAGTTTTTGAACCGAGATGCCGCTGTCGTGGCGTTGATGGCCGGATTCTCCGTAAGCTGCTTGCTCACGGTCTTTGCCGCATACGCTTCCGTAATGGAAAGTCCGGTCTGCGTCAGCTGATAGAGCTTGTCCTCCGACCTCGGCGTGTAGTCGTCAATGGCCGCGTGCTTGCCGTACTCGTCAGCCAACGATAGCACCGATTTCAGCGCTGCAACCTTTTCCTCGTCGTCCATCTGCGCATAGTCCGAACTGGCCATCAAAACGGTCATCATTTCCAGCGCCTTTTCGCCGTATTCCTTGGAATACCGCTCGTATTCCTCGCCGGTAAGCGCCCGTTTTTCGCCGTTCATCGTAATGCTGTACTGCCGCCGCGACGGGGAATCCTCCTCGCCCGTCGCCGCTTCCAGCCGCGCGATCTCCTCGTCCGCATCGGTAATTTCAATACCGGAAACGTAGGCCGGATTAAAGAAGTTGTTGAAGATGCGCTCGTCCCAACGCCCATTGCTCTCCGTTCTTCCCCATGCGTCAACGTAGTCATACTGCCGCCAGTTCACGAACGGGATTTTCTTCGCGATGCCTGCCAGAGATTTTACCAGCCGCTTTGCCATGCTGCCGCCAAGGTCGCCTGTGTAGGTGTACTGACTGTTTGGCTCCAGCGTCCGCGCGAACTGCGCCGAAAGTGTCGGGATCCCCTGCGCAAGGTAGGAGAAGAACGGCTGCACGAAAACGCCGTAGATGATGTTGTCTGCGGATGCCCCGTCGCCGTAGTTCATCGTGTCCAGCAGCTCCTGCACGCTCGACAGCATCGACAACTCCAACAGCGGCTGGAACATGGCACCGACGGAGTCAGCCACCGCGTCAATCGCCGACTTGTGCGGATCGTTCCACGCATCGGCCACCGAAACGCCGGTAAAGAACGGAACCGCCGCCGGGGACAGCCAGTCCAGGGAAATGCTAACGCCGCCGATGTTCAGCGAACGTGCCTGAATTCCGGTACGGTCGTCGTCATCGTCTGCATCGCCGGAGACTACGCCCAGATTCTTCAGCAAAACGCCAAGCCCAAACAGCGCCATCCCGGAAAGGCCGGAGGACAAATCCTCGATGATTTGCACGCCGGAGGTCATTTCCTTGCCTGCAAGGCTGCGGGCGACCGTGCCGTTGAGTTTCCCACTCTCTACGCCGCTCTGCGCGATCTGGATCGCGCGATTCTGCGCCCATTCGCCGATGGCCTTTACGATGCCGAGCGGGCCGTATTCTGCTGCACGAACCAAAACGTTTGCTGGGGTTGCCTTAAAGGGGAGAACGCCCTCAATCACCAGATTGCCGAACGCCGCGCCGGTGCTTTCCCCGCGGAACCGGATGTTTCGCACCAGCTTGGAAAATGCGTTGATGTCGCGGTAGGTCGCTTTCTGCGCCTGATTGATGGCATAGGCGCGAATGCTGTCAAGCTGCGCCGCCGGGATGTTGCCCTGTTCAATGTCGGCTACGGTGTAGCCACGCGCCATCATTGCTTCAGCGAAGGAAACCGTGTAGTGGTGTTTCAAGAAGCCGAGGTCGCCGAAGTATTCGTTGTTCATCAGGAAATCGACCGCGTCCTGCGCCTTGCCCAGAACGCCGGGCAGTTCACTGTGCGCGTCACGAATCGCTTCGGAGATTTTCCCGCCGACATTGGAATCATCGTATTTCCCCGCGCCGGTGATCACGTCCTTTAGGTCGGTGTTTTCAAACTCCCGCAGGGCATAGGTTTTCAGCGCCCGCCCTTCCTCGCTTGCCGAGAGAATGCCGAGATACTTCGTCCGCTCCGACTTGTCCAGCGTCAGCTCCAGCAGCGCGCCGACCTTGTCCTTCAAGGCCTTCGCTGGCATCATCGCCACGTTGCCGCCGAAGTTTCGGATGATGGTTTTCGGGTTTCCGAGCATACATAGATAACGCCACGCGCCCCACTTCTCCATGAAGGTGCTGGGAACCTGCGCCGCTATATCGTGGTAGATGTTCTTCTCTGCCAGCGTCGCCGCCTTCTCCTGCCCATTGTTCAGCGCCGTGACCCATTGCTGCACAAGGTCCTCGTTCAGTTTGACCTTCTGCTTGGCATACTTCCCAAGGCTCGCGTTCAGGTTTTCAATGCTCTGCTGTAGGGAAATCACGCGTCCCTCCGGCGTCAGCTGCTTGAACATCCGGTTCATCTGCACGAGCTGTCCGGCCTCCGTCGCCGATTTCTGCAAAATACTCAGAACATTGATTGCCTGCCGCTGGTAGCGCTGCTGCATTGCGGTGCTCTCGGCGCCCTTTGCGTTGGCCATCAGCTCGGTATACAGGTAAATCCCGTTTCCGTAAGTGTCAAGGCTCATGCCCCGCAGCTTTCGCCCAGCCGCAGCCTCGCGCCACGCGTCATAGGCCGCTTCCGTGTTGTTGTAGTTTTCAAACCACGCCGCCGCCTTGGCTCTGCGCTCCTCATTCGTCACACGGTCGTAGCTGAACAACCCCTCTGTCGTGGCTTCCTCTATCAGCGGAATCGCGGTTTCTGCCGTTGCCCCCGCCTCCTCCGCCGTCCGGACGAGCTTGGAAACCTTCGTTTTCCCGTCCATGCTCTTCGGCACATCCACCACCCGCGCCGGATTTTCTCCCGGCTCGATGGTGCCGTATTCGATGGCTGCATGGCTGTACTGGTCAAATCCGCTCCTTGCAGCGCCAACAGACGTTTCGCCCTGCTGCCGCTGCTGCCGCCACGAAAGCAAACTGTCCCGCTGCGCCGCCGCTTGGTCGTAGCCCTCCTTGCCGTAGGTCGGCAAGCTCTCCAACTGCGAACGCTCCATATGCGGATACTTGCCGATATTCGCCGCGACGGTTTCCGCAGAATCGCCGTTGTGCACCATGAAATAGATGTACGGCGTCCCCTTGCTCGCGTCCCAGCCGGGGTTTGCATACTGCTCGTTGAATTCCACGCGGGCAACCGGTGTAAATCCGTACCGTTCATAGACGCGTACAAGCCCGTCGCCGTAGCAATCCAGCTTCACGCCGCCCGACGCGATGGCCTGCGCCATAACGCCATCCATTGCGAAGCGTGTATGATTGAGCTGCCTGTTCTTGAATACAGCCTCAATGTCCCCGTCTGCGGTGACGGCAAAGCCTATCGTTCCGGCTTCGTCCATGAGCAGCGTTTTCCCCTGAAGGTCCTCCACGGATTGCAGCGTCACTGCCCACCCGTTTTTCGGGTCAGCGCTCCGCGCCGCCTCCAGAGCAGAAGAAAACGCGGCGCTGTCCGCATCGAAGTTATACAACTCCGTTGCAACAACGCCGCTTTGCTCAAATGCTCTTTGGAGGCTTTGGCTTACAGCCCTTCGAGGAAGTACTTGATCTCCTCGTCGGATTCCCCGCGTGCTCTCGCTTCGTCCACGATAATCTTCGTGTCCGGGAACTCCTTCAGCCATTCCTCCAGCCATTCGGTTGCTTTCATTGGAAACACCTCCATTTCCTCCAGTATATCCCGAATTTCCGGCGTTGTCAATATTAAATTGTGCATTTTCCTGCGGATGCTCTGCCCGCCAGCGCTCCACCTGAACGCTCGCCGCCTCCGGCGTAAAGCGCGACGCGTTTGCTGCCCACCAGATACTGAGCTGCTGCATGATCTGCCGCGTCTGCTCGGCGTAGGTTCCGGTGAACGGCTTGTTGCGGATTTCCTCCAGCGCCGTCTTTGCCTCCGGATGCACCATGATCGCGTCCGCGCTTTCCTGCGTCGGGGGCAGCGTTTTCCAGTTGATCTCCGCGTCGCCGTATTTCGCCGTGCTTCTCGCCATCCGGTACGACATTTCCGCCTCCCGGAAGGTCTGATTCGCCGCGACGTTGTTGTTCCCGGCCCTCGTGACCGGAACGCCCAGCGCTTCCTGCAGCACCGCCGCACCCTTCTCGGTGTTCAGCCGCAGCTTCTGAATGTCGGCGTTACGCACATTCTCCCCGCGCACCACCTTGTCCAGCACCGCCGCCGCAGCGCTCGCGCGTTCCACCGTCCACCCGAGATTCTGATAGTTCTCGGAGTAGACCTGCTCCCGCGCCGCCGTCGCCCTGCGCTCGGTCGTATTGCGCAGCGCGTCTATGTCGCTCTGCGTAAATCGCCCGCTCCGGATTTTCTTCACCTCGGCCTTGTCCGCGCCAAGCTCCGTCAACAGGCTTCGGAATTCCTCCCCGCTGACCAAGCGCCCGCTGTCCAGCCGCGCCTTAACGATTTCGCCCGCAGTGTGCACGGCGCTGTCTGCGTCAAAGGTCAACGCAGCCTCGGCAAATCTCCTCTGTGCATTTTCTCTGGTGTCTGCAAGCTCAGCCGAAAGCTCACTCGGTGCATTGGCAAGGTTTGTCGCTCCCGTCAGCAGCAAGGTAGAGAGTGTCGTGTCTACAAATTCCTCCCAACCCGGCGCTTCGTAGTCCCTGCCGGTCAGCATCGTCACGAACAACGGCTCAAGGTAGTTCTGGACGTTTTCCTCCAAAACCTCACTTGCAATGTTCGCGCCGAATTTCACTGCCCAGCGACCAAATGCATTGTTGATCTTCCCGGCAATTTTCCCTCCGACGGCCTCCGGAAGCACACCCTTCAGACCGGGAATGCCGCCTGCGACGGCTTGCAGAAAGCCCTCCGCGCCGCCGACCAACGCGCCGTAGCCGAGCGCCTGCCCTTGGGTCATGCCGCTGCGCAAGCCCTCCTGATACGCCCCCGCGCCGCTGGTCACAAACGTCACCGCCGCGCCTGCTGTTGGATTCCCGGTCGCCAGTGAAATCGTCATGGCCGGAAGCATCTGCCCAAAGCTCGTCGAAGCGTCAATGATATGTCGGCCCCATTCTCCGGCGTTCTCGCGCCGAATGGCCGTCTCATACTCTCCAGGACTGATGGGCAATTCCCGCCCGCCTTGCAGCAGCGCCTCGGTATTGCGCATCGCGCCTTGAAAGCCGCGCACCATCGGGGAAAGGACATTGCCCCAGAGTGAGCCGGGAGAATTCTGCGCCATCGCCGCGCCGTTCCGGTAGTCAAGCGTCGGCTTGAGCGCTGCAAGGTATTCCATTGCTGTTTCTTTCCCCTTGGTTGCCCAAAGGTAATTGAACACACCCTTTTCTTCGTTGGTCAGGTAACTGTAGCTCGAAAAGCTGTCCAGTTCCCCGTTATGCACGGCGTATTGCTGCCCGATAATCGCGCGGTCGTCATCCGTACCATTGATCCACCCGTATTCCGGGTTCTGGATGTGTGTCGCATCGGAAAGGTCGTAATCGTCGGAGAGCGCAAGCCGGACATTCACGTTGTCGTCCACCGTGTAGCTGTAAACGCCCTCCTGCGGCTTTGACTTCTCTGCAAAGTCCGGCGCGTTCAGTGCCTCCTGCACCATAGAGCCGATGCGGTATTCGTCATATTTGTCGCCGGCGTTTGCTACGTCCTGTGCGACCTTGCCTCGTTCTGTATAGGTTTCGATCGTATGCCGCTGTGCCTCGATTTGCGTATCAACATCCTGCATCTGCTGCACAAGCGCATCTCTTGCCTGCCACTCGGAATCCGGAATTGCCTTGAGCTGCTGCTCCATCTCGGCCCGCTGTGCCGTGAGCCGTTCCCGCTCACGGGTGGCACGTTCCACAACGCCCTGCGCCGTTTGCGCCTCCTGCTGCGCATTCTTCGCCGTAATCCCCAGCTTCCCCGCGTTGGAAAAGCTGTCAATCACGTCTGTGATCTTCTTCTGCACCGCCTCGCGCTGCTGCCTGTCCTGCTCGAGCGTCAGCCCGCCGTTCGGCACGGGGACGGTATTGCCCGTAAAGGGATTCGTCGTGCCGAGCTGCCCGCTCGTTAAGTACGCCCCGACCCCGTTCAGATAGCTTTCGTACCGCGAAAACTCATCCTGCCACTGCTTGCGCTCCTGCGGGGTAAACAGCGCGGCGTTTTGCTCCATGTACCGCTTCGTCGCCGAAAGCCGGGAGGAAAGCGCCTGCTGCTTGCGCTGCAGGTCCGTCTTGGCCTCGTCGGTCACGACCCTGCCGCCCTGCATCAGCCCGCGCACGTCCTTGTCAAAGCTCGTCAGCCCGCTTGACAGCGCCGAGTAGCCGGAGCCCCAGATCGCGGAGTTCTTGTCCGTCGCGCGTCCGTAGCCGTTGCCGAAGTAGCCGTCATAGGCCTTGAGCTTTGCCTCGTACTCGTCCAGCTCCGCCGTGTACTTCTGCAAATCCTCCGCCGTAAAGCTGTCCTTGTAATAGTCGAAGTATTTCCGCTCGTTTGCAATCGCGTCCAGCATCGCCCGCGTCTTTTGCCGGTACTGCGGGTCGATGGCGTTTGCCGTATGCTTATTTTTGAAATAATGCGTCAGCCCGCCCGCCAGCGTGTGCGCGTCCTTCCGCAGCGCCTCCATCCCGCTTTTCTGATAGATTGCGCTGTCCGATGCCGTCCGGTGGCCGCTTTGCGCCCGCTGAACGAACTGCTCCCATGAATCGGATGCACCGCCGGTTCTGTCATTGCGAGGGCGCAGAGCGCCCGAGGCAATCCGTTTCCCTCCGGCGCTCTGCTTTTGCTGCTGTTCCGCTACATATTCTTCCCAGCTTTTGCTCATAAGCCCTCCTTAGTTCAGCCGCGTATCGCGGCCCTTGGAAACAATGCCGCCGTACTGCCGCCCCGGCATCACTGTGCCGTCGTATCCGCTCGGCGCACCGTTTGTGTCTTGCTGAATTCCGTTCCAAATGTAGCTGTAATCGCCGTTGGTCAGCGCACCCGGATTTTCGACAGCCAGCCGTTCCAGCTCGTATTCCACGCCCTCCGCGTCGCCGTTCAAAACGCGCTCACGGAGTTTTTGAACCTCACTCGCCGAAAGCCGAGAGCCACCGGAGCCACCAGCGCCACCGGAACCGCCGCCCGAGCCGCGATAGCTCGCCGCGCTGCCGAGATTGGAAAGATACCCCAGCGCCCATTCGTTGATCTGCGCCTGCTGCGCCTTCAAGGCCTCGTCCTGCCGCACCGCCTCCTGATACAGCGCCTGCGCCCGCTGGTAGTCGTTGCTTGCCGCCGCCTCCCGCAGCGCCGCCTCGTACTGCTGCTTGTAGGTCGTCCGCTGCTGCTCGATGCCTGCCAGCGCCGCCTGCTGCGCCGTCCGGATCGCCGTCACGTCGCTCTGGAGCTGGTTGCTGCGAGCCAGCGCCGCCTGTCCCTGTGCGCCGCTGGAAAGACCGTAGGCATTCTGTGCCTCAGCCCATGCCTTTTGCGCCTGCTGCGATTCCACCGCTGCGCGGGTCATGTTCTGCTGCGCCGCTTCCTCCGCCTTCTTCGCCTGTGCGTCGAGGGCTTCATTGTACCCGGCGTATTCCTGCTCCAGCCCTGCCTTCTGCGCCTTCAGATTTGCGTCGTACATCTGCCGCAGATACTCGCTCAGATCCGTAACCTGCCCCGGCTGCGTGATGATCTCCCGATACGCGCCGTAAATGCTGCTTGGGTCGTTCGGATTCACCTTGCCCAAAAGGTCGGAGACGTAATTGCTCCCGCCGGGAAGATACGATTCGTAGAGATGGGTCTGGTCATAGCCCAGCCCCTGCCCCTGAATCTTCGCGTTTCGCGCCCGCTCATATTCTGCCGCCGCGCCGTAGTTCCCGGCAGCTACCGCCTCGTTGATCTTCGCCTGGTAGTCCGTGTTCGCGTCGTAGCTTGCCGGTGCGCTCTGCTGCGACGGGCTGCTGACCGGCGTGGTCGAGGCGATGCTCGTCTGCGGTGCCACCGGCTGCGTGGTCATGCCCGGCGACCCTGCCTGCGGCACGACCGCGTCCAGCGTTCTCCGCTCCTTGTTCTGCGAGGCGTTGTTCCCGTCCTTTGCGGTCTCGTTCGTGTCGTTGATCAGTTTTTTCTCATTTGCCATCGTTCGTCACCTCTCAAAATCCGTAGTAAAGCGGAATGCTCTCAAACTGCGCTGGGCAGGAATTGCCCAGCTTTTGCAGCATCTCCTGGAACTTCTGCTCAAAGAAATCCGCCAGCACGTCGTTTTCTCCCAGCAAAAGGCGGCTTGCAAGGCCGTAGGGGAGGGCGCCCTGCGCCACCGCGTCGTCGAGATCGAGCGCGTCGTCCAGCGTCGTGATCTCTGCGCAGATGCCGCGCTTGCCGTTCTCCCCGCCGCGGAACGTGTCCGAGCGGGGGAAGCACTCGTGCCGCAGCACATTGATCAGATTCACGCTCCGCAGCTGATACTCCTTCGTATCCGTCGTCTGTGTCGCGCCGCTCGATTCGTTCTGCTCATCCATCAGGTGGATGGCCATATCAAAAACCTGTTGTCCGGTCGTCATCTCGTCATCTCCTTATCTTCCGCGCCGCAGGCGCACCTTATGCAAGGCTCCCCTGTGCAAGGGGAGCTGTCAGCGCAGCTGACTGAGGGGTTGCCTCCCGCCGCAGCGGCTCCCTTTACTTCGCATCGCTCGTAAACCGCACTCTCTGGTCAACGGACAGCACCGTCACCGCGCCGTCCGTGCTCTCCGGGATCTCCGGCACGGTCGTCTCCGCTCCTCCGTCGCAGCGGATGAGGAGCTTGTAGAACACAAACTTCTTGACCTTGATTTTCAGCCGCCGCGCCCGCGGCACCTCGTAGGTTTCAAACGTGAAGTCGGCAAAATCCGTCTCGTCGAACAGGCCGGTCACGGCGTTTTCCACCGGCTTCTCGGCGTAGCTCGGTCTCCGGTCGCTCCGCGCCGTCAGCCATGCCCGCACGCGCCGCCCCGGCTTCAGCGTCACCCAGATATACGAGCTGTATTTCCGCGTGTTGCTCCGGCCGAAGTCCATGTGCCCGCTTTCCCATCGGCAGGCGATCGGCTCTCTTGTGTAGCCCGTGATCGCCGCTTCCTCCGAGATAACCGGTGTGTAATCGTAGGTATGTGCGTCAGACAGAGCGAACAGCCCCTGCACCCCGCCGTGCTGCATCGCAAACACCAGCGCCCCATCCTTCCCGCGTCCAGCCGCCGTGACGTACTGGAACCCGGTGTACTTAAACCATACGCCCTGCTCGTAGGCGTTGACCAGCACCGTCCCGGCCTCGTCGTTCAGGAACAGATAGAACCGATGCCGGTCGTCGTCATCGTATAGAAACAGCATCCCCGGTGCAGCCTCCTGCGCCGAGAATTGCACTGGCTCAGACGCGACCTTCGCATAGCGCTCGTCCTGATAATAGCTCGCCGTCTGCTTCCAGTCGTACAGGCTGCCTTTGCAAAACGTCCGGGGGAAGTTCTGTACTACGCAGATTTGGCCGGCTGCATCTGCGCCGAGCGAACGGTGCATTGTCCTTACGTAAAAGCCCGCCGTGACCGTCCCGTCCGGTAGCGTCAGCGTGTCGTATGCCACTGCATAGCAGCCATCGGGTTTAAACGCCATCAGTCGCCCGTAGTGCCGCTGTAGCGCCGTCACCGGAGAAGAAGCATCCCCGATTTTAATTTCGTTCAGAGCCGCAAAATAAGCGCCTGTGGCCTCCCCGGAAAGCGTCGGCTCACTGTAGTAAACAATATGGCTGTTTCCGCTGTAGACAAACAGCCGCGAATCCGTTGCGCCGTTGAACTTCTCGCAGTAGCAGCAGGACGTGATCAGCAGCCGATCGTCCACCCGCGGATTCTGGTAGGTGATCTCCACATTGTTCACACCCTTCGCCGGGACCGTCGCAAGCTCTGCCGCGTAGGTATTCGCCGCCTCGGTGCTGACCTCCGTCCACGTCACCGCCGCGCCGTCCACCGTCACGGACAGAATCAGCGTTTCGCCCTCCTGCTTTTCAATTTCCTCCGGCAGGACGAATTGCTTGCTCGTCCCGTCTGCGGAATACTGCACCCGTCTCTGATTCGTCAGCAGATTCGCCCGTTCCAGTGTCGTCCCGCCGCCGCTCGGCGCTGCGCCGGTCACAACCAGCGGGACATATCCGACCACCTCAGAAACCGCAGCCGCCATGCCGTCCCACCAGTAGAACCTTCTGCCGGTCATAATGTAATACCGGTCGCCGAAAGCAAAGATGGACGCGTCGCTCGGCCTGCCGTTGAAAGGCCGTCGATGGATTGGAGGGAAGTATATTTCGCCGAGCGACACCCACCCGTCGGACGTTGTCGTGCCCGCAGAAAGCAGCCGCCGGTATACCGTATCGCCGAAAATCGCGATTTCCAATGTTTCATCCGAAAAGTACCCGCGGCATCTCGCGCCCTTGACGATGTCGTCCGTCGGAATGATTTTATACGGCACAATGCCCGGCCGCGTTTTCAGGTGAAAGCTCTCCGTTACCTGAAAATTCTCCATCTCCGGCGAAACGCCGTTTTTCATCTGCGTGTCGCCGTCCGGCGCTTCATAAAGCCCCAGGAATTTGGAATAGTTCACGTCGGTCTGCTTGACCGACCCTCGAATACTTGCCATTTTCTTTCCTCCTAATGCCGTCCCCCTCGGCTCCCTCTGACGAGGAAGCTGTCAGCGAAGCTGACTGAGGGAGAGAACCCCGCGCCCGCAGGCGCACCTTATGCAAGGCTCCCTTGTGTAAAGGGAGCTGTCAGCCGACAGGCTGACTGAGGGATTGCCTCTCCGCGCCCGCAGGCGCCTCCCTACGCAAACAAATAGCTTGCCGTCGGCTTCCCGCCGCGCATCACCTCGTCGTAATCTTCCCGCTGCTCGTCCTCCTCGCCGTAGTCCTCGAACACGTGCTGCGTGATCGCGGGCATCGTCCGCATCACGGAAAAATACCGCAGCGCGTCGGGCAAGTGCGTGATCTCGTGCGGCTCCTTGGCGCAGTCGGTCGGGTTGGTGTTGTCGTGCTGCAAGGCGGGAATAAAATCAATCAGCCCCTTGCAGTCCTCAAAGATGATCAGCCCCGGCTTCCCGTCCGGCATTGGCTTTAGTAGCTCCTTGAGCGCCAGCCAGCCCTGCACGCGGCTGTTTGAGGCCTTCACGATCCCGACGCCGTTCTGCATAAAAATCTCTGCGGCGGTCTTGCCGGTGTCGTTGCGCCGGTTCCACATATCCGGCGGCGCAATGGTGAATTGGATTCGTTCTCTTGCCGTCGTCGCCGCGTTCATCACCTCCGCCGCGCCGGACACGATCAGATCCTTTTCCGCAAACTCGCGATACACCCAGCACCGCCCGGAAAAGTCGATCGCCACCCAGAGGCAGGCGAACATATCAAGGCCGTAGTCAAACGCCCGGTACTTCGCCCACTCGTCCGGAATCCGGAACGGGGCGCACGTGTGCCAGCCCCGCCGGAACTCCGGGAAGTACGACCCGCCCAGCGCGTCCCAGTCGCCGTAGCGGTGCGCGTTGCGGATGTCCTCCGGCAGCAGCTCCAGCGCCCGCACATAGTCAGGGTTTGCCTCCATCAGGTCAACGTTGTCCTCGACGGTCGCCTTGATAAAGGTGTAGTCCTCCGGGTCTTCGCCCGGATTGAACCGCCCGTCCACAAACAGCCGCTTCACCCAGTGATGCCCCACGCCGCCGGGGTTGCACGTCAGATAGAACCGCTTCGGAATCTCGTTGACACCGCGAAGGCAAGCGCCCATGCCGCGAAATTCCTGCTCTGTATTACCCGTTACGGAAACCGCGCCCTTCCAGCGGATGACAAAGTTGTGATTGTCTTGTACGCTAGGACACCAAACGTAGCCGCAACATGGCGCTTGCCTAATTGCGTGCCTCGCTCTTGAATAGTACTTGCCGTCCTGCCTTACCGAAAGCCGCCAAACATCAAAAGGCTTTCCGTTCACTATCGCTGTACTATAGCCTTTTGTCGCAATCCTCCCAACGAGAGAATACAAGCGCTGCAAATCATCAATTAAGCCTTCGTTTGCAAGCCCAAAGCACACCGTCCCGTTTTTTTCATGGCCATCGCCCAAAGCAAAGGCAGACAAAAATATGTTGATTTGCTCATGGCACAGGTCAAACACATATTCTGGAACGCGCTTTTGATATGTATTCCCAAGTGGGGCAAGCACGCTATAGAGTTGCCCACTATAGATTCTATAGCCGCCCTCTCTGTCGCGGCATACTCTCCACGGAAGCCGCTGCATCAGCGCGTCCAGCGACGGAGCCGGTTTCGTTTGCCGTATGGACACTACCGGGGTCGTGCCGCAACACGCTCTTGTAAAACAGCTCCCTTCGGAAAGATACCACCCTAGAAATTCAAGCCAATCGTCCATCGCGACGCGGGCTGCCTCGTTATACCCGCGTTTGTAATGCGCAAGGCCATCAAACCACTCGACGCGGTCCTTCGGCAGTGGTTTCCCGATTCGTGCGATATAGTCGTCCTTAATATTCTGAACCTGCTTGAACTTCCAACCGCCATTTACTTTGTCCAAGACCGGGATTTTGTGCCCGTGCGTGACACAGAATCTTGCGCCGCAGCGTTGCGTGCTCTCGTACATTGGTTCGTTTGTTTTGAAGATAAACATATTCTCTATCTTCTTGAACTCCTGCGTCCCGTCTGGATTTAGTGACAACACCTCGTCCCCACGGAAGGCCTCGGAAACCTTCGTCCACCCTCGCCGGAGCAAGAGCTCTGTGTCCGGGTGCAAGCAAAACTGCGTTGCCTCCTCCATAAAGATCCAGTCGTACTCCTGACCTTGGTACTTGCCCGCGACTGCCGCGCCGTAGCCCGGCATGTTGCCGAATTTGATGGTCGAGCCGTTGAGAAAGTAGATGATGTTCAGCGTTGCGTTGTAGGTCGCCAAGCCCTGCGGCAGCATCGCCAGCATCGGCTCGATGATGGAGTTGCGCAAATCCTCATATTCTCGCCGGATGAACAGAATCTTGATGCCGGGGTATTGCAGCGCCCCGCCCAAGCCCTTGCGCATCGAGCACCATGTTTTGCCGCCGCCTCGTGCGCCGCCGAACGCGGTATACTTCGACCGCGACGCAAAAAACCGCTTCTGCGCCTCCGAATTTGGCCTGCCCAAATCGATCTGTAATTGACTGCTCTTCGGCTTCACCTTCTGCTTCGCCAATTCTCGTCCCTTCTTCCATTTCCCCGTAGGGCGGGGTCACCCGACCCCGCCGCTGCGATTCTATTGCGCCGCAGGCGCACCTTATCTAAGGCTCCCTTGTGTAAAGGGAGCTGTCACGCGAACGCGTGACTGAGGGATTGCCCCCCGCCGCAGCGTTGGCTCCCCTTTGTAAAGGGAGCTGTCAGCAAGGCTGACTGAGGGATTGCCGTGCCGCAGCGCTCCTCTATTAGGCTCCCCTGTGTAAGGGGAGCTGTCAGCCAACGGCTGACTGAGGGGTTGCCTTGTCTCACCTCTCCGCCGCCGCCTTTGCCGTCGAGCACAGTGTGCATTGCGTCGGCATCTCCCCAAAGCCCGGCAGGCATTTGCCGCACACCCACCGTCCACCGGCCTTGTAGATCACCTTCGTCGGCGCGATGACCCGTCCGCAGGCCGCGCAGTGAATCTCGTGCTTTTCCTCGTCGTAGATCAGCGCCGCAAACTCATACTCCCGCGTCATGTCCGCGTCCCTCCGTTTCCTCCGGCTCATACGGCAGGGCATTGACCGTGTCCATCAGCTGCTTTGCGTCTCCGTTGCCGCCAAGCCCGCCGTGGTACAGCTCGTGCCAGTGCCGCAGCCTTCTTCTCTGCTCAAACGTTGCGTACCCCAGCGCGATCAGCTCCTTGCCGCGCTCCTCGATCACATACAGCATCAGATACCGCAGCGCCTTGGTCACGTTGTCGCTTCTGTCCTCCTGCGCGTCCCTTCGGCTGTCCTTATGCTTGCGCCGATACAGGATATACGCGCCCAGCGCCGTCAGCCCCGCGCCGAGGATCGTTCCCCCGGCGGCAATCAGCGCCACTAAAACCGTCTCACTCATTGGCGACCTCCACGACCAGATTGACCTTCTTTATCACGTCATACGGCGCATCCGGCGTAATCTCGACTTCCCCGTTCGCCGTGACCGTGACATCCTTCGAGGGCTGGACGGCGAGGTTTGCGGGTTGCTTTACGCCGCTGGCTGTGAGCCATGTGAGGAGGTCGCCGGTGGGTGCGGTAGCAAATGTAAGTTTCCGGTAGGCTTCGTTCGTCCAAGTGCCAACCACCATTTGGCTCCCCCTAGCAACCTGCGTGTTGTCATACAACAGCTCCCCGCCGGTTTTTTTAATGCTATGAAATGTCGCCCCATTAGAAGTGAATTCTGCCGAGAATATCAATCCCAGTTGCATCCCAAAAGCGCCCTTCAGCACCCACGTCTCACTGGTAGAACCTCCGCCCTCCGTGTTCTGCACGGTGATATCCCCCTCGCAGTACTTCCCGGCGGTGTTCAGCGTCTTTGTTCCGGTCGCCGCCAGCGCGGCGATTTCGCTTCCCTTATACTTGATCGATACGCTCATGACACACCTCCGTCATACGTCGGCAGTGTCACCCACTGCGGCCTGTACTCGTCGCCGTATTTCACGATTTTCAGGATTTTCCCCTCGTCGGCGCTTGTGTCCTTTCTGTAATCCGGAAGAGACACAAGCCTTCCGTCAATTGTTATTTCGTCGGTCTCGGTGCTTATGCTCATCACACGCCAGTAGCTTCCGGGTTCGTTTGTTGTATAAGCTTCTATGCCAAAAAAGCTGTCGTCCCCTGAATGCCAGTGAACTTCAACTGCTCTGTCAGTCCACCCCACATTTGGCTGGTATATAACCACCTCGCGTACTCCCCAATCGTCGCTACTTTCGGGGGGGAAGATGGTATACTTCCCCGGCGCGACCCGATATTCCGTCGTACTCGCAACGCCGTTGACCACCTTCGCCATTGTTGCCCACTTCGCGACGTTCTCCGCCCCACTGGCCACATAATCCGCCGTCATGTCCAGCGGCTTTCCAATCGCCAGCCCATCCAGCGCCGCCTTGACGTTCGCCACCGTGTCAGACCCGACCTTGCCGGAATAAGCCACGCTTTCCGCCGAAAGCGGAACCTGTGTCAGCGACCATGCATTTACCGGCGGTGTGCTTGCCGCGCTGTAGTTCAGCGTCGCGACGGCGAGCCTCGAATTGCTCACCCACGCAGCAAACGACGCAACCATGCCGCCCAAGAGCCGCACCAGCGGAAGCAGCCAGTAAGCCCCGCCGGAAGCAAGCACCTTCAGAAGCACCTGCTTCCCGGCGCTGTACGCCGCCGAGATTTCCGGGAACGTCGCCGCGCTGCTCAGCGTTTCGCCGGACAGCGTGGCAGAAAACACCGCCACGTCCTTCCTCGCATTCAGCGCGTCCAGCGCTGCGTCCACATCCTGCACCGCCGTTCCGTCGATGGTCCCGGAATACGCGATGCTCTCCGCATTGACGTGCCGCGAAAATTCTTGCCAAACGTCTTTGTCTGTTACTTGCAGCCACACCAATTGATAATCGCCCTGCTCAACTTCTGTGTATTTCACGAAGTTGATTGCGGATCCTGACTCATAACCAATCGGCAGCCACATCGTACCGGCTCCGTTATCGTAAACGCAGAGCAGTCCCTTCCCGGCATCATACGCCGCCTTGAGCTGCGCGAAGGTCTTGCCCGCAGTAAACGTCCCGTTTGCATTCTTCGTTACAGCAAACGTCACCGTACTCTTTGCATTCTTCAGTGCCCCCAGCGCCGTCTCGACATCCTCCACCTGCGTCCCATCAATGGTCGCTGCATAGTCAATGTCGCTCGCATCCAGCAGGATATCCGCGCTCAGTTCCTTCCGCGCCACCGTCCGCGTCTCCGGCACCGCGCCGAGCGAATCCACCGTGATCGCGCTGTCCAGCGCCGGAATCAGCACCTCGTTCAGGAACTTCTTAATGGCCTCCGGCCCCTTGTCGAACTCAGCCTTCAGCTGATCCGCCGTCAGCCCGTTGACCGCATTCGGTCTTGTGTCAAGCTGCGAAATGTTGTTCACAGCCGTTGTCATTTTCGGTAAGCTCATTTACGTCCCTCCATTGGCGATTGCCCGTTGTAATGCGCCGTTGCCCGCGCCGGGGCGAACCGGCAGCTCGTCGGCGTTCGGCTCCTGCTGCATCGGCGCCATCTGCGCCATCTGTGCCATCATCTGCTGCTGCTTTGCCCAGTCCAGCAGCTCCTGCCGCTTGGAAACGTACCCGCTCGGCACGCGCTCCAGATACTCCACCAGCCCGATCTTGCCCTGCATCAGCAGATTGTCCAGCGTCTGCATCGATGCGATCTCCGACCAGTACGACGATGCGCCAACGTCCGTCCGTACCGCCGTCGGGAAGTCCTTCAGCGTAGAGAAGTCAAACTCCTGCAGGAACGTCATGTCGTCCAGCGGAATCCCGAACGGCTGCTCCGCCGCCTCCTCCAAGCCCTTCAGCTCCACGACCCGCGTGCCGTAGAACGCCCGCATCTGGTCAAGGTAGATTTTGCACAGATCCTCGATGGATTGATAGAGATTCTGCTTCGTCAGCTCCAAGGGCGTGTTCGCCGCCCTTTGAAGTGCAACTATCAATGTGTTACCCCACGGGCTTTTTATCCCGTGGTTCTCATGGTTTCCCATGAGTTCAGCATACCTTTTCGCCCGCACTGGGCGTGGAGTCTCGTGGGCGGATTATATCTTTTCACCGCCTATGCGTTGCCCCTGACTACGGTTCCCGTAGCCTTCGGTTCTGATTGGCGTGCAAGTTCCGGAGTTTGACATTTTCAGAAAGTGTAATCCAGCGGCAATTGCTCGGTTCGTAATCCCCGTCTGGGTCTATCCGGTCGATTGACAGCTTGTCTCCCCGCCGCAGCGAATCGTCTTGCTCGTAATAGCCGTTCGCATATGCCCAAGCGCGGAATGTCCCGTAGTCGTGCCATTCCTCGCATACGGAAATGCCTCTCCCGCCATAATACGAATACCGATTCGCAGAGGGAGTTTCGCACCTTTTGAGCATATTCCACCACGTCATGTAGAGCCGTTCGGTTTTTCCGCTCTTGCCGCCGTGCTTGTACGTCGGGTTCGCTTCGCCATGCAACGCTTCTGGGATGTGTTCACTTGCTTTTTCCACCCGAAGGCATCCGCAAGATTGTTTTTTCCCCGTGTTGAGTTGGTAGGCAAACGCGAGCGTCGTCAGCCCGCAATCACATTGGCACAGCCATTGTGCGTGGTGGCTTTTCACTCCATAGAGCGAAACCACTGTCAGTCGTCCAAATCTCTTTCCTACGATATCTTCGCGCTTTCTCATAAAACGTCCTCCTTATGAACTTGTTTAGCTTCCCAGCTTAATACTCCAGTTTGTTACGCGGCTTCCACCGCGCAGTGCCATAATTGTTTAGCACTCGTGTTATCGGGTCTCGCGTCACCCATGGCCACATCCGAAGCGCCGAGGAAATTCTGCGTGTAGTCAATGGCCAGCTCGATAAACTGTGCGATCTGCGGTGAAATCTGCGCCGGGTCCATAATCTTCGCAATGTTCGTCACGTCGCCGCCGTTGACGGCAATCGCCGCGCCGACGCGGGAATCCCAGCCGCCGGGCAGCCGTGTTTTGTCGTAGATGATCTTCGGATACGCCGTTGTCATCAGGGAGATCATCGTCATTGCAAACAGGCGGTTGATGAACACCTGATTCGGGATCAGCCCCGTAATGGAGGCCTGTCCGTGCATGGAATCCTGAATGTAGTCCCAGCACAGCCACGTCACCGGGTACAGCGTCAGCTTGGTATCCGTGTCCTTGGAGATCACCACGTCGTGGGTGCATTCGAATTTGTGGATGCGCTTGGTCTCCCGGTCGCGCCACAGATACAGCAGCGTCGTCACGCGCCGGTCGTTCAGATTGTCCATCTCGGAATAGAAGCTGTCCTCGTCCGGCTTGATGTTTTCGATCTCTGCCTCCGAGCAGCCGTTTTCCTCTGCCATCCACTGCACATCCTCCACCGGCAGGCGGCGGGAGAAGATGATGTACGGCTGGCTCTGCACGTCGCGGGAATTCGGATTGCCGAAGTGGACGCGCGTGTTTTCGATGATCTCCGTCACGATCTCGCCTGGCACGTCCTGCCCGTTCTGGATGTCCGGGTCAAAGTAGGTGTAGGTGCAGCTGTCGCCGTCCACCGCCGCGTTTCTTGCGTACACGCGCAGCAGCGCGGGGATCTTGTTCCGCTCGAATACCATGGCAAGCTGGTCGTTCACCATTGCCGCGATCCGCTCAAGCTCCAGCTTGCTGCGATCCTTCGTCGCCACCAGCGGCGTCACGCGCGCGGCGATATTGTCGCTTGTGATCGTCGCCACCTGAAACATCGTCACGCGCTTCATGAAGTTGAATACCGGCGTCGGAAGCCCGTTTGCCTGCACACCATCCCATTGTTGACCTATAAAGAACCTTTCATTTTCCTGCACCGTGTCGTAAAGACCGAGCTGCTGTTTGAACTCCACGCCGCAGTTATATTTCTTCCAGACGGATTCCGCCGTCGGCTTCTTATTCCTCGTCATCGTCTGTCACCTCCGGCTTGTGCTGCTTGCCGTGGAAGGATAGGATGTTGAAAATCCCCGCATTAAAGGCGTCGATCTGCTCCTTTGCCCTGCGGGCGGCGGAATCGTCCGGAAGCACGGCATCCTCGAGCTGATTGCGCAGCGTCTCGACGTCCTTGCGCAGCGCCACAAGCTCCTCCCGCAGCCCGTCCAGCTCGGTCGATTCCTCCAGCCTTCCGATGCGGTCGTCATAGCCCGTTTCCAGCTCCAGCAGCTGCTGCGTCATGTCGGCGCTCTGTCTCCGCTGTGCCAGCTCCAGCTTGGCCAGCTTTCCGGCAAGATACCCGCAAACCAGCACCAGCAGCGGCAGCGCCACGCACAAAAGAATGTTGATTGCCATAGTTCACCTCATTTTGGAAATAGCCCCGGATTTCTCCGGGGCTATCAGATTTAAGCGTTTTTCGCTTCCGTCACGGAGGACTGGAACATGCCGGTCTTCTTCGCTGCCGCGCGAACGGTCGCGCCGGCGGCAATGGTCGGCTTGCTCTCAGCGTTGTAGACCAGCGCGTGCTTGCTGTAGCGCGGGTCTCCGCCGTCGGTGGTATACACGATCGTCGCTCCGGAGGTCGTGCTCGCCATCGTCGCCACGTTGGACGAGAAGGTAACCGTCGGGGCAGCAACAGCCTTAGAGCTGGCGACCGAGAGGGAAATGCCCTCGGCCTTCGTGCCGCGCACGAACGCGTCGTAAATGAATCGCATTTCCACAACGTCGCCGTCGATGCCGCGCTGCTCGGTCAGGATGCGCAGTGTCTGCAGCTTCACGGGGCTGATGGCTGCGCCCTTATAGACCTCCATCAGATACACGTCCTCCGGCATCCAGGAGGGCGGCACGCACTTGACCGCGACCTTGCCGAACAGCGTGCCGACGGTCTTCTTGCCCAGCGCCTTAATCAGCAGCGCGTCGGCCTTCTGGAACTCGTCGGAAAGCAGGAAGTACTTGTAGTACGTGGTCGGAATGTAGAAGAAGCGGCCCTCCTCGGGAACGCCGACATCGTCCATTGCAAGGTCCATGTCGAGCATCTTCTCGATGATGTTGCTCTTGGTCGGAGCCGCCGTCAGGCCGATGACCTTACCGGCACCGTCTGCCCATCTCTGGATGCGGTACTTGTCGATCATCGGGGTATAGACCTGGCGCATCTGCTCCTTGAGCGTCTGCCCTGCCTGCTTCTGGTTGTACTGCTCGGCCTGATTGCCCTTGTCAATCGACCACGTGGACGACTTGTCCTGCGTCATGACAAACTCCTGTTCGTAGTCGTCCAGCTCGTTTACGGTGCCAAAGCGGTTGTCGCCGCTGCGGACGTAGTCGTTGACCGGCGCAACGCCGTTGTGGGAAACCGTCACGGACTTCACGCCGTGGAATTCAACGTCCAGCTCCTTCGAGAAGCAGCTTTCCGTTACGGAATCGTGTGCGAAGCGCTTTTCAATCGTCTTCGCATAGCTATGCTTCAAATTGATAACTGCCATAAATCATTCTCCTTTATCTCCTCCCGACATCGGAGCTGTAGGGGGCGGCGTCCTCGACGCCCCGGCTCCCTCTGACAAGGGAGCTGTCAGCGAAGCTGACTGAGGGAGAGAACCCCGCGCCCGCAGGCGCACCTTATCGGGAACAAGCAAAGGGCATGTCGTTAATCGTCCGAAAGAAGCGCCGCAATCAGAGGATCGCGCTTGCCCGCCGCGCTGCCGGAGCTTTTCTGGCTGCCGGTCGTGCGCCGCTTGTTGCTGGCCTTCTGCTTGCCGGTCTCGATCTGCTTGCGCAACGAGGCGTTCTCCGCCTCCAGCTTTCGCCGCTGCATTTTCTCATAGGCGCGGGTCAGGTTGCCCGTCGCCTTGAGATCGTCGCCGAGCTCCTTGAGCAGCGCCTCGTCGACCCTCACGTCCGGGTATTCCTTCTGGAAGGCCTCCAGATCTGCCTTGGCCTTTCGGCTGCTCTCGTCCTGTTCGGTCTGTCGCTGCGTGTTCGCCGCTAACTGCCGTTCCAGACGAGCCGCCCGGATTTTCTCCTTTGCAAGGTCTGCGCTGTCGCCCTTGCCGATCAGTGTGCTGACCCGCAGGTCGTCCAGCACGTCGTTCAGGCTGGTCTTGCCCGATTCCTTCAGATAGGCCGTCAGCTCCTCGATCTGTGCCTCATGCTCGGTCTTAAACGCCCGCAGTGCATCCGCTTCCTCGCGCAAGGCGTGAAGCGCTTGCTTCGTGCGGTCGTAATCCATGCCCTTTTGTGCATATCGGATGACTTCCTCTCTGGTCAGCTCCTTGGTTTCGTCGAGCCACTTCACGGGGAATTTCTCTCCGTCGTCCGCAGCACCGTCATCGCCCTGCGGCTCCCCGCCGTCGTCCTCTTCGCCCTCGTCGCCGTCCTCGTCAGCGCCGTCGTCCTCTGCGCTGTCGTCCGCTTCGTCCTCCCCGTCGTCCGGCTCGTCGCCGTCTTCCAGGTCGTCCGCCTCTTCCAATTCCTCGTTCTCAGACAAATCAATGTCTCTCTCGTTGTCGTCAGCTACGTAGAACATGTGTTCTCCTTTCCCCGCTATGGTCGGCGGGTGATAAATTCAACAGGTATGGTCGCCTGTTATTTACAAGATGCTATCGGTTTTGTCATTGCGAGGCGGGCAAAGCCCGCCGTGGCAATCCGTTCCTCTTACTTGCAGCAGCGCGTTTCGTCGATGTACCGCTTTAGCACGACGATCACGCGGAGCATATCCTCGGAGAGGTCAAGTCCCTTTTCGTTGCCGTTCAGGCAACCGGAATTCACCAGCGCCTCAATGTGCGCCGTCGCCCAGTCGGGCAGCTCCTCCATGGTCTGGTAGCGTTTTTCTTCCACGTTCGTTTCCTCCTCTCCGCCGGAATTCTCGCCGTACAGCCACATTCTGGCCTCAGCCTCACGCCGCGTCGTCAGCCCTGGCAGCTCCTTGCCGCCGGCATGGTTCCACGCGCGGAAGATGCTCATGACCTCCGCGTCGGAGAACTTCGCGCCCTTCGCCAGCTGGTAAATCTGGTAATTCGGGTTCTGCATCCAGCCCGTCCCGACGTTGTAGCTGAAGCTCACCAGCGCGTCAAACTGCTGCTGCCTGTAGGTCCCAAAGCGATTCACCGCCGCCTCGGTGTTGGCAAGCTCCTTCTTCAGCAGCCGTTCAGCCTCCTCCTCGGTAATTCCGTTGGGATAGTCGTCCTTTCCACACCGGCAGCCGTAGCCCACCGAATACTGTGCGTAGTCCCAGACCGGATATTTGAGGAAGCCCTCCATGCGCTTGATAAAGTCCACACACTTCTGACTGGTTTTCATCTGCTCATTCCTCCTTGCATTCCGGCAGACCGGCAACGCTCGTCAGCAGACTCACCACGCCGGCAAGGCCCGCAGCCGATACCACCGTCAGCCAATTGACTTCCGAGATCAGCGCGCTCGCTCCGATCACGCCGACCGCCGTCTGCGCCACGGTCTTGATCGCTCGCACCGCCGCAGCCTTCGCCCATTTCTTCCAGTTCTTCATGTCGCTCCATCCTTTCCGGCTTCCGCCTGTCGTTTTTGCAAGCCGCCTATTTGTGAGACCCCGGCGGCAGGGGACGATAGGCGGGGCATGACGGACTCGAACCGCCCGGCCATAACGCCGCTCCCTTTGCGCCCCATATGTCGCCGGATTTTCACCGGCACGGATTGTTGCATCCCAGACGCTCGGCCGTCTCGCAGCTCGCAAAAGCGCCATCCGCCGTGGGGCGTATAAGAAAGGAGGCTCTGCAACCCGCACACCGGATTCGAACCGGTCGCCCTTCGGCTCTGCCAAAGCCGCACCACTGCTGCGGGAGGTTTTATTATTTTTTCGCCGCCCTCTTTTCAAGACCCTGCCGCCTGTTTTTCCGATACCCCTATCTCAGCAGGGGAGAGGGGCAGGATGGGATAGGATGGGGACAGGATGGGGATGTGGCATATCTCTATACCTGAACGCAGAACGCGCCCCCTGTTTTTCCGCTACCCCCTCTATCGGAACTCAGAACGCAACCGCAGCATCCGAACAGCCACCCCGACCCCGCAGCGCAGCCTTGCTATCGCCCTGCGCCAGACCAGCCCAGCGCATCAAGCCATTGCAGCCGCCATCCGCAGCCCACGCACACCGCGTCCATCATTTTGCAAGCGCTCCTGCATAAAAATCTTCCAACGCAACAAAAATATAATTTTGTTCCGTTAAAACGCAAAAAATAGATGCAGAACGCCCATAAATGCAGCCGCATCGCCGCATTTATGCAAGAACTCCTGCAATTTGCAATTGTGTCCACGTCCTGCGCACATCGCGCGATATAATGTACCCGCGCACGCGTGCGAATCAAATTAACCGAACGGGTTGTCCACGCCTCCGAAATCGCCGACCAGTTTAACGGATATCTCGCCGGAAGAAGCCTGTTCCACCTTATCCACGAGCGCGCAGCCATCAAAGTTCTGCTTTTGGTTGAATAGCGCTTTTCCGGAGCAATTGCCGCTCCATCCGGGAGCGGTGCTATACTGACCGCGAATATAGGTGGCCAGACGCCGCAACTCCTCCGCCGCCTCTCCATATTTTGCAGCCTCCTGCTCCAGCGTCAGCCCAGAATTGCCCTTGCTTTTTGCAGCCTCAGCCACAAACTCCGCGTCGGAATTGCCCTCGCTCTTGGCCTTGCCGCCCTTCCCACCGAACTTGATGATCGCAGAAATAGCGGTGTCCGTCTCGCCAATCCAGCCGCAGAAGTGCCAAAAATCGGGCCGTTTGACCTGCCCCTTCTCGCAAAGCTGCTTGTAATCCTTGCAAGCCTGAACAAGCTGCTTTTCAGAAATCCGCAGCAGCGCCATGAAAAATCACCCCTCACACCGTCGGTTTTGATATAGGACGAGAAAATAAATGCATTTATTTTCTCGTCTTATATCAAAACTAAGCCTGTCAATATGATACCAAATCCTCGCCGAAAGTAAATAGCACGTAACATAAAAACGACATAAAGAAAACCCCCGTCAAGCCTTGGTATTACAGGGCTGACGGGGGATTGAATTTTGCAACAAATTGCATAGATTCCCTCGTTATGGTACATGGTACATCAACGTAACGAGGGAATTCAAAAAATTATGAAAAAGGGTTTGACATACGGATGCCCGTATGCTATGATAAGCGTGCAAGGGGCGAGGCGGTCAGCTACACCACCGAATAGGGGGTGAGCAAATGCCGATTACACTGACATTCCATATCTTCGGATATACCGTGACGATCAGGGTAAAACGCAGAAACCGCCACTCCGCACAGTGACGGTTTCTTGACAAAGTAAAAGAACCAACCACGCAGAGCTGACCGCCTAGAAAGGAGGTATAAGCCCCTTGCCTTCGTATTATAACCCGAAAGGAGCGAAAAGTCAATCGAAAACACAGAAAAAAAGGAACGCCCGCAAGAACGATTTGACCGCATGAATTCCAAGCGCTACACCTTGAAGGTGATGACGCGAACGGAGGCGGATATCATCGAGAAGCTGGACAGCGTCCCGAACAAAGCCGGATATATAAAAGAACTCATCCGACGCGACATTGAAAGCAACAAATAAAGCGCCGCCAATGGGAACGGTAGCAAATTCCCCCACCCGCCGCCAAACGCACGGCAGAGCGCAAAATACGCCGTTAAACACAGCAAAAATCGCACGGAGTGCATTCTCCGTGCGATTCGTGCGTTTATTCGTGCGTTTCCGCTTCCAGAACAACCTCCACGCGCGGCGAATCGGAATAATGCTTTTCCGCCACTACGCTATAGACAGACGAATCATCGGCGTATGCGTAAGTATTAAGCGAATCAAATACCGCCTTCAGAAGATTGTCAATGTCGCATTTTTTGGTATGCGGCGCTCCCATAAGAAGGGAGCGCCGTTTTTTTGACAGGCTTTGCGGAATCGGGAAAAACGCCTTTACGGTTGCTTTCACCGGCGTTCCGTCAGGGAAACGAACGCCTGACTGCTGCTGCCAGCACGAACGGACGAGCGCTTCGTACTCTTTCGTTTTGGGCGGCGTATACGCATATCCGCTTCGAGTAAACCGCGGACGTTCCTTTCCTTGCGGTGGTCCCGGAATGCAGAACGCGGCGATCATTCCGGTTCCTCCTGCAAGAAATCGGCCAGCCCCGGCTGATAGTCATACGACGGCGGGATATACTGCCCGATGTCGTCGTCCGTCTTCGGACCGTCGGACTTCTTGCCGACGAAATAGCACTTGGTGACGTTGAATTGATGCTGCCGCCGCCGTTTGCCGTCGCGGTCGGTGAAGTCCTTCGTCTCCAGCCGCCCGACCAAGATCGCCTGCTTGCCCTTTGGGAAGTATTTGCAGAGCAGCTCAGCGGTTTTGTCCCATGCGATAAAGTCAATAAAATCGGCGGGACGCTCGCCGGTGCTGGAATTGAGATACTCGCGCTCATTTACGATCGTACCGCGACAGAACTTATTGCCGTACTTGACCGGGACCATTTCGGGGTCTTTGCACATGACCCCATGCAGTGCAACGATGTTGAACATAATCCTGCTCCTTTCAGCACGGAATTCCGTGCTTTCGTAATTCCTTTTTCCGTTCCTCCTGGGCTTCCCATTGCCGCAGCACGTGGTCAATGTCGCGCTCCAGGCGGAGATTGCGCTGACCGGAGAGAACGCGGGAGATTTGCGACGGGGAATAATTGCAGCAGTCTGCAAGATCGCGCTGTGTTTTGTGCAGCGCCTCCAGCCGCAGCTTGACGCGCATCCCCCAAGTCATTTTCACGCAGCCTCACCTCCCGTATTTCACTTCCTTCAGCCACGGATACCGCTCCCGGAATGGGACGGTCTCCGTGCCGAAGATTTCCGAAAGCCGCCGGTCGAGCATTTCCTGCCAATAGTCCTGCTCCGGGTTGGCATAAAACGCCGCATCGAACGTCTTTTCCAGCTCCGCCACCTTCTCAAAAATCCTGCGGATTTTCTTTTCGCCCAGCGCCTTTCCCATCGTCTCCGGATCGTTGAGCGCAATTTCAACCAGGTCTGCCATTTTCTGCGCACCGAAGTCCTGCCCGACCTTCAAGTACGTTTCCCTCGCCAGCGCCACCCTCTGCGCATATCCGTTCTTCGCCATCAATCCGCCTCCCATGGGATGTAATGTTTCCCATTTGCCCCCGCTGCATCATGCTTTTTAATCCAAGCTCCGGTTTTCACGTCGATGCTATCAAAACCGATGCCATCTTTCATTTCGGTAATAAATACCAATCGCCCGACGATAAACCCATCCGGCACTTCAATTTCCAGTTTCATTTTCGTCCTCCTTCCGTTCTCCGTAGCTGCAAAAATCGTCCGCGTCTGGTGTTTCATCTTCCCTCCATCGGCATTTTTTGTTCGGATAGCCGCCGTTGCTGTCCTTCCAGTGCCGGCAATCCTTGCACCGTACCACCGATTCGGCATCTACACTCGGAGCCTTTTTAATAGCCGCTTTGACAAGAGCCGGGTAAAATCCGCGTTCCAGCAGATATTTTTCCAACGCATCCGCGTCAATCAACCGCATTATCATCACCGTCCTTTCGCTCCCCATTCCAGCAAAACCAGTCCGGACTTACACCTGCTGCGTGGTAGTCGCAGAAATTGCCGCGCTCCTCATGGTAACATTTGCAGTCCTTACACCGCACAACCGGCGCGACATCGGCGGCGGGCAAATTCTCCACATATTCCATCACCGTTTCAATTCCATTGATAAAATGCTCATTTGCATGGTCTTTGTCGCAATTTTCGCGGCGAATAGGGAATTGCATGAGTTCCCTTCTATTGATGTATTCAGCCATTGTCAACCCTCCTGTTCCACGCTTCGGCGATTTCCTCAGCCGTTGTCTCGCAATCGTCCAACGTAAACACAATATCGCAGCTATCGCAATAAATCACGGTGTCGCGGAAATAACTGTATGCCTTGTCGAAGTGAACGTTCCCGCCGCAGAATGGACAAGGCTTAAGTTCAACCATCCCTTACCATCCTTTCCAGCCAGCCGATTTCTTCTTTGGTTGCTTCACACCGGCCGGCGCAGAACTTCTCCTCGGCCGCTCCTACCAGAAGTCCCGCGATGTCTCGATCCTGCTCATCGTGTCGAAGCTGTTCCTTGAGCAAGTCAAGGTGGGATTTCAGCGCGAAGGTTCTCGCTTCCAGCAGCTTGTTGCTGCATTGATACTGGTCGAACGTCGGGGCATTCCACACAACGGAGTAAAGCAGCTTCCACGCGTTAATCACCGTTTCGCTTTCGTACTCCCCCTCCGAGCGCACTCCGTTACCCTTTAGCATATCTCCAAGTTCTTTCAACAGCCACTCGCGGCTTATGTAACGGTCAGCCATCTTGCAGCACCTCCATGTTATAACCGCTACGAATAAAGCGCAGGGTCTTATCATGGTCTGCACGGTTTCCCAACTCGCAGTAAATCACGCGAATGTCTTCTTGCGTAAAATTTGTTCCGAGGAATTGGTTGATCCCTCGTAGATGGTACTCGTGTACCTCCGTGTTTTTATAATCCACATAGTAGTGCTCACTCTTGTATGCCTCGCGGGAAAGCCACTCCAGCAGTTTCGCGCTCACATCCTCCTCGGTTTCGCAATCGCCGACGGTAAAATAAGAGTTAACACGTGGCGTCGGATCAGCGACAAACTCCAACAGCCTGTTAATGATGGCCTTTGGGAAAGCACAAAAGAGCCTTTTCAAAACGTCTTGATTAACCATTTTGCACCTCCTTTAATGCCGCCTCCGCTTCCTCGCGGGTTAGGAATACGGTCTTTTCAAAGTCTTTTATCGGCACGTCACACTCCGTTGTCCTAATCATTTGGATGCCCCCATCTCCGTCCGTACCACGCACCGCTGACGGGTTTCCAACGAAAAACGTCCGGACTTTCGCACCGTACACGCCTCTAACAGAACCAGCGATCCACACTGTTTCGCCCACCTTACAAGGCAGCACGACCACGCGTCCTTCCTTGTCAGCCTCGGCCAGCTCACGCAGACGATCAATAGGTATCCCGTTAAACTCCGTGATTTCCGAGACGGCTTTCCCCATCATGGACAGTTTAAGTGCTTCCACGCTTTCCGGTGTCAGCCCCGTGTCCTCGTAGGCCGCAAGCCGGTCAACAAAATCTGCTTGGTACTGGCAGCCGTTAAAGTCCAGCCGCCAGTGACCGTTCTCAAAGTACGTCAGTCGTTCCATTATGTTTCCTCCTCCGGCCATCCCGGCAGCGGCATCCAGTGGGTAATCGGCATAGCGACCTCTGTATCACAGTCTTCCAGACTGCCCTCCCACCAAAAACAGCCGTAATCTGTCCACACAGCAATTGCGTCCGGGTGGTATTTCCCGTAATTATTGCCAATGTAGTTAACGAGGACAGGCACTCCGTTTTCCGGTAGCCGCTCCTCCACCGGAATCCACCTCGGCACTTTCGCTTCCAGCTCCGCAATCCTCGCCGCCTGCTGCTCGATCAGGTCGGCGGCATCAAAGCTCATTGTGTCGCAGTCCAATCTCTTGCAATATGGGCAATCGCCGCAGGATCGTCTTCCGCACGCTCGCAGTGCCTTTACAATTTCATCTTTTGTCATGTCGCTTCCTCCTGATACGCCTCTCTCAGCTTCCGGATCACGCTGCCGCCGTAGCTGTTTTCTGTGAGCTTGATGAATTCCTCCACCGTCAGCAGCTCGTCGTCCGTGAGCCTGTAGCCGTGGCGCTTGGCGAACTCCGACCGCCCCATATCGCAGGAGCCGGTCAGCCGGTGATGCCAGTCGTAGTAATCCGCCGAGGGATATTGCTTGCCCCACTCGTGCGCCTTGACGAACTCGGCAATTCTCTCCTCCTCCGGCATATCCTCAAACAGCTTGTCCCGCAGGGCATCCATCGCCGCGCGGAGCGTTTTTCCATGGGCGAAAAGGCTTCCCTGCTTGACGATGTAGCAATCCTCCGTCGTGAGGTCGTCGCGAAGAATTCGCCCCTTGGCAGCGTTCCCGTGTACGTGGTCAATGAGCGTTGGAACGTCGTCAATTTGATATACCTTTTGGCCGCAAAAGGACACAACCTCGTCGTCGTAGCCGTAGCCGCCGCCGGAGTCAAATCCGGGGCCGCAACCGGAGCCGTAGTCGGAGCCTAATCCGTCGCCGTGGCCGGAACCGTCATCGCCGCCGCATCCGGAGGCGCCGCCGGAGCCTAATCCGTCGCCGTAGCTGGAGCCGACGCCTGAGCCGTCGCCGCGGCCGATGCTGTCTATAGCCTCAGCGAACCGATCCGCCGCCGTTTTCAGCGCTTCCATACCTTTACCTCCGACAGAACCTTCGTCGCCTTATCCGAACACGGCAGAATCTGGATTGCGTCCGTGACAACCATTTCCGGCACAACCACGGTAAATTTGCAGTTGCGCAGATTCGTCACGCCGTCCACCGCCAGCTGCTCCACCGCGCAGGCACCGTCCCAATACCACAGCTTCCGCACATTCCGCAGCTCGACCTCCCGCCCGTTCCGACCGGCGATCTGCCCGAAGAATACGCCGCTCCGGTCGCCTCGGATGATGTAATACTTGTTTTCCATGTTAATTTCCTCCTTCAAATTTTTGAGAATCATTGCTCTTGCCCCCGCATCGCCCGCTCCACCGCCTTCTTCTCCAGCGGCGACAGCGGCGCGTCATGCTGGCAATACTGCGCGTTGCGCTCTGCGGCTTTGCTCTGATACGTCGGCGCAGGCGCGGAACCGCCCCTGTCCTGCTCCTTGGCAAGCCAGCCGTTGACAAACCGGCGGATTCCCGCCTTGGTTTTCCTCCGCGTCGGATTGGCATCCAGCCAACCGGCCATCTTCCGCAGCTCCGCAAGGATATCCACGGCAGGATACAGTGCCGCCCACTTGGAAATATCGTCCTCCTCCACCGGGAATAGCGCCCCATCATTCAGCGGCAGCGTCATCACCGGCGGCGTGGAGCCGGAATCCGGCTCTGCGCATATATCCTTTCCTTTACTTTCCTTTACTTTACTTTCCTTTACTTTACTTTGTTTTGCGATGTCAACATTTTCCGATAAAATGTTGACATTTTTCGCTCGAATGTCAACATTGGGCAAAATTTGGGCAGCATTAACCAAGAGTATGTTGTAATCGACTTCGAGAACCTTACGGCGGCTGACTGCCTCAAAGTACCGTTTCTGTATCCCTCTGGACGTGAGAACACGGAACTTCTCATATTTCTCTTTGTCGAACATACCCCTTCTGACAGAAGCCTCTACTATTTCGGAAACGACGCTCCCACCCAACCCGATCTTGCGGGCGAACAAAAGCGCAACCTCCTCTGTCCATTCAATGTAATAACCCGCCTTGCCGTAAATCTCTTGCAGCAAGTGAACGATTACACCAAATCCTGTCAGGCCAAATTCTGCTTCTATCAGTTCAAACTTTACGTCAAGTGTGACATCGAGCGGGAAGTAATCAATTCCGCTCTTTGCCAATGCCATGGGTTAAACTCCTTCTTTCGGGAGAAGCACGACGGTAATACCAAGCGAGAGCAGAAGCTCCGCGACAGCAACCGCGAGATTTTGTGTTAGATTGGGAATGCGGATAACGTTCACGTCAACATCTGCAAAGCGGGAGATGTTTTCGCAGTCTGAAATAAGAACATCAAAAATCATGCTGCATCACCTCAGAACGGAAGCTGATCGTCGTCCTCGGCGATCTCGCTGTACCGCTCTTTGTCAATGCCATAGGTCAAAGGCTCTGCGCCGGTTGCCTCCGTGGCTGCGTCCTCGGCCTGCGGCTTGCTGTCGCCGAAGTAGATGTTGTCCACGAGAATCTCGGCGCTCTTGCGCCGGTTGCCGTCCTTGTCCGTCCAGCCGCGAATCTGCATCCGCCCGGAAACGATGGCCATGCGGCCCTTGGTGAAATAGCCGGAAACCAGCTCGGCGGTCTTTCGCCAGGCAACGCAGTCGATGAAATCGACCTCCCGGTCTCCGCTCTCATTTTTGAAATCCCGCTCACAGGCGAGGGTAAAGCTTGCGACGGCGGTGCCGTTCTGCGTCCGGCGTAATTCCGGATTTCTAACGAGCCGTCCGGCAAGTGTGATATGATTCAGCATGGCGTTTCCTCCTTGTTCTTGTTGGCTTCGTCAATTGCGTTTTTGGTGCAGGCGTAGCAGAGCGGCAGACCGAAGGCCTGCTTGCTGTAATTCACGATCTGGTCAACGGTCTTCGTTGCGCCGGACTTGAACTTCACGTCGGTGATCTCCTTGCCGCAGCAGCCGCAAAGGATCTTCTCCTTCGGCGGTGCAGGCGGCGCTTCCGGCTCCTTGGGCTTCTGCGCTGGTTTCTTCCGCTGCGCGGGAGAATCGACGATGCGCTCTCCCTCGTCCAGCTCCGGCGCGAACTGCGTGCCGTAGCCGAGCATTGCAAGCGCGCGGCCGATGGCCTTGGTTTCCGCCTTTTCGATGAAATCGCGGAAATCCTTAATGCTTTCACTGCCGTAGCCGGAGGCTTTCTGAATACCGTTTTCGTCGCTGATCTTCGCGGAAAAGACGGCGTGGTTGTCGGTGAGCTGCTCCAGCTTGGTGTCAATGCACCATGTCGGCTTGTCCTCTCGGAACCAGACAAGCCGCCACATGACCTGAAGATACTGCTTGCCCTTCAAGTCCATCAGGTGTTCATTCGGGTTGAACATGTTCTTCCTCCTCGTCTTCAAATTTCAGCGGGCACTGCGACCCGATGTATTTGCTTGGATATTCCGTCACCGCGTCGTTGAGGGAGCAGCGGCGGGAATTCGGACGGTAAAACCGGCATAGCTCGCAGCAGACGCTGGCGTTGCCCTTCAGGTCGATCGGGAAATACATCTCCACCGTCGCCCTGCCGGTGTAGTATGCGGACACGCCGCTGTCAAGTCTCGGCAGCGGCATCCTGCCCCTCCATTGCCTGCCGGATCATCTGCCGCAGCAGGGCGTTCAGATTCTCGCCGCCCGGCTGGCGCTTGAGCCATGCAAGCATGTCTCCGTCGAGCCAGAGCGTCACGCGGTTTGCGTGGACGCGCTTACCCGCCTGTTTAACGCGCCCTGTTTGCGCTCTTGCAACGTTCTTCGCGGCGGCGGTAAATTGCACCCCCGTAAATTGCGTTCGTTCTGCAAGCGAAATCGCCGCCTTGGAGATCAGCGGGAAGGCAGGCCGCAAAAGCTCGGCAAGCTCCCCCTGCGTCAGGTTCAGTTCATCACTCAGCCGCATCTCACACCGTCCGTTTCGTGTAGCCGAGGCAGAGCGCGAGATACCCCGGCGTGAACGCGTCCTCTGCATATTCAAGGAAGCATTCATCATGTACCCTCTCGTCGCCCAGCTCATAGATCACCTCGCCCGCCTGCAGCTCGTCGCCGCAGTAAGCACAGCAGCACGGCGGGCAGGCATCGGGATTGATCGGCTTGTCCTCGCCCTCGTGGCGGGGGTGTTCGTTCAGATATTCTTCCATTGTCATGGTTGGCCTCCTAAAATTTCTCTTGCGCAATGCTGCGCGATGTGGTATCATAGGGGCAGCTCTTAGTGCCCCTTTTTTGCGCTCGTCGGTGTTCCCCCACCGGCGGGCGCTCTTTTTCTGCTCATCTGCGGATGCCGTTCCAGACGGCAAGGACAGCGCAGAGCGCCGGAAAGACCGCGGACAGCGGCGCCTCCGGGCTCCATAGCAGCACCGCCGAGATCGCGCAGAGGGTGGCAAGCATCCCCATCACGCAGGCGCGAAATCTTCTGAAAACGCGGCGCAGCTCCTTCCGGCGGCGGCGCTCGGCCTCCGACAAGCGGGCTTCCACCTCCTGCCGCTGCCGTGCTTCTGCTGCGCGGCGGGCATCGGTCTGGCGTTCAAATTTGCGGAACTCTGCGGTTTCGTCAACGAGTGGGACGAGGGCGGTGCAGTTATTCATCAGGCGATTCCTCCTTGTTTTCGGCGGCGGGTTCTTCGGCTTCGGCAGGGTCGCCGGCTCCTGCGTCTTCACGTATTTTGAATTTTTCGAGCGCTAAGTATTTGACGAGATTGCAGAGGCACGACACTCCCGGGCTCCTTTCCGATATGACAGCGATAATTCCCGCGAAGGCATCGGCGAGGGCGTACGGAGAAATATCCTCCAGGTTCTGTTTTACTGCGATGTTACAGACGCTGGGATCATCGCTGGGGGTGAATGTGATGTGGATAACGCCTTGCATAAGTAACCTCCTAAAATTATGTTGATTTAAGCAAGCAGACGCAGCATTGCGTCGGATGCGCCGGGGAATTTGTCCAGATGCAGGA
>ERZ1026856.219-NODE-219-length-40919-cov-6.443960_pt1 | contig 40919 bp, 70 predicted proteins | sample MGYA00380158_ERZ1026856 | MGnify/ENA primary metagenome ERZ1026856 (study PRJEB33269, sample SAMEA4719794) | human gut metagenome | biome: human-associated habitat; feature: organic feature; material: feces | place: Cameroon | collected 2013-10 ... | reverse complement strand
CCAGATTGGCAGCTCTGGGGACTACGCCCAGATTGGCAGCTCTGGGGACTACGCCAAGATCGATTGCACCGGCAGCGATTCTGTCATTTGCTGCGCAGGGAACGGCTCCGTAGTTAAGGCTCCCGCTGGCTGCTGGATCACGCTTGCGGAGTGGACGCTTGACAATGCCAAGAACCGCTATGTCCCGCGGTGCGTTAAGACCGAGTACGTGGATGGGGAGAAAATCAAGGCCGACACGCCGTACATGCTGAAAAATGGCGAGTTCGTGGAGGTAAAGCTGTGAAAGTTCTGATAGCCTGCGAGGAATCGCAAACCGTATGCAAGGCGTTCCGGGCGCGGGGGAATGAGGCATATTCCTGCGACATTCAGGAGCCGTCAGGCGGACACCCGGAGTGGCATATTTTGGGTGACGCTCTGGAAGCCATCAAGGGCGGCACAATCGTCACCATGGACGGACAGACCCATGATGTGGGGCGGTGGGATTTGCTGATAGCACATCCGCCGTGTACCTTCCTAAGCTATGTTTCCGGTAAGCATTTTTCGCTAAAACACACGCCGCCCGAAAAGGTGGTTGCCCGTTGGCGAGAGCGTGCTTGCGCTGCTGTGTTTTTCATGCGATTCTGGCTTGCAAACGCAGAGCGGATAGCAATAGAAAACCCGGTTGGCTTTATGAACACAGCATACAGAAGCGCAGATCAGACAATCCACCCCTATATGTTTGCAGAATCGGTAGACGATAAAGAGCAATATGTAACAAAGGCAACTTGCTTGTGGCTGAAAAATTTACCGAAGCTGAAAACAAACGGCCTGCCTAAGCCGGATAACGGGAAGCTTTTCGGGAAACTGCCCAGCGGAAAAAACCGCACCTGGGAGGATACATACAGCCGGAGCGGGAAGATCAGAAGCAAGACCTTCCCCGGGGTTGCAAAAGCTATGGCGGAACAGTGGGGATAACACAAGCCCGGGGCAACCCGGGCGGGAAGGAGATAACGATGGAATGCAGAAATTGTGATTACTATAAAGCCAAAAACTGCAAACACCAGTGTATGTTTTTACCGGATGGAATGACTTGCGGGGATTGTATCAACATTGATTGGTGCAGCAAAGTGTATGGGGTTAAGCCGAGACACACATCCTGCGGTTTTGAGCCAGTCAGATTCAAGGACAAGGGAAAGGAGTTAAACCATGGATAAAATCAAATTGAAGCCCTGCCCGTTCTGCGGGGGAAAAGGTGTAGAGATACTTAAAGACGAAAACAAGTACTTATACTATCGGTACATGGCACGGTGCCAGAAGTGCGGAGCCAATGCAAAACTAGGCCGCACAAAAGAAGAAGCTCGTAAAGCATGGAACCGGAGGGCTGACAATGGCTAAAGCGGTACTTATCAGCATCCGCCCGAAGTGGGTGGAGAAGATTGCCAGAGGTGAAAAGACCGTTGAGGTGCGAAAGACCCGTCCGAAGCTGGAAACACCGTTTAAGTGCTATGTCTATCGGACAAAGGGCGTTGTCAAACATATTGCCAAAGGCGAATGGTTTGACATGCCTGTTGGTGGAACTGTAATTGGTGAATTCACCTGTGACAGAATAACGCCTCTGTTCAATGTCTGTACCGATAATTGGCATCATCTTGCGGGGGATGTCCATGAATGGCACAAGGAGCTTGTTAAACGAGCTTGTTTGACCGATGCAGAACTGAAGGCATATGCAAAAGGCCAAAACTGTTTTGCCTGGCACATTTCCAAATTGGAAATTTACGATACGCCGATACCGCTGAGCGCATTCAAGGGGCTATGTAAAATTGAGGTGGGGTGTTGGGAATGCCCTTATTACAACTACACCAAAATGGAATGTGATGGCCGGACAATTAAACGCCCGCCCCAGAGTTGGTATTATGTGGAGGAACAGCGATGGCCTTACGTAAACTTGCTCTGATGCACCGTTTTTTCGGCATTTTGGATGGGCATACGTGCCAGGAGTGTAGCAACTTCATAAAGGGCAAGTATCACGATAAAGTGCTTGGCAAATGCAAAGTATACGGGCTTACCCATAGTGAAGCGACGGACTGGGCGGGACGATGGATGGCTTGTGGGGCATTCAATCGGGCAATAAGCCGCAAGCCCCCTGTGAGAGAAGTCGTCCCGGAACGGAAGCGGAAAGAGGCCGACAATACGCCCATTGATGGGCAGATTAGTTTGGAGGAACTGAAATGAGTGATTACATAAGCCGGGAGGCGGCGAGTGCGGATGAGTGCAAGCACAAGATGAAAACATCATTCGCAAAAATTATTGTGGGGGGAACACCTGAAAAGCCACACTACCACATTTGGTACTTTGACCCGGCGGACAAAGAATTTCACATTGGGTTTGGCTCATATCGTCTGGATTATGTGTTCCGGTGGCTCGCAGAGGAATTTGAGGTCACAGAACCCTGTGCCGACGTGGAGCCGGTGCGGCATGGAGCATGGTACCAGTGCTTTGAGGACTGGCGACAGCAACAAGAGGGTAATAAGTGCTCTGTGTGTGGCTTTGAGTATTATGGGACGGGGATTCGTGCCTTTCATTACTGCCCAAACTGCTGCGCAAAAATGGATTTGATTTGAAGGGAGGACAAAACCGATGACGATTGACCGAGCAATTGAAATCCTTGACCCGGAACACCGGGAGCATTATGACGGCATGGCCGAGGTGAACGAAGCCTGCCGGATGGGAATGGAGGCGTTGGAGCGGACTAGATGGATTCCGTGCAGTGAGAGAATGCCGGAGATGAACGATAATTATATTTGCGTATGTCGTTACGGCGATAATAATAAAAATTACGTCTCTACACTGTTTTTCTACGCCACAGACCCAAACCCGCATTTCCAGGGCGAGGGTTATTGTGGGCTTAAAGTCACCCACTGGATGCCGATGCCTGAACCGCCGAAGGGGTGACGGAAAGTGATAGACTGCGCCGATATTGTAAGAATTTGTGATCGGAGGGAATCATGAGCAAGAAACCGGACTATCTCACCCTGTGCTCCATAGCTGCCCAGAAGGCCGGGATGAGCTATGGCAAGTACATGGCAATGCACGGATACCATCCGCCAATTCAGGCCGATACGGAGGACGTGGAAGCCCCGCAGGGCATTGTTAAAATCTGCCCCCAGTGCGGGAAGGAGTTCGCGCAGGGCAAGATCAAGCAGAAAATCTATTGCAGCTTCGAGTGCCAGAAAGCCCACGCTCAGAGCGCCGCTTACAGGAGATACCACGATAGGAAAGCGGCGGCTGACGAGGGATAAAGAAACGGGGCGGTAATGTGGAATACAAGGACGGTAGGAGGTATTGCGCCGGGTGCCGGTATTTCTTCGGATATTACGAGGGAAGCCGGTGCTGCAATTACATATTCGTCCATGGGGAAAAGCGGCCTTGCCCTCCCGGAAAGGATTGCACAGAAAGGAGGAAGAAAACGAAAAACAGGAGACGGGATAATATTATAGCATTATCCCTGTATAGTATATATAATATAATTCTATATCTTGTGTGTATGTTGTTATAGTTCTATACAGGGATTTAATAAGATATGCAAGGAGGAACGGAATGAACTGGAAGTATGAGGCCATTGAAAAGCTAAAGGAGTACAGCGCAAAAAAGCAGTCCCTGAAAAGCATTCCCGAAGAAATGGCGCGGCTGGAATCCGCTATGCAGAGTATCCGAAGCGCCACGGCTGACGGTACGCCGGTAAGCGGCGGTGGCTCCGGCCGGGAAGATGCGATGCTATCGAATATCGTTCACCGTGAGGAACTGGCGCGGTCGCTGGAACAGGCGAGGAAATGGGTGTCGCTTGTGGATTCCGGGCTTGAATCGCTTAGCGCCGATGAAAAGAAGATACTGAGCAGATTCTACATAAGCCCGGCTAGAGGCAACGTCGATGCCCTGTGTGAAGAACTTGGAGTTGAAAAAGCTCAGGTTTACCGCCGCCGGGATTCAGCACTACGACATTTCACGCTATGCCTGTATGGGCAGACTGAAAGCTGAAAAATGAGAAAAAAATGAGACGATTTTTCGGTTTGAATGTGCTATACTGGTAAAAAAGAAAAAGCGCAAGAGGCTTGGGATTGCTCCTGAGCCTCTTTTTGCATGGCGCGGTAGATAACGAGTTGGGCGCTCTCTCCCCAACAGAAGGCCGTTTGAATCGGCCTCGCGCTATATATATCGCCGATGGCCTCCCGCCGGCGACGAAACGCGAAAAGGAGACAGAACCATATGGATAATCAGATAACGATGTTTCAAGATAATCCAGAATACGATGCGTTCATAGAAAAATTCAAGCCGAAGAAAACGACGGATGATTGCTACACGCCGCCGCTTGTGTATGAGGCTGTGAAAAATTGGGCTTGCGCGGAATATGGCATTGATCCGGAAAGAATCGTCCGGCCATTCTATCCGGGCGGCGACTATGAGCGCTTTGATTATTCGGGCGGTGCAGTTGTTCTTGATAATCCGCCATTTTCTATACTTTCCCAAATTTGCGAATTTTACCTGGATCGTGGTATCCCGTTCTTTTTGTTTGCCCCATCTCTCACGGTATTCTCTGGGAGAAAGACGGCAATGCGAATGAATCACATAGTGTGTGATTGCCATATTCGGTACGATAATGGCGCACTTGTGCGAACGGCGTTCGTCACGAGTTACGGCGGCGATGTGATTGCGCAAACAGCGCCAAGTCTCTTGGCGGCTGTCTCTGAGGCTCTGACCCAAACATATGCGGCGACAAAGCGGGAGACCCCAAAGTATGAGTACCCCGATCACGTTCTTACGGCGGCAATGCTCCAAAAATACAGCAAATACGGCATTGATATGAAAGTGCGGCGTGGAGAATGTACTCTGATATCTGCACTTGATGCGCAAAGGGAGCAGAAGAAAACAGTTTTTGGCTGCGGGCTTCTTCTTTCGGAGCGAGCAGCCGCAGAGAGGGCAGCCGCAGAGAGGGCAGCCGCAGCACGGGCAGACGTGCAAATATGGGAGCTGTCTCCGCGAGAGTGGGAGATTGTCCGGGGACTTGGATGATTTCACATTAAGATTGGCTATTTCCGCGTGATGAGCAACTGGCAAGCTACTCTACCGAGTTGCTTTTTTATTATCCCGCATGAGAGGTGGTGCTATGGCTGCAAGGATTACAGATCGGAAGAAAAAAAGAATAATCGCCGACTGGATAGAAATGCAGTCGTACAGCGCCGTTGCAAAAAAGCACGGCGTAACTCACCAGACTGTGAAAAGGATTGTTAGCGCTTCACCGGATATCGCCCAAAAAGTGCAACAAAAAAAAGAAGAGAATACCGCTGATATGATGGCGTACATGGAATCACAAAAAGCGGCGATGCAAGAAGCAATCACTTTGCATCTGAAAGCACTTACCGACCCCGAAAAGATTTCAGCCGCAACATTAAGCCAGATTGCAACATCTTTCGGGATTATCGTTGATAAGGCCACAAGAAATACAGCAAGCGGCAATGATAGTCTCAATAAGCTGGATGGGCTAATTAAGGAGTTTAGAGATGCTATTAAGCCCGAAACAGATTGAATTCGCAAGGTACGGTAATCACCGATGGAATTTCAAGGGCGGCGCGACCAGAAGCGGGAAAACATATCTTGATTTCAAATGGATTATTCCCATGCGGATTCGAGAACGAGCCGGGAAAGATGGGCTTTCCGTTATTTTGGGCGTTACAAAATCCACAATAGAGCGAAATGTGCTAGAGCCTATGCGGAATCTGTACGGTGATAAACTTGTTGGGGCGATTTCCAGCGATAATACAGCATGGATTTTTGGCGAGAAGTGTTATTGCCTTGGCGCGGAAAAAGTGTCTCAGGTATCGAAGATTCGCGGCGCGTCTATCAAGTATTGCTACGGCGACGAGGTCGCGGACTGGTCGGAGGAAGTTTTTGCCCTCCTGAAAAGCCGGCTTGATAAGGAGTATTCCTGCTTCGATGGCACATACAATCCACAGTATCCCAACCACTGGCTAAAGAGATTCCTTGATAGTGATGCCGATATTTTCAGCCAAGAATACACAATAGACGATAATCCATTTTTACCCCCCACTTTTGTTGAAAATCTGAAAAAAGAATATGCCGGAACGGTATTCTATGATAGGTACATTTTGGGGAAATGGACGCTTGCCGAAGGACTTGTATATGATTTTTCCGAAGCGAATATCACGGATGAAGTGCCGGAATTCGCGGATTATTATATAAGCATCGACTACGGCACCCTGAACCCATTTTCATGCGGATTGTGGGCTGTGAATGGTAATAAGGCGGTAAGAATCAACGAGTATTACTACGATGGAAGAGCCAACTATAAGCAGCTCACAGACGAGGAATATTGCGACGCTGTGGAGCGGCTGACAGATGGCTACGATATCAAGAGGGCGATTATTGATCCTTCGGCGGCTTCTTTCATTACCGCCCTGAAACGCCGCAAATTTAAGGTACAGCAGGCGGACAATGCCGTTCTTGATGGCATTCGGCGAACGGCGGTATATCTCAAGAACGGGAATATAAAAATTCACAGGTGTTGCACGGACGCCATTCGCGAGTTCGGGCTTTACCGGTGGGACGATAAGAAAACGGAGGACGCAGTCGTGAAGGATAACGACCACGCTATGGATGATATCAGGTACTTTTGCAACACCATTATGAAATACAAAGTGGAGAAGAAAAACAAGATTTCACCCGCCGCTGCGTCGCTGTTGTGATTTTGCGAGATTTCTGCTATTGGAGAAAATTCATGAAAATTTATCAAGATTTGGAAGAAGCCATTGCAAAGGGAACTACCGGGGAATTCATACGTGATGCAGTGCGGGAGCACCAGAGCAGCAAGGCGTATAAAGATGCCGCTGACGGTATGGCATACTATAATAAGCACAATATCACCATTGAGAAATTCCAGAAGTTTCTTTTTACCTTATCCGGGAACAAAACTCCTGATATTTGGAGCAGCGACTACCGGCTTAAAACGCTTACGTTTCGGCGGCTGGTGACGCAGGAAGTGGGCTATATTTGTGCTAATGGCGTAAGCATGGACGAAAAGGAAAAACTGGGCGCGGACTTCGACAATAAACTGCAAACGGCGGCAAAATTGGCACTGGCGCAGGGCGTTTCCTACGGCTATTGGAATCTCGATCATCTGGAAGTGTTTTCATTCGCCGATACTCCCGGAAATCCGGGATTTGTTCCGCTGTTGGATGAAAAAACGTCGGAGCTGATGGCTGGTATTCGGTACTGGTTCCGGGAGACTGGCCGAAAAACTGTTTTCCGGGCTACGCTTTACGAACTCGATGGTGTAAGCGAATGGAGCGCTGAGGGAAGCGACGACGCGCAGCCCATGGCAGAGAAACGCGCATATATCCACAAGGAGTTGAGCAACGATCTAGGCGTTGTGGATGTGTGCGATGAGAACTACACCCGCCTGCCTATTGCGGTACTGTATGGAAACGATACCCACGAAAGCGAACTCGTTGGGTTGCGTGGCTCCATAGACTGCTATGATTTTATCAAATCCGGGTTTGCCAACCAAATTGACGATACCAGCGGAATTTACTGGATTCTGCATAATACCGGCGCTATGGACGATAAGGATTTGGCACAGTTCATTCAGAGAATGAAGAGCGTAAAGGCGAATGTGGTAGATAGTTCCGCTGGAACGGCGGCAGAAGCCCACACACTTGACGTTCCTGTAGAAGCCCGAAAAACCATGCTGGATATCTTGCGGCGCGACCTGTACGAAGATGCCCAGATGCTTGATGTGACGGCTCTGGCGGGGGCTGAGAAGACGGCTACAGAGATTTCGGCGGCGTATCAGCCGCAGGACAACAAATGCGCCGATTTCGAGTATTTCTTGATAGATTTCATTCGGCAGATTTGCGCTGTTGCTGGTATCAGTAATCCACAGCCGGAATTTACGTGGAACAAGGTAATAAATCGCACCGAGGAAACAAATATGGTGCTTTCGGCGGCTGCGTTCCTTGATGATGAAACGGTTCTGAAACACCTCCCGTTTCTTTTGCCGGAGGAAGTGCCGGAAATCCTGAAACGGAAAGCGGACGCTGACATAAATATGGTTTACGGCGGTGATGGGGATGGCCAGACCGAATGAAGCCGATAGAGGAACTGATAGGGCGCTTGCCGATCTGGAAAAGCGTATTAACTCCGTGTATTCTCAGGCGGCTAAAGAGCTGCAAGAGGAAATAGACGCTTTTTTCAAGCATTTCGCCGATCAGGATAAGAAGATGCAGAACTTGATAGGCCAGAAGCGCAACGGCAAGGAGTGGACTGAAAAGGACTACCAGCAATGGCGGCTGAACCAGATGGGGCGCGGGGCACGGTTGGAGGCGCTTCGGGACAAGCTGGCCGAACGTGCGACGGAAGCAAAAGAGGTGGCGCTTGCCTATGTGAACGACGCTACGCCGGGAATTTACTCCCTGAATCGGAATTACACCGCCTATACCATTGAAAGCGTTCACCCAAGTGCAGATTTTACGCTTTTTGACGAGCAGACTGTAAAGCGCTTAATTGTGGAGCAGCCGGACGTAATGCCATACTACCCCGAAAGGCTTGCGCTAAAGCGGGGCATTGATTTGGCTTTTGGCAAGCAGCAGATTACAGCAAGCGTTACAGGCTCCATTTTGCAAGGCAGAAGCATCAAGCAGATATCCGATGATTTGCAGTCCAGAATCGTCACAATGAGCCGTGTAAGCGCTATTCGAGCGGCAAGAACGGCAGTTACCGCCGCACAGAATGCCGGTAGAATGGACAGCTACGCCGCCGCTGACGAAATGTGGGGCATTAAATCCAAGAAAAAGTGGGTAGCCACAAAGGATTTGCGCACCCGCCACGATCACGGTATGGCAGACAATCAGATTGTGGACTACGATCAGCCGTTCGATGTCGGCGGCTATAAGATGATGTTCCCCGGTGATGGCTCGTTGGGAGCGCCTGGGCATGAGCTGTATAATTGCCGCTGCACTGTGGTGAATGCCACGGATGATGATCTGGAAGCGGAACGCCACATGATGCGTGTGAAGAATCCAGAAACCGGAGAATATGAGCTTGTAAAGAAAAAATCGTATAAGGAATGGTACGACGAAAAGAAAGCGCAGTATCCTCCGGAAAAATGGGCGGGCATGGTGAAAGCTGGTAAAAACTATCAGGCCGACAAACGGCAATATGCTGATTTTGTAAATGTTTTGGGGAATAAAGCCCCGAAAACGTTTGCAAAGTTCCAAGATTTGAAGTATAATAATATTGATGGGTGGGAGACGCTCAAAACAGCGAAACGGCAGACCGATGTTGTAAAGAATGCTGAGTGTATAACTACTCCGAAGAAATACACGGAATATTTCTTGAAAGATGGGGCAAAGCACGCCGACCAGTTCTTCGATGCTGGCTACACAGCAGATAATCCGCTTAGGCTGCGATATGATATGGCAAGGCAGTTTGATATTAGCAAAGCTGTGGAGTTCAGGGAATTGGGCGGTGGGGCAACTCAATTTAACATCTACATGGAGCTGGGAGTTACAAAGAAGCGATCTTTTGTTACTGGGTGGATACAGGATACGCCGGATAGCAAACCGAGAATTGTAACCAGTTTTAGAAAAAATAGAGGTGGAGAAGCATGATTAAAGAATACGACCATGTAAAAGTCATCAAGACAGGAGACGCAGGAATTGTCGTCGATATTCGTGATACTGGTGGCATTTTCTACCTTGTAGAACTGGACAAAAACAACGAACTATTGGACTGCAAGAGGGAAGATATAGAAAAGCTTGGCAATTAGAATATGGCAAGGACTGAAAGCACTGTGCAAAAATGCATGGTGCTTTTTCTATGCCCAAATCTTCCAACCAGATAAAAAAGAAGCGGGCTGGAATCCCTGCTTGTGGTGGACTATGCGCACGCGCCGCCACGAACCGCACAAGACCGGCTCTGGAAGAAGCAGAAAAGGAGGGGGAATGAGCATTACCTTTGTGGATAACTCTGACGAAATCCTCCGCGCCCTTGGTGAAGCGTGTGAGCGCGGATTGGAACGCTGCGGAGAAAAAGCCGTTGAATACGCAAAGGATTTATGCCCCGTTGATACTGGGAATTTGCGCAACAGCATTACACATACCGTGGAGGATGGGAAGAAAGCCATTGTTGGAACGCCTACCAAATACGCCATTTATCAGGAAATGGGAACGGGCAAATACGCCGAGGGAGGCGGAGGCCGTCCCACTCCGTGGAAATACCAGGACGCGCAGGGGATCTGGCATTGGACAGCTGGCAATCGGGCGCACCCGTTTATTAAGCCGTCAATCGCCGATCATCAGGGAACGTACAAAAACATTCTAAAAGACGAACTTAGCGAAGGAGATTGACAGGGCGTGGATACCAGAAAAATCAACATTCTTGGAGCTGAATACACGCTTTCCATCTGTGGTGAAGATGAAGATTCACGGCTGGCGGGATGCGATGGATTTTGCGACGAAACCAGCAAAGAACTGGTTGTGGATAGCTATAGTAAGCACGTCGGAGACCGAACTTGTAAGAAAAACTTACAAGTTCAGATTAGAAAAAACAAGCGGCATGAGATCATTCACGCATTCCTATTTGAAAGTGGCCTTGCGGAAAACTCCGAATGGGCACAGAACGAGGAAATGGTAGATTTTTTTGCTATCCAGTTTCCCAAACTTATGGAAGCGTTCAAAAACGCTGACGCGATTTGAGGGCGATACAGTACGTAGATTTTGCGTGCTGTTCGGCTCCTTTTTTGTTTATTTCGGTAAAACCCGCGAAGTATAGCGGCTTTTATATCACAGTCGTCCCCGAAGGATAGGGGCGAAGAAAGGAAGACTGAAACAATGGCATTAACTAGAAAACTTTTGAAGGGCATGGGACTCACCGACGAACAGGTGGACACCATCATTGAAGCACACACCGATACCGTGGACGGCCTGAAAGCCGATATCGGGAAGTACAAGGCCGACGCTGAGAAGCTTCCGGGCATTCAAAAGGAATTGGATGATCTGAAAAAGGAAGACGCTGACGGCGGCTACAAGGCCAAGTACGAGAAGGAAAAGAAAGACTTTCAGGATTTCAAAGACGGAGTTGCCGCGAAGGAGAGCGCCGCCGCCAAGGAAAAGGCCGCGCGGGCGTACTTCCAGAGCAAGGGCATTCCCGCCGAGAGCATGGGGCTGGTAATCCGTGGAGCGAAAGCTGAAATCGACGGCCTGAAACTGGACGGCGAAAGTATCAAAGATACCGCCGCACTGGACGGGCTGCTTTCCGGCGATTACAAGGGCTTAATCGGCAAGACTACCACCACCGGCACCCAAACACAGACCCCGCCTAATATCTCTGGTGGTGCAAAGAGCCGCGCTGAAATCTACAAAAAGGACGATAAAGGCCGGTATATTTTGTCCACCGCTGAGAGACAGGCCGCGCTTGCTGAAAGCATGGCAAGCGGAAACGAATAACTATTTTGAAAGGAGCTGTACAAATGGCAGCAAAAGAAAATGTAACGAAATCCACACAGTTCGACACCTCCGCCCGTGAGGTGGACTTTGTAACCCGGTTCAACGATAACTGGGACGCATTGCGCACCATTTTGGGCATCATGCGGCCTATCCGCAAGGCACCCGGCACGAAGCTGGTATCCTACAAGGCCAGTGTTGACGGCACTTTGCAGGGGGGCACCTCCGTGGGTGAGGGCGAGGAAATCCCCTTCACCAAGATGAAGGTTGACCCGGTAGCCTACGGCGATATCGAGGTGGCAAAGCACGCAAAGAGCGTGACTATCGAGAGCGTAGCCAAGTACGGCGCTCAGGTGGCCGTAGAAAAGACCGACGATGCTTTCCTGGTTGCGCTTCAAAACAAGGTGCTGAGCGACTTCTACGCCTTCCTGAATACCGGCACGCTTTCCGTGGCCGCGAAGACGTTTCAGCAGGCGCTGGCTCTGGCAAAGGGCAATGTGCTGAACAAATTCGCAGAGATGGACAAGGACGTGACCGAAGTCGTGGGCTTCGCAAACATCCTCGATCTGTACGATTATCTGGGCGAGAAGGAAATCACCATGCAGACCGCTTTCGGCCTGACCTACGTGGAGAATTTCCTTGGCTACCGGACGCTGTTCCTCCTGCCTGAAAAGTACATTGCCCGGAATCGGGTGATTGCGCTTCCTGTGGAGAACATCGACCTGTACTACATCGACCCCGGCGACAGCGACTTTGCAAAGCTGGGGCTGAGCTACACTGTGCAGGGCGAAACCAACCTGATCGGAATTCACGTTGAGGGCGATTATTCCCGCGCTACCGGTGATATGTACGCCATCATGGGTATGAAGCTGTGGGCTGAGTATCTGGACGGTATCGCCGTGGCAACCATCGGCGGCGGTGAAATCGGCACTCTGGCGGTGAACTCCGTCGCTGGCAAGACTTCCGGTGGTACTACCGTTACCGTCACTCCCGCAAAGGCGAACGCCGGTAACGTGTACAAGTACAAGGTGGGCGCAAGCGCCGAAACCGTGACTTACGGTCAGAACGTGCGCACTTGGACTGCGTGGGACGGCACTTCCGAGATCACCGCGACCAACGGCCAGAAGATTACCGTTGTGGAGGCCGATTCCAGCTATAAGGCGATCAAGTCCGGCTCTGCCACGGTAGCCGCAAAGACTTGATAGCTTGCCGGGGAGGAAATGCCAACGATGGAACACGCGGGACAAGTCACATTATTCGAGCTGCTTTGCTATCTGCGGAATTTCTTCCCCGGCTTGCACTGGCAGTTTACCGGGGAAGAAATCACCGCGAACCGGCTCGTTATTCCCGGCCTCGAAACCGGCGATTACTACCTGATCGAAGGAAGCCGGAGGAATAACGGCATTCACGTGTACGGTGATGCTGATTTGCGGAACGAAACTTATACCGGAATCGTTACGGAAATCTGCGTACCGCCGGAGGTGCTGGCGATTCTGGAAGAAATCAACACATGGCAGGAGAAGAACGCTGAGGCCGTACAAAGCCCGTATCAAAGCGAATCTTTCGGCGGCTACTCGTACACAAAGGCAAGCGGTTCGTCCGGTTCTGGCGAAAGCGTGAGCTGGAAAACGGTGTTCGCGCCGCGCTTGCGGATATGGAGGAAAATATGAGCTTGCTTGATTACTACCTCAACACAAAATGCACCCTAATGGAAAAGAAGCGCACCCCGGACGGGGAGGGCGGCTGGGCAACGGAATGGACGCCGGGAGCGGAGTTCGACGCGGCTATTATTCTGGATACCTCCATGCAATCCAGAATCGCGGAGAAGGAGGGCGTTACCAGCGTGTACACCATTACCACCCGCCGGGCGAACCCGCTTTCTTTCCATGATGTATTCAAGCGGCTTTCCGACGGCGCAATTTTTCGGGTGACGAGCAACGGGAGCGATAAGCAAGCGCCAACGGTCGGGACTTTGGATATGTGCCAGGTTACTGCCGAGAAATGGGAGCTGACAAAATGACGGCAACAGAAGCGCTTTACAATTTTTTTTCCGGATTTAATCTCCCCGCGTATCCGGATACAGCGGTACCGAGCGATACCGTAATGCCTTACCTCACCTATTCCGTTTCCGTCGGCGGGTGGGGCGATATGGCGAACTCGCTGACGGTAAAGCTGTGGTATCACACGGAGAAAGAGGCAGAACCGAACGCCAAGGCAGAGGAAATTTCCCGCGCGATAGGACGTGGAGGCATTCAGCTGCCTTGTGATACCGGCACAGTTTGGCTTATGCGCGGTGAGCCGTGGTGCATCAATTCCACATTTGAATCAGATCAATCCATCAAATTGCGGCAACTGAACGTTGCCGCAATTTTCAATACCATATAGGAGGAAATCAATGAAATTTACACAGATTCCGCAGGATACCTTTAAGGAGCTTGTGCTGAATGCCGGTGTTCTGCTTTCGGCCTTTTCGCCTGATACGGCGGAAGTCGCCGACGGCACTATTATTGGCGCCACCAGCGGCGGATTGACCTTCGCGGCAACGCCCAGCTTCTCCGATTTCGGCGAGGATATCGATAACTGCCCCAAGAACACAAAGGAGTTGAAGCGGCTGGAAAGCTGGGAGGTGAAGCTTAGCGGCACTTTCGTCTCTGTGAACGCCACTAACGCAAAATCGATGGTGGCCGCCGCTGATGAAGCCGCCGGGAAAATCACGCCCAGAAACGATATTTCCACCGAGGATTTCAAGGATATCTGGCTTGTGGCCGATTACTCCGACAAAAACGGCGCGAAAAAGGGCGGCTATCTGGCCATCCATATGTTGAACGGCCTTTCTACTGGCGGTTTCCAGCTGAAAACCGGCGACAAGAGCAAAGGCCAGTTCGCGTTCGAGTTCACCGGCCATTATTCCATTATGGCGCAGGATACACCGCCTTTTGAGATTTACGTGAAGGCCGGAGAGGCCGAATCCGCTACGATGTAGGAGGCTAAGCATGAGAAAATTATCTCAACTTGGCACGGACGAGTGCCTGGACGTGCTGTGCGAGATCACCCCGCACATTGTGAATCTCGTTTCTGATGAGGAAATCATGAACGCCATTGGCAAGCCGGTGGACAAGAAAAACTCCACAAAAGTCGGCGTTATGCTGATTGGTGCGCAGAGGATTACCACCGTTGTTCCGTTGCTGCTGAAAACGCACCGCGCCGACATTTATGCTATTTTGTCCATCATGGGCGAAAAGAGCGTTGAGGAAGTGGCCGCACAGAGTACCATGGCGACGCTTTGGCAGATCAAGGAGCTTTCCAACGATAAGGAACTGCTGAGTTTTTTCAAATCGTGGGGGCGTGGGGAGCAGAGCGAATAATCAGCGCACTGTGCGCCCTCCCCAGAGTGCGGGCGAGGGCGTACCTCTCCATTCTTCCCATGGAGTTGAAAAAGCAATGCGAACGCGAAATTCTTCGGCGCTACATTACCGACGGTATCCAGATGATAACGCAAAACATGGCGGGGTGTGACAAGCGATTGTATCTATCTATCGGATACGATGATATCATCAGCCCGAAGCCGGAGGAAAGCCGGTCTGCGGAGGATATCGTGGCGGATGTGATGAAAAATGCCGGGCTGAAACTGGTGACGAAAGGCGGTGGGCAGGATGGCGGCTAATGTATTTGAGCTGTTTGCGACGATCTCGCTGGATACAGATGAATATGAGCGTAAACTAAAGGATTCTGAAAACAAAACAAGCACATTCGCCGACGTTCTGAAAGCCAACCTTGCCAGTGGCGCGATTATCGCCGGAGTAAAGAAGCTTGCCGGGGTAGTTGCAGACGTTGGCAAAGCGGCCTACACAAGTTATGCGCGGTATGAGCAGTTAGCCGGTGGCGCACAGCTGATGTTCGGCGACGCTTACGATTTTGTGGCGGAGAAAGCAAGAAACGCCTACAAGTCCGTGCAAATGAGCCAGAACGACTATTTGCAGCAGGTGAATGGATTTGCTACCGGCCTGAAAACCGCCCTTGGCGGCAATGTGCAGGCCGCCGCTGAACTGGCCGACAAAGTTATCACCGCCGAGGCCGATGTTGTGGCGGCAACCGGAACCACCCAAGAAGCCGTGCAAAATGCCTTTAACGGCATTATGAAATCCAACTACACCATGCTGGATAATTTGCAATTGGGCATTACCCCAACAAAGCAGGGATTCCAGCAGCTGATTGATACGGTGAACGATTGGAACGCGGAAAACGGGAAGGCAACAGCTTATACCATTGACAACCTTGCAGATTGCCAAGCCGCCCTTGTGGACTATATCGAAATGCAGGGGCTTGCTGGATATGCGGCAAATGAAGCGGCGGACACCATCGAGGGTTCCACGGCATCCATGAAAGCGGCGTGGCAGAACCTGGCAACTGGCATGGCGGATAGCAACGCCGACATGGAAGGGCTTACTCAGGATTTTGTTGACAGCGTATTTACAGCCGGAAAGAACATTATACCCCGTGTACAGCAAATTGTTACCGGCGTTGGAACTGCCACGGTAGAAGCTATTTCGTATCTCCGGGAAACAAATAGCGCTATTGATCTTCTCGTCACGGCGTTTGAGCTCGCGGCCACAGCGGCAACCGTTGCAGGTACTGCGATCGGGGTGAATATGGCCGGAAAAGCCATTGCAAATATCGCCACGATATTCACGGCAAATGCGTCGGCGCTTGCGTTCTTCACAGCGGAAAGCGGAAAAGCGGCGGTCGCGGAAGCCACGCTGAATGGTGTATTTTCCGTTAGTGAAATCGCCGTTGGTGTACTCACCGGGCAGATTTCCCTTGCAACTGCGGCGCAATACGCATGGAATACGGCGATAGCGGCTAATCCGCTGGGTGTACTGGCGGCGGCTGTAGCTGCTCTGGCGATTGGCATCGGAAAGGCGACCAAGGCACACAAGGAGTTCGTCAAAGAGTTAGCCGGGGAGCCGCAGACGGTAGAAGAAGCACGCGCAAAGGTGGAAGAGCTTAAGAAGCAGTACGAGGAAGCTTCAAAAGCCAGACTGGAAATGTTCTCGTCGGACGCTGGTTTCAGCGGCGATACCGTCGAGATGGAGAGATTAGCCGAAGCCATAAAGCAGGCGGAGCAGAATCTTGCCGATTTGCAAGCGCAGGAGCAGGCCGCCGCCGAGGAAGCGGCAAAGCCCGCAAATGTGATAAAGGCTGCTTCTGAGGAATACGCGGCCGCTGCACAGTCCATTTTGGAGGATTACCAGAATACCTATACCACCATCTATAACGGGCTGCATGATGCTGGATCTGCGTTTACCAGCGTAGTAGAAGCTACGGAAATTTCGTGGGCTGATGCTATGGCAAATATCAACGCAAACACCGCAGTGCTTGATAATATGGACGAGAATTTTGCTGTTATTTCTGCTGCGGCAAACGACGCCGGGGTTAACATTGACGGCTTTTCCCAGTACCTTGCATCCATGAGTACCGAAGATGCTGCCGGAGTTCTTGCCGCATTAAGAACAGAGTTGGACAATGTTGAGTGGGGTTCTGCTGATGCAACAGCCCTGTTCAATAATCTCGCCACGAGTGTCAAAGAATATGCGGAATCTGGTACTGGCTATACCGATAGGTTGGCGTTGGCGGTAGAGAATGTAAAAAGCCGTATGCAGGAAGCCGCAGACAGCTACGTGGAAAAGGTCGGCGATCTTGACCAGGAGGCGGCGGCTACAGAAGCAGCTACCAACACAATGAGCGGGCTGGTTGCCGGTATCGATAGCAGCACCCCCGGAGTTCTGGCAAAGCTTGATTCTCTTGCTTCCCAAATGAAAAGCCGTTTAACGAATAGCTTTTCTGGGTTCGTCCTGACAATAAATGCCAACGTAAAAGCATCCGGTTCCCACAAAAACGGCCTTGACTACGTACCATACGATAACTATTTGGCGTATCTTCATAAGGGCGAATCCGTGCTTACAGCAGAGGAAGCACGCACATGGAGGGCTGAAAAATCTGCTGGTGCATCTGGTGGGGCGGACTACGACGGCGCTGGTTTTGCTGGCGGTTCGCGTGGCGTGACGCTCATCCAGAATATTCAGGCCGTTGCGCAAACGCCTGTTGAGCTGGCAGCAGCCACAGAGGCTTATTTCACACAAGCGAGGTGGACGATTTGAAGAACTTCAACAATTTAAGCAAATTGTTCCGCTACGTGAACGAAAACGGGGATAGCGTTACCTTTGATTATGCCGGTGGATATCTTATCAACAAGCCCACGGGCATCGATACGGTAACGGTATCCCTGTCCCAGGCGAAGGGCATTAACCAGACGGGCGCGACGATTCAGAGCAAAAACGTTCAGCCCCGGCCTGTAAATGTCAACGGGTATCTGGTGGGAGACGGACAAGCAGCGAATAAAGAAAAGCTGCTTTCCGTCATCCGCCCCGATATTTCCGGGAAGCTATATGCGGATGATTACTATCTGAATGTTTGGCCTACGGCGACACCCAACATTGAGGCGAAACAATGGGGCGCGCAGTTCCAGTTTTCCCTTTTGGCGGCGTATCCGTATTGGTGCAAGGACGATTCCGCAGCGGTAACGTTGTCCGGCATTCAAAAGCTATTCAAATTCCCGTGGAACATTTCAAGGCCGTATCGTTTCGGCCAGCTGTTTGAGGCGAAATTTATTAATGTGGAGAATCGCGGCCAGGTTCCCGTCCCGTTTAAGGCTACGCTCTCGGCGAGCGGTGACGTGGAAAATCCGAAAATCACCAACGCCGCGACGGGAAAATTTCTGCTGATAAATAAAACTATCGTCAGCGGGGAGCGGCTGGTTGTAGAGATCACGCACGATCGGACAACTGTAACGTCATCCGTCGACGGTGATTGCCGGGGCGCGTTGAGCCTGAAAAGCACTTTGTTTCAACTGGAAGTTGGAGATAATGTGTTGAAGCCGGAAGCGACAAGCGGGCTTGCGAATTTGCAGGTGGATATTGATTTTGCAACGGAGATCGTGGGGATTGCGCTATGAGCTTTGAAATCTATAAAGAGGACTTTTCCACCCGGTACGAAATCCGGCACGCAATCAGTATTATCATGAATATTTACTACAACGATATCGGAAAGCTGATACTGGTTGCGCCGGTAAGCGACTACAACATTAACGTACTGAAAGTCGGCAATCTCCTGTATGATACGAGCAGAAACGTAACATTTGTGATAGAAAACACAAAGATTGACACGACCACGAACCGCATAACGGCGAATGGCTACACCGCAAACTGGCTTTTGAATAAGCGCATCATTGCATCGGAATACCACATGACAACTATCGAGACGGGCGTGTACAAGCTTATACACGACAATCTCCGGGGAATGACAAGGATTCAAGTTGCACAGGCAACCGGGATGACCGATAAAACGGACAATGTTTTCATGGGTGGGAATTTGCTGGATGAAATTATCCCGTTTCTTGAAGAAAAAGGCATAGGCCACACAATGGAGTGGAACCCCGACGATATGACACACACTTTCCGTCTTTACAAAGGGCGCGACCTGACGGCTGGCATTCACGCGATTGTCTTTTCGGAGGAGCAGGGAAGCGCAAAAGACCTTGTGATCAACGACGACGATTCCACCCTCTGTAATGTGGCCTATGTGCAGGGAAGCCTTAGCGGAGAGGATAACACATTTGTTGAAATCGTCGGCGATGCAACCGGGGACAATCGCCGGGAAGTGTGGTTCAAAACTGCCGTTCGGCAGGAAAATGACGAATCTGAGGCTGATTGCAAAGCCCGTGCGCGTGCTTATGGACAGATGGAGCTGGGAAAGCGTATCCGGCGAAAGTCCTTTTCCGTATCCATCGACCCGGAAGATCTGGGCAAGTATTACGCTCTGGGGGACATTGTATCGTGCGTATCTGCCCGGTTCGGGGTATCGTTCAGCGCCCGGATTACGGGAATTAAGTACACCTTGGACAGCAACAAAGCCCGGACAGAAGTTATCCTGGGCGACCCTATTCTTACAGCATTGGGGGCAATGAAATTAAATGGCTAATATCAAAAGTTTCCCGAATAACCAAGATACATACATAGGCGCAGAAGACGTTATGCGCTGGCATCATGGCCGCACATCCGGCGTTTTTGCCGCTGGTAGCAATGCATCCGTTCAGGCGCTTCCCACGCCCGGAATGGCGGTGGAAGTCTCCGACGGGACTGGATGGATGGCGAATTCCGGCAGGAACGGCATTGTGTGGTGGATTGATAGTGAATCCGTTGACGGTGCCAAACTGCAGCTTGCCGTTGACGCGGCAGACGGCGTTTTGAATCGGATTGACCGCGTAATTGTGGAGTGGAAAACCACAAACTATGTGGACTATCCGGAAGTGAAAATCTTGAAAGGCGCAAAGGCCAGTACGGCGGCAGCCCCGGTGTTGACAAACAACAGCACAATCCGGCAAATCAGCCTTGCACGGATTTCCATTGCGGCCGGTACAACTGCTATCACCGCTTCCATGATTACGGATGAACGGCTTGACGCTTCGGTGTGCGGGCTGGTGACGGAAAAGGTGGGCATTGATACCAGCACAATGCAGAGCCAGTTTTCCACGCTCCTGCAAGAAACGCAGGCGCAAGTAAAAGATGTGCTTGATGATACCACGGCGCAAGCCACATCGGTTCTGGATTCCATCAACCGCGAGTTGGCCGATCTGGAAGCCGGTACGGCGGTGGAGCTGAAAAAGCTTCTGTTCACGGATACCAGCGTACCGGTATCCGCGTTTGTGGCTGATTCTACATATCAGGATTATCCATTTCGTGCAGCGATCGCGCTGACGGGAGTTCTGAACTCCATGATTCCAGAGGTGGTTCTTGGCGTGGCAGACGCAATTGACGGCAATTTTGCCCCTGTTGCAGCTACCTATAACGGTGGTGTGTATCTGTATGCCGCAAGCGCCCCGGAATCGGCAATTACAGTTCCCACCATTATTTGCTGGAAAGGTGGTGTAAGCGCATGATTGGCAGAGTTAATACCGGGGGTGGCGGCACAGGAGGCACCCTTACTGTCACAGCCCCGGCGAATGTCACCGTGACTGTTTCCAAAAATGGCAAGACAAAGACCAAGAACTCCGGAACAACGGGCGTTGTGGTATTCAAGGGGCTTGCAACCGGGACGTGGACGGTTACCATCACCGGCGACGGAAAGACTGCTCAGAAAAACGTGATTATCACGACTGATTACAGCACGGCGATTTCGTTTAACACCATCCCCGAATTTACTTACACTGGCGATTATGAAATTGTTAACGATTCCGACGAGCCTATTACTGTATCTCCGGACAACTGGAAAATTCGCTTCCTCACCTCTGGCACGCTGACGTTTACCAACCTCAACGGTGCAGAAAACGGTATCGACGTCTTCCTTGTTGGGGGAGGAGGAGGGGGGTCTGTTCGTGCCTGGGCAAATGGCGATGGGTGTGGCGGTGGCGCTGGCGGCTATACCAAAACTGTGAAGGCCGTAACTGTAACTGTTGGTGTAGCTTACCCGATAGTCGTAGGCGCAGGAGCCAATAGGGCGACACCTGGTTCAAACCTCGGGAAAAAAGGTGGCAATACCTCAGCTTTTGGCATAGCCGCATCTGGTGGTGAGGGCGGTGGCAACTATACCGGTGGCACTGGTGGGTCTGGTGGTGGCGCTGGTACATGGGGAAATAACCACACTGCTGGTGATGGTGGTTCCGATGGTTCCGATGGCGAAAACGCCGCCCGTGATGATGGCACGTTTATTGGTGGAAAAGGCCAGGGAACTACAACAAGAGAATTTGGTGAAAGCAGTGGAAATCTATATGCCGGTGCTGGTGGCGGCGCTTGGCATAGCAGTGGCGACTATACCGGTGGCACTAGTGGCTCTGGTGGCGATGGTGGTGGCGGCAATGGTGGCAGTAAAAATATTGGTACCGATGGAACTACCAACACCGGTGGCGGTGGTGGAGGTAGCGGAAAACCAGCGGCGTCTGGAGATGTTGGATCAGCTGGCGGTTCCGGCATCGCAATCATCCGCAATCACAGAGGGGAGGCTGCATAGTGATTTCAGATACGGCAAACTCCGAGGGTAATCTGTTTATTAAATCTAGTCACACGACCGGATACAACTGGTTCGCCGGTAGTGGTGGAAGGACTGCTCAAGATCGGTACGTTTCCAACCCAGGCACTGGTGGATCTAAGCCCCAGCCCGCTATTGTTGGCGGCTCTGGCTACAAGGAGGTACATGATGGCTAAGAGTATGGCACTGATTGAAAACGGCTCCGTGATCAACATGTTATGGTGTTCCGATTCTGAACCTGAAACGGATACCATCATCAACCCCGCAGACCGTCCTGTGGCTATCGGCGATACCTACAGCAATGGTAAATTCTATCGGGATGGGGTGGAAATCCTCACTCCGCTGGAAGAGGCGCTGAAAAAGAACGCCGAGTACGAAGCCGCATTATCCGAAATCGAAACCGCTCTGGGGGTGAACGCATGACCATCGAAGAACGAAAGCAGAGAATCCTTGCGAAAATCGCGGAAATGAAAGCCGAAGGCGCGGACATGCAAAACGCCCTGACCATTTTGGAGGTGAAGCCGGATGAAGAAGTGGAGTAACGGAGCCAAAAAGCGGCTGGTGGAAATCCGCGCCGCCGAGGACGGGGAACAGGATATGCGCACCATCGCCGCAAGCATCGCCAAGCTGCCCCCCGGTCAGCTCAAGAAAATCCTTACCGACGACATCATTGCCATTCTGGCGAAGTATGGGGTGGTGATTGCGTGACCGTCAAACAGATTCAGTGCTTGCTCACCTATCTGGGCTATTCTCCCGGCACGATTGACGGAGCCGACGGCAGGAATACCCAAGGGGCAATTCGGGCGTTTCAGGCGGACTATGGGCTTACCGTGGACGGGATACCGGGTGCGGCTACCCAGAAAATGCTCATCGGTGCTATCGCCGGGACGGCGGTAAAGGTAGAGAAGCCGGAGAGCAGCGACGCACCGAAAACCGGTACGTTCTGGGACGACATCAAGTACTTCACCCGTGAGGAGTTCCGGTGCCAGTGCGGCGGGAAATACTGCAACGGCTTCCCTGCAGAACCCGCAGAGGAAACCGTCCGCATGGCGGATGAGATACGCCGCCGGGCAGGGGTTCCCCTGAATGTGAATTCCGGTGTTCGGTGCAAGCGGCACAACGCTGAACCTGACGTCGGCGGCGTGTGGAATTCCCTCCACCTTACTGGACAGGCTGTAGACCTCTCAGGGGCTATCTCCCCGGAGAAGCTTTATGCCATAGCCCAGGAGGTGCAGGCCGAGAAAATCCCCGGGCGGGGCGGCCTGGGGCTGTACAGCTGGGGTATCCACGAGGACAACGGGAAATACAGCCGGTGGAACGGCTGAGAAGGGAGCATGCCAATGGAAGAAGCTGAGATCACCAAGTGGATTTCCGCTGTAGAGCAGCGGGGGAAATCCAACTCTCACCGGCTGGAAGCGCTGGAAAAGCAGACGGAGGCAGTAAACCGTCTGGCAACATCCGTCGCTGTCATGGCGGAGAAGGTGGAGACCACCGGGGCGAAGGTTGACGGCCTCTGCACGGACGTGCAGGAGCTGAAAGCCGAACCCGGCAAGCGGTGGAAGGGCGTTGTGGAAAAGGTCATCTACATCGTTGTGGCCGCTGTTGTAGGGTTTATTCTTGCCCGGCTTGGGCTGGGCTGATTTTTAAGGAGGAACAGTATGAAACTTTTTATCAGTCAACCGATGAAAGACAAAACCAATGAAGAAATTGAAGCCGAAAGAGCAGCAGTTGTCAGACTGTTCGACTTTCCAGGCCTGGACGTAGAGGTCATCAATTCTTTTTTCAAGGACGCACCTGCACAGGCTGCCCCGTTGTGGTATCTCGGAGAGTCCATTAAGCTACTGGGAAAGGCCGATGTCGTGTACTTCTGCAAGGATTGGCAGCACTACAATGGATGTATCATCGAGCATGAATGCGCCGTGAGATACGGCAAGAAAATTTTATACGCCTAACAAGCAAGGAGGAAACAAAAATGATTAACTGGGTTGTCCGTATCAAGAACAAAAATTTCTGGCTGGCCGCGATTCCCGCGCTGCTTCTGCTGGTGCAGACGGTAGCTGCCCTGTTCGGCTTTACGCTGGACTTGGGCGAAATCGGCGATAAGCTGCTGGCCGTGGTAAACGCCGTGTTTGCCCTGCTGGTGATTCTGGGTGTGGTGAATGACCCGACCACCGCCGGTATCGCTGACAGCAAACAGGCAAGAACCTACAGCTCCCCCAAGGAGGACTGATGTGATAAGTGGATAAAGTCCGATGGAATCGGGTGATTCTGGATGAGTTCTGTTCTTTGGCAATTCTCACGCCGTTGGAGGAAAAGATCATCCGCACCCGAGCCGCCGGATGGAGCCGTGTACAGCAGTGCCACGCTTACGGCATGTCCCTTGCCACATTAGATAGGTACATTAGGAAGTTGAAAAACTCCTATAACAGTGTGCAGGAGTATAGCGACATACTCCCAAAAAACATAGACTTCTGATAGTTTTTTGATAGAAGTGTGATTGTAAGTCGGTAGGGAAACGAGAGTTTCCCTACCGATTTTTTTGTTATTATATAGGAAGAAAGGGGGCGTTGCCTATGGCTGAATTTCAAAGCTTTAATCCAAATCCCCGCGCCGCGAAAGTCGGCGATTGCGCAGTCAGAGCTGTGGCAAAGGCTCTGGGAATTGACTGGTACCAATCCTACGTTGAGCTGGCCAGCGAGGGGCTGACCCAATGCGATATGCCTAGCGCAAATAACGTATGGGGTGCGGTGTTACGGCGGCACGGATTCAGGCGGGCGGCAATCCCGGCGGAATGCCCGGACTGCTACACCGTAGGCGATTTTATCCGGGAATACCCTGACGGGATTTACGTTGTCGCACTGAAAAACCACGTTGTTGCCGTGGAAAACGGCATTTTATACGATACCTGGGATTCCATGGACGAAAACCCAATTTATTTTTGGAGGCGTGAATGATGGCAAATCCTTATATGCAGCCCAACTACCAATCCGGCTATTTTCAGCCCAACTATTTCCAGCCGCAAATGCCAATCGGGCAACCACAGATGCCCGTCCAAGGCCAACAGCCGCCCCTTGATGATCGAATTTGGGTAGCTTCGGAATCTGCGGCGGAGGCGTTTATCGTCACGGCAAACGGATTTGTGCGGCTCTGGGACAGCAACAAGCCGGTATTTTATGAAAAGCGGACGGACGCGCAAGGGCGACCAATGCCGATTGTAGCGTATGAATACAAAATCCGGGACGCAGGAGCTACTCCGGAGGCAGTCAGCGCAGGATTTGAGCAGCGGCTTTCCGCTGTAGAGGAACGGCTGAACCAGCTGACGGATGGAAAACGCGATGCCAAGAAAGCGGAGGTAAAACGCAATGATGCCTAATCCTATGCAGATAATTTCCCAATTCCCCCAATTTATGCAGCAGATGAGGGGGCAAGACCCGCAGCAACTGCTTAATCAGCTTGTGCAGAGCGGACGTGTAAACCAGCAGCAGCTTAACCAAGCCCAGCAAATGGCACAGCAAATGCAGGGGCAGTTTGAGCAATTCCGGGGCATGTTCGGCTTCGGAGTGCCTAGAAGGTAAACAATAATCTGGCCAGATTTTGTTATATTTTTCATCTTTTGAAAGGAGAACAAAATGAGTATTACAGCAAGTGAAATGACCCCCGCTGATATCAGAGCTGTCACCGATGGAAACAACGGCGGCTATGGCGGAGGCTGGGGCGGTGATTGGTCTGCATGGATCATCATTTTCCTGATCTTCGGCTTCTTCGGCTGGGGCGGCAACGGCTGGGGCGGAGGCTTTGGCGGCCGTGGCTCCGGCGCTGGCGTGGTGGACGGGTATGTTCTCGCGTCCGATTTTTCCAACATCGAGCGGAAAATTGACGGCGTGAACAACGGTGTCTGCGACGGCTTCTATGCCATGAATACCGGTATGCTGAATGGGTTTGCAGGCGTGAACCAGAATATCAGCAACGGTTTCCAGGCGGCGGAGCTTTCCCGGTGCAATCAGCAGGCTGCCTTGATGCAGCAGCTTTTCCAGATGCAGATGGCAAATCAGGAGTGCTGCTGCGAAAACCGCGCCGCTATTCAGGGCGTGAACTACAATCTGGCTACCCAGAGCTGCGACACCCGGAACACCATCCAGAACACCACCCGTGATATCATCGATGCCATGAACTGCGGTTTCCGCTCCATCGACCAGCGCTTGACTGCCCAGGAGCTGGCGGCGAAAGATCAGAAAATCGCCGATCAGAATCAGCAGCTCTTTATGGCGCAGCTGGCCGCTTCCCAGAATGCCCAGAATCTCACGATCAAGGGCTATGTGGAGAACCAGTTCGCGTACTACAATCCCCGCCCGGTTCCCGCTTATCAGGTGCAGAATCCCAACTGCTGCTACGGTAACGGCTACGGCTGCGGGAGTGTAGCGTAAGGAGGGACTAGCATGGCGGTTGAACTTACTGCGAACGCTGCCCAGGCGGTTCCAGCCGGACAGAACGTGCTATTTACCGATACGCCGGTGAAATGCGGGCGGGGGTATGTTGTTCACCGTGAAGGCGCTGGGCTGGTGACGCTTCGGGGCATTTGCAATGGATGTTCCCCAATCGCGCGGTATCGCGTGCTTTTCGTGGGAAATATCTCCGTGCCTACCGGCGGAACCGCTGGGGCTATCAGCGTAGCGCTGGCGCTGGGCGGTGAAGTGCTTCCCACCACTACGGCGACGGCAACACCCGCCGCCGTGGGAGATGCATTCAACGTGGCGACTTCCGCGTTTGTGGATGTTCCCCGTGGGTGCTGCGTAGCGTTATCCGTGCGCAATGTCTCCGCGCAGGCAATCGATGTTGCCAACGCCAATCTGATGATTGAGCGCGTGGCCTAGGAGGTGAAATTATGAAGCACTGGGAACAGCTGAGAGATACACTTTGCCGGGAACTGGACGAAATCGCCGAAAAAGGCGAACTGTCCGCCGGTGATCTGGAAACCGTGGACAAGCTGACGCACACCATGAAGAATCTGGATAAGATCATGATGGGCGAAGGATACAGTAACGCCGGGGACTGGTACGCTATGGGCAACTATGGACGGGACGGCTATAGAGCCGATTACCGGGACGGCGTGAGCTATCGAGGCCGTAAACGCGATAGCATGGGACGCTACAGCCGCGCAGACGCCAAGGAAGATATGGTGGATAAGCTGCGGCGTATGATTGATGAAGCGCCGGATGGCCGGACGCGAGAGGCTCTAGAAAAGGCCGTCCGTTGTATGGAGGAGTAAAAAATGTTGGCAGAGCGGGATTTGCTGGAAACAATCGAAGAATGTAAAGCAGTGAAGCGCCCGACAGCGGCGACATGCCAGCTGATGGCCTCATGCTATACCATTCTAGATCACCTGTTTCCGGAATATTCCCGCTCTGTTGATGCTTCTCCAACAAGTTTGTATTCCTCCGCTTCTGCGCCGCAAAATGATGAAATATTTGGGAGCGAGTTTGCAATTGCCGCAAATTCAGCGGGAATGAAACGGCTATTAGAAGTGATGGACGAACACATGGAGTGCATTCGGCTGATATACCCCAAAGAATACTCGGCGATTATGCGGCGGCTCAGAGAATGAGCGGCAAAATTCCGTTGCCAATCCGTTTCCAATTTGCACCATAAAAACGTACCGCACGCGGAAAAATATTAAAATCTGCGGTAATATTTTCCAGCAGAATAGTTCGGAGAACGTGGGAATATAGCTGATAAAGCAATAAAAAAGCCCTAGAATTGATTTCTAGGGCTTTTTGTGTATGGCGGAGAGAGTGGGATTCGAACCCACATGATAAATTCATAAATATGTTGCGGCACTAGCGATTTTTAATTTTCATTTCCCGCGTCGTTGCCAATTTTGCGGCTTTTCATTGCCTCTGGCGTGAAATAATCCGTGAACTCTTTCGAGCGTTTGGCAATATCCCGTTCCGCTAAGTGCGTGTAAATTTTGCGCATCGTCCCTAAGTCTTTCCATCCGCCTATGTCCGCCGCCATCATTTCCGGGATTCCCATATGGTAGGCCAGCGAGGCGAAGCTGTGCCGTAATCCGTGCATCCCCACCTCTGGCAAGTTGTTTTCCCGGCATATTTTGTTGATGTGATTGAATAGAGTACATGTTGCGGCATTTACCACAAATTCCGTATCTTTTGGAGCGGCCATAAGTGCATCGTAAAGCGGCGGAATCATAGGCACGGGGCGACGGGATTTTTTCGTTTTGTTCTGCGGCTTGAGCTTCAGCCCATCTTCACCACGGACTTTTGCACCACGAACATAAATTGCCCTGTTCGCAAAATCGATATTCTCCCACGTCAGAGCCAACATTTCAGAGCGGCGTAAGCTGGATAAGCAAAGCAGTGCCGGGATTTCCACCGGGTCACCTTTTACGGCCTCAACGAAAATATCAATCTGGTCAGGCTCTAGGAACGGCCGCTCGTTGTCCTCTTTTTCAAAAAGGACGACTTTCGGCTGCTTCCCGGTTTCTTTTTTGATTGCCGCCGACATTAGCCCCCACGCATTCTTGATGTACTTCGGTGATCTGCCCATTTTCTTTTCATCGTCTATAGCGGCTTGCCATCGCGCGTCCGGCGTGGTGTAGATATTGTATGCCATCGCCCGCTGAAAAGTATTATCCCGATATCTGATATAGCCGTATACCGTAGACGGCGAGCGCCGACCACGGCGGACTAAATCACGGGTATTCTCTATGTATGCGTCTACTGCTTCGCCTAGCGTAAGCTGCCCCTGTGGCCGCTCCTGAGCTTCCAGAATGCCGTTTTTGACTGCAAGGTATTCTGATAGGCATTCTTCATAAGTGCTGCGTGTAATGGATGTGCGGCGCCCGCCCAAGTATACACGGGTATGCCACGCGCCGGATGGTAGTTGCTCTATTTTGGGCAGCTTTATGTCCGGCTCCTTTTTTCTTTTTGCCATAAGGAATCCCCCTGTATTCCTAGCAATCGCGGACGATGGCCTGCTTCATTGCTTCAATCAGAATGTTCCACTCCGATTCGCTTATGAGTACGGCGGTTCCTTTCGGGGTTTTGATTTTTACAAAATCGTCGTTTGCAGCTGCGCCAATTACCAGCGATTCGGCATTTTCCAAAAATTCTTGAATAGTTTTTTCTGGCATTTACATTTCCTCCTTTTATCTCTGTATCCACCCAATTCCCGGGTGCATGATATCGAGGATGAGCCAGCCTACAAGGAAGATTACCAGCACCGCAATGGAAATGCCCATAATCAGAATCACGCGGCGGTTCTGGCGGTTGAGTAGGCTGTAGTGCGTTTGAAGCTGCATGGTGTGCCGCCTGTAGTCCTCGCTCTGGCGGATGATCGTTGCTTGAAGATATTCCACATATTCCTCCATGGACTGGCCGGGGGCGGGAAGCACCGGGTGTTCCTCCGGGGTGTACTGCACGGCGGCCTCAATGCTCTGCACAAGCCTTGCCGTCGGCTCCGTCGCGCCATTCAGGGCGCGGCAGATCGTGGCCTTGGATACGCCGCAGGTTTCTGCCAGCTCCTGCTGGGACATGCCACGCTCCTTCCGTAGGGCTTCCAATTCTGATAAATGCTCGGAAATATTCATAAAACCGCCTCCAAAAACGGAATGTTTCACATATGGAACGATTGTTGCGCAAATGGAACGGGAATTTCACATCTGGGGCTTTACGAAACGCCTGTGTGGGGTGTATGGTGGTATTGCAACCGGCAAGGGACACACGGCGTTACCGGCGGCAAGCCCCGCCACCTTGTGGCACGGGTGGCGGGGCAAATCACCTATAAAAGCCGCTTTTGCACGTTGTTGCAAACCCTCAAAAATGTATTCATGTCACCGGTAATCTGTGATTGTAGAATGGAAATAAACTCGTCTTTGGATAGGAGTACTTTTTTTATTTTAAGGCTGTCATATGTTTCAGATATCAGAATATCGTATGGCTTACTAGGAGAAAACGCATCTAATATCCTTTGCAACAAACGGAAACCAAAACCGCAGCAATCATTGACGAGCTCTGCGTAAGATGGAATCGTACCACTCTTAAAACCGGTTTTTCGAAATTCAATCTCAAGTTCAAATCTTTTTGCGGCGATGTAGTTCAATGATTTATCAAGTGCATCTAGTATGATTGTGATTGCATCACCATACCGCTTTTCCTCGATTAAAAAATCTGCTTGCTGGTAGCGAATGGATACATACGGGCTATAATTCCCGCGATCGATGTCCCTGAAAGCTTCCAACTGCAATCGGTTTAGCTCAGCCCAGATTCTATCACGCCATAGTCTTGCCGGATATCCCTGCATTGCCTTGTTTATTGTCCACACAGAAATATTGCTATATCTATATCCGTGCATGTATATTACATACTCGTTTTCCTGCAATTCAGTCTTGCCTAATTCAGTAAGCGCATAGTTTCGACAATTAACATTACGCTCAATCGCATCGGGGGCTACCTCGTTTGTGATACGCAAAATCAAATCAGGCTTCTTACCAGTCGCTTTCAACCCACTTTCGGATAAAATAGCTTTTAACTCCGGGACTTTCAAATTACCGAGAGATTCCACAGCAGAACATTTCCGAATGAACCCTTTTGACACCAAGGATTCCAACAGCTCGTTGGGATTAGAAACGGCGTATTTGTAATACCAAAACTGTTGGAAATTCTTTTGCCCGACATGAAATTTTGGAGCATAGGAAAGCATGAGAATTTCATGGGGGCGGAGACCGTTTTTGCTGGGGAATGAGGCATCTCTCAATTTCTTGATTTCGCGAACGGTGTCGTATTGTTGCTGTCTTAATTCCTCTGGTGTTGGTTCATGTACAGATATTGAAATATTTGCGTTTGCGCGACTTATGGCCTTTTCGTTTTGACGGGTAGGTTTTTCCACAGTAGCATTTCTCCTTTATTTCTATATCGGCGGTTGCCGGAGAGTACAAAATAATCCCAACGCTGGACAATCACACAGGAAAATAATACCACGTTCGACATATAATTTCAACGAAAAGAAAAATTTTTGTGCAAATTTCTAATTAGTCCGGTTTATTGGACAGAACATGGTGTACTATGTGGCTTGTAAGCAAACAAACGTTTATAAATACACAATGGAGGGTACAGACATGAAGGAAAGAAAAGAACTGATCCGGTACATATCCAATTTGACAGAAGCAGACATGAAGAAAATCATTCAGCGTCTTCCAGAATTGATTTCAAAACTCGAAGCGCAAGGGCTGCCTGTTCGTCTGTTAAAGGATACACATATTGAACAAGCCGCGCTTTTACGTCAGACAGCTCACTGGGAACGGTGAGCTGTTCTTTTTTGTCGGCGCTGTCCCAACCCATAAGGAATGATGTCGTTACGCCGATTGCGCTTGCAATTTTTTCGAGCCGATCAATTGGAATCTTCTCCGTCTGCCCGGTAGCATACCGCTGTAAAGCAGACTTTGGAATACCTGTTTTATCCGATAAATCGCCATAGGAGATATCCTTGCAAGTTATCGTTTCTAGGATTCTCTTTGAAATATCGCTCATAATGGCACCTCCCTTCTGCGTATAGAATAACACGGTTATCCCAAAATTGCAATACCGGAACAAAAAATTTTTCAAAATTGTCCCAATTTTGGGTTGACAAATGAGGAGAAGCGTGATAGTATAAAGGCGTCCCAAAAATAAGACGGAAGGAGGGCAAAGCATGTCGACGAACAAGTTAAAAGGGAAGATTGTAGAAGCGGGATTTACTCAGCGGTCTCTGGCTCTGGAAATCGGTATGTCCAAAAACACATTGAATTCCAAGGTGAACGGGAAGATTCCGTTTAACACTATCGAGATAGAGGCTATATGCGAGAAGCTTGGCATCACCGACCCGGCAGAAAAGGCACTTATTTTTTTACACTAATCGTCCCAAAAATGGGACAAGCCTAGCAAACCAGATAACGGGAGGTGATCGCCGATGGCGTCCAACACATTCACACATTTCACAGGGAAAACAAAACGGATTCAGACGCCGAAGCGAAAAAAGAAGCCAAAGCAAAAACGAGTTCACATGAACAAATACGAGCATTCGCGGAGGAGGTGAATCCGGTGCAGATCACAATTGAAGGAACGGTAAAAGAGGTTGCCGCCCTTGTACTGGAACTACAAGAGCGGCGCAGGAACGAATCAGAAGTCCCCAATGCTTATGCCTGCAATCTGGTCGTAAAAGATGACGATATTTCCAATATTGACATCTGCTCCATTCCCAAGACGGATGCGAGCGTCCGTTAAGTGCAAATACCCGTCATTGCCATCAACATTATCTACGCCGTATTGGTCAGCGACTTCCTTGAGAAATTCAGCAAAGAATAGTTTTTCCAGGGCTGCATCACCTTCATCCAAGATTTTGCCTGAGATAATCCCAGCAGATGTAACAATGATGATTCTATTCTTTTTCAGCCCATCGGATTTTGTTGCCAGCGCAATAGTCCGAATAATTTGCTTTTTCAGTGTATCACCCACAATATCACCCCCTTTCGAGGTGATTCTACCACGGCAAAAATCATTTATCAATAGCCGAAACGGTCTGAAAAGGCCGTCCGCCGGAACCGCCCCCCGGCGCTGATGATGGCAGGGCAAACACCGTGACAATATGAGCGCCCCCGCTTTTATGGCTCCGGGTATTGGGTATCCATCCCCATGTAAAAGGCACGACCACCCGGAAATTGCTCGACGGGGCTTGACGGTGAAGAAAATATCGGGGAGCTGGCATTCAGCTTGAATGAAAAATTTAGTAAAGGAGGAAATGAAAATGCCTGAGAAAATCGTAACCGTTCTTGAGAATATCGCGGCTGTAAAAGGCCAGGACTACGTTGAGGGGCTGGTGGATATGGCGAATATCCTTGCCCCCAAGGTAAAGCCCGCAGATAAAGAGAGCGAGGGGAAAGACAATGCCTAGAATCCGGCAGTATGCCGAGCGCTACGCAGTGGACGATTTCTGGAAGGAAATCGACCGCTGCTGTCCCCTGGCGGGGATTCAGAGCAACAACGCTGTAGCGCTGGAAGAAAAAACCGGGGTAGACCATCAGACCCTTCGGAACTACCGGAAGGGCAAAACCGAAATGCGGGTAAGCGTCCTGCGGAAGCTGGTGACCACCCTCCACCCCAACCCGGCGGTAATCCTGAAAACCCTGGGGTATTCGGAGAAGGAGATACGGGCGTTTGCGAGGGAATTGCAGTGATTTGAAATCTACGGCAGAATGCCGAAATTGAAAGGAGTTATTTATGGCGAAATACAAAGTTGGGGATAAGGTGCGGATTGTGAGCAAGAGGCCGCAGAGGAACTGGAACCCTTATATGGACAAGCATCTGGGAAAGACCATGACGATCATAAAATCCGGAATCAACGCTGAAGGAGTTTACTATTGCATGGAGGAGGATCGCGACGATTTTCTTGGGCATTGGTGCTGGTACGAAGACATGATCGCTGGCCTTGCAGAGCCTGAGCGGAAGCCCTACACCGTGGAACTCCGTTTTGACGGGGCAATCACCACGGCCACGCTGAAACGGGACGGGCGGGACGTGAAGACCGCAGAAGCCCGGTGCAATCCGAAGGATACCTACAGCAGAGCGGAGGGTGCGAGGGTAGCCGTTGAGAGGCTTTTCGAGGAGAAGCGCAAGGAGGAGGACAAACCCAAAGAGAGCAAGCCGAAGATGTGGGACAAGTTCGTTGTCACGAAAAAGGACGGTAAGTATGGTCATCTCTTCAATACCGGTGAAATCGTAACGTTGATAAAGGTCCTCAAGAACGGAAATTTAAGGCTTGTTAATGAAGCGGGCTTAGTTCAACTGCTTCCCCCGAGTGAGGTTCGCCCCTACAAGGAGAAATCCAAATGATGCCGAACGAGGTTGCCCAGCTTCGCACCATGGCGGAGATGAACCGCCGGTTGCGCCGGGAAAATGAGCATCTGCGGGAATCCCTTTTGATGGAATCGAAGGAAAGCAAGGCGTTTGACGATGAGAACGTGGAGCTTTTCGCGGTAGTCCACCGAAATCATGCGGTCAGGGGGTGAGGATATGGCAAGCAGAAGCAAGCCCATGGACGCCCGGTGGGAGCCGATGCCGGAGAACCGGAAGCCGTTCAATATCAAGGAATGCGTTTTCCGTGTTCTCCCCTATGCGGGGCTGAATCTGGTGCTTTTCTGGTGGCAACAGGCCGATTTGCTGGCAGACAAGGCGGCAGTTCCCGCAATGTGGGTGTGCGCTATCCTGATGGGTGCCGGTATCGGCCGGTGCATCAGAGGGCGATAAAGGATACATATCTTAAAAACAGGAGGATTTCTAATGTACGACCCAAAATCAATTTTGCAGATGGCAAGGGGCGCGTTTCAGGAGCGCGTGGATTTGGAGATGGCAAAAGTCATCGACAACATTCTCGACCCCAATACCAAACCGACGCAGAAACGAAAGCTGACGCTCACAATCGAGTTTACACCGGACGATGATCGGCAGAACATCGGTGTCAGCGTTGCGGTAAAATCAGCACTTGCGCCTACTACGCCCGCGAGAACAACCCTTTGGGTTGCTGGGGATGACAGCACCGGCGAGTGCCAGGTTGTCGAAATGGTGCCCCAGGTTCCGGGGCAGATGTCCATGGACGGAGAAGAACAGGAAGCCCCTGCATCTCTGAAAATAATCAAAATGGCCTGATAGGAGGAAAAAACAATGTTGAAAGAAGCAATCGAGAAAATTCAGGAACTATGTGCGCCGCACCTGTTCACGTCCGGAAACCATGATTTTATTGCGGACGCAGAGGGTAGCTATACCGAGGTGAAGCCTGATCTGGAAATTGTAGATAATATCCAGCTTTCCAGCCTCGACGCCATGGTAGCATTTGTAAAAACGGAGGCGGTACAGAGGTACAGCACCGTTTATATCACGATTCCAGATCACAAAACGGTAAAGTGCTTCACCCGCCCGTCTGCGGAACTGCGTAATAACCGCGAGTACCCGTATACTGCCAATGCGACCGATGTTCCCGGCTGGAATGAGAAGGTATCCTTGCCGTTTGAAGAAGCATTGATCGCTCTGCGCACAAGATTCCAGCCCACGGCGGATACGGAGTATGCCTTGAAACTGCTATCCGATATCACCACTGGGAGCAAAGTCACGTACAACGACAATGGCATTGCTACCAGCGTTGTCACCAAGAAGGGCATCGATCTTCAATCCAATGCGTCCATTCGACCCATTATCAAGCTGCGGCCTTACCGCACATTCCAGGAGGTTGAGCAGCCGGAATCCCAATTCCTCATTCGTATCAACGAAAGAAACATTTCTTTCATCGAAGCCGACGGCGGCATGTGGAAGCTTTCCGCCCGGAATACGGTGAAGAAATACTTGGAAAAGGCACTGGAATCCGAAATTCAGAGTGGGCACGTCGTGGTTGTTCTTTGATAGAAAAAGCCGCCCCCGATGTTCCAGCACCGGGGACGGCAAGCGATATAAAAACTCTACCATTTACAGTATATCAAATGGAGAAAGGAAAGTCAATGGACGATTTGGTCGGTGTGAATCCGGATTACGATTATCTGTATGACCCCCAGTCAACGGACAGCAGGATTCCGGTGTGCATCTGCTGCGGGAGAACCGTGGGGCACAGATACTGGAAAATCCGGGACGATGCCATTTGCGACCTCTGCATGGACAGCCGGGAGGAATGGCGGGAGATTTCCTATGATTGACAATACCACTTACAAAATCATGCTCATTCGAGTGAAAACCCCCGTTTCCATGGCGAGGGCGCTTATAGCGTATCTGGAACGAATGGGACTTGCTTACCGGATTGAGCAGTACGAGGAGGAAAAGAAATGCTGAAAAGCTACGCAGAAATGCGAAAAATTGACGTGAGTAAAGAATGCGATAAGCGCAAGGCAAAAGACGACAGGGGGCGTGAAATCGAAGTCCCTTATCTGAATTGGGCAAAGTGTGTGGAGCTTCTGCACAAGAACGGCGCTGATGTGGTGTACTTCGAGCCGTGTGTAAATGCCAACGGTTCCAGCCTTTTCATGAGCGATCAGGTGTTTACCGATAGCAAGGGAAACACAAATCGTTGCTACGAAGTTCGGGTAAAAATTGTGATTGACGATTTGGAGTTTGAGGCACAGTACCCGCTCATGAACGGCAGCAACCCGGTAAAAGATAATTCCCTCACCCAGCAGCGGCTATGGAACGCTCAGGCAAGGGCATTCGTCAAGGGTGTGGCAATGCGTACCGGCTTAGGTTTCGGGCTGTGGCTGGACGATATGGATTCCAGAGATGATGAAACAGAGGACTTGAGCCGCCATAATCTGTTCGCTATCAAGGAACGTCTGCAAATCGCCTATACCCGGCTTATCAAGCGTGGTATGTCCACTTTCGATATTGCGGAAGCGGTAGGTATGACGGAGGACGAGGTAAAGATCATTTTCACCTACTTCGATCAGCTGAACCGCTTCGAACAGAAGCTCAACGCCTTATGATTTCAAATCATGATCGTTCCGGGTACATAGGAGCCAGCGATACGGCCTACGTGGTAGGAAACTGGAAAACAAAAACATGGCTTTCGTGGTGGATGCAGAAGCTTGGCATAAATCGAGATCATTTCGATAATCGGTACACGCTGGCCGGGACGAATTTCGAGCATAGGATTTTGAAAAGTCTTGGTATCCAGGGGCTTCGTCTGGACGAGCAGATTATACATGAAAATTTGAAACTCCGGGTGAACTTCGACGGGCTGACAAACGACTGCACCTACGAATGCAAAACTTTCAAGATAGAAAATGGCTGGAAGATACCGAAGAAATACTGGCAGCAAGTTCAAGTGGAAATGTACGCCGCTGGTATCAAAAAAGGCCAGATCGTCGCGTATGGCCTGGAAGATGCAGATTATGACAACTTCCTCCGCCCCATCGACCACGGGAGACTGAAGCTGGAAGATATCGCTTACGATTCCGAATGGATAGATATGGTATACCTACCCAAACTCCGAGTTCTGGCGGATGCACTGGAAAAAGGGACGCTCCCTATGGAGGCGCGCAATGGGTGATATTACATTTCGTGAAATAAAACTCGAGGGCGGCTGGCTGATGGTGCGACCGGAAAGGCAGGATTTAGGGAAAGCCATGGCCTTGGTTCGCAAGCACAAGAATCGGCTCTACGATCTGGATGTCAAGGAGCACCGGGAAAAGCGGAGCCTGGACGCAAACGCCTATGCTTGGGTACTGATTCACAAGCTTGCCGCCGCTATGGGGATTTCTCCGGTTGAGGTCTACCGGAACGCCGTTCGGGGCGTGGGAGACAATTACACGCCTATGTGCGTCCGGGAACAGGACGTGGAGCGCTTCACACGGAGCTGGCAGAAAAACGGCCTTGGATGGCTGGTGGACAGCCTGGGCGCGTCTCAGGTGCCGGGGTGCCGGAATCTGGCGGCATACCACGGCTCCAGCGCCTACGACACCAAACAAATGGCGCGGCTGATCGACAATCTGATACAGGACTGCAAGGCGCTGGACATTGAAACCCTGCCCCCGGACAAGCTGGAACTGCTCAAGGAGGAATGGCGTTGAGGAAGGACACCAAAGCGAGGGATTTCACCCGGGTCGAGAAAATGGCGATTGCCCAGCGGGACAGCATTGACGGCTGGACGTGCTGCGTATTCTGCGGCGCTCCCGCCCCTGCCCCTCTGGCATGGAGCAACGCCCACTACATATCCCGGGCGCAGGGAGGGCTTGGCATCGCCCAGAACGGGCTTACCCTCTGCCCCAGATGTCACAGCCGGTACGATCAGACCACGGCAAGAATGGAAATGAGGGCGTATTTCCGGGAGTACCTGATGGGCATTTATCCCGGCTGGAACGAAAACGATCTGATTTACAGGAAGGAGAACGCATGAATAATTGCCAATTTGTCGGGCGGCTCACCGCCGACCCGGAGCTGAGAAGAACCTAGGAGGGGACGGCGGTCTGCTCCTACAGTCTCGCCGTCAAGCGGCCGATGACGAAGGATGCCACCGATTTTCTGGACTTCGTCACATGGCGGCAGGGGGCTGAGTACCTGACGCAGTACGGCCATAAGGGCGATATCGTGGCCGTTTCCGGAGCGCTGCAAGCCAGGGACTGGACGGACAAGAGCGGGAACAAGCGTCGGGCGTTTGAGATAGTGACCACAAGCGTTGAGCTGCTTTCCAGCAAGCGCAATTCTCAGGATACCACCAATACCGGAACGGCGCAAAACGCCGGATACGGGCAGCCCAGCGCCCCAAAGCAGACGAACCGGGGTAACGGATACAGCACACCGGCGTATCAGTCTCCCGCCCATGCGGCGAACTTCGCAGAGTTGGAAGACGACGACGCGCAATTGCCGTTCTAGGCCGGAAGAAATCAATCTTTCCTAAAAAAGATTGACAGTATAGTTTGCATTTTCCCTTGGCGGTGGGAGGTAAAACCGCCAACTCCAAAGGAAGGAGCGAAAACGTGACGATTGAATTTACGATTCCCGGCGTTCCACAAGGGAAGGAACGCCCCCGCTTCACCCAGAACGGCGCAACATACACCCCAAAGAAAACAAAGGACTATGAAAAGCTGGTGGCATGGGCGTACCAGTGCGAAGCCCACGGGGCAAAGTTCACTGGCGCTATCCGGGTTGACATTGCGGCAATCTACCCCGTTCCCCATTCGTGGAGCAAGCGCAAGCAGGCCGAAGCGATTGACAATCGGATTCTCCCAATGGTGAAACCCGACTGGGACAACATAGGCAAGATCGTGTGTGACGCCCTGAACGGTATCGCCTACAAGGATGATGCTGCTATCACAGATGCCACAGTCTGCAAGAGGTACGGCACCCGCCCATGCGTGGCGGTTCGTCTCACCGGAGAGGAGGCACCCCGTGACACAGTGTGAGCGTATCCTGCGGCACCTGCAGGACTATGGAAGCATTACCCAGGCCGAGGCTGTTACCGAGTACGGCTGTTACCGACTGGGCGCAAGAATCTGGGATTTGAAAGCCCAGGGAGTTCCCATCAAGAGCGAAACCGTCACCGGGAAGAATCGGTACGGGGAACGGACGTGCTTCGCGCGGTACTCCATCATTAAAGAGGATTAGATAATGGCGATTGAATATTTCTGCGCTTATCACAGTTATCTGGACAGTATGGAGGAACTGAATGACACGGAGAGGGGGAGGCTTTTCACGGCTTGCCTAATCTACAGCAAGACGGGCGAAGCACCGCAACTCCGTGGTAACGAAAGATTCGTATTTCCAACTTTAAAAGCACAGATAGACCGAGATAAGGCAACATACGACAGCCGGTGTAAGAAAAACTCCGATAACGTCCGTAAACGATGGAATACGGACGTATACGATGGCAAACAACCGTGTACGAATGATACCAAGACAAAGGAAAAGGAAAAGGAAAAGGAAAAGGAAAAGGAAAAGACAAAGGAAAATAGTAATATCCCCCCTACCCCCTTTTCGCAAATCATCGCAAGTTATTCTTTCTCCGAACCGCTGATATCGAAAACCGCCGCTTGGGTGAAATACAAGTCCGAACGGCGTGAGAGCTACAAGGAACAGGGCTTGAAATCGCTGCTGACCCAAATCCAAAAAAACGCTGCAAAGTACGGAGAACAAGCAGTCATTGACCTGATGGAGCAGTGTATGGCAGCAAACTGGGCAGGGATTATCTGGGACAGACTGATGAAAGGAGGAACCGCCAATGGAAAGCCTGATGGAAATGCTCAAAGCGAAAGGGTTGGTCACTACCTGTGACTTTGACCCCCGGCAGTATGCCCAACTCCGGGTGGACGCCCTGAACGACGCTATTGGCGACCGGGACAAAGAGGACGGCTACAACTGCCCTATTTGCAAAAACAAGGGCTATGTTGCCCGGCTGGTGGAGAACCCGGACGGCACTTTTTCCCATTCCGTGGCAGACTGCAAGTGTGCTGATACCCGGCGCTCCATCCTACGGATGCAGCGGAGCGGCCTGAAAAACATCATCCGGGATTACACCTTCGACAAGTTCCAGACCCCGGAGCCGTGGCAAGAAACCCTCAAAGCCGCCGCCATGGACTACGCCAAGAATCCTTCTGGGTGGTTTGCCCTGTGCGGTCAATCCGGCTGCGGCAAGACCCACTTATGCACTGCCATTTGCCGTGAGCTGCTGCTGGAAGGCCGGGAAGTGGTGTATATGCTCTGGCGGGATGAAATCGGAAAGATCAAACAGGCTGCCAGAATGTCCGAATTTGACAGCGAAACGGTTGAGCTGCGGAGGATTCTGGACAAGTACAAGACCGCAAAGGTGCTGTACATAGATGACCTTTTCAAGACCGGTAAGACGGCAGAGAACGCCACCCAGCGCCCCACAGCGGCAGATATCAACTATGCGTTTGAAATCTTGAACTACCGATACAACAACCCGGAACTGCTGACCATTCTGTCCACGGAGTTGACGGAGGATGAACTGCTGGATATTGACGAAGCGATCGGAGGCAGGATCTACGAGCGGGCAAAGGCCTACTCCATCGGCAAAGACCGGGGGAAAAATTACCGTGTGCGGAACACACACAGACTGTGAGGGATGGGTATGATGGGTGAAAAACCCGGCCAGTACATCGATTCGGAAAGCCCCTTTTGCAGAAATTGCACGCGGGACGACTGCCCCACCAACGGGGACGGCTGCAAGGCATGGGAAACGTATTTCATCGATAACTGGAACAAAAACATCATGAAACTATGGAAAAACCACAAAAAACAACGCCAATTTTTTCGGTATGAACACCCGGATTTGGTGAGAGAGGGGATTGTTTTTGAGCATGAGCAAGGCGAAAATGTACGGCTGTTTCAAGCCGGTGAAGCGGAATTGCACCCCGCCCAAGTGGGGGAAAGTCCCTCGGGGGAATAAAGGAAAACAGAAAGGAAATGGGAAATGAAAGGTTACAAAGGATTCAACCCCGGCTTGATCTGCAAGGATAAGCAGTACCAGGAAAATACCGTCTTCGAGGAACCGGAGTCGAAAATCTGCGAAAAGGGGATGCACTTCTGCGAAAATCCGTTTGATGTGCTGGATTATTACGATTTGGTTCGCCCGGACGGCACACCGAACGAGTTCGCCGAAGTTGAAGCATTGGACGAGCCGAAGACAGATGATAAGAAAAAGTTCTGTTCCCGAAAGCTGAAAATCGGCGTAAAACTGGGGTTATCCGGCTTTATCAAGGCGTGCGTAGATTTTGTGCTGGAAAAGACTATCAACGAGATGCCAAGCGCAAATGTTGATTCTGGGAACTCCGCCAAGATCGGCAGCTCCGGGGACTGCGCCAAGATTGGC